>ERZ773014.41-NODE-41-length-84691-cov-8.872407_pt1 | contig 84691 bp, 66 predicted proteins | sample MGYA00580841_ERZ773014 | MGnify/ENA primary metagenome ERZ773014 (study PRJEB29015, sample SAMEA2737989) | human oral metagenome | biome: human oral; feature: human-associated habitat; material: dental | place: China | collected 2067 ... | reverse complement strand
TAGCGCACTACGTTCGGGACGTAGGGGTCGGGCGTTCGAGTCGCCTCATCCCGACGATTTAACCGCAAAGGAGCATGCAACAGTGCTCCTTTTTTGATGTATTGGTGCGTCGTCCCATAGTCAAGGCTCCCAGTTCCCCATTCCTCTGCATCTCAATGATGCAGCCTTCACGACACATCCTCCACCCAACGACGCGCCACCCTCATCTCAATTTGCATGCTTTATGCACAAAATGCTGCCACTTTGGTTTGTATTTATTCCTGCGATACATTGTGAAGTGGCCTCTAAACTGTAAACTTTTAATACCAAAAACACCACACACCGGTTTCCTCGAAATAGCACTTCTGTCACAGAAATGAAACACCTTTTCCACCTTTTTCTGTTCCTTTGCACAAGAAAAGCAATCACATGATTTTGTAAAAACGCCCATTTCATCGCAAAAACACCATGCTTTTACACGTCTTTTTTGCCCTGAAAAACATGCAAAATGGCTGAAAAAAGCCTCTATTACAAGCGATTTTTACATCCTTTTTCACAGCAGTTTTTGTAACGTTCTCATTATAAAAATGTTACGAAGACGGCTTCTTTTTGCGTTATTTCCTGCAACTTCTTTCGGCGTTGTGAATATGAAAAATACAGCGAAGCATTTGTAATAGAAAATGATTTTTATAACCCTCTCTGTCAAGTCCGTATCAAAAGTGTCACACACCCTTTGCAGAAGATGGAACACGATGTGCTCGTTCCCTCGCCATTACGCGTCTATGCCTGCCGGTAGTGATGCCCTTGACACCCAAATACAAAAAAAATTGATTATTTTAAGGTAAAAAAGAGCGATTTAGAAAAACTTATATTATTTTTGCATGTCTCTTGCATTTGAGTGAAATGAAGACAGAAGTGATAGAGAAAACCATCGATATTGAGAAGGTGCTGACCAGCAAGGTGGGCGCAAAGGCACGCTATGTGCCACGTTTTCTGATTTCCTGGCTGCGGCATCTTGTGCACGAAGACGAAGTAAATGCGTTTCTTGCAGACCATAAAGATGTGCAAGGCACAGAATGGTTAGAGGCTTGTGTGCGCTATTTGGATATGAAAATCGAAGTCGTTGGTGTAGAAAACCTGCCCCGAAAAGACGACGGGAAGCTCTACACTTTCGTATCCAATCACCCATTAGGCGGACAGGATGGTGTTGCATTGGGAGCCATCATTGGTCGTCATTACGATGGCAACTTCCGCTATTTGGTCAACGACTTGTTGCTCAATCTTCCCGGATTGAAACCCGTCTGCATTGGTATCAATAAGACAGGCAAGCAAAGTCGCGACTTTCCTCGCATGGTAGAGGCGGGCTTTAACAGCCAAAATCACCTGATAATGTTCCCTGCCGGGCTCAATAGTCGTAAGATAAACGGGGAGATTCACGACCTGCCTTGGAAGAAAACGTTTATCACAAAGAGCGTAGAAACCCACAGAGATGTGGTGCCTATACACTTTAGCGGACGCAATTCTAATCGCTTTTATCGCATCGCTAAGTTCAGTGATCGCTGGCTTCCATTCAATTTAGCCATGTTGTTTTTAGTCGATGAAATGTATAAAAATGTAGGGAAGCACTTTAAAATCACCATCGGAAAGCCCATACCTTGGCAGACTTTCGACAAGCAGAAAACACCGATGGAATGGGCAAAATATGTAGAAGATAAGGTGTATGCGTTGCAAGCGCACCCAAACAAATAAAGAAAACGAACGAGAGAACCCACAAAAATGGAAGAAGAAATCATTCAACCCATTGACAAAGCTTTGTTGAAAAGCGAACTAACCGCTGAGCGTCAGCTGAGAATGACGAACAAAAGCAACAATGAAATCTATGTCATCACGGCACAGAACGCCCCCAACGTGATGAAAGAGATTGGCCGTTTGCGCGAAATGGCATTCAGAACGGCTGGCGGAGGAACGGGAAAAGCAATGGATATCGACGAATTCGACACGATGGAGAATGGTTGTAAACAGCTCATTGTGTGGAATCCTGAGGCCGAAGAGATTATTGGTGGCTATCGGTATTTGTTTGGATCGGATTGGCAAGTGGATGAAAACGGGCAACCAAAGCTCGCCACCAGTCACATGTTTCATTTCTCAAAGACCTTCATGCAAGACTATGCGCCCTACACAGTTGAGTTAGGTCGCAGCTTCGTTTCATTAGAATATCAGAACGTTCGCAAAAACTCTAAAAGCATTTTTGCATTAGATAACCTATGGGATGGTCTGGGAGCGCTCACCATTATCAACCCTAAATGCAAATATTTCTTCGGCAAAGTAACGATGTATCCATCGTATATTCGTAAAGGGCGCGACATGATTTTATATTTCCTAAAGAAGCATTTTGATGACAAAGATCACCTCATTTCGCCGATCAAACCGCTCAAAATCGAAACGCCTATCGCAGAGTTGGAACGGTTGTTTAACAAGGACTCGTTTCATGATGACTATCGCATTTTGAACAAAGAAATCCGACAATTAGGCTATAACATTCCGCCTTTGGTCAATGCTTACATGAGCCTTAGCCCCACAATGAAACTCTTTGGCACGGCCATCAACTATGGTTTTGGCGACGTTGAAGAAACAGGTATCTTAATAGCTGTTGATGAAATCATGGAAGAGAAGCGTGTTCGCCACATCGATAGCTATGTGAAAGAGCACCCCGAAGCATTAAATATCACCAGCGGAGCCAATAAAGTAATCTATAAGGAACGTAAAAATGCAAAATAAGGAATGCAAGCATTGCCGGTAGTACCGATGCTTCCATCCCTCATTTCAAGCAGGAGCACTACACGATGGGTAACGCTATGCCCTTAATTTTTTGATAAATATCCAACGCGTAAACATCGGTCATGCCACTGATGTAATCGATAATGGCCATGATACGCGTCTCTAAATCCTCGCTATGAATATCATATTGGCTACTCACACGTCGGATAAGTTGCTGTGAATAGAACCGTTTGGGATTAACAGCCGCGTCAATAAACACCTCCATTAAGGTCTCCATAATTTGGAAACCGGATAGCTCTATGTCCAAAACAGGCTTACTATGATAGATTTTCTCATAAGAAACTTTTACACAATGTTGATAGGCTTGATGTTGAAAAGCAGCGATATGTTGTATCAAACTTCCTTGGAACGTACCGTCAAGAATCGCTTCTTCGTTGGCAACAAAGGCCTCAACGCACTCGCTTTCGAGCTTGCCTATGACATTGGCACGCATATAAACGACACGTTCATTGGCATCAGTTACGCCCTCTTCCTCCATTCTTTGCAGAATAGTTTCACGGGTGGTTGCATCGAAAAAGCCCAACAACAACTCTTCCGTTTCTTCATAAGAAAGAATCTTTAGCTTATGAGAGTCTTCTATATCCATAATCTCATAGCAGATGTCATCGGCTGCTTCGACCAAATAAACCAACGGGAAACGGGCGTATTGCAGGGGAGCTCCGGGCTGAGACCGACGCATAATGCCCAATTCATCGGCAATCTTCTCATAGTATTCGGCCTCACTTTGAAAGAAACCAAACTTGCCATGAGTCCCCGAAAGCATGCTCGAAAAAGGATATTTCACAATACTTGCCAACATCGAATAGGTCATTACAAAGCCTCCTATGCGCCGACCTTTGAAACGATGCGTCAGCAATCGAAAGGCATTTGCATTGCCTTCAAAATGTGTAATGTCGCTCCAAAATGGTGCCGAAACACGGTCTTTCAGTCGTAATCCCTTGCCCTCTGTAAAGAAAGACTGTATTGCTTTTTCACCAGAATGGCCGAAAGGAGGGTTCCCCATATCATGAGCTAAGCAGCTGGCACTAACAATTGTGCCAATCTCTTCAAACAAAGTGTTGGCTAATTCGGGATGCCTTTGCTTTAAACGTGTCGCTACATCATTGCCCAAAGACTGCCCCAATGAGGAGACTTCCAAACTGTGTGTCAACCGATTGTGCACAAAAATACTACCCGGAAGCGGGAAAACTTGCGTCTTGTTTTGCATCCTTCGGAATGGAGCCGAATAGATAAGACGATCATAATCGCGTTTAAATTCCGACCGATCATCGTGCCTTTCGGCATGCTTATGCTCCTGACCGAAACGCTTGTTGGATATTAATTGCTGCCAATTCATAGGGCAAATATAATGCTAATCTATCGAATTTCACGCTTTTTCAGTAGAAAAGTGAAGTTATCTGCATAGAATTGTTTACTTTTGCACATTATAGATTGCGCGCAATGAATATTAAAATCATCAATAAAAGCCATCATCCGTTGCCTTCATTTGCAACGAAACAGAGTGCAGGAATGGACCTAAGAGCCAACCTCGAAAGGCCTATTGTGCTGAAACCCATGCAGAGAATGTTGGTGCATACAGGTCTCTTTATGGCACTTCCCATAGGCTATGAAGCACAAATCCGCCCCAGAAGCGGGCTCGCTTTGAAGCATGGTATCACCGTTTTGAATAGTCCTGGCACCATAGATGCAGACTATCGGGGGGAGTTAATGGTGCTCTTAATCAACCTTTCAGACGCCGATTTCACCATTAACGATGGCGAACGCATTGCCCAAATGGTGGTAACTCAACACGAACAACCCACCCTTGAGTTGGTAGATGCGCTCGATGAGACCGAAAGAGGCACCGGAGGTTACGGACATACCGGTGTGAAATAAACCCTAAAATTGAAGCAATTGAAACATACAAGCACACCTATTGCAACGCTGTTGATCGTTGGATGCGTCACTTTCTCAATCGTCTTTCCAGCAATAGCGCATAAAAAAGCTGAGAAAAAGCCCGCACAAAAGGAGGTTGTTTCACCATCGCTCACCGATGAAGACAGCATGCGTTACAACCGAATGTTCTTAGATGCTATCATCGATGAGGTAGCAGATCGTTACGATTCTGCGTATCAAAAGCTCAATCATTGCATTGCTTTAAACCCCAATGCCGCCGAGGCTTACTACTTTTTAGCAACACTCGACACCACATCGCGCGGCGATTCGTTGCGCATAGAGCGTCTTTCTCAGGCCGTAAAGCTATCCCCTCGCAACGATATCTATCAAGAACGATTGGGCGAAGCCTATATCGATGCAGGGCAATATGACAAGAGTATCGAGGTTTATGAGCAGCTTTCAAAGCGCCATGCCGACCGAACCGACGAGCTACAGGTGCTGCTCCAGCTCTACAACCAGCAGAAAGATTATGACAAAATGCTGCAAACGCTCAATCGAATTGAGCAGATTGAGGGGACAAGTGAGAACATAACGTTAGCCAAAGTGCGCATCTTTGAGTTGCAGAAAGACGAGGAAAAAGCCTATCAAGCGCTACAAGATTTATGCCAATCGCACCCCAATGACCCGGCGTATCGCATCATGACAGGTAATTGGCTCATGCAAAAAAAGCGATTAAAAGAGGCTTTTGACTGCTATCAAAGCGTGCTAAAGGAAGATGCTAACAACGTGATGGCGTTGGAATCGCTCTACGATTATTATGCAGAGCAGAACGATAGTGTGCAAAAGCATGCCCTGATGATGCGTGTGTTGTGCCACAAAGATGCAGACGCAAAGACCAAACAGACGCTCATTCGGCAGCTCATTCAAGAGCAAGAACGGGCGGGTGGCGACAGTTTATCCATCATCAAGACCTTCGATTCCATTCTTAAAACGGTTCCTTCTGATACGACGATGCTCGAATTAAAGGCCGCTTACATGGTGTTAAAGAAGTTTCCTATGCCCGAAACCAATGCTGCTTTAACGCAACTATTGACACTTTCGCCCAATAATAAAGCCTCACGTATTCAGTTGTTGCAGAACCTTTTGGAGGAAAAGAAGTGGCAACAAGTTCTCGATATAGCGCAGAAAGGCTTGGATTATGACGCCAATGAGATAACCTTCTACTACCTTAAAAGCATCGCTTATCTGCAAAAAGATCAGTTCAATGAGGTGATAAAAACCATCCAAACGGGCATGAAGCATTTGCCAAAAGAAGCTAACAGCAACTTAGTTTCTGATCTTTACGCCATCTTAGGCGACTGTTTACAGAAACAACACCGCATAAAAGAATCTTTCGAAGCGTATGACAGTTGCCTCAAATGGAACGCCAATAACATTGAATGTCTCAATAATTACGCCTATTTTTTAAGTGAAAGTGGGAAAAACTTAGATAGAGCTGCCCAGATGAGTCAGCAGACAATTCAGGCCGAACCCAACAACACTACCTATTTAGACACGTATGCTTGGATTCTTTTTCGGCAGAAAAAATTTGCCGAAGCGCGCCTTTATATTGACCAAGCACTAAAGAATGGCAACGATTCAACGATGAGTTCGGTGATTTTTGAACACGCAGGTGACATCTATATCCAACTCCATCAACCCCAAAAGGCGATGGAATATTGGCAACAAGCCTTGCAAAAGGGTAGCGAACGAAAAGCCATCTTGACACGCAAGATGAAGCTAAAGAAATATATTCAATGATGAAAAAAATAAAGATTGTAAGGAATAACGCTTGCTTGGCGATAGCTTTGGCCCTGCTTTTTGCAGCATGTGGCACCAAGAAAGCTGTAGTATCAAGCGGCTCTTCATCGCCCAACACAACGATGAAAACGCCAAAAAGCAACGAAAACAACGCTTTTCCAAAACTCAATTTCATTCAAAAAGTGGCCGACAATGCCGTGTATGCAACCGACATTGTGGGCGATTTAAAGCTCAATATCAAAGCGAATGGGCGTGACATTTCCGCGCCGGGTTCGCTTCACATGCGCAAGAATCAAGTGATACGCATACAGGTTTTCATCCCCATATTGGGCACAGAAGTGGGACGATTAGAGTTTACTCCCGACTATGTTCTATTGATAGATCGGCTGCATAAAGAATATATTCAGGCCAGTTATCAGCAACTTGATTTCTTAAAAAACAATGGATTAAACTTTTATAGCCTGCAATCCTTGTTTTGGAACCAGCTCTTTTTGCCTGGAACCAATCAGTTGACATCCAACTTATTGCAACGTTTTGATGCACAAAAAAACGCTCATTCTTCGCTTATTCCCGTCACAGTGCAAAATGGGGAACTGCATTTCAACTGGAATTGCAACGCAGAAAGTGGGCTTATTCAAGCCGCATCGGTGGTTTATCAAAGTCAGAAACATGGGCGTTCGACCTTAGATTGGCACTATGACAACTTCAAACCAGTGGGCGTTAAACAATTCCCTGCCTGGCAAAGTTTCACCTTTACAACCACGGCTACACAGCGAAAGCAAAGCGTTCAGCTCACCCTTGACATGGAAGAGGTGACTACTAAAGCTAATTGGGATGCCAAAACGACCGTTTCTCCCAAATATAAAAAGGTAGAAACGCAGGATGTTTTGGGAAAAATCATGAACCTATAGATGAAAAAAATCGCATTTTTCCTCCTCGCATTGTTGCTGGCTTGCGGTGCACACGCACAGCATAAACAAAAGAGTGCACAAGCCAAAAAGCCACAAAAAACGATTGTAAAGAAAGCCAATCCCACTCAAAAGCAGGGCGCATCGTCAAAGAAAGCAAAGGCAACAAAGAAAAAAGCACCCGTTTACACCAACGCTTCGATACGCGGTTTGCAAGGACAACGCTCGCAAATTCAAAAGAAAATCAAGGAACAAGAGCAGGCGTTGAAGAAAAACCAAGCCGACGTGAAGCAGCGATTAAACACCCTTATCACGCTGAACACGCAGATTGATGAGCGCCAAAAGAATATCGATGGCATCCAAAAAGATATTAACAACATCAATGGTAACATCGATATTCTCAACGCACAGCTCAAAACGTTGGAGCAACAGTTGGCCGATCGCAAGACAAAATATATCCAATCGATGCGCTATTTGGCCAAACACCGCAACGTGCAAGACAAGTTGATGTTTATTTTCTCTGCGAAAAGCTTCACACAGATGTATCGAAGGCTGCGTTTTGTGCGCGAATATGCCGATTTTCAAAAGGCACAAGGCGAGATGGTTATGGCCAAACAAGCGCAGGTTGACGGCAAACAAACGCAACTCAAGCAAGTAAAAGGTGCGAAAAATAACCTTTTATATAAAGGTAAAAAAGAAAAAGAGGCCCTCGAAGGACAACAAGAAGAGCAGAAAAAGGTGGTGGCATCTTTGCAAAATCAGCAAAAGACCATTCAGAAAGTCATTGCTGAACAACGGCAGAAAGATGCAACTCTGAATGCCCAAATCGATAAGTTGGTGGCCATAGAAGTGGCTAAGGCCCGTGCAAGAGCAGCCGAAGAAGCCCGTCGAAAGGCTGCTGCTAAAGCCGAAGCCCAACGCAAAGCGGCAGAGATTGCACGCAAAAAGGCTGAGGCAGAGGCCGAAGCTCGCGAGAATGCACGTCGCATTGCAGAGGCGAAAGCCCACGAAGCGAAGCTCAAAGCAGAGGCCGTTGCGGCCGCACAAGCCGCAGAACAGGCACGCAAAGCACAGCAGACGGCCGACGAAACCAAAAAGAAACAAGCGGCATTGGCAGCGGCACAGGCGGCACAAATGAAGCGCGAAGCAGCCGAACAAGCAGCTCGTGAGGCCGAAGCCCAGCGTGTTGCCGCAGAGAAAAAGGCAAAGGTTGAGGCCTCAAGGCAAAAGCAAGAGATCGCCGAAGCCCAGAAAGAAGCTGAAAGTTCGGAACGTCTTTCGAGCATGGACCGCATGATTAGCGGTGGCTTTGAGGCCAACCGCGGGCGCCTTCCCATGCCTATCACGGGCGCATATAAGGTGGTTAGCCACTTTGGTCAGTACAATGTGTCGGGCTTGAAAGGGGTAACCCTCGACAACAAGGGCATCAACATTCAAGGCAACCCAGGCTGTTCGGCTCGCGCTATCTATGATGGTGAGGTGAGTGCTGTGTTTGGTTATGCCGGAAGCATGGTGGTAATGCTGCGTCATGGCACATTTATTTCGGTATATGCCAATCTTAAATCGGTGAGTGTCAGCCGTGGACAAAAGGTGAAACCACGTCAGGTTTTAGGTGCAGTAGGTACCGATAACATTCTTCAATTCCAGCTCAGGAAAGAGACTTCCAAGCTCAATCCCGAAGTATGGTTAGGGCGATAGTCAGCCCATTAAAAAGCAACTTGCAGAGAAAGCATTGAATTGTGCTGAGAAAAGTGTACCATTTTGTGCGCTAATTGCTATCCTATTAGTTGATAAAATGATAGTGATTGGCGCACAATTCGATAGCTTTTGTTTTGCCGTTGCGCTGCCAAACAGAAGCAAGCCCCCATCGACTATTTGCCGGTTGGTGGATGACCTTAGATGAAGACCATTGCCTTTTGCCCATCCTTCATTTGCTGATTGGCGTCATGTTGGTTCTCTTCTCTCGACGTAGCTGGCTACAACTTCGACAAATCGGCAGCCCTTCTGCCCCGCAAGGAAATAAAATCAGTGCAGGCTTTCACAACCCATTCGAGGCGAAGGCCGTTTCGTGCACGCATCTTTTCTGTTTCTTTGTCCGCGAAAAGGTCTATTTTTGTTTTGTTGTTTCCTTATTTTCCCCTATCTTTGCATAGATTAAGTTCTACAATGATGCAAACAATATGTCCGCTATCCGTGCTCATTCACGAGCAAGCTAAGAAGTATGGTCAACGCGATGCACTCACCTTTCGCCGTTTTGGCAGCAGGGAATGGCAAACCGTTTCATGGGATCAGTTCTCGCTTCGCGTGAAACAAGTGAGCAATGCCCTGCTCAACTTAGGTGCAAAGCCTCAACAAACCATTGGTGTTTTTTCGCAAAACTGCATCCAATATCTCTACACAGACTTTGGTGCTTATGGTGTAAATGTGATTTCAATTCCATTTTATGCCACCACAAGTGAGCAGCAAATTCAGTACATGGTGAACGATGCGCAGGTGAGATTTCTGTTTGTTGGCGAACAAGAGCAGTATAACAAAGCACACCGCATCTTTGCTCTTTGCCCATCGTTAGAACGTATTATCATTTTCGATCGCAATGTAAGAATCAGCAGCCACGACCCCAATGCGCTCTATTTTGACGACTTCATCGCCTTAGGAGAGAACCTTCCAAGGCAAAGTGAGGTTGAAATGTTGTGGACAAAGACAAAAGATGACGACATTTGTAATATTCTTTACACCAGCGGAACAACGGGTGATAGCAAAGGAGTGGTGCTCACCTATGGACAATACACTGCGGCTATGGAGGCCAATGACAGGTGTGTTCCTGTGGGAGAAAGCGACCGTGTCATCAGTTTTCTGCCGATAACCCACATCTTTGAACGCGGATGGGCCTACCTTTGTCTATCAGAAGGTGCACATTTGATTATCAATACCGATCCCAAAGAAATTCAAGAGAGCATGCGAGAGACGCATCCTACATGTATGAGTGCTGTGCCACGCTTTTGGGAAAAGGTGTATATTGCCGTGAAATCGAAGATTGAAGAGGCGAGCAGTGTGCAGCGAAAACTGTTTGAACATGCTTTGAGGGTGGGGCGGAAACGAAATATTGAGTATAGAAGTCGTGGAAAGCGGGTGCCGTTGCCCTTGGAATTAGAATATCAGATGGTGAACAAAACCATCCTAAGTTTGGTGAGAAAGCAGATGGGATTGCTTAAACCCAACATATTTCCTACGGCCGGCGCCTACGTTTCGCCCGCGGTTGAGGAGTTTGTACATTCGATTGGCATTGAAATGATTGTGGGATATGGGCTCACAGAGAGCTTGGCAACCGTGTCATGTGACCGCAAAAACAAGCCCTATACCATTGGTTCTGTGGGGCGTCCCATTCATAGTATTCAAATTAAAATAGGTGAGAATAATGAAATCTTGCTGAAAGGGCCGACCATCACGCGCGGCTACTATCACCGAGATGCCATCAATGCACAGGCTTTTGATGCCGATGGCTTCTTTCATACGGGCGATGCAGGCTATTTAAAGAATGGGGAACTCTTCTTGACGGAGCGCATTAAAGATCTCTTTAAGACCTCAAACGGGAAATATGTTGCCCCACAAATGGTGGAATCGCTGTTGCTGGTGGATAAATATGTAGACCAAGTGGCCGTGATTGCTGACCAAAGAAAGTTTGTTTCGGCACTCATTGTGCCCGAGTTTAGGTTATTAGAAGACTGGGCAAACGAACAAAACATTGCGTTTGAAAGCCGCGAAGACCTGTGCGAAAACAAGCAAATTCAGGCTATGATGTTAGAACGAATCAGCACGCTTCAACAGCAATTAGCTCCCTATGAGCAGATTAAACGCATCACTTTGTTGCCCCATCATTTCTCAATGGAGAACGGAGAACTCACCAACACACTCAAGTTGAAACGTCCTGTCATCTATAAAAACTATCAAGATGACATTGAAAAAATGTACGAAGAATAGCGCATGATTACGGCAGAACAATTAAAAGATGTGACAGAACGCACGCAGGCCTTGCAACGTTACTTAAACATCGATGCAAAGAAGATAGAATTTGAAGAAGAACAACTGCGCACACAAGCACCCGATTTCTGGGATGATCCGAAACGGGCTGAGGCGCAAATGAAGAAAGTTAAAGACATTGAGAAATGGCTTAAGGGCTACCATGCCTGCCAACAACTTGCAGACGAGTTGCAGTTGGCGTTTGATTTTTACAAAGACGACATGGTGACCGAGGAGGAAGTGGATGCACTCTATGCCAAAACGCTTGCAGCGATTGAGGCACTTGAGCTGAAAAACATGCTGCGACAAGAGGAAGACTCGATGGATGCTGTGCTGAAAATCAACTCGGGAGCGGGCGGAACAGAGAGTCAAGACTGGGCACAAATGCTCATGAGAATGTATCAACGTTGGGCTGAAGCGCATGGATATAGTGTGAAAATTACTGACATTCAAGAGGGTGACGAGGCCGGTATTAAGAGCGTAACGATGACCATTGAAGGCGGAGATTATGCTTATGGCTACCTGAAGTGTGAGAATGGCGTGCACCGTTTGGTGCGTGTTTCGCCCTATAATGCGCAGGGAAAGCGCATGACGAGCTTTGCAAGTGTGTTTGTTACCCCTTTGGTTGACGACACCATTGAAGTATATGTAGACCCGGCCAAGGTGAGTTGGGACACCTTTCGGTCGAGTGGTGCGGGCGGACAAAACGTGAATAAGGTGGAATCGGGTGTGCGTTTGCGCTACCAGTATGAAGACCCTGACACGGGAGAGCATGAAGAAATTCTCATCGAAAATACTGAAACGCGCGACCAACCCAAAAATAGAGCGAAGGCTATGCTGCTGTTAAAGTCGCAATTATACGACAGAGCGTTGAAAAAAAAGCAGGCTGAACAGGCTAAAATTGAAGCCGGGAAGAAGAAAATAGAGTGGGGAAGTCAGATCCGCAGCTATGTTTTCGACGACCGGCGCGTGAAAGATCATCGCACCAATTATCAGACTTCGGATGTCGATGCCGTGATGGATGGTAAGTTAGATGACTTTATTAAAGCCTATTTGATGGAGTTTGCGGCGGCCGATTCGGCAGCAAAAGAAGCATAAAGAACAACTTCAACCATAAAAATTTTATAACGATGAGCAACAACAAAGCATTGAGAAAGGCTAAGCAGGCCGCTCATTTAAAGAAAAATGAAGAGCAAGGTAAAGGCATTGTGCGCATCATTTGCATCGTGTTAATCGTGTTAGCACTCGTCTATCTGACCGTGATTGCCGTCATGCAATGAGCGGATTAGAAATCGAACGCAAATTCTTGGTGAAGAAAGGAGGCGCCTATCGCAACGCCTCCTATGCCAAAAGCCACATTCAACAGGGGTATATTCCTGCTGAAGGGGCTACTGTCCGGGTGCGCATCCGCGATGAAAAGGCCTACTTAACCATAAAATCTCGCTCAACGGATGGGGGGCTTTCGCGCTACGAATTCGAAAAAGAAATCACCTTAGATGAGGCAAACAACTTGATGAAATTATGTAAAGGTGGTTGCATAGACAAGTGGCGTTATTTGGTAAAGAGCGGCAAACATACCTTTGAAGTGGATGAGTTCTTAGGAGAAAACGAGGGGCTTGTGATGGCTGAGGTAGAGCTTTCGCAGAAAGATGAGGCCTTTATGAGACCTGAATTTATCGGCAAAGAAGTCACGGGTGATCACCGCTTTTATAACTCATCGCTGCTGCATTATCCCTTTAAACAGTGGCGAGACACGTTGCCTGAGGGCTATCTTTAGAGGGGATAAAGGTTGTTAGCGAAGGCATATTGAGGGCATAAGCCTTGTTTGTGCCAAGCTTTTATCATAACATTACCGAGGATTGATGTGCGAAAGCGGGGGCTGTCTTTCCGCATTGTGGCAAATGATGCTTGTGCCTTTGGCTCAAATTACCGGAATCTCACATTGCAATTTATGTTTAAAGGCTAAGAAATTCATCTCAAAAACAAGTTAGAAGGCTGTCTTTTGACCTATTCTTACCCTTGGAGTATAATTAAATTTATTTTTTTATTTCAATTTATTCATATTTCTTTTTAAATTATTTGGCAGTAAGAAGAAATCCGCTTATATTTGCAAACATATAGCTAAAAAAAATAAGTATTATTAAACTAAGACCTTTAACTATGACAAGTCAAGGTAAAAAAATTGGTACAGCGTCGACACTACTCATTAGTGTTATGATGCTATCAGTGCCGCAAACAGGCTTTGCGGCAGGGAGAATGCCGGCTCCGTCGGCAGTTGTGCAACAACAAAAGACCATTACTGGTACTATTGTTGATGAAAAAGGCGAACCCATTGTGGGCGCCAGTGTCTTTGAAGAAGGTACACGAAATGGAACAATTACCGATGCAGACGGTAATTTTTCACTGCGTGTGAAACCTAATGCTACGCTCACTGTGAGCTACATCGGCTATGGAGATAAGATGATCGCCGTAGAAGGTAAGACCCATCTAAAGATTTCTATGAGTGCAGAAGACACCGAACTCAACGAAGTTGTGGTTACTGCGCTGGGAATTAAACGTGAGAAAAAAGCCCTCGGTTATGCGCTGCAAGAAGTAAATACAGCAGGGTTGACCGAAAATAAATCAACCTCTGTAGCCAACATGCTGCAAGGAAAGGTGGCCGGTGTGCAGATTACTCAATCAGGAACTGGCTTAGGTGGCTCGACACGTATCGTGATGCGCGGACTTAATTCGCTTGGAGGTAACAACCAACCGCTTTGGGTTGTCGATGGAATTCCCATCAATGATGAATCCGCTCAGACCGCTAGTCAATGGGGAGGAACTGATAGTTATGGGTCGGCTTCGCAGATTAATCCAGAGGATATTGCAACGATTTCCGTGCTAAAAGGCGCTAATGCAGCGGCTCTCTATGGTAGTCGGGCGCAGAATGGTGCTATTGTTATCACGACTAAGAGCGGTGCTTATGGGCAACCTCTAACGTTTGAATACAACGGCAATGTGGAATTTACCAATATCTACAGCCCCTATAAGTACCAAGATGTGTATGGTCAAGGCTCAGATGGTAAGTTTAACTCAGGAGCTTCAGGCAGTTGGGGACCGAAGATGGAGGGACAAACCATAAAGAGTTGGCGCAATATTTATGGTTATGACACTGAGAATCGCTCTTATCCAATGCTTCCCCAAAAGGATTTCCTCAAAGAGTTTTATAATACCGGAAGCCAAATGAACAACTCTATCGTTGCTTCTTCGGGTAGTAAAAATGTGCGTACACGTTTCTCTTTCACAGATTCGCGTAACAATGGCATAACCCCTAATCATAAACTCAATCGTCAATACTATGGTGTGAATACCGAACTCAATAACGATTGGATTAGCCTTGGGGTTAAAGGTACCTATATGCACGAGGTAACACGCAATGCACCGGGTATGGGTGAATACGGAATTATGCAACGTTTTGTCCAAATGCCGCGGAGTATTCGTCTGCAAGATTTGGCAAATGATTTCATTCGGAACAGGCATACCATCAATTGGACGGGGCCTTCCAACTCGAATACGAACCCCTATGGCTTGATAATGCCTGATAACGGCAATGAAAATGTACGCGACAGGCTCATGGGACAAGTGAGCGCTACCATTACTTTCACCAATTATCTTAAGCTCACCGGCCGCACAAGTATCGATATGTACAATGACAAGTATCGGAATTATACGAAGTATTTGGGTGATGGTTCGAACGATGCTACGCAATATACGCATAGTCGTACGAGCACTAAGGAATTCAATTCAGATCTCATCTTGGCATTTAATAAAGGGTTTGGCCTCTTTGATGTCAACGTAAACTTAGGTACTTCCGTTTATAATATCACTCATGAGACGTTGTCTGGCAACGCAGGCTTATTCCAAATACCGCTTTTTATCTACATGGGTAACGGCACAAAGCGCGAGGCTTCTGAATATTATTCTAAGAAAGAGATTCAGAGTGTCTTCTTCAGTGGAAGCCTTGGTTATAAGAGTATGCTCTATCTTGACGTCACAGGGCGCAACGATTGGTCGTCAACTTTGCCAAAAAGCAATCGTTCCTACTTTTATCCTTCAGTCAGTCTCTCGGGTATTATCTCTCAAATGGTGAAACTTCCGGAAGCGATTGATTACTTGAAAGTACGCGGATCATGGGCGCAAGTGGGCAATGACACAAACCCATATCAGATTGCTTATACCTACGCAACGCGCTCCAGCAACGTCAATTCATTGCTCGAAATGCAACTTCCCACTACCTATCCCTTGTTAGATCTTAAGCCTGAGAAGACCAATTCTTGGGAAATCGGTTTGGAATACCGTATGTTTAAGAATCGTTTGGGGCTTGATTTCACCTATTATAATACGATAACGCGCAACCAAATACTTTCTATTGGCACCGCTTCTTCATCCGGTTATGAGGCAAGAATGTTTAATGCCGGTGAGATTACGAGCCATGGTGTGGAGCTGATGTTAAATGGAACACCCGTGCAAACCAAAGACTTGCGCTGGGATATCAATCTCAACTGGGGCATGAACCGTACAAAATGCAACGCGCTTACCAAGCAAATCAAGCGCTATACACTCGGTTCAACGCGCGTCGCTTCAGTAGTTGTGAATGAAGGAAGTCAATTTGGTGACATCGTAGCTGCTAATGCTTATAAGCGCGATGCCAATGGTAATGTACTCGTAGGAACGGATGGTTTACCATTAAAAGAGACCGATAAGGTCATTGGTAACATGATGCCTAAGTGGACAGGCTCTATTGGTAACACCGTAACTTGGCGCGATTTCTCGCTCACAGCCTTAGTAGATGTGCTCTATGGCGGTGACTTTATCTCCATGACTGATGCTTATGCTACGACTGCAGGAAACTCAAAACGTAGCCTTAGTGGTCGTGACGGCATGGTTTTCGACGGTATTGTCGAGAGTACTGGCCAAAAGAATACAACCAGTGTTAAAGCAGAAGCTTTCTATAACTCTATTGGTGGCTCATCTGCAGTAGCAGAAGAATTTATGTATAAGCGTACATATATCAAGATGGGTGAGTTGGCACTCGGTTGGACTTTGCCTAAGAAATGGCTCTCACAAACACCATTAAAGGCTGTAAAGCTTTCACTTGTAGCCCGTAATCTCTTCTACTTCTATAAGAAAGCTCCCGTCAGTGCGGAGTCGTCTTTCTCACGAGAAGACTACGCACAAGCCTTTGAATATGCTTCACTTCCACCTACACGGGCCATCGGTTTCTCACTTAATGTCAAATTTTAAAACTACAAGACGACTATGAAACAGTTCAATAAATTTATCGGTTATTGTGCACTTGCCATTCCATTGATGACAGCTTGCACAGATGGCTTTGACAGTATGAACACCAATCCCGCAGCAGCTTTGGATGTTAGTCCGGCTTATACGCTGCCTTCGGTCATCGAATGGGCTACGAATGTCGATTGCTTTGCCTATCAGGTTGGTGAGAATCTATATACACAGTTCTATGCACAATATTTCACAAACACGCAAACAGGCTGGAATTCCGACCGCTATGGCTACAATGATGGGTGGGCAATGGCTGGATTTTGGAACCCTTATTTCACGGCACTCAAGCATCTAAAGATGCTCAAGAACGAAGTAGCTACCCACCCATCTTATAGCAATATCTACCAAATGATGCGCATCATCGTGGCCGAACGCACAGCAGCCATGACCGACATCTATGGTGATATTCCCTATTCTGCAGCTGCATTGGGTAACGATGGGCCAGCCTACGATGCACAGAAAGATATCTACTACGATATTTTTAAAGAGCTTACCGAGGCCAGTGATGCGCTTAAGCAGAACCTTACCGGGCAAGAAACCTGCACCGATCAGCAAGATTTAATCTATGCAGGCAACATACAAAAGTGGAGAAAGTTTGCAAATTCCCTACGATTACGCTATGCACTGCGTCTTACAAACATCGATCCTGCGAAGGCAAAAGCCGAAGGTGAAGCCGCACTTGCAGCCGGTGTGATGAGCGATGAAGACGAAAGTGCCATGGAAAAAATCTTTGCTACGGCCGGATGGGGCCATCCTTTGTACATGATTTGCGCGTGGAATGGTTTCGTAATGAGTAAGACAATGGAGAATATTTTCAAGCATGAAAGCACCGTTGTTGACCCTCGTATGCCGATGTGGTTTGGTCAAACGCAAGGCTATCTCAACGCTGCAAAGGCCGGAACATTGGCTACATTCCCCGGCGAACAGTTCCAAGGTGTGCCCAATGGTGTTACCGATCAAATGCTGTTGGCTAAGGATGCGTCGGGCTATGCGCAATATGGTTTTGAGAATAATTCCTTCCCTTGGGGACTTCAAGCCTTTCCACAGTGGAACACTTCAGGCAAAGATATCGACAATACCGTCCTCACTTTACCCCTCAAAATCATGGGTTATTCTGAAGTTTGCTTCTTAAAAGCCGAAGCAGCCGTGCGTGGTTGGGCCGGAGCCGGTAATGCACAAACCAATTATGAAAATGGAATTCGTGCGTCATTTGCAGAGTCACGTGCAGGTGTTGATGATGCTTTATACTCAACAGCCAATGACAACACCTATATTACCACAGGCAATGTCGCATGGAACAACGCTGCTCCGACTGCAACCAAGCTCAAACAAATCATCACTCAGAAATGGATTGCGCTCTATCCCGATGGTATTGAGGCCTGGGCAGAGTTCCGTAGAACGGGCTATCCCAACTTAATGCCTGTTCATAAGAGCGATAATCCCGACATTAATCCTGCCAATGGTGAGTTTGTTAAGAAGCTCCGCTATCCCGATGCAGAACGACGTGACAACCCACATGCCACAGCAAGCACCCTCAATGGTGGCAAAGGAGATGGCATGAACGTGCGCGTTTGGTGGGACACCAACAGCCATTAATCCCCTATTTATCTTCGATGCTTTGCGTAAGTCACCCGACTTATGCAAAGCATCTTTTGCTTAAGCGCCATAACCATACGGTAGAAAAAGGCGCAGTCAGCATCATTTACAAAACTTTTCATGGCAGAAATAGATAAATATCATCATGAAAGGAAATGCTATTCATTATTTATCAAATCAAACTTAATTGCACTAAAAACTTTTATTTTAATAGAAAATATGGATTATTTTCTATAACTTTGCAATTCGATTAGTGTAAATTGTAATAAAATGGCAGAAGAAAGAGCAAAGTTTGGAAGCAAAATAGGTGTTATTTTAGCTACCGCCGGGTCAGCGGTTGGACTTGGAAACGTTTGGCGTTTCCCCTATATGACCGGCGAAAATGGTGGCGCTGCTTACATTTTTATCTATATAGCGTGTGTCATTGTGTTAGGAATTCCCTGCATGATTGCCGAGTTCTTAATTGGCCGTCACGGCGCTTCCAACACTGCAAGAGCCTACACACGTTTGGCAAACGGCAGCAAATGGAAGTGGATTGGCTACTTAGAAGTGCTCACAGGTTTCCTCATTACGGGCTATTATGCCGTGGTTTCGGGATGGTGTTTGAACTATGTTTATGCTTCCATCATGGGCGAACTAAAGGGCGACCCCAACTACGTTAAAGACTATTTCGTCGCTTTTTCCACTGACCCTATACGTCCTATATTTTGGACGGTGGTCATCTTTCTCATCACACATTATATCATTGTGCATGGCGTGCGTAACGGAATCGAGAAAGCTTCCAAACTCATGATGCCCACCCTTTTCATCCTTTTGCTCATCATTGTTGTTGCAGCGTGCTTGCTTCCAGGCGCTTCTGCAGGCATAACGTTCTTGTTAAAGCCCGACTTTTCAAAGGTAACGGGCGACGTTTTCCTCAATGCTTTGGGGCAATGTTTCTATTCTATGAGCATTGCCATGGGCTGTTTGTGCACCTATGCCAGCTATTTCAACCGCAAAACCAACCTCACCACCTCGGCCATACAGATTGGTTTCATCGACCTTTTCGTAGCTATCCTGGCGGGATTGATGATTTTTCCAGCCGCTTTTTCTGTCGGAATAAGCCCTGATAGCGGCCCATCGCTCATTTTTATCACGCTCCCCAACGTGTTTAATCAAGCTTTTTCAGGCGCACCTGTGTTGGGTTGGATCATCGCTCTGCTGTTCTATGCGCTACTTTCATTAGCTGCTTTAACGTCTCTGATATCGCTTCACGAAGTCAACACCGCCTTCTTTTATGAGGAGTTGCACATCTCGCGCAAAGCAGGAGCATGGATTGTCACCCTCTCTTGTGCCGTTATAGGTGCTGTTTGTTCGCTTTCCATCGGTCAAAAAGACACCCTTTCGTTGTTTGGGAAAGACCTTTTTGATTTATTTGATTTCGTCACCGGGCAGCTGATGCTGCCCATAGGTGGCATGCTGATGTGCGTGTTTGTGGGCTGGGTGGTGCCCCAACAGATTGTGAAAGACGAGCTAACCAACTGGGGAACCCTGCGCTATCATTGCTATTCAGCCTTCGTTTTCTCCATGCGCTATGTCTGTCCATTGGGCATACTCGCCATCATGCTCCACCAATTCAACCTCATTTAAACAACCCTGTCCCTCCTTTTTCAAGGTTTTCCGCCATAGAACAACAAGCAGAACCCCACCTTCCACACCCACCCTTATGCCTATAAAAGACTTTTTCTACTACAACAAGGCCGACAGGCGCGCCATCTTTGCCTTGCTATTCATCGCCGTTGTGGCGGTTGTCGCCGTCTTTCTGCTCGACACCGAACAAACGACGACCGAGGCAAGCTATGCCCCTTCGTCGCAAAACCATATCTATAAAGGTCGACAAGCAAAAGAAACCACCTATTACAATGTGCCACAACGACGCATTGAGCGTTTTGTTTTCGACCCCAACACCGCCGACTCCACCGCCTTTTTGCGCTTAGGTTTGCAACCCTGGCAGGTGAGAAACATCTACAAATACCGTGCAAAAGGGGGCTTTTATCGCACACCTTCAGACTTTGCACGCCTTTATGGACTCACCCAAAAAGAATATCTTTCGCTCAAACCCTACATACAAATTGGCGCAGACTATCAGCCGGCAGCCCATCTTGCCGAAGCCATACGCACAAAAACACATGGCGATAGCCTTGCAACCATCCGTCCCTATAAACTCAAACCCGGACAAACCATTGATTTAAACACGGGCGACACCACACAATTTCAGCACATTCCGGGCATCGGTCCCTACTATGCTCGGCAGATTGTTAACTATCGCATGCGCTTAGGAGGCTATGTAAAAGTGGAACAGTTAAACGAAATCAATGATTTTCCCGAAAGCGCTTTGAAATATTTCTCACTCGGAAACGTTGTGCCATCAAAGCTGAATATCAACAAATTGTCGCTCTATCAGTTGCGCCGTCACCCCTACATCAACTTCTATCAGGCGCGCGACATCGTGGAATATCGGCGTTTAAAGGGAAAGTTGAAGCAATTAAATGATTTGAGATTGTTAGAAACGTTCCCTCCGGAAGCCATCGAACGGTTGCGCCCATACGTTGAGTTTTAACCCCCCCAAAAGAATGAAAAGATGAATTACCTTGATGCTTTTTGTGGGCATCGCCCTTGCTTCACTCGCACAAAAGAATGTTGATGAAAGCATCGAACAATATTCTCAGGACAAAGAGGTGGAGTACATTCATTTGCCGCGACTGTTGATACGGGCTGGCATTGTACAGATGAAAGCATCGAAAGCAGCTGGGATGGCTCGCAATATCAATGCCCCTCGCATCCTGTTATTAGATTGTTGTTGGAATAGAAAGCGCAAAAAGTCTCGTAAAAAGGTGAAACTTTAATACACAAGACATTCATGTCGTGGTTGACGATGTACGCAACATGCAAGTAAAAGCATAGCTATTGCCTTGTAATATCGTGCAGATTAGCACCCAAAATGGATGCTATTGTGTGATAAACTGGGCTATTTTGTGTGGCAATCTTTATCCTGTTGTTTTATGATACCGTCCGAGTGGTAGGCTATAAGGGAAAAATTGGGCGAAAACTCGGTGCGGATTGTACTTCGGATAGCCATACGTCGGCGAACAATCCAAATGGTTCATTAAACCGTTTCTCCAATCATTTGATGAAACCTCATGGCTTCTTGCACAGATTTCATTTGCTGGTCGGCACTTTGTTAGTCCTCTTTCCTGGGATATGACAGCCCATCTGCCCCGTCATCAAACAAAATCTGTACGGGTTCTAAGTATCCATTTGGGTTGGAATGAGACTGCCCGAAGAGCGGAAAGCGGATGCAAAAGCTTAGAACTAATGCTAATGTTGAAATGAAAAACATGTACAAAATATTTTAAGTAAACTACTTTGTAATTGCATTCTTTTTCTTATCTTTGCAGAAATATTTAACTTTCAGTAAACAATATCGTTGGATAGTTAATACCGAAGTGAATAAATGAAATATGCGTTAGTAACAGGTTCGTCGCGTGGAATAGGCAAAGCCATTGCCATTCGATTAGCAAAAATGGGCTATCCGGTGCTCATCAACTATTTAAAGAATAAAGAAGCGGCCGAAGAGGTGGTGGCAACCATCATTGCAAATGGCGGACAAGCCGAGCTGATGCCGTTCAATGCGGCCGACGGAAAAGCCATCGAAGCGGCTTTAGATGCGTGGGAATCGGCACATCCTGATGACTATATAGCCGTGTTGGTGAATAATGCCGGCATCCGAAAAGATAATGTCCTCTTTATGATGAGCGACGAAGAATGGCACGGGGTGCTCGACACGACGCTCAATGGTTATTTTTATTTGACCCGAAGGTTGCTCAAACACATGATGCCTCGACGCCGTGGTGGGCGCATAGTCAACATGGCTTCGCTCTCGGGTGTGAAGGGATTGGCCGGTCAGAGCAATTACAGCGCTGCCAAAGCTGCACTCATTGGTGCCACAAAAGCCTTGGCACAGGAGGTGGCTCCGCGTCAAATCACGGTCAATGCCGTGGCTCCCGGGTTCATAGAAACCGACATGACGAAAGACCTTCCGCAAGAAGAACTGAAGAAGCTGGTGCCGGTTGGCCGGTTTGGAACAGCCGAAGAGGTGGCCGCAGCGGTAGCATTCTTGGTGTCGGATGAGGCGGCCTATATCACGGGTGAGGTGATTAACATTAACGGAGGATTATATACATAAACGAAAAGTAAATGGAAAGACGCGTGGTAATAACGGGCATGGGCATTTGGTCGTGCTTAGGAACAAATCTCGAAACAGTAAAAAATGCATTATATAATGGTACGTCGGGCATCGGACTTCAGCCCGAACGGCTCACCTATGGCTACCGATCGGGGCTGACAGGCATCGTTGAAACACCGGTCATTACCAAGCAAATGCTCGATCGTCACACGCGGGCGGGCATGTCAGAAGAGGCACAATATGCCTACATGGCGAGCTTGCAGGCTTTCGAGCAAGCACAGATTAACGACGACTATCTGCTGCAAAACGAGGTGGGTTGCATCTTTGGCAACGACTCTTCGGCAAAACCTGTGATTGAAGCAGCTAAGATTATGGACGAGAAACACGACTCGGCGATGTTGGGTTATGGGCTCATTTTCCAGTCGATGAACTCCACTGTGAACATGAATCTCAGCACCATCTTTCATTTAAGAGGCGTTAACTTCACTATCAGTTCGGCTTGTGCGAGTGGCAGTCACTCTATAGGTTTGGGCTATATGATGATTAAACAGGGCTTGCAAGACTTGGTGTTGTGTGGTGGTGCACAAGAAACGAATTACTATTCCATGGCCTCTTTCGATGCACTGGGCGCTTTTTCGGTGCACATGGACGAGCCAACTAAGGCCAGTCGTCCGTTTGATCGCGACCGCGATGGGCTCATTCCGAGTGGCGGTGCAGCTGCTTTGGTGCTCGAAGACTATGAACATGCTGTGGCACGTGGAGCCACCATTTTGGCCGAAGTGGTGGGTTATGGCTTCTCAAGCAATGGCGGTGGCATCTCAGAACCCAGCGATAAAGGCAGTGTAATTGCCATGACGCGTGCCATGAAGGATGCAAAGGTGGCGCCGAGCGATATTGATTATATCAATGCGCATGCCACTTCTACCCATCAAGGCGATATGTATGAGGCCATTGCTTTGGCTAAACTGTTCCACGATGAGCGTGCGTTCATCAGCTCAACCAAGTCGATGACGGGGCATGAATGTTGGATGGCGGGTGCCAGTGAGATTGTTTATTCCATCTTGATGATGCAACATCATTTTGTGGCACCTAATATTAATTTGGAGCATCGGGACGAATATTCCGAGAAAATTAATCTCACCGCGAAGACCATTGACATGGAGGTGAACACCGTTTTGAGCAATTCTTTTGGCTTTGGGGGTACAAACTCGGCTTTGGTCATTAAGAAAGTGAGTGATGAGAACGGTTGAATCGAAGCGTAATCCATATAAGTATAACGTTTAAATAAAATAGGTTATGAAAAAGATTTTATTGGTATTGGCAGGTTTGATGTGTAGCGTTGCAGGTGTGTTTGCAAAAGCTGATGTCACCGTGAAGAGTGGTTCGTTGGCAGAACTCAAAGGTGTGAAAGAAAAAATCTATGTGGTTTGGGATTACAGTCACGCCACTTTAGAGGGAAAAGAAGTGCAGGCTTTCTTGAAAGAGAAGGGTGCTGAATGGCAACGTGATTATCAAAAAGAGTTGCAAACGGCTGAAGAAAACTTTGCAGAACGCTTCAATGACAAGAGCAAAGACGCAAAGATTACGACTGAAAAGCGTGATGCAAAATATAGATTTGTAGTCGAAGTGAAAGACTTCCACTATGGTAGTACGGGCGTATCTGTTGTGTTTGGCATGGGCGCTGGCGATGCACACATGAGCGGATTGGTGAAGGTTTATGCAGCGAATGACAAGCAACCGTTTGCCGTTATCGATGTTGATGGTGTGGCAGGTGCAGGCTATGGCAACGAAAAGCGTCGTGTAGAAACCTACAGAGAATTGGCCGAACAGATTGTAAAGCTCATTAAGAAAGCTAAGAAATAAGGGCAAGCGCATGAATTTGTCACCTGCTTTAAAGCCCTATACAGAAGAAACGCGCTCGGCAAAAGAGGCACAACGCTTGGCAGAGTTTATCGCTTGGGGGCCAATCGTGTTTCAAGCGTCGCGCTTAATGGTGAAGTTTGGCATCTTAAGTCTGCTTCGTGAGAGCGAAAAGGGGCTTACACGTGCTGACATCTGCCGTGAAACCAAACTGTCAGACTATGCGGTTAAATGTCTGTTGGAGGCTTCTTTGTGTATTGGGACCGTGCTTATCGACCCTGAAACCGACCGCTATTCGTTGTCGAAAACGGGTTGGTTTCTGCTCAATGACCCTGCAACACGCGTCAATCTTGATTTCAATCACGATGTGAACTATGAGGGTTGGTTTCATTTAGAAGAGGCTTTGACCACGGGAAAGCCTGCCGGTTTGAAGCATTTTGGCGATTGGCCGACGGTTTATGAAGCGCTTTCCGAGCTGCCGGATAATGTGAAAAAGAGCTGGTTTGGCTTCGATCATTTCTATTCCGACCACTCTTTTGATGAGGCCTTAGCGATTGTTTTTGGCACCTATCATCCCAAAACGCTCTATGATGTGGGCGGCAACACGGGGCGATGGGCCTTGCGTTGTGTGGACTATGATGCCGATGTGCAGGTGACCATCTTAGACCTTCCCCAGCAAATCAAGATGATGCAAGCGCAGATCGCCGGCAAAAAAGGATGTGACCGCATACAAGGTTATGGCATTAACCTGTTGGATGATGCGCAATTATTCCCCGAAAAGCCGGCCGATGCCATCTGGATGAGCCAGTTCTTAGACTGCTTTAGTATGGACGAAATCGTGGGTATTTTGCGGCGATCACGTCGTGCAATGAATGCCAACTCACGGCTTTTCATCATGGAAACATTGTGGGATCGGCAGCGATTTGAACCCGCAGCGTTCTGCTTAACGATGACAAGTCTCTATTTTACAGCCATAGCGAATGGCAATAGTAAGATGTATAACACCGAAGATATGGAGACTTGTATTCACGAAGCAGGCTTAGAAATTGAACAGATTCACGACCATTTGGGCCAGGGACACAGCATTTTGGTGTGTAAGTTGGCTGCGGTGTGAAGTGAAAATGGTGCGAACAAGATGATTTAAAATAACTAAATATAGGTATGAACAGAACAGAAATTGAAGAGAAAGTAAAGGCCTTCTTGATTGATGACCTTGAGATTGATGAAGAAAAGATTGCTCCTGAAGCAAAATTGAAAGACGATTTGGGTATTGATAGCCTCGACTTTGTCGACATTGTTGTGATTGTTGAGAAGAATTTTGGCTTCAAAATCAAACCCGAAGAGATGGCAGGTGTGACCACATTAAGCCAATTTTGTGATTACATTGAAAGCAAAGTAGGGTAGAAAGAAAGCGCTTATGGCGGAAAAGCAATGGCAAGGACAGACTTTTGGCAGCGAGAAAATGCACCGTTATCTCATCAAGATGTTGCGTTTTATCGATGTAAGGGTGCTCTATGTCTTTGCCTATTGTTTCGTCATTCCCGTTTGTTTACTCGTTCGTCCAAGCCGAAAAGTCATCTATTCTTATCTTCGTCGTCGCATGAAGTATGGTCGATGGCGTGCCATTTGGGGCACGTATGTCAACCATTGTCTGTTTGCCGAGGCGGTGATTGATAAGTTTGCGATGTATGCCGGCAAGCATTTTCAAGTGCATATTGAAGGCTATGCGCATTACGAAGCATTGTTAAAGCGTCCCGAAGGCTTTGTGCAATTAAGTGCACATGTGGGAAATTATGAGCTTGCGGGCTACACTTTGCAGGCCAAAGAGAAGCGCATCAACGCCTTAGTTTATGCAGGTGAGAAGGCATCTTTAATGGAACGGCGCGGTGAAATGCTGGGCAACAGCAACATTTGCATGATTCCTGTGGGGACAAATATGGATCATCTGTTTGCCATTGATCAGGCCTTTAAGCGGGGAGAAATCGTTAGTTTGGTGGCCGATCGGCGTTGGGGATCCTCTAAAACGATAGCCGCTACCTTCCTATCTGCTCCCATTCGCTTGCCATTGGGGCCTTTTAGCGTCGCCGTTATTGGGGGATTGGATGTTGTTTCCATACAAGTGATGAAGACATCTTGGCGAGGTTACACTATCTTTGTGCATCCATTGGCTTATGATAAGGCCGCATCGCGTCGCCAACAGGTAGAAGAACTGGCGCAAGCTTATGTTGATTGCTTGGAAAAGACTGTGAAACGCTATCCCTTGCAATGGTATAATTACTTTGATTTTTGGGCACAATGACCATCGATTACTTACATCCTCAGGAGAAATTTCTACGCACCCTTGACATCAAAACGCTGTTACCGCAGCAGCCTCCGTTTGTGATGGTGGGGAAACTAACGTTCTTTGATGCACGAAAGACCATCACAGAGACCCTCGTTTCGGCTGAGAATATCTTCACAAATGCAGGTACATTCTCTGCAAGTGGGCTCATAGAGAACATCGCTCAAACGTGTGCTGTGCGCATAGGCTATGTAAATCAGTATGTGTTGCAGCGTGGAATACAGATTGGTTTCATTGGCGCTATCCGCAATTTGGACATCTATCGGCTGCCGAAAGTGGGTGAACGGATTACAACTATCGTTGAGGTGATGGAGGAAGTATTTGGTATGACGTTAGCCAAAGCGCAGGTAGTGTGTGATGAAGAAGTGCTCGTTACCGCCGAAATGAAGATAGCTGTAAAGGAGGAGGAGCGCAAATGAAAGAACTAAAGTCATCAAAAGTCTTAGATATTCGTTTCAGTGAGGTCGATTCTATGAATGTGGTTTGGCATGGCTCCTACCCTCTTTATTTTGAAGATGCGCGCGAGAAGTTTGGTGAAGACTATGGTTTAGACTATCCAAACTATTTCAATCATGGTTATTTTGCGCCGTTAGTGGAACTTAATTTCCAATATAAGCAGCCCATTCGCTATGGAATGCATCCGCGAATCGACATTATTTATCGTCCTACGGAGGCAGCAAAAGTGGTGTTTGATTACGAAATCCGCGACCCAGAGGATGAGCGTTTGCTGGCTACAGGCCACAGTGTTCAGGTGTTTATGGATACTCATTACCAGCTTGTTTGGGATAATCCTCCGTTCTATCTCGAGTGGAAAAAGAAGTGGAATCAGCTATAATGGTCTATCAAGTTGCTCATAATATCGTCTCACCGTTAGGCTTTTCAACCGAAGAGAACTATGTTTCGGTGTTGAAAGGCCAATCCATGTTACGACCTTATGCGCCCGGAACGCGTATGCATGATGCTTGTTGTGCCTCACTTTTCAGTGAGGAGCAATGGCAAATGCTGATGCTTGAAGGCATGACCCGTTTCGAATCGTTGGCCATTCAGTCGATACAACGTGCCTTAAAACAGGTGCCTATTGACCTCCATTCCCCCCGAATTATTTTCATTTTAAGTACGACCAAGGGCAATATTGAATTGCTTTCGTGCAGCGAAGAGGGGCAAAAACGCATAGAACCAGGCCTTGCTGCGGCACATATCGCCCATTATTTCGGTTTCAAGACCGAGCCTATGGTGGTGTGCAATGCCTGCATCTCGGGCGCTTCGGCTTTGATTTTAGCACAGCGTTTGTTGCAAACGGGCGCCTATGACACCGCTGTTGTCTGTGGTGTTGACGTGCAATCGCCCTTCATTTTGTCGGGTTTTCATGCTTTCCATGCCCTCTCTTTGCAACCTTGTCGCCCCTTTGATGCCGAGCGGTTGGGGTTGAATTTGGGCGAAGGTGCTGCCACGATGGTGTTGCAACACGGTGACATCGTGTCTTCTAAGCAGCCCCTTTGGGCACTCATGGCTGGCAGTATTCACAACGATGCCTATCATATCAGTGCACCATCCAAGCAAGGTGAAGGTGCTTATTTGGCTCTATGCGATGTTGTTGCAGGGCAAGAAGCCGATGCTTTAGCCGTGATTAATGCCCATGGTACCGCCACCTTCTTCAACGATCAGATGGAGTCGATGGCCATCATGCGTGCAGGTTTGTCGCAAGTTCCCGTCAATGCGTTGAAAGGGACCTATGGCCATACTCTTGGGTGTGCAGGTGTTTTAGAAACAGTACTCACGGCCTTTGCGTTAGAACAGCATACCCTTTTAGGCACAAGAGGCTTTCATGCGTTGGGCGTTTCGGGTAAAATCCATGTGCAGACGGACGCTATTCCCACGCAAAAGCAAGCTTTTGTGAAGATGCTTTCGGGCTTTGGGGGCTGTAATGCCGCTTTAAGGATGGAACGTTTGCAGCCGCAGCATGATGCAGCTGCGACGGTGTTGCGGCCTGATATACGCGTGATGCACGAATTGGTACTGTCTCCTCAAAGGTGTATATGCGATGGAAAAGCCATTGCTTTCGACGAGAATGAGGATGAACCGCTCACGGCACTCTATAAAACCCATCTTGACAGCTATCCCAAGTTCTACAAGATGGATGGGCTAAGCAAATTGGGCTTTGTGGCTTCAGCATTGCTTTTGCAGGCCGAAGCCCGTGAGGATGCGTTTGCAGGTAGTCGACGTGGCATTGTGTTTTTCAATCAATCGTCGTCTATCAGCACCGATAAGTGTTATTATGCTACGATTGCTGATGCCGAAAACTACTATCCCAGTCCTGCTCATTTCGTCTATACGTTGCCCAACATTGTGACAGGTGAGGTGGCTATTCAGCAGCAATGCCATGGTGAAACCTCCTTTTATTGTTGGGAGAAGCGCAGTGAGAAGCTCTTCAATGAGGTTGTTGCGGCGACTTTTGCAGGCACCCATCTTGATAGTTTGCTTACGGGTTGGCTTGACTATTGGTCGGAAACCCACTATGAAGCTCACCTATTTATTATACAACGAACACCAAAAGAACATTCAAACGATATGGAAGAATTAGTCTTAGAATTGAAGAAAGCCATCATTAAGGCTTTGAATTTAGAAGAGATGACGCCCGAAGACATCGACGCAGACGCACCTTTGTTTGGCGATGAAGGGTTGGGATTAGACTCAATAGATGCTTTAGAGCTGATTGTTTTGTTAGAGAAAAACTACGGCATCAAGTTAGAAAATCCCGCTGCGGGCAAGGAAATCTTCAAGAGTGTGGCAACGATTGCCGCCTATGTGCAGCAACATCGTACCCGGTAACACCGCTTTTTATTCACCATTATGACGCGAGGAGTAGCTATAACAGGCGCAGGAATTGTTTCATCTATCGGCTGTAATCAGGCCGAAGTGTGGCAATCGATTGTGCAGCAACGGCGGGGAATCGGGCCGATGAAATATCTTTCGTCAACCCATCGCGAGCTTCCTGTGGGCGAAGTGCCCCTGTCTAATGACGAGATGAAGGCGGCATTGGGCATTGATGCGTCAGAGGAAGTGAGCCGAACGGTGCTGTTGGGTATGTTGGCTGTGCGCGAATCGCTCGCCGATGCAGGGCTACTTTCGTCAGAACCGCATTTGAAAAGCCGGCGCGTGGTGCTCATCTCGGGCACAACGGTGGGCGGAATGGATATCACCGAGCAACACATTGCCGACCTATCTGCCGGGAAAGGCGATGCAGACTGCATCAAAACGCATGATGGGGGCAGCACAACACAGCTGATAGCCGACCATTTTGGCTGCTTTGCTGCGTGCACAACACTCTCCACGGCATGCTCTTCAGCTGCCAATGCCTTGATGTTGGGGGCACGATTGATTGCACATGGTGAGGCCGACATCGTGGTTGCGGGCGGAACAGAGGCGCTCTCACGTTTCCATTTTGCAGGTTTCCATTCGCTGATGATACTCGACCAAGCCCCTTGTAAGCCCTTTGATGCCCATCGTGCGGGTTTAAATTTGGGCGAAGGTGCCGCCTATGTGGTGTTGGAGTCGGCCTCGTCGGTGGCCCAACGCCATGCAACCGTGCGGGCCTGTCTCACGGGTTACGGCAATGCCTGTGATGCTTTTCACCAGACAGCGTCGTCGGATGACGGGCAAGGAGCTTATCTTGCCATGGAAGCGGCGTTGAAGATGGCTGGTGTTGCGCCAGAAGAAGTTGATTATATCAATGCACATGGCACGGGGACACCCAACAATGATGCCAGTGAGAGCCAGGCCATTCGGCGGGTGTTTGGCGCCCATCAGCCTTTGATTTCAAGCACAAAGGGATTCACAGGGCACACAACGAGTGCGTCGGGGAGCATAGAAACCGTGATTTGTCTGCTGGCTATGCAACACGAATTGGCACCGATGAACATCGGATGGCACACAGAAATGCCCGATGGCATTGTGCCTTTGGCGGCGAATAAAGCCTGCTCGTTACAGCATGTGTTGTGCAATTCGTTTGGATTTGGCGGTAACGACACCTCGCTGCTTTTCTCTTTGCCGAGTAAAGTGCAGCATATTGGTGAGCAATCTATCGCGAATTGTCGTACCATTTGCACCAAATCGCGTATCAATATGGCGGACATTGCCGACCCGTCAGAAATCAAACGTTTTGTGAAGCCCATGGAACTGCGTCGCATGAGCGGTTTGATGCGCCGTGCAGTGCTCACTTCTATGTTGGCTTTAGAGGAGGCAGGAATTGCTGTTCCTGATGCTATTATCACTGCAACGAGCTTGGGTTGTTTAGAAAATTCAGAGAAGATGCTGCTCGACATAGTGCAACAGGGCGAAGACAGTGTGAGCCCTACGCTCTTTATGCAGAGCACCCATAACACCATCGGCAGCACCATTGCCATTAAATTGGGCTGTCATGGATATAATGCAACCTACACACAGGGTAAAAAGTCGTTGGAGTGGGCGCTGAAAGATGCCGAGTTGCTGTTGCAATCGGGTGCATGTCGCAGCGTGTTGGTGGGCTATCACGATGAAACCACCGCCCTTTATCGTCAGTTGTTGGCGCGTTTGGGTGAACAAGAACCTGCCGAATATTCGGCCATAGCAATGGTGTTGACATGTGGAGACTGATTATCTTGTCTGTTGTTCAGAGTGCTTTGCTCGCTGGCGGGCAGGTGTTTTTGAAGTTTGGGCTATCGAAGTTGGCACCGTTTGGGTTTAATCGTGCGTTTTTGTGGTCGCTTTTGCCCAACTGGCAGTTTGCTTTGAGCGGCCTACTTTTTGGTGGCAGCACGGTGTTGTGGATGTATATTGTGAAGCGTTACCCTTTGAGCATGGCTTATCCGATGATTAGTTTGAGCTATGTTTTTGCGCTTTTGTCGGCCATGGTGTTTTTCCATGAGTCGGTAAATGGTATGAAATGGATGGGAGTGGCGTTGATCATGTTGGGTTGTTTTTTCATTGCCCGATGAAGAGGCGCCCTTATTTAAACAGAGAAAGGAAAAGAGACAAATGAAGAAAAGCCTGTTTTTATGGAGCTTGTTGTGGTTGATGTTTTTGCCACTGCATGCGCAAACGATGACCGAAAGTGAGGTAAAGGCCAAGGTAAACCAAGTTGCGGCACAGCTGCAAAGTATGCAATGTGACTTTGTGCAAACCAAATCGCTGAAGTTGTTGAACCAAAAGATGGTGTCGAAGGGGAAGATGTATTACCAAAAGAGTGACAAACTGTGTTGGCAATATGTGAGTCCTTACAGTTATACCTTTGTGTTGAATGGCGCAAAGGTGATGCTTCGCAACGAGAAGCGGAGTGATGTGATCGACGTGCAGCAGAACAAAATGTTTAAAGAGATTGCGCGTATCATGATGAATAGCGTTTTAGGCAAGTGTCTCACCGATGAAAAAGATTTTAAAGTGACGATGCAACAAGGCAAAGGGGAGTGGGTGGCCACGCTCGTTCCTTTGCGTTCGAACATGAAACAGCTGTTTCAAAAGATACAGATTAGTTTTCACCAGGCCCAAATGATGGTGTCGATGGTGAAACTATTTGAAAAGAATGGCGACCAAACCACCATTCAGTTGAAGAACATTAAGACCAATGCGCCGCTCAATGCACAAGTGTTTTCGATTCATTAGTATCGTCTTGTTGAGTGGCCTTTCATGTGGTATGGCCGCTCAAAACCTGTTGCCCGACAGCCTTGGTGCACGCAAAAGCTATCAAGCCATGATTACGATGCCGAAGGGATATGTGAGTGGCGTGTGCATGATAGTGCGCGATTCGACGGGGATTGTGGGGAGCCTGTTCAATGAGTTTGGCTTTTCGGCACTCGATTTCCGCTATCATGAGCGAAAAGACAAGGTGGAGATTGTGCATGCCATGGCGTTAATGGATAAATGGTATATTCGCAAAGTGTTGCGCAATGATTTGCGTATGCTATTGCAGTCGTTGGAAAAAGGCGACACACTTTATGAAGACAAAAAGTATAAATTGACCTACGTGTTCACCCCGATGCGTGAAGAATTGAAGAAGGAGGCAGCCGATGATCTTGAAGAATGACTTTTATCACATCGCACAGGCCAGCGTTGATTTGCCCCGGGCGACTTATGAAATTGAGCTCAATGCACAGCATTTCATCTATCAGGCCCACTTTCCCGGCGAACCGATTACACCGGGTGTGTGCATTCTTCAGATGGCTTGCGAGCTGTTGGGTGAGGCACTTCATCGCCCGTTGGCACTGTGTGGCGTGAAGAATGTGAAATTCCTTTCGGTATTAACACCTACTGAAACGGAAAACATCGTGTATCAGTTCTCAGGTATAGAGGAGCAGCCCGATGGAACAGTGAAGGCCAAAGTGAATGTTGTCTCGGGCACAACGGGCTATGCGAAGTTGTCTTTTACATGCCAACCATGCAAGGAATAGAACGGGAAACGTTGAAGGAACGCCTGCGGGATCGGGGGATTTGCGTCATCATCCCCACGTACAACAATGAACAGACGGTGCGGCAAGTGGTTGAAAGTGCTCAGGAATATTGTGCCGATGTGATTGTGGTGAATGACGGAAGCACAGACCGTACGGCTCAAATCTTGTCAGAGATTTCGGGTATCACGTTGGTCTCGTACGAGCATAACCACGGGAAAGGCTATGCGTTGCGACAAGGTTTTGAGAGGGCGAAGGTGCTATCGTTCGCCTATGCCATTACCCTTGATGCCGACGGACAGCATTATGCGAAAGACATTCCTTCGTTTCTGCAAGCGAATATTGCGCATCCCGGCGCACTCATCGTGGGCGAACGCGACTTAAATGGTGTGGAACGCTCGAGTGGCAGCAGCTTTGCCAATCGCTTTTCCAACTTCTGGTTCTTTGTGCAAACGGGCAAACGGTTGGCCGATACGCAGACGGGTTATCGCCTTTATCCCATCAAGAAGCTGCGCTATCTGCGTGCGATGCCTGCCCGTTACGAGGCGGAGTTAGCGTTGATGGTGTTGGCTTCGTGGCATGGTGTGCCGCTCGTTTCGATACCTGTCGATGTCTATTATCCGCCCAAGGAGGAGCGAGTGAGCCATTTTCGGCCCTATAAAGACTTTCTACGGATTACCATTCTCAACACAGTGCTGTGTTTTTTAGCCGTCGTTTACGGACTGCCCTGCCGGTTGGCTCGTGGACTTGTGCGCATGGTTCGCACGGTGTATTCGCTCTTTATCTTCTCCTTCTTCTCGTTTTTCGTTGTGACACCGTTGGCTTATCTCTACCTGAAATGGGGAAAGATGACTGAGGCAAAACGACGCAGTCTACATCGAATGATTTATAGTATTGCGCGAATCATCGTGTTGAAACATGGCATTCCTGGCGGAAAGTTTAGTTGTCACATTGCCAAACAGGTGGACTTTGACAAGCCCTCGGTGCTGATCTGTAACCACCAGTCGCACTTAGACTTGATCTGTCAGCTCACATTAACGCCAAAGGTGGTCTTTTTAACCAATCAATGGGTGTGGAGAAATCCTTTTTATGGCTATGTTATTCGTCATGCAGAGTACCAGACGGTGACCGAGGGGATTGATGCTTTGTTACCGAAGTTGCGTTCGTTGGTCGACCGAGGCTATAGCATAGCGCTCTATCCCGAGGGAACACGTTCGGTTGACTGTCGCATATCGCGTTTCCATCGTGGTGCTTTTTACATTGCCGAGCAACTGCATTTGGGCATTACGCCCATGTTCTTATATGGCACGGGACGGCGCTTACCCAAGAAAAAGTACTCCCTTCATCGGAGCCCCATCTATTTAGAAGTGGATGAAACCATGACGCAAGCACAGCTGCAAGCCATTGGTTCGCCAATGGAACAGGCAAAATGGATGCGCAGACACTATGTGGAGAAGTATAACACACTCTGCGATGAGTTTGAAAAGAACAGTTAAGACATGCAACAAAAGAAAGTAGTGATTATAGGAAGCGGCTTAGGCGGTCTCTCGACGGGCGTCATCCTGGCAAAGAATGGCTATCAGGTGACGGTGTTGGAACAAGGCCAACAGATAGGTGGGTGTCTGCAATGCTTTTCGCGTTATGGCGCAAAGTATGAAACAGGGATGCACTTTATCGGAAGTGTCGTGCCGGGACAGACGCTGAGAAAACTGATGAACTATTTGGAATTGACCGCCGATGTGCCTTTGTCTTTCTTGGATCAAAGCGGTTATGATGTCGTGGCGTTACAGGGCGAGCAGTTCCGCTTTGCAAATGGGCGCGAGCCATTTATTGAAACGATGAGCGCATATTTTCCACGGCAACGCGACGCATTGGCGCGCTATTTCGATTTAGTAAGTCGGGTGGCGGGAGCCTCTTCGCTCCACTCATTGAAATACGCCGAGTCGGATGCAGCTATCAATACTGAGTTTCAGCTGCGCGCCATCAACGACGTTTTGGATGAGCTTTTCGACGACGAACTGCTGAAACGGGTGTTGGTGGGCAATCTTCCGCTCTACGCAGCCGAACAAGATAAGACGCCTTTCTCTACGCATGCGTTCATCATGGACTTCTATAACCAAAGTGCAGCGCGCGTGGTGGGAGGCAGTGACAGCATTGCAACCTCACTGAAGAACACCATTTTGCGCTATGGCGGCACGGTGAAGACGCGGCAAAAGGTGACGAAGATTGTGTGTGATGAGGCGAAAGCGACGGGTGTGGTGGTGAATGATGACTGCTTTATGGCTGCCGATGCGGTTGTGTCGGCCATTCATCCCATGCGCACATTGGAACTTTTAGACACGAAACTCATTCGACCCGCCTTTCGTAGGCGCATTCATGCCATGCCGCAAACCGTAGGAGGCTTTTCGGTTTACTTGGAGTTTAAGCCCGGCGTGGTGCCGTATATGAATCACAACTTTTATGGTTATGCCGGCGACACACCGTGGAACTGTGAGCACTATACGGAAGAGACCTGGCCCAAGGGCTACCTTTATATGCACTTTTGTCACGAGCGCGCGCCGAAGTTCGCCCACACAGGCGTCATCCTTTCCTACATGCAGATGGAGGATTTGCAACCCTGGTGGGGGACGAAAGTGGGTCGACGCGGTGACGATTATGAGGCTTTCAAGCGGCGAAAGGCCGAGCAGTTGCTCGATGCTTTGGGCAAACAGTTTCCCGACATCCGTCAAAATCTTGTGCGTTATAGCACTGCGACGCCTCTGACCTATTATGATTACACGGGAACAGAGGGCGGTTCGATGTATGGCATCGCGAAAGATATTCATCTCGGTGCAGCGGGACGCGTGCCCCAACGCACGAAGGTGCCCAACCTTTTCTTGACGGGACAGAACATCAATTCGCACGGCATGCTGGGCGTCTTGGTGGGCTCGATCGTGACGTGCAGCGAGTTTCTAACCGCAAAGACCATTTACGACCAGATTATTCAAAGCAACCAAGGCGAATGAAACAACGTGTGTTGATTATAGGCGGTGGCTTAGGTGGCCTGTTTTCGGGTGCCATCTTGGCGAAGGAAGGGCTTGAAGTGACCGTTTTGGAAAAGAACAAGATCATAGGAGGTGGATTACAGTCCTTCCGCATGTGGGGTGAAGACTTTGACACAGGCATGCATATCATAGGAGGCATGCGTCCCGGTGGCAACATCTATCGGCTGTGCTCCTATTTGGGAATCATCGATCAAGTATGCGTGAGAGATGTGGACCATGACTGCACGGATCGGCTTTACTTTGCCGAAGACCAGCGCTATTATACCATTGCCGAGGGGAAAAACACGTTCGTGGAGACCCTTTCGCGGCAGTTCCCGCATGAGCATGACGGGCTAAAGGCTTACGTCGAGGCTTTGTTTCGCTTGTCCGAAGAGGTAGACCTGTTCTATCTTCGCCCTTCGAAAGACTTGATACCCATGCACTCGGCGCAGTTTAACATGTCGGCCGAGGCCTTCATCGCACAATATATCAACGATAAGAAACTGCGCAGTGTCTTGGCTTATATGAACCCTTTATATGGTGGACGTGCGCAACAGACACCCGCTTACGTCCATGCCATCATTTCGGTGCTCTACATCAATGGGCCAAGTCGTTTTGTGGGCGGTAGTCTACGCTTTGCCCATCTCTTAGCCGAAACCATACAACGGCATGGAGGAAAGGTGCTGGGAGCAACCGAAGTGACGCACATTGGCGTAACAGATAGGCAGGTGACCTGTGTGGAAACGGCAGACGGACAGCATTTCGAAGCCGAATATTACATCTCGGCCATCCACCCTTGCGCATTGCTCAAGGTGATCGACAGCGATGCCTTTACCAAGGCCTATCGCACCCGTTTGGAAACCATTCCAAACTCTTACTCTGCTTTCTCGCTTTACGTGAAACTAAAGCCAAACAGCTTCCCTTACATCAATCATTCGGAGTATTTCATGACGCGCTATGCAGACATTTGGCAGTTCGGACGCGATGACAAGCCGTGGCCCTTGGGCTTTCTCTTCATGACCCCGCCGAATGAAGGGCAAGGTGCCTTCGCTTCGAAAGTGTTAGTGACAGCACCCATGGCATTCTCGCAGGTGGAAGCATGGGAGCAGACAACGATAGGACATCGCACGGCGGACTATCGGCAGTGGAAAGAGCAGCAATGCAACCAACTCTTGGCCATGGTCGAAGTGCTCCACCCTGGCTTTTCAACTTGCATTGAGGCGGTTAACACGGCTTCACCCCTGACCATTCGCGATTTCTATGGCGCAAAGGAGGGAGGCATCTGTGGATACAGCAAAGATTGTAACAATTTGGCTTTGTCACAGCTGCCCGTAGTGACAAAAGTGAGCAACTTGTTCCTTACAGGGCAAAACAACAACCTGCATGGGTTTTGCGGTGTGCCCTTAACAGCCATCCAAACTTGTGAAGCCATCTTAGGGCGCAACTATGTTTTGAATCAACTCAATCATGAAACAGCGAATAGTACTCTTTCTGTGCCTCGCGATGACGCTCGTCTCGGCTAAGGGGCAAGAGAACATCTGGCAGCACACAGCCTGCAAGGCGAAGGTTTGGCTCACCCCCTATCTCGCACAGGGTCAAAAGCGCCCCGCTATCATTGTGTGTCCGGGCGGGAGCTACTTTTGGCACGACATGAAGGCAGAGGGTAAGGACGTAGGAGTGTGGTTACAGCGCAATGGCATCACTGCTTTTGTGTTGCGCTATCGCACCGCTTATGTGCCGGCCTTCGTCACCCATTATCGTTGGATATGGCGGGGCAACCGTTACCCCGACCCGCAAGACGACCTTCGACAAGCCATTCGCTATGTCAAGCAAAATGCCGAGCGATGGAACGTCGACACGACAAAGATTGGAGCGATGGGCTTTTCGGCGGGCGGCCATTTGGTGGTGTCGGGTGGTTTGTTCTTTGCCGAGCACGACCGTCCGGCCTTCATTGCATCACTCTATCCCGTGGTCACAATGTCGGCACCGTGTATGCACAAACGTTCGCGACGGGCACTCATGGGCGAAAACAGGATGCGCAACCACGCCCTTCGCGATGCACTCTCTTTAGAGAAGCAAGTGACGAGTGTGTGTCCACCCGTATTTCTGGCAAACTGCATCGATGATCCCATTGTGGACTACCGCAACGCCCTATTGCTTGACTCTGCCCTAACGGCACAGCATGTACCCCACGTGTACTATCAATACCGCACGGGTGGTCATGGCTTTGGTGCTTCCGAAACAAGGGGCAGCGCCGAGTGTCGCACATGGAAGCAATCGTTTCTGGCTTGGCTTTCACAATTATGGAAAGCCAAATGACCTGCAAAACGACAACCCAATGAACATCCTTTTACTAAAAGATATGCAAAAGAACCCCAAGTTTGATGACATCCGTCCGTATTATGAGGACGAGATTCCCGCTGCGATGGCGCGCATCGCCGAGAGCAGCTCCCTGCCCCTATTGGCATCTTACGTTTACCCCGACGAGTCGTTAGAAGACGTGCGGAAGCGAATAGCCAACTATCGCACAGTGAAAGACTTTCAAACGGAGACCATGCGCAAGGTCAACGAGCAGGTTATCGCCAACAGTATCACAGCGTTCTCGTGTGATGGCTTGCAACAGTTGAGCCCCACGCAATCCTACCTCTATGTGTCCAATCATCGCGACATCATGTTGGATTCGAGTCTGCTGCAATATTTCCTGGTCACGCAAGACTTTGACACTACCGAGATCACGTTCGGTGCCAACTTGATGATGAGTCAGCTGATCGTCGACATTGGCAAATGCAACAAGATGTTTAGAGTGGAGCGTCCCGGTGGAAGTGTGAAGGATTTTTACCGCAGTTCGCTTCACCTCTCAGAATATATCCGCTACACCATCGCAGAGAAGCAACAGAGTGTGTGGATAGCACAGCGCAATGGGCGCACGAAAGATGGTTATGACGCCACAGACCAAGGCATCATCAAGATGTTTTGCATGAGTGAGAGTAGCGATAAAATCAAAGCTTTGGCCGATTTACACATCGTCCCGATTGCCATATCGTATGAATGGGAGCCTTGTGACGTGCTTAAGGCCTTGGAACTTTACGAATCGCAGAGCATGCGCTACACCAAGAAACCCGGTGAAGATCTTAACAGCATCCTCACGGGAATCATCGCGCCAAAGGGACGTGTACATATCGAGATTTGCAAACCGATTACCGTCGCCGAACTCACAAGACTGGAGGCTTTAACCAATAATGAGTACCATAAGGCTGTCGCCAAGCTCATCGATCAGCGCATCCACAAGGCCTATCGCTTATATCCCAACAACTATATAGCACACGATTTGCGGTATGGCAGCCAGCGTTTCGCTGCGTTATACACGCCCGAAGAGCAGGCGTTGTTCCAACAGCACTTGGCCGCTTTAGACCAATACGACACGTGCAATCTCGACCAATTGAAAGATATCTTCTTGGGCATTTACGCCAATCCCGTTGAGACGTCGATGCTGTGAACAGCATAGCATGACCATGAGGGCCACTCGGGACGAGTGTCCCACTGCTAATTGAATTTTAATGGTATGGTTTCAATAGTACTAAAAGTTTATGATTTCCTGCGCATGCACCGTTTCATGCGCCTATTTTCTTTCCTTGTAACAACTGCACTCTTGGTGGCATTGATACTGACGTTGCAATATAAAGAAGACATCTCGGATTTTCTTCCGCTCAGTTCAACCCACCAAAGCGGGTTAAAGGTTTATCAAGATATTTCGGGAGCCAATAAAATCTTTGTCATCTTTCAGGCGAAAGAAGGGCAGAGGACTGATGCCGATGCGATGGTTTCGGCGATCGAACGCTTCACAACCAACCTACGGACCGCCGATACGGCAGGCATAGCCCGACAGCTGACGGCACAAGTCGACATGGAGAAAATGCAACAGGTGGTGGACTTTGTCTACCGCTACATGCCGCTGTTCCTCACCTCTCACGACTATCAGCGCATGGACAGTCTCTTGCGTGAGCCGGGGTTCGCAGCGCGTCAACTGCAAGAGGATAAGCGTATGTTGATGTTCCCCACAGGCAACATGCTCACCAGCAACATCCAGCGCGACCCCTTGGGGCTTTTTACCCCCGTCGTGGCCAAACTGCAACAGCGCCATCTCTCGCTCAACTACGAATTTTATGACGGCTACATCTTCTCACCCGATATGAAACGGGCCATTGTGATGGTTGAGTCGCCCTTTGGCTCGAGCGAAACGGAGCACAATACACAGCTCATCGCCTTGCTCAAAGCGCAAGCGGCCAAGGTAACGCAGAGCCAACCCGCGCTCGAAGTGCACTTGACAGGCGGACCGGTGATTGCCGTTGGAAACGCTACACAAATCAAGACGGATAGCCTCTTGTCGGTGACGTTGGCCATTCTCCTCATCACCGTGTTGCTCTTCCTCACCTTCCGACGACTTAAAAACCTGCTCCTCATTGTCTTAGCTGTGGCTTGGGGATGGTTGTTTGCCATGGGAGGCTTGGCGTTGGTCCACGATCACGTTTCGGTGATTGTCATTGGTATCTCGTCGGTCATCCTGGGCATTGCCATCAACTACCCCTTGCATTTCATCTCCCACCTGTCCCATACGTCCACCATTCGCAGTGCCCTTAAGGAAATTACCGCGCCTTTGCTCGTCGGCAATGTGACCACTGTGGGCGCCTTTTTGGCGTTGGTTCCGTTGCAATCGGTAGCACTGCGCGACTTGGGGCTCTTCAGTTCGTTCCTCTTGGTGGGCACCATCCTCTTGGTGCTCATCTATCTTCCCCACGTGGTGAAACCCGTCAAGGCAAAGCCGTGGAATCGCTTTGCCCGTTTCACCGACATTTCGTTGGAGCGCAAGCGAGGCGTAGTATGGGCGATTGTGCTGCTTACGGGGGTGTTGGGCTATTTTAGCTTGCAGACAAAGTTTGATGCCGACATGAGCCATATCAACTACATGACGGAAGAGCAAAAGGCCGATATGCGCTATTTCCAAACCTTATTGCAACGCGACACCACCACCGAAAAGGTCTACGTCGTAGCACACGGCGCGACCATGGATGAGGCCTTGCAACACAACCAACTATTGCAACCGGCTTTGGAGCGGGTGCAACACCACGTGAAAGGTTCCACCCTGTCCACCTGTGCACCCTTCCTTGCCTCCAACGCGGAGCAAGTGCGCCGGCTGAAACAGTGGGCCGCCTTTCGCCAGCGGCATAAGAATTTGCCGGATGTCTTGCGCCATGAGGGCATGAAGGCAGGCTTTGCGTCCGATTCGTTCCACGACTTCGAAGTGATGTTCAACGGCAAGTTCATGCCCCTTTCTCCCGCCTCCTTTGCGCCTTTAACCTCAACAGCCTTTCAGGGCAATTTGAGTCACGACAGCATTGCGGGCACCTTCAGTGTGGTCAATGTGTTGGATGTTGCCCCTCAGGCAGTAGCAAAGATTGAGCAACAGTTCACGGGTGACACGTGCTACAGTTTTGATGTGAAGTCTATGAACTCCGCTTTGGCCAACAACCTGTCCGATAACTTCAATTACATTGGATGGGCGTGTGCACTCATCGTGTTCTTTTTTCTGTGGTTCTCCTTTGGCAACATTGAGCTGGCGTTACTATCGTTTCTCCCGATGGCCGTCAGCTGGGTGTGGATCTTAGGCATTATGTCACTGCTCAACATTCAGTTTAATATTGTCAATGTCATTCTCGCCACCTTCATCTTTGGACAGGGCGACGACTATACCATTTTCATCACCGAGGGCGTGAGCTACGAATATGCCTATCGGCGCAAGCTTCTGGCCGCCTATAAGCAATCCATCATCATTTCGGCGTTGATCATGTTCATCGGTATAGGTTCGCTCATCTTGGCCAAACATCCGGCACTGCACTCTTTAGCCGAAGTGACGATCGTAGGAATGTTTGCCGTGGTGCTGATGGCCTATATTTTACCTCCGCTCTTATATAGCGGGTTGGTGGGCACAAAGAACCATTATCGGCGACGCCCCTATTCCTTGAAACCGTTCCTTGTGATGGCGCTCTCGGCCACGGTCTTCTTCGCGCAGTTGGCTTACATCTATGCGTTGGGGTTCCGACTCTTTGTGCTGACGAAACCGAACCTGCGCAAACGAAAACGTTTTCAGGCACGGGTGCATCGGCTCTTCCGTTACGACTTGCAACACATTCCCACGGTGGCATGGCATGAGGATGCTGCCATTGCAAAAGCGCTCGAAGAACCCGCTGTGGTGGTATGCAATCATCAATCTATGTTAGATGCTGCCATTGTGATGGCGCTATCACCCCGATTGCTTATCGTGGCCAACGAGCGTGCCAGTCTCAACCCCGTTATCTGTAAGGTGTTCGATTGGTTTGGCCACATTCGGTTGGTCAGCAGCCAAGCGCTGAACGTGCAACTCCTTCAGCAAGCCCTTGCCGAGGGCTATAGCATCGTGCTCTTCCCCGAGGGCGAGCGCAATGCCCACTCGTCGATATTGCGTTTCCATAAAGGCGCCTTCCATGTGGCCGAGACGTTGCAGGTCGACGTGGTGCCGTTGTTATTGCACGGTGTGAACGAAGTGCTACCGCGTAACAGCTGGTGTGCCTTTGCCGGGAAGATAACGGTTGGCATGGGGCAACGCATTCTGGCTGCCGATACGACATGGGGCGAAGACTACGTCGTGCGCACCAAGCGAGTGCACCAATATTATATAGACTGGTATCGCGAGGTGGCCGAGCAGATTGAAACGGCGGACTATTACCGACGTCTGACCTTGGACAAGTATCGTTTTAAGGGCGTCGACGTCATGCGCGAAGTGAAGCACAATCTGAGAAAGTTTGACAATTATGCTGCATGGGTTGACACACCTTGCACGGTGCAGCGCGTAGCGGTGTTGAATAGTGGCTGGGGTGAGTTTGCGTTGCTCTTCGCACTGACCCATCGCCACATAGAAGTGATTGCGGTAGAAGCCGATGCCGACAAAACGCAGTTGGCACGCTATGTGGCCGACGGATTATCGCTGAAATGGCAAGCTGTAGAAACGCTTTCAGCAGATGATATGGCCGATGTCGTCATCTTTTTGCTGAACCCATCAGTCGAAGAGTGTGCAAGGTTTGAAGGGCGCAACGTGGTAGTGATTGAATAGTTGCAGTGCATGGTGCTGATGCAAGGGCGATAGATAAACAAACGGCGCACAGCCTCCCTGTCATGACTGTGCACCATCCAACAAAGGGGACACACGGTCGTGTGCCCCCTTTGTGAATGATACAAACGCCTCTTGCTGCAACCCTTTATTCCTAACGACTTTAGCCTACAACAAGAAAAACTTGGAGAAAGGATAATAAGAAGTAACCTTGCAAAGATTTGCGCTCTTTGTTCTCCAAGGTGAATACTTCATTGCGCTCTTGATTAACTATGGGTTTGTCTTTATGTGAGACACTGTTTAATATCTGCCGTTTGACATGGGCAACACAAAATTGGGCTTATATGACAAAAGTGTGTTTTTTTATTACTTAATGCAAAGATAATAATTATGTTGAGCTTATACACTTTTTTAGACACTACCTGCTTAAGGTTCTCTTTACCTCATCAATCCGTGTAAACAAACTATTTTAGTCAAGGCTGTTCTATGGTATTATGCCCAACGTCCAACATGGCTAAGCCACTGGTTTTCATAGGGTTTTTCTCCGCATGAAGCCAATCCATTCCACAAAAACAGTACGTTGTCAAACAAAGACGCTAAAACCTCATTTGAGGTTCAGTCGTACAATTTTGTTTGACAACGCACCGAAAGAAAAGTCGGTTACAACAGCTCTCTCAAGACATGCACGTTTGAGCGTAGCCCATTCGCTGCAACCTGTTGGGAGAACAAGCCTGACTGCGTTGATTTTCCCACGCGCCGTTATCCCTAATTACCAATCTACAAGATGATTGTTGTTGGCAAGATGGGAGGTAACGGCCTGTTTATTTCGCGTTAATCTCTTTGATTAAGCGGTCGGCATGCCCCCATTTATCCATCATAAAAAGCATGTAGCGGATATCAACACCTATGCAACGCGCTAAGCGATGGTCGAAGTTGATGTCGCTACTGAGGCTATCCCAGTTGCCATCGAAGGCCAAACCCATGAGTTGTCCCTTGCCATTAAAGATGGGAGAACCCGAGTTTCCACCCGTAATATCGTTGTTGGTAAGGAAGCAAAGTTGCAGCTTCCCCGTGGTTTTGTCTTGATAAGGACCAAACGATTGAGCACTCAACAGTTGCTGCATGATGGGTTCTGCCTTATAATCGAACACGCCTTTGTCACCGCGTTTCATCTTCTCTACAAGGCTTTCTGCCGTGGTATAGTAGTTGGAAATGTGCCCACCGAGGTCATAACCACCCACTTGTCCGTAGGATAAACGCATGGTAAAGTTGGCATCGCTGTAATGAGGTTGATCCTCTTCCATGCGCAGTTTGGCTGCACAAAGATACTGTTCTTGCAGCTCGATGCTGTCGGTTGGTGCAGCCAATTCGCGGTTGATGCGGTTGCGCAAGGCGTTGAGTTCTTGACCATATTGCAAGCCTGCATCCTTGGCAATGTTGGCTTTTGTGAGGTAAACCTTAGCCCCCTTCTTCATCAAGGCCGAGGTATTCCACAAATAGTCGACATATTTTTGGTAGTTACCACCAAATTTTTGGTCGATGGTTTTGTAGAAAGCGGGCAGATATTCGGCAGCGATTTGCGCGCGATAGTTCTTCAACAACGTGGCTTGCACTTCGCGATCGAGAGCCGCATCCCACGTGTTGCTGTTGTCATCAAAGGTCACATAGGGTGCTTTGGCCGTTCCTTGCCTCTCCTTTTTGAATGCCTTCAGCGCACGGTCACTCAGTTCATTGGTGCGCATAAAGGTTTCGTTGAAGAGCGTTGCCGCGCGACGTGCATTGAAACGCTTGGCATAAAGCGCTTTCAAGGCATTGAAATCGAGCTTCCCTTGCAGGTATTTTGTCGAGTCTTGCCAACGCTGCAACGTCGCTTCATAGCGTGCTTTTTGGTCGATGATGCCGATAGAATCAATACATTTGTTCATGCCAATGGAGTTTTTCCAATAGTTAGCACTCTGCGCAAACTTGCTGTCATACTTGATACGCACGGCCTCATCGGCACGCATGTAGCGTGTCATCACCTCCTGTTTCACACCTCTTACCTGCGCTCTTGGGGCGTTAATGGCATCTCTTCTTTCGCGAATGCCATAGCTTGAAAGGTAGCGACTGGTGCTGCCGGGATAGCCCATGGTCATGGCAAAGCTACCCTCTTTGTAGCCTTCTAAGCTCACTTGCGCCCAGTGTTCGGGATGATAGGGCACGTTGTCCTTGCTGTAAGGCGCCGGTTTGTTGTCCTTATTGGCGTAGATTCTGAACACACTGAAGTCGCAAGTTTGACGCGGCCACATCCAGTTATCGGTCTCTCCGCCAAACTTTCCCATCGACTTTGGGATGGTGAACACCAAGCGCACGTCGGGGAAATTGCGATAGGTGGTGGCATAATATTGGTTGCCTTCGTAGAACGCATCAACGTTTACATAGAGTGTAGAGTCTTGCTTTCGTGCCGCTTTTGTGTAGGCATTCTCCAACGAGTCGAGCACACGTGCCTGTGATAGCTTGCTCATCGTGGCAAAACCTGTTTTCATCACCTCAGCTGTGATGTCCTTTTGACTCACCATGAAGTTCACAAAGGTGCGCTCGTTGGGCAGCTCTTCGGCGAAACTCTTGGCCACAAAACCATTCAACAGGTAGTCGTGTTCAACGGTAGAATGCGAGCGAATGGCCTCAAAGCCACAGTGATGGTTGGTGAAAACGAGACCGTCGGGGCTCACAACCACGCCCGAACAATGCCCCGAGAAATCGACAACGCTGTTCTTAATGGCGTCTTTGTTTGCATAGAGGTCGCCATAGGGCAGTTGAAAGCCCTCGGCTTGCATCTGTTGATACACAGCCTGTGGAAGATTATAGAGCGTCCACATGCCTTCGTCGGCATGCAAAGGAGCTGCTAAAAGCAGCAATGCGGGTAGCAAGTGCCACCATCTTTTTTTCTTCATATCTATGATTTTATTAAATGATTTGTACGATATTGCTGAATAATTTGCACGATATTGTGCCACAATCTATGCGATATTGCGGCCCAATATGGGCTATATTGTCAGACCTTGGATTTGAATTTATTTTTAATTTTGACGAAACTTTCAGGCGAAAAGTTGCGCTTCACGATAATCACCACAAAGCAACCGACGAGCAAAGTGTTGACAGTCAAGGCGCCGAGCATCGGTAAACGGGCGTTGCTCAAGCTGATGAGTGCAAACAAAACCGCGGCAATGAGCGTATAGAAAGCAATGTCTTTGAGCGGATAGCGAATGGGATAGTACTTTTGTCCGAACGCATAGCTCAGCAACATGCTCACACCATACGATGCAAATCCCGCCCAAGCGCAAGCCCAATAGCTGAAATAAGGGATGAGCAACAGGTCGACTCCGATGAGAATCACAGCACCGATGCCCGAGAAATAGGCTCCCCAAATGGTTCGGTCGATGAGTTTATACCAAAAACTGAGGTTGAAAAAAATGCCAAACATAATCTCGGCAGCCATCACAATCGGCACAATCTGCAACCCTTCCCAATAGCTTTTGCCCACAATGTAGCGCAGAATGTCCATGTAGGCCATCACAGAGAGGAAGGCCAGCAGGGTGAAAATGATGTAGAATTTCATCGCCTTGGCATAGGTCTCCTTGTTGTCTTTGTCTTTGGTTTTACCGAAAACAAAGGGTTCATAAGCATATCTAAAGGCCTGAGTGATGATGACCATGATCATGGCTAATTTGATACAGGCACCATAAATGCCCAATTCCATGCGTGCTTCCTGTGCATTGCCGTTGTACATCCATGGGAAGATAATCTGCGAAGCCGTTTGATTCAGCTGCCCGGCTAAGCCCATAATGAGCAGCGGCCAGGTGTAGTTGAGCATGCGTTTGCAGGTGGCTTTGTCGAACGGAAAGCGGAAACCTTTCAGCTCTTTGCCCAAGAAAAACAGGGTGATGATGCTGCCTGCCAGCTCAATCCAAAACACATAGACCACATGAAGGCTGAAATTCTCGTCATAAAGTCCGAGGAAATTGATTTTGAAATAGGGAAAGACAACCAAATAAAGCAGCACACCTACGATGTTTACCACGATACTGATGAGACGGATACTCACAAACTTCACGGGGCGATGTGCATAGCGCAAATAGGCCAAAGGGATGTTGATAAAGGCATCAATCGCCACACATGCGCCCATAATCATAATGAATTCGGGGTGGTCGGGATAGCCAATGCCGTCGGCAATAGGATGCAGAAACAGCGCCACGAGTGCGATGAAGAGCACCGAAGTGGTGGCCACTAAGCGCAAGGTGGTGGCATAAACCTTCTCGGCATCTTCGCCTTGGCGGTTCATAAAGCGGAAGAAAGTGGTCTCCATACCATAGGTTAGGAGAATGATGAGCAAGGCCACATAGGCATAAATGTTGGTGATGATGCCATATTGTCCGCCGGCTGCGTTAAACTTTACTGTTTCTATGGGCACCAATAAATAGCCTATGAAGCGGGCAGCAATGCTGCTCAAACCATAAATGGCGGTGTCTTTTGCTAATGATTTTAAATTTGCCATGCGTAAATCTCAATTAATGGAAGGAAGAATTAGGCCGTTTCAAAACATCATGTAGGCAATGCTTATCGCAGCAAGCACACCAACCAAGTCGGCCAACAAGCCGCAAGCCACCGCATGTCGGGTGTATTTGATGTTGATACTGCCGAAATAAACGGCGAGAATATAGAAGGTGGTGTCGGTTGATCCTTGGAAGATGCAACTCAAACGCCCCACAAAACTGTCAGCTCCATAGGTTTTCATGGCTTCCAACATCAGCCCTCTTGCGCCGCTTCCGCTAAGGGGTTTCATGAAAGCGGTGGGCAAAGCGTTGACAAAATCGGTGGGCAGTCCGCAGGCATGGATGCACCATGCCAAGCCCGAGAGCAGCATATCCATGGCACCCGAAGCACGAAATACGCCAATAGCCACAAGAATAGCTACCAAATAAGGAATGATTTTAACGGCCGTAGTGAACCCTTCTTTCGCGCCTTCGATAAAGCTATCGTAGACATTTACACGTTTCACTACGCCTGAAAGAATAAAGATAAGGATGATGGTCAGCAAGATGATGCTGCCTCCTACATTGGCAACTATCTCCATAGTTTGCTGATCCATGTGGCTAAAACCCCAGATAACGACGCCCACAAAGGCAACCATTGCCCCTAAGAACGCCAATAACACGGGTTGAAGGAGGTTGATTTTCTGCCATATTGCCGTGATGATGATGCCTGCAAGTGTGGCGATTGTCGTCGCCAAAAGGATGGGAACAAACACGTCTGTGGGGTTATGTGCCCCGTATGCAGCACGAAATCCTAAGATGGTTGTGGGGATGATGGTGAGTCCACTGGTGTTCAATACCAAGAACATAATCATGGCATTGGTCGCAGTATCTTTCTTTTCGTTGAGCGTTTGCATCTGCTTCATGGCCTGAAGACCCGTTGGTGTGGCGGCATTGTCGAGTCCAAGCATGTTCGAAGCAATATTCATGAAGATGCTTCCCATGGCGGGATGGTTCTTAGGAATGCCGGGAAAGAGCTTTGAAAACACGGGACTAAGCATGCGAGCCAGCACATTTACCGCGCCAGCCCGTTCGCCAATGCGCATAATTCCCAACCACAAGGATAGAATTCCCGTGAGACCTAACGAAATTTCAAATGCGTTTTTGGATGAATCAAAGGTAGCTTCTACTATCTTTTGAAAGAGCGTTGCATCGCCCATACATAACCCGATGATTGCAAAAATGAACGCAATCACGAAAAAAGCCACCCAAATATAATTTAAAACCATATCGTCTGCAAAGATAAATGAAATCGACTATATAAGGAAAAAAAACATTAAAAACCTATGCTTTTCGGTGCCATTAGCCTGCATGTCAAGTGCCTTTGGCACAAAATAAAGCAACAAAAACATGGCCTTTTCGATGGCTTTTTCTCCTGTTTGTCACCCGATGACCTCAAAATAGCCCTTGTTTTCTTTGCCATCTCGGGTGGAATTTCTACCTTTGCAACGAGGCTTCTCTTGTTTAAAACAGCAAAAGCATGCGTGCAACAGCTGGCTGAGAGCCCCATTGTTTTACTGCTTTTTTAGGAAATTCTCATTAAAACATGACGTGGAGCAGACCTAAATGGCACATAAAAAGTGCGATAGCACAAGATCATATAGAATGAGTAGACGTTCCTCTAACGATGCACGACATTTGTTTCGAGTGGAAATGAAGAATCGTAAGCGTAGAAAGAAGTTAGCCAATATTTTGTTTTGGATAGCTTTTATCCTATGCCTTTGTGTGTGCATCGTGTGCCTTTACCTTTATTTACATCCCGATTTATAGCTCAATCCCACCTCTTTTTCGTGTGTCTTCATGTGGGAAAGGGAGTGAAAACGCATTTTCATTACACTGAAACGCATGGTGGTCTCGGTGCAATGAAACGGTTCTTTGTGCCTGTTGGCGTGGGTTATCATGAAGCAGGTCGTGGCTATTGCCTCGTTCTGTTATACACTTGCAGCAGCGAAGGAATGAGAATGCAAAGCGAAAAGAAGATGTAGAGCAGCATGGTTGTGGTGCTTCCGTTGGCCAATTCACGCAGTGAAGCATTCTCATATCCCGGCATAAGATGAGCTAATAGGTAGACAACCGAATTGTTTACCCAATGAAATGCAATGCCGGGAATGATGCTTCGCGTGCGCACATACAGCCAACCTAAGGGTAACCCCATGAGAAAAGCATGCACACCTTGTGCAAAATTCAGATGAATGAGGCCAAAAAGCAAGGCCGAAATGGTGATTGCTATCCAAGGATTGGCAGCAGAACCTACCGCTAAGAGGCGGCGAAGAATGGCACCTCTGAATACAATCTCTTCTGCAAGTGGAGCAAAGATGCCGATGGCTACATAGCCTAAAGGGTGATGCATCATGTGTGTAAGCATCACTTGTAGTGGGATTGGCAACTCGAACGGCAGCAAATTTTCGAAAGCCATGGCAGGAATAATCGCGCCAAGGGCAATGCATAGCACCCAAAACAACACGCCCCAAGGACGTGATTGCACATAATGTCGGGAGACAGGTGTCCACTTTCGCCAACAAAACAGCACGGCCAGCAGGGCATTACCCACGATGTTTGCTGCTATGGTGAGCGTGAGATCCGTCTCCATGAGCGTTTGTAATTGTGTGAAAGGAAGCCCTTTGTAGAGTAAAAAGCCAATAGCAAGGGCGATAGTTACAACAAGCTGAATCGCGACAAACAACACGATGTAGAGTGCAATGTCGAGCACTAATTTCTTATATAGATTCATATTGGGATTGATTTGCAAAGAAATTGATGATTATTTCACGATCTTTTGTGAGCTGTTTCGCTAATTCTGGCGCATTTCTAAACTTTTTTTCGGTGCGGATACGCTCATAAAAAGCCACGCTTAACGGCTTGTCATACAGGTCATTTGCATAGTTAAAGATGTTGACCTCGATGCTCTTTGCTGTGCCATCAAACGTGGGACGATAGCCGATATTCATCATTCCGTCATGCCAAGTAGCAGCATCGGGGCATTTCACACGCACAGCATAAACGCCATTAGCTGGCAGAAGCTGCTCTATACTCGCCGGCATAAGGTTGGCAGTAGGATAACCTATGGCGCGACCTTGCTGGAAACCATGCCCCACTTTCCCGGTAAGGGTGTAAGGATACCCCAAGCATTCATTGGCAAGTGCTGCTTCGCCTTCGTGCAAAAAGCTGCGAATGACCGATGAACTAATCTTGATACCTTTATATATATAGGGCTGGGTGGGCAACACTTCAATTCCTAAATCTTGCCCATAACGTGCATAGTCGTCAAAACACTCGTTGTTTTTCCGGCCAAAATGGTTGTCATAGCCCATGAGAAGAGCCTTGACCTGTAATTGTTTCTGCAGCACTTGTTGCATGAAATCGTGAGCCGAAAGTTGCGCCATTGCGGCATTAAATGGCAAAACGGCCACACCATCAATTCCCGTTTCAGCCAGTAATTGCAGCTTTTCATCAAGCGTTGTCAGCAGTTCGGGGATGTAATCGCGTTGCAAAACACGGCGTGGATGTTGGTCAAACGTGATGGCTACTGCCCTTAATTGGTGCTTCTGCGCAGCAAGAACCAACTGCCTGAGCAAGAAACGATGTCCCAAATGCACACCATCAAAGAAGCCTATTGTAGCAACACAAGGGGCACTCGCGCCCCTATTTTTATTCCATAGAATGCAATCCATATTCATTTTTACGCTTGCAAACTTACGCAATTTTTCTCATATCAACGTGACTCGAGACACAATTTAGTCCATTTTAAGCCCCTTTCGCAGCTCTTTGATAAGGGCATCTCCACACCATTTGAGGATTATCATAAATAAAAAATGAGTGAGAACCCTTGATAAGAATTCTCACTCTATGCGCTTCAAGATGGGCTTGAACCAACGACCCCCTGATTAACAGTCAGGTGCTCTAACCAACTGAGCTATTGAAGCCTGTGCAAAGGGGTTACCCTAAATTGCGTTTGCAAAGGTAAATGCTTTTTTCTGAACTACCAAATTATTTGCAGAAAAAAACAAATCAGATGTGATTTTTATGTAAAACACGGCTTGTGTTGTAAGCTTTTACACATTAATGTATTACTTTTGTTGACATGAAGAAACGAGTATTGCTTTATATGTTGACGGTGTTTTGTTTGCCTATGGCAGCGCAAAACAGCAAGGATCATAATTTTGAAGTGGCGAAAAACCTTGAGGTGTTCAATGCTATTTATAAGAATTTGGACTTAATGTATGTGGATCAGCTCTCGGCAGACACCGTTGTTGGGACGGCTATTGAAGCGATGTTGGGCTCGCTTGACCCCTACACTGAGTATTATTCTGATGCACAATCGAAGGATTTAAAGATGATGGTCACGGGCAAATATGCTGGTGTCGGAGCCTTGATTCGCTATAGTCCGAAATACAAGAACGTGTTTATTGAAGAGCCTTATGAGCACATGCCTGCGGCAGAAGCAGGGTTGCGCAAGGGCGATTTGGTGCTGGCTATCGACAAAGAATCGATGGAAGGCAAACAAACTGCGTATGTAAGTGATAAACTTCGCGGCGATGCCGGCACCTCATTTATCATCACAGTGCGCCGCCCTTCCACGGGAAAAGTGTTGAAATTGCGGCTCACTCGCCGTGCCATCAAGCTGCCTTCCATCCCCTATTATGGGCTGCAGAACAATGGCATTGGTTATATTAACCTGAATCAATTCACTGAAAATTGCGCACAAGATTTTCGCAATGCTTTTATTGATTTGAAGCAACAGGGCGCCAAGAAATTGGTTATTGACCTGCGAAACAATGGCGGAGGTTTGGAAAACGAGGCCGTAGACATCGTTAATCTCTTTATTCCCAAGGGGGTAACAGTGGTCTCTAATCGTGGAAAATTAAAGCGATTGAATCACGCTTACCAAACAAAGAATGAACCGCTCGACACTCTTATGCCGATTGTTGTGTTGGTGAATGGCAACACAGCCAGCGCAAGTGAAATCACGAGTGGTGCGCTTCAAGATTTAGACCGCGCGGTGGTTATGGGCACAAAAACCTTTGGTAAAGGACTCGTTCAAATGACAGTCGATTTGCCTTATCATGGTAATTTGAAGCTAACCTCACAAAAATATTATATTCCCAGTGGGCGTTGTATTCAGGCTATCAACTATAATCGCAGACGAATGGGGGGAGATATGCAGACACCCGATTCGCTATTGCGCGTTTTTCACACGCGAAAAGGACGCGAAGTGCGCGATGGTGGAGGTATTCAACCCGATGTAGAGGTGAAGCCCGATACGGCCTCTAACATACAGAGTTATCTCATGACGGTGGTCGATTCCACAGAAACGGTGTTAGACTATGTTACCCACTATCGGGCTACCCACGACAAAATAGCAGAACCTTCAGCGTTTGAATTGTCGGATACCGACTATGAAGCTTTTAAAAAGCATGTGCTGTCGAGTGGTTTCAAATATGATGGCGTGAGCGAAAAGATATTGGCCGAGCTCAAGAAAACAGCTGTATTCGAAGGCTATTACGACGGTGCAAAGGCAGATTTTGCCGCACTTGAGCAGAAGTTGAAGCACAATATGGCGAAAGATTTAGACTATAATCGTGAACGAATCATGCAGGCTTTGGCCGGCGATATTGTAACGATGTATTATTATCAGCGCGGGGGTGTTGAATATTCGCTAAAGCATGACAAGCAAATCAAAGCGGCAGAGCGATTACTTTTAGACGAGAAGAAATATCAAAAGCTGCTGCATCCTTAGCCATTAGTCATTACAAGCATGCACCATCCTATACTGAAGAAGAACCCACCGCCAACATTAAATTGACGGTGGGCATCTGAATTAACTACTAACTAAAACTACTACTATGAAAGATTTGAGGCTTTTTTATTTCATTGTACTGATATAATTGCGATAATTCTGACGGAGTTTGCCAGCCGATTTGCCAAATGGCCCCGTGGGACACATATCGTTATAATATTGAAAAGAAACGGCTTTGCTCACCTTTTCGACAGCAAGTTCGGTGGTAAGTTGTTGCTTGATGCGATCAAACGGCGCAGGTGTGTGAGACGAAGTGAACGTTTCGAGGTCAGTCCAAAATGCTCCTTGATAAACCGTATTCTCGGTAAAAAGTCCCTTTGCAGCATATTCATAGTAGCTTTTAAGACGATCAAGTTTAACATGTTCTACACCTACTCCGTCTTGTAGCATAATAATTTGCAGATTGGCTTTGCTCAATTCGGCCATGAAGTGCTGCAATTGTTCGGGCGTAGAAAGGTCGCTGTTCCAAAAAGCAGCAATCGAAACGGGCTTATTATTCAGCTGATGCAGCTTGTTGGAGATACGATTGACGAAGTTGTCTCTGAATGAGGCCACCTTAGCATCAGTATTATAAGCGTTAGGTTCGGGCTCATGCGGGATATACCAACCCTTGAAAGCCGGGCTGTTTCCATACTGTTCGTTAATTTCCTGCGCAATTTCAATGCAGCGGTCAGCATGCAACTTGAGCCAATCGACATCGGTTTGCTTGTGCCAATACTCTTCATTGAAATAGAGTCCGATGTAAACCTCCATGTGTTTCAGTTCGGCTGCGGCCAACAAACGTCCCAATTGAAACTTACTTCTGTTCTTGGTAAAAGTGTTGTTTGAGTTGAACCACACATTGTCATTATAGGCAGCGAACTGCACAATAACCGTATTTAGCCCCGTCTTTTTCATTCCTTCGAGCAAGCTATTCCACTGATAGGGTGCCCAATCGTCTTTTCCCGAGAACTCAATGAAACTACCTGTGAGTGCCTTTTTGGCATCAACGGTGATGTAATCGGCATCGTTTTTGGCCGAATCTGCGTCATCTTTGCTGCACGCGCTGATGAAAAGGGGCAGCAAAAATGCGATGAGAAAACCATATTTCTTCATATTCTTAAAATTTATAGATCGTGTCATGTTGAATACTTCTTTATTGATTCCTATCCAATTTCAATACAGGTGTGGCACCTTCTAAGTCTTGGCGTGCAAAAGTTGCCATGACTTCGCGCTCCTCACCAGGGAAGATAGTGAGGAAATTGTCTGTCCAAAAGGTGGGCAAAACTTCGTCTTCGCTGTCGCCTTTGGTTATCATCAGGCGGTGCATAAAGGCCAAACGATTGGTGGAATTCTTCACTTTTATCCGCATGACGATGTCATTATCTTTCGTTGTTGTAGTGGAAGTGAGCTGCAAATCCACCTTAGGCATCTGCGTAATGGCGCGGAAATCGTTCTTGCCATCGGCCGAAAGCCAATAGAAGTTTTCGGAAACCACCTTGCCATTCCCATCTTTCAAGAGCAGGCGAGCATAGTAAACGGGTGTAATTTCCTTGGGCTGTGGCAGCGTAAACAGCTCTTTATAGCAATCTTCACCGATAGAAAGTGGCTGTTGTTGCTGCCAAACGATGTTCATATTAAAGTCATAAAGGCGAACATCGGCCGTGAGTTTCTCATGCGAACGATGCATGGTGTTGATGACAGCAACCATACGATTGTGCTCGTTCATCTGGATATGCAACGGCTCCAAAGCCTTTTTAGCATAGAAATAGCCCGCATTTGGATTGAGGAACCAGTCGTAGATCTGCCACAACACCTGAGGCCATGTGGCATTAAGTTTCCACAACATTACGCCCGTTGTGATGTCCCACATGCGATGATTAGCAGCTTCATACATCGCACGATAGCTGCCCGCGTTGACATATTGTGCCCAACGAATATAATCTTCGGCACTTTGTGGTTGTCCGAACTCCCGTCGAATAGCCTCATCATAAGGCTTATAAGCATAACTTTCGGGCGGGCAACAAATCGAATCCCATGCATCATGATAGGCCCAAACACTATCCAACGGATAATAAGCTGTCTTTTCTCCCTTGCCCAAACGATAGATATATTTTTTCATGCTGGCCAAGGTAGACACCGCGGGCACACCCATCTCATTGCGAAACATTTGGTCTTTCACCTCCAAAACCTTGTTATAGTAATAAGGATGTGGATACCAAGTGTAGTCGGGCGCATTCTCATCGGTCATGCCTGTGGGCAGATCGGGCTTGATATAAGGTGTCTCTTTGTCCACATCCCAGCCGTGACTTGACGTTGCAATGACGGGACGTGTGGGGTCGTTTTGGCGAATATACTCGCGCAAAGGGACGTAGAGTTCTTCGCGAATGATAGTTTCTATCTGCATACACCACAGCACGAGGCTGGGATGATTGCGGTAGCGTTTCACCACATCGTACATATTGCGTAGTGCCAACTTCGTATCGGTGGGGTTTTTAAAGGTCTCTGTACCGGGATAACTGGTCCAACACTGAAAGAAAACCTCCCACATCAGCAGCCCATATTTATCGTAAGTCTCCATCACTTCTTCGGGAGGTGACGGCATATCTTCATTGGCTATCATGTTAACTCCCGCCAAAGCCAAGAGTCGAGCCTCGTCATACATGCGCTTACGGTTCATATCCAGCAACATATCCGGCTGGATAAAGCCACCCCTACTGAAGATTCTTTTGCCATTTACCCAAAAGATTCGCCCGTATTCGCCATCGCGTTCCTTCAGTGTAGAGGTGATTTTGCGGATACCAAAGGTGGTGGTTTGCTCGTCAGACACTTTGCCATTCATCTCGAAAGTGAGCTTCAACTTGTGCAGATATTGCATACCATAGCCGTTGGGCCACCACAGATGTGGATTTCGAATGTGCAGTTGCGCATAGTCTTTTGGCGTGAAAGCCACGGTGATGGTCTGCCCCGCAGGGATTTCAACCGCGCGTTCAAACACCACGGTCGGCATTGTTCCGGGCATCTGTTTCTTATAGGTGCAGAAGTCAATCTCTTTTTCCAAGTCAATCGTCCCACGCAAAACACCTCGGCGAACAGCCGTTCCGGCATTGCGAAGCTCGGCAGAAACGGTGAGATAAGCATTCGTCGTGTCGGGCAGTTGCAGATCGGTGACGATGTAAGGATGCTCAATCTTCACGTCATCTGTATACGTCAGGTAGACATTCTGATAGATTCCCATGTTGCGATCGCGCACAACAGGCGAACAATCCCAGCCTGCCATAAACTTTAGCGTGACGTCTCGGAAGATTTCTTGTCCCTGACCGCGCGCCTGTCCGAACGGTTGAAAGAGATAACCCGGCGAGGGTGTGCCCACGTTGTCTACCTGATAAATCTTCACGGCCACCGCATTCTCTTTGCCAACCACTACAAATCGTGTGATGTCATACTTAAAACGCAGAAACATACCCGCCATGTTCTTGTGGTCGGCCACCTGCTTTCCGTTCACCCAAACGTCTGCCCGATAGTTGATTCCATCGAAGTTCAACCACGTGCGCCGTCCCTTTTGATGAGCCGGAACCAAGAATGTGGTGCGAAACCAATAGGGGTCTTTAAACGGATTGGGCACACCTTTGATGTAACTATATTTGCTTAATCCCAAACGTTTGTTCAGATTGTCTGACGCATCGGGTATCTTGAGGTCGTTCAAATCAAAGTGTGGGTCGGGATAAACGCCCGCCTTGACCAACGCGCCCAACACACTTGTAGGCACCGTAGCTTGGTACCAGTCATGCGTTTGATAAGTGGGCAGCGAGAGAACATTGCCCAACGGTGTCACCTGTGTGGACGATTTCAGTCTCCAATGGGTGAGCAACTGCTTGCCATCTGTAGCGTGTGCCGGTATGGTCACAACCGCCACGAGAGCAAAGATGGTTGAAAGGATTGGTTTCATTGTGTTGTTGTTCGTTGAATTTACTTTTATTTTTTATGTATTTATAGGCCTAAAACAGCACCAAAGGTGCTGCGATGCCACGCCATTTTCCAAAGTCTTTTCATCGAAAAAGCCATGCTTCCTCAATCAACTGACAGTTAGACGATTGCAACGCGATAGGCCTTCTCTCAAAAAACGATAGTACTTTTTGGGCAAAACAATAGTACTTTTTCCATCAAACCATAGTACCCTTTGGGCGAAACGATATACCCTCTGAATAAAAGGCATATATTTTTTTGTAAAAAGGTATGTACCTTTTGGGCAAAAAGTATATACTTTTCCGCAGGTCGCTTGCATCTCTTTTGAAATCTGTGCCCAATCGCATAGCAATATAGGCCAAATCATGCTGCAAAATGTACCAAATTGTGATGCAAAATACACTAAATCGTGTGGCAATATGGGCCATATCGTGTGGCAAAAACATCGTTTTTATTGCATCGTTTCCCGCGACTTGTTGTCCAACATCAGGCAGGCTGCGCCCACAAAGCCGGCATGATCGCCCAGCGTGGAGCACACCACGCGCGTCCGTTCGGCCGGAACGGGACAGATGTTTTGGCGGAGTTCGCGCTCCATGGCTGCACTGAAATAGCGGTAAGCCCCGGCAATCGAGCCACCCAGGATAACCACTTCGGGGTCGATGAGGTTGATGGTCCAAGCCAAAGGCACGGCCAAAGCCTCGCCAAAGGCCTCCCATGTGGCCAGCGCTAAGGGGTCTCCTTGCTCGGCCAGCTTGAAAACTTCGAGCGAAGTGGCCTCCTTTTTGGAGAAACCACGATAGATAGCCGTCACGCCATGACCTGAAATGCTGTCTTCAATGGAGCCGTCTCCGTAGGGCGAGCACCAGATTTCGCCGGCCGTTCCTGTGGCACCATTCCATATTTTGCCGTCAAAGACGAGTGCACAACCAATACCTGTGCCCAGCGTGAAGCCTGCTATTTGCCGCTTTCCGCGGCCTGCGCCAAAGAGGGCTTCGCCAAGAATGAGACAGTTGGCATCGTTGTTGAGCCTGACGGGCACGCCAAATCGCTGGCTGATGGCATCTCTTAGCGGAAAGAAATGCAGGGTGGGCAGCTGCGGACACTCCAATATCATGCCCGCCTGACTGTCGAGTGGCCCCGTAGAACCGATGCCAATGCCCCGCAGCTGAGCTGTGGTGATGGCATTGTCGGCCATCACCTGCGCTATCGAGGTGACGATTTTATCCAAAATAACCTCCTTGGGCTGTGTGCCTTCTGTGGCCACTTTCACGGGCGTGCCCAGCACTTTGCCGTCTTGATTGATGGCACCCGTCATGATTTTTGTGCCGCCAAGGTCGACACCTATGATAATTTGCTTTTTCATTTGCTGAAGATTTTAATGATCGCTGACATCTAATCGGCCCTTTCCCCATACCGAAAGATAGAATACATAGAGGAAGGCCAGCACATTAATAGACATGCCTACGCACATACCCCATTGGTTTCCGACAAACCCAACCAGCCATCCCACAAAGGCTCCACCTACGATTGCTGTGCCCAAGAGGCCCGAAAGCATGCCGTGGTCGCGGTCGAAACTGTTGATAACGGCACTGAAGATGGACGTGAAAGAGACGCAGGTGAAATAGCCCACCAAGGCAAATGCCACCAAAGAGACGCTCTCGCTGCCCATCATGGCACACAAAAGGGCGACGATGGTGCAGGCGCTGTGGAAAATAAATATTTTCTTTTCGCTCATCCAATGCATCGAAAACGAAGCCACCATGCGCCCAACGGCCTGCAACAACCAAAACAAAGCCACGATTAATGCTGTCTTCGAGGGGAAGAGTTGATAGAAGAACGAGTCTTCGGCCCAGAAAGATTGTGTGTTGGTGAGGTGGTGAACGCTATTCATGAAGGTGATGATGTAGGACGAAACACCCACTTCGGCACCCACATAAAGGAAGATGCCGAGCGCATAAGTGCAGACAATCGGATGGCGAAAGAGTGCCCACACCCTCGACAAGTCGAGCTTTTCGTCTTGGGTTGACTTGGCTTCGGGAAAGCGTGAGCAGGCCACAATGCCAAGAATGGCGATGTTGACCAATGCAATGAGCAGATAAATGGCTTTCCAAGAGAAGCCGTTGGTCTGCAATACGGGCACAACGAGCGGACTCAAAGCATAGCCTAACGCACCGATTCCGATAACCATGGTCAGATTAGCGGTGTATCTTGACGGTACATCCAACACGCGAACGAACGGATTCCCGGCTATCTGAACAGCCGTAACACCAATTCCGATGAGAAAAACCGATATGATGACGGCCACATAGTTGCTGCTGAAATAGCAAAGAAAAGACCCGATTGACATCAATGCCGTGCCCAAAAGCAACACAGGCTTGGCGCCATGCCTGTCCATCAGCATACCAAATGGGATGGATGTGAGTCCATAAGCCAAGAAAAAGGCAAAGGGCAAAAGGGCTGCCACGGCCAGCGATACGTTGTATTCGGCCTGAAAGCGGTCGATAACGACACCGATAACCGAGGTCAGAAAACCAAATATCACATACATCAACGTTGTGACAACCAAGAGAAAGGTGTGTTTCTTTTCGCGCTGTTTCATAGCCTATGCTTATTCGGTGATGGTGACTTTGGCACCACGCGAGAAACTTCCTGCCTCGAAACCGTGGCGTTTGGCATATTCATCTATGAAGAGTTGCACGGGAATAATGCTCTGTACGGAGAAAAGGAACTCATCTTGTTCGTCAATATAGACGGGCAAGATGTGGTCATTGTGCTTGCTTAACGCCGCTTTGGCATTGGTGAGGAGCCACACTTTGCCGCCAAATTGGGCAATATCTTCGGCCATTTTCAAACTTTGCTCCAATGTTTTGCCTTCAGATGCAAACAAGATTGACTTGAAACCTTTGGCCACCATCTCCATCGGACCATGTCGAAACTCGCCTCCCAAGATGCCCGTTGCAGCAATGTGGGTAGCTTCTTTGAACATCAGGGCACTCTGACTTGCCGTGGAATAAGCCGGACCGCGGGCAATAATCTGCAACGTTGTGATGTCACCCAGGAAGTCTAAACCTTTATTCAGCCACGCTTCATAGCCCGAGAGTGCGCTTTCAAAATGGTGTTGCAATGCTTCCAATCGGGTAATCGCTGCATCATCCCATTTGCCTGCAAGGTATAAGCCCAAGATATAAGCCGCCATCGACGTGACAACGTAGGTCTTGGTAGAGGTCATTTCTTCTTTTCCTCCCTTGCAAAGCAAAGCTATATCGGCCTTTTTTGCCAGTGCACTGTCTTCTTCATTGACGATACCAACACAGAATACCGTAGCAGGGAGATGCTCTAAAATTTCTTTTATCTCGTAGCTTTCACCCGATTGCGACGAACAAACTAAGAGCGTGGGACGATGAAGCAAGTTTAGATTGTAATGCAACAACTCGCTTGTATTGATATACATGGCGGGAATGCCCAACTGATTGAACAGGTTGGCTGCAGCAAACGAGATAAAAAACGAACTGCCCATACCTGTGAAAATCACGTGTTCGATGGAATGTTGTGCAATGGTCTCTTTGATTTTTGCGAGTAATGTCATGCCCGCTTCGCCAGAATAGAACTCAATAATATTTTGGATGGCAGCGGGTTGCTCCATGATTTCTGTAAGAAATTGATTCTTTTTCATATTCATAGTTTACTTGTAATGATAGGGTTGAATGAAAGGCCACCCATGTCTATTGACACAGGCAGCCACATTATATAATAGTGTTTATTTTGCTTTCATCATTCGCAACACCCATTGTCCCTTTGACAAATCTATACAATGTGAATAGGTTACATAGAGATGATTGTCAAGCACATATTGGAATGCGCAGGCATCATTCTTATATAACACGGGATTGTTGGTCACACGCTTGTAGCCTTTGTCAACATCTTTTGAAGCAAAAGCATTGGTAACCCATTTGGTATGGGTATCGTCGCTGAACTCTTCTACCAACAAATAATAGGTGTTATTGTAGTAAGCTACAGATGGAGCAGCCAGTGTTTTGTTTGAAGAAACAACCGTATAAGCTTTTTGTGTAGGCAAATCGGCAACATTTTTGCTCTTCTTCACCATCACACTCCAATATTGATTGCTCTTGGCCTGTTCGGTTCCGTTATAATAAAAAAGGTAGTAGAAGCCGTCGTTCTTATTGAAATAGATAAACGGATTTTGGTTTTGCTGACCATCTGCATAAGGTACTACGACACGTTTGTTATCGAAATCAATACCATTGTCGCTCTCAGCCATCACAATGCGACTGTCTTTGTTGGGGCCTTTATACTCGGCATAGAACATATAGAACTTGCCATTGCTCGTCACAACGGTCGGCCATCGGCAGTTAGAAGCAATGATTGGGTTGCCTTCATATTTCACCCAATCAAGCAAATTATTGCTTCTCACGAGGCCAGCCTTGCGCAAATGTACATCGTTCTCATAATGGTCAAGCGCATAATAGCCCCAATATTTGTAGCCGTCTTTGTTGGCTTCGACAATCGAGAAGGTGTGTACCGTGCCGGCATCCCAACCGCATTTATCACCTTGTATGACCAATTGGTCGTCGGCTACTTGCGGATAAACGTTACTTTGTCCGAAAGCATTGAAACTCAATGCTGCGAACAAACTCAATGCAAAAAATGTTTTCTTTGTTCTCATACTTTTTGTTTTTATATTGTTTATATCTTTTCTTTGATAGCATCACGCGACAAGTTAGGAAGGAAACAACATAAAATCTACTCGTATGAGTAACGCTTATGTGTGAGCTTTATACCATATACACCTCTACTCTGTCTGTCAGAAGCAGCTGAAATTCAGCTCCTGTCAATCGTTTCGTGGTGATGAGCTTGTCGATGTGCTTCACATCGGAAATAACACCGAGACTACGTCGCCCGAACTTTGAGGAATCTACCAACAGAAAAACTTCTCCTGCAGCCTCCATCATCACCCTACTGGTCTTGGCTTCATTGATGTCGGGCGTGGTCAATCCTACTTTAAAGTCAACGCCATCAACACCCATAAAGAGCTTATCGGCAGATATTTTGCGCAACACTTCGTCGGCTAAGGGTCCCACAAGCGTTGCCCCTTGCTTTAAAAGATTGCCACCAACCATGATAACCTCAATAGAAGTGTTGCTTAGTTCGGTGGCAATATTAATCGCATTGGTAATCACTACCAAGCGCTTAAAGTGCTTAATCTCCTTTGCCAGCAGGCTCGTTGTCGAACCAGCATCAAGGATTATCGTGTCACCTTCAGAGATAAAAGCTACAGCCTTGCGCACAATGCGCATCTTTTCTTCCAGATTTATCTTTTCTTTCTCGTTGAGTGCCAATCCAGGATATAGCTGTTTCACTTTTACTGCGCCGCCATGTGTGCGTTTAAGCAAGCCACGTTTTTCTAACAGCAGCAAATCTTTGCGCAGTGTTACAGGGGTAGCTCCGAGCGTTTCTACCAAGTCTTTCGTCACTACACGACCTTCTTTTTCTAATAGTGCAATGATTTTTCCTAACCTTTCTTCCTGAAAGAGGGCATTCTCTGTTGCTCCTTTTTGTTGTACCATGCTTGAAATCTGATTAAATCGTATGCTGCAAAAGTACGAATTTTCGTTTACTTTCGTTTCTTTTTCTCTTGCGATTTCTGTCAGATTACAATTTCAACATGGTCGACAACAGCGTAGGTCGTGCACGGACTTGTCTCGTTGTGATTAAAAATGTGAAAGAACGCTTTTTATTGTTTTAGCCTAAAGGCTATTGAACAAGGGTGCAAAGTGTAGTTTCTTCACACCCTGTTGTGGTTGTTTTAAAAGCCTTTGCTGCCTGCATTTATGGCTTTCTTTTAAAACTCCAGCCCCAACCTACACCTGAACCTGGTGTTGAAGTGGGAGGAGTCTGCATCTGCCAAAGTACCAATTCGTCATCGGTGAGCTTCTTGATTTGATATACTCCTGTGGCAGCAGCGGCTGCATTGGTGCAAGCTGCATTGTGATCGAGAATGAAAGGGTCTTTGACTGTGAGCGTCATCTTCTCGGTATCGAGAATGAATGTGCCTTTCACACCAGCGTCACCTGCAACATGATGATAGGTATAGTTCACCCCATCGTTGAGATCGAACGTCATTTCACCGTTAATATCGGGCGTAATGCGGTCGCATTGTCCCCAACTTGCCGAGGGCATCCAGTTATCCTTATAGTTGACGAGGTCGCCTGTTGTCTGATAACAATAGTCAGGTTTTCCTGTTGCAGGATTCGTATTGTAGACCCATGTACGCCCAGTTCCACCACCTGTAAGCTCTTTCCACACTGGCTTTTTAGCTATCTCTGGGTCATTTTTCGTTACCTTGTAAGACGTTTCGGCCAACACTTCCTGTGCACCCTCGCCATAAATGGTTACACCCACGGTGTAAGTGCCGACAAAAGGATAGTAAGATGTGGCGGTATTGGCACCTGGAGCAATGGTTTGCCCGTTGCCCATGTCCCAATGAAAGATATAACCATTATCGGCATGTGCCGTGAATATGGGATTATGTGGGTCGGTTGCATTCGTTGTTATCGCTGCGTTTATAGGCGCAGGACCGATTTTTCCCGTCTCCATCTGCTGGGGTTCGCAGGAGATCAACATAGTGACGAGGACGGCAGTTGAATAAATAAACTTTTTCATAACGATGTCATTTTTATGTTTTATCCATCAATAGGGATTCTGTACCAAGTTAGGATTGAGATTGATTTCCTTTTGTGGAATGGGGAAATAGCGTTTGTTATCCGTGTAACCAGCCATAAGAGCGCCACGACCCGTACGCACTAAGTCCCAATAACGATGACTTTCCATGGCCAATTCTACGCGGCGTTCGTGATAAACTGCCTTAAGTGGGTCTGTCTTATATGGGCTTTCACCTAATCCTACACGTGATCTCACACGGTTGAGTGGCGTTTGCCAGTCACTGTTGTTGTGCACAGCTGCTTCGGCTTGCCACAACAATACATCGGCAAAGCGAATGACACGCACATTGAGACTGGCTGCATCGGTCATATCAGGGCGCTGACTCTTGGGCAGGGTTCCTTTGCGTTTGCAATAGCCTACACGCGGAGCATCGGGATTATGGACGGGATCATAGTTTGTATAAATAGTCTCTTCGTCGGCCGTTCCCTGCCAAAGCACATCACCATTCTTGATAATTGTCCACTCACGACGTATGTCACCTGGTTCAAACTCATCATATAAGCTTTGCGTAGGCTGGTCAAATCCCCATCCGCCATTACGGTCATCGCGACTCCGTTGATAGATTTCCAACATGCTACCTTCGTTCTCATCGCCCCACTGTGTCATCTTAAAGTCTTTGAGTTGAATATCAAACACCGATTCAATACCATTGTCTGTGGCAATCGTAAAAAGATCTCCATAGTTGGGTTGCAGGTCATAGTCGCCCGAAGCCACGATTGCTTTTGCTTGTGCTTCAGCCAATTTCCATTTCTCTTGGAAGATATAAGCTTTCGTAAGGAACGCTGCTGCGGCACCCCATGTTGCCCTTCCGAGCTCAGAAGCTGGCATAGCCTTCTTATGAGGAAGCCCTTCCATGGCAGCTTTGAAATCGTCTTCAACAAAGTTCCAGCATTGTTCCATCGTATTTCTCGGCCCCTTATATTCGGAAGGTGCCAAGATATGGTCGACGATGGGTACGGCACCAAAGATTTTCATTAATGAAAAGTAATAGTAACCACGCATAAAGCGAGCTTCAGCTACAAAGCGTTTGCGCACGTCTTCTCTGATAAATGAGTTATCCTTCACGCCCTCAATCACACGATTGGCGCGATTGATTCCCTCATAATCTTGGTCCCAAACCGTTGAAAGTGTAGCCATTTCAGGTGTCGCTCTAAAGTGTTCGAGGTCTAAAATCTGCGGTTGATCGCTATCCCCTCCGCCACCTTTTGTGGCATCATCTGACACAACATCACCAATCGCCCAGTCGAGAAACTGAATATTCTCCATCCAACCCGCAGGGTCATACACGCCAACCAATGCGCTATAAGCAGTCTGTTCTCCAGAGAAGAATGTATGTTGGTCGATGCTCGGAACAGGGGTATCTAAAAAACTTTCGCACGAAGTTAAGCCCAAAAGCGCGCCTGAAAGCACATAAATTAAATATCTTTTCATTGTCGTTTTACTTTAGATTGTTTGTTTATAATGTCACATTCACTCCTATGCTATATAGACGTGGCATAGGATAATAACCTCTGTCTACACCAATATCCAAAGGATCTTCACCACCTTTCATACCAATCTCGGGGTCAAGTCCCGTATATTTCGTAAAGGTATAGAGATTTTGTGCATTGATATAGATGCGTACAGACTTAATTCCAATCTTTGTTGTGAGTGTAACAGGAAGCGTATAGCCCAATTGTACCATCTTAATGCGCAAGTAAGAACCATCTTCCAGGTAACGATCGGATTGCAAGATGGAGTTATTTGCATCTAATCCACCCAAACGAGGATAGCGTGCATCGGTCTGTGTTCCCTCTCCTCGCCAACGTTTAATCATATCACGAGCATAATTATACGACAGATTTTGTGTAGAACGCGTATAAGTTGAAGGACCATTGTATATTTTATTACCATAGACACCTTGCAGGGCTACACTCAAATCAAATCCTTTATAGCTGGCTGCAGCATTGAAAGAATAGCTGAACTTAGGCAACGGACTTCCTAAATAGGTGTAATTTTCGCTACTGAAAAGATTATCTTTATTCACCAACTTATAGCGTACATCGCCAGGCGCAACATTCTTTTGTGCAGTTTGTGCATGCACTTCATCCCAATTCTGGAACAGTCCGTCGGTCTTTAGACCGTAAAATTGTGCAATAGGTCTGCCAACAGTGGTGCGCGTAAGATGCACGGTATTCATGAAAGAAGCCCCATCAATGTTGGCATTGTTTGCACCTAAGTCAAGCACACGGTTCTGAATGGTGGTGAAGTTTGCCCCCACTGAATAACCCACAGGGTGGTCATAGTTCTTATATTGCAACGAAATCTCCAAACCACGGTTGCGCATTTTTCCTGCATTCTGGAAAGGAGGCTCCTGCATACCCGTCTGTCCTGGCACAGGAACACGCATTAACATATCACTCGTTATCTTGTTAAAGAACTCCACTGTACCACTCAGCTTGCTGTTGAAGAGTGCAAAATCAATGCCAAGATTAGTTGTTGTGGTCTTTTCCCATTTCAATTCTGTGTTACCAGCGCTGTTGAAACTGAAGCCAGGAACAAAGACACCACCAAACAAATAATTGGATCCTGAAGAAGCAAATGTGGCATACGAATAGGCATCGACACTGCCTTCATTGCCAATTTGCCCCCAACCCATGCGAAGTTTAAGGTTGTTGAGCACCTTTACATTCTTCATAAAAGGCTCTTCTGTGACGCGCCAGCCTGCTGAAACCGACGGGAATACGCCCCAACGATGGCCTCTTGTAAACTTAGAAGAACCGTCCATACGCACGTTGAACGTGAGAAGATAGCGCTCCAAGAAATTATAATTCAAGCGTGCAAAACCCGAAGCCTGCTTGTTTTCTGTTGTGATTCCCTTTGCCGCAGCAGCATTATCTTTCGTGCGGGCATTATCAATGAACATCACATTCGGGTCATTGCTGGGAATATCTTTTACCGTAGCTTGCAGACTTTTATAGGTCACTGCATACGATTCACTGCCCAACATGGCCGAGAACGCATGTTCCTTTATCTTCTTATCAAAGGTCAACGTGTTCGTAAACTGCCTTATATAAGTGCTATAAGTATAGTTTGTGAGTGAGTTGACATTGGGATTTTGCTGCGCAGCAAATACGTAGTAAACGGGTGTATAGTTTGAATATTCATTGTTAGCATACTCGGTTGAGTAGGCTGAACGAAACTTAAAATGCTTCAAAAAACTGATTTCACCATAGACATTGGCCAACACACGGTACACGGTGTTCTTAGGATTATTATACTCAATAGTTGCCACGGGGTTCCAAATGTCACTGAAAGTAGACTTTGTAAAGCTGCCATCTTCATTGCGAATGGGCGTAATCGGATCGCGGGTATAAGTGGTCATGATGGGACTTGTCCACTCATCGTTCTCAATTCCACCTCTATGATTTGTCCGTATCAATGTGATATTCTCGCCAACGGTAAGCCATGAATTGGCTTTAAAATCGCCATTCGCACGCAAAGTAACACGGTCGAAAGACGTTTTCTTGATGATTCCGTCTTGACTGAAACCGTTTAGACTCAAGAAATACGTACCTTTCTCATTACCACCTGACACCGAAAAGTCGGCATTCTTCACGGGAGCATCCTTATGAAGAATCGCATCAAAGTAGTCAACTGTCGGCAATGTGCGCGTATCTTCTATGAGTGTTCCGCCACCAAGCCCTGCAGACATTTCGTTTCTCAGCATACCCCATGTCGGACCATCACACATATTACTCGATTTCCACACGTTTTGTATGCCATAATAAGCCGAGAAATTAATCGTCGCTTTACCTGCTATTCCTTTTTTTGTTGTGATGATAATGACACCATTAGCGCCACGCGAACCATAAATAGCTGTGGCCGAAGCATCTTTCAACACCTGAACCGACTCTATATCTGCAGTGTTTAGGAAATTGATGTCGCCCACCATCATGCCGTCAACCACAAACAATGGATCCGAATCGTTGAGTGTTCCGATACCACGCACACGCACAGAAATACCCGAACCGGGCGAACCCGAAAAACTTGTCACGTCGACTCCTGCCACTTGACCCTGCAAAGCATGACTCAATGTCGAAGCCGAAAGCTTGTTTACTTCCTTCATGTCCACCACAGAGATGGCTCCCGTGAGATCTTCTTTCTTTTGGATTCCGTAACCAACAGCAACCACTTCGCCCACCGTATTAGCCATTTCGGACAGCGAAACGTTCAATCGGCTCTTCCCCACTACATTTACATGCCTCGGAGAATAACCTATATAAGAGAAAGAAAGCGTAGAATCGTTGGGCTGAACCCTCACAACAAACTTTCCATTCAAGTCTGTTGTTACGCCCGAACCACTCTTCGGAGCACGCACGGTCACGCCGATTAACGGCTCACTCGTTTCGGCATCCAGCACAATGCCTGTAATTGTTCGCTCCCCTCCCGTTTGTCCCATTATACAAATAGGTGTAAAAGAGAGCATGAACAACATCAAAAATTGAATTCTTTTTTGTCTCATATCGGTAATGATATTAATGATACGGATTGTTTATTTCGATGACAAAGATAACAAAAGAAAAACAAACGAAAGAATAAAAGGCTAAGTTTCAACCATTAATTAACGTTTTTTATGTGATAAAACATAATTATTACTAAGCAAAACAGACTATTTGACTGCAATAACACATTAAAAACCGCTCTCCATCCACAACAAAAAGGGATTAAAACTCAAGCAAACACAGAAATGGGTACCTTCATTTCAGCACAAATTTCACCCCACAAACAATCACGCCGACACACGAATATACCAAGCTTTTAGCCACAAAATTGAGACTTTAAACACGCGATGCCTTCACTACCCATGCAAATAAAAGTGCCAAAAAGTTTGCAGCCTATTCGTTTTTTTCGTAATTTTGCAGCGTTCAGTGGAATGGGGGGCTCCTTAAGAGTTCCTCATTTTATTTTAATATAACATGTATGATTGACAAAAATGTCGTAAGAAAATTAGTTGAAACATGGCTTGAAGACAAGGAATATTTTCTCGTTGATGTCGAAATAAGCCCTGATGACAAGATTGTTGTAGAGATTGATCATGCCGATGGCGTTTGGATTGACGATTGTGTTGCATTGAGTAAATACATCGAAGACCATCTCAGTCGTGATGAAGAAGATTACGAATTAGAGGTGGGGTCGGCCGGATTGGGTCAGCCTTTCAAAGTGCTTCAGCAATATCTTAACTTTGTTGGTAAGCCCGTTGAGGTGCTTGCTGCCGATGGAAAGAAATATCAAGGCATTCTAAAGCATGTTGATGGGAACGATTTTGTGGTGACCGTGAACGAAAAAGTGACCGTAGAAGGGAAGAAACGTCCGCAAAAAATGGATGTCGATCATACGTTCCAAATGGATAATGTAAAATATACTAAATATTTAATCAGTTTTAAATAGAGCTATGGCAGCAAGAAAAAGTGATAGTGAGCAAATCAGCTTGATAGATACCTTTCGTGAGTTTAAAGACACGAAGAACATCGATCGCACCACGCTGGTGAGTGTGTTAGAGGAGAGTTTTCGCAATGTTTTAGCCAAATTGTTTGGCAGCGATGAGAATTTCGATGTGATTGTCAACCCTGATAAGGGCGACTTTGAGATTTATCGCAATCGCATTGTTGTTGCCGATGGTGAGGTTGCCGACGAGAATAAGCAGATAGCTTTGAAAGATGCTTTAGCCATTGAGCCCGATTATGAAGTGGGAGAAGAGGTGTCAGAGCCTGTTAATTTTGCTAAGTTTGGGCGTCGTGCCATCTTAAATTTGCGTCAGACATTGGCCTCAAAGGTATTAGAATTGGAGCACGACACCTTATATAATAAGTATAAAGACCGCGTCGGTCAGGTTGTTGTTGCAGAGGTTTATCAGGTGTGGAAGCGCGAAGTGCTGATGATAGACGATGAAAACAATGAGCTTATTCTTCCGAAGAGCGAGCAGATCCCTGCCGATATTTATCGCAAGGGCGAAACGATGCGCGCAGTGATTTTGCGTGTTGACAATGAAAATAATAATCCAAAGATTATCCTTTCGCGCACAAGTCCCATGTTCTTGGAGCGTCTTTTGGAGATGGAGGTGCCCGAAATCGGCGACGGACTGATTGCCATTCGTCGCATTGCACGCCTTCCTGGTGAGCGAGCTAAGATTGCTGTTGAGAGCTTTGACGACCGCATTGACCCCGTAGGAGCATGTGTTGGCGTGAAAGGTAATCGTGTTCATGGCATTGTTCACGAGCTTTGTAATGAGAATATCGACGTGGTAAACTACACCACTAACGTGCAACTCTTTATTCAACGTGCACTGAGTCCTGCGCGCATCAGCAGCATTAATGTTAACGAAGAAGAGCATAAAGCCGAGGTTTATCTGCATCCCGAGGAGGTAAGTTTGGCGATAGGTCGAGGCGGAATGAATATTAAATTGGCTTCAATGCTCACAGAATATACCATTGATGTGTTCCGTGAAGTGCCCGAAGATCAAGTGGATGAAGATATTTATTTGGATGAATTCTCTGACGAAATCGACCAATGGGTGATTGATGCCATCAAGAGTATTGGCTTAGACACGGCGAAAGCGGTGCTCAATGCGCCACGTGAGATGTTGGTAGAGAAGGCCGATCTTGAGGAAGAAACCGTGGATCAGGTTCTCAATGTGTTGCGTGCAGAGTTTGAACAATAATGGTGACAAACGCTATTTCGAGACACATGATATCATAAATAGGCAAAAAGATTAAGAAGAAAAGAAGTACATGAGCATCAGATTAAATAAAGCATTACGCGAATTAAACATAGGACTTCAAACGGCAGTTGAATTCCTTGAGAAGAAAAGTGAACTGGGTGAGGTGAAGTCTGATTTGAGTTTTAAACTCAATGACCAGCAATACCAGGCGCTTGTTGAGGCTTTTAAGCAAGATGCAGCCGTGCGTACTGAAGCCGAAAAGCTTTTCCAAAAGAAGCCAAAGGAGAAGAAACGAACGGCTGAAACGAAGGAAACACGTGCAGAAGACTTGCTGAAAGCGACACCAAAGCAGGTGTATACGCCAAAAGGAAAGATTGATCTGGATAGCGTAGGAAAGAAACCTGCGGCTAAGAAAGCTGTTGCTCCTGAAGAGAAAGAAGAAGAAAAGGTTGAGGTTGCTGCCGTGAAACCTGAACCCAAGAAAGAGGAAGTGGCTCCTAAAGTTGAAGAAAAACCTGTAGAAAAGGTTGCCGAAGCTCCTGTAAAGGAGGAGAATGTGGAGGAGAAACCCGCCGAAAAGCCTACAGAGAAAGCCGTTGAAACTCCTGTCGAAGAGACGAAAAAGGAGGACAATGCTGCTGAGACGGAGCTGTATACACTGAAGAGTGAGCAGAATATCCAGAATGCTCCTGGCGTGAAAGTGTTAGGGAAAATGGATTTGGATGCGCTGAATCAGAACACACGCCCTAAGAAAAAGTCGAAAGAAGAGAAGCGAAAAGAGCGCGAAGACAAGACGGCTCAGCAGGGCGGTGAGCGCAAAAAGCGGGTGCGTATCAATAAAGAACGCGTGGATATTAATGCCGAAGCCAAGCAGAACAACAATGCTTCACAAGGCAAAAACGGCAATAATAACAATGCAGGGCGCAACAAAAATAAAAAGAACCGCAACAAACGCAATCAGAAACCATTGGAGGTTGACGACGAAGCTGTTGCACGTCAGGTGAAAGAAACGCTTGCCCGACTCACCAATAAGACCCAGAATAAGAAGGGAGCTAAATATAGAAAGGAGAAAAGAGAGGCCGTTCAAGAGAAGCTTCAGCAAGAAGCTAAGGCCGAAAAGCGCGAGTCAAAGGTGCTTAAACTCACCGAGTTTGTGACGGTAAGTGAGCTGGCTACGATGATGGACATCACCGTAACGCAGGTCATCTCCACGTTGATGAGTGTTGGAATCATGGTGTCTATCAATCAGCGTTTGGATGCAGAAACCATCAATATGGTGGCGGATGAGTTTGGATTTAAGACCGAATATGTGAGCGCTGAGGTGCAAGAAGCTGTGAGTGAAGAGGAAGATGACGAGAATGATTTAGTCTCTCGCGCGCCTATTGTGACTGTGATGGGACACGTAGACCATGGTAAAACCTCTTTACTCGACCACATTCGTAACACCAATGTGATTGCAGGTGAGGCCGGAGGGATAACCCAACATATCGGCGCTTATAGTGTAACGCTGAAGAACGGGCAAAAGGTGACGTTCTTAGACACGCCTGGTCATGAAGCATTTACAGCCATGCGTGCCCGTGGTGCACAAGTAACTGATATCGCAATCATCATCATTGCCGCCGACGACTCGGTGATGCCGACCACCAAAGAGGCCATCGCTCACGCACAAGCAGCAGGTGTTCCGATGGTATTTGCCATCAATAAGATCGATAAACCCGGTGCTAATCCCGACAAGATTCGTGAGGATTTATCCAACATGAACCTATTGGTTGAAGAGTGGGGAGGCAAGTATCAATGCCAAGAAATCAGTGCAAAGAAGGGCTTAGGTGTCGAGGAACTGTTAGACAAAGTGCTGCTCGAAGCCGAGATGTTAGACCTCAAAGCCAACCCCAACCGCAAGGCAACAGGCACGATTATCGAGTCTTCGCTCGACAAAGGACGTGGCTATGTGAGCACCGTTTTGGTAAGTAATGGCACGCTTAAGATAGGCGATGTGGTGATTGCCGGCACAAGTTGGGGACGCATCAAGGCCATGTTCAACGAGCGTAACCAGCGCATTGAGCAGGCAGGTCCCGCAGAACCCGCTATTATCTTGGGTTTAAATGGTGCCCCAACCGCAGGAGATCAGTTCCATGTGCTTGAAACTGAGCAAGAAGCACGCGAGATTTCGAACAAGCGTGAGCAATTACAACGCGAGCAAGGTCTACGCACTCAGAAGCGTATCACGCTGGGAGACATCTCCCATCGCATTGCGAAAGGCGAGTTCCATGAGCTGAATGTCATCGTGAAGGGTGACACTGACGGCTCTATTGAAGCCTTGAGTGACTCGTTTATCAAGCTCTCTACCGAGAAAGTTCAAGTGAATGTCATTGGTAAAGCCGTGGGTCAGATTAGCGAAAACGATGTGATGTTGGCCAGCGCTTCCGATGCCGTTATCGTGGGTTTCCAGGTTCGTCCGTCGTCAGAGGCACGCAAATTGGCCGACCGCGAAGGCGTAGAAATCAACACTTACTCCATCATCTACGATGCTATTGACGACATCAAGAGTGTCATGGTGGGCATGCTTGACAAGGTAAAGAAAGAGGTTATCACCGGACAAGTAGAGGTACAACAAGTGTTTAAGATATCAAAGGTGGGTACTATTGCCGGTGGTTTGGTCACCGAGGGTAAGGTTCACGCCAAGGATAAAGCCCGTGTGGTGCGCGATGGCATTGTGATTCGCACGGCCGACATCAACGCATTGAAGCGCTATAAGGACGATGTGAAGGAGGTTCCAATGGGCATGGAGTGTGGAATTAGCCTCGTCAACTATAACGATATACAGGAAGGTGACGTGATAGAAACCTTTACTGAAATAGAAGTAGAACAGAAGTTATAATATCAGCACGCAACAGCTGCCGAGTAAAGTGGCATAGATTGCCACGCAAAACATGCGATATTAGCTGCTAAAGTGGCCTATATTGTACAGCAATTTGGTAGTGATTGTGTAGCGATTCTACCTTAAACATAGTGGCACTCTCTATCCATGGAAGGGTGTCACTATTGTGTTTTGTAACAAATGTGACCACTTTTGTTTGTGGTATGCAGTTTGTTGCAGGTAGCAGAGCAAAAGAAGTATTCAGTAAACATGGCAGAAAAAGAGAAGAATGGGTTTGTCAAGCAGGTGGCAGAGCGCAAATATGCGTTTGGCTTTACCACCGATGTGCAAACCGAAATCATAGAAAAAGGACTCAACGAAGACATCATTCGCTTGATTTCGAAGAAGAAGAATGAGCCTCAATGGCTGTTGGATTTCCGCCTGAAGGCCTATCAATATTGGAAAGAACAGCAACAACCCACGTGGGGACATCTGCATCTTCCCAAGATAAATTACCAGGACATTTCCTATTATGCCGACCCGTTGGCCAGCAAACCCAAAAACAAAGAGATCGATCCGGAGTTGGAAAAAACGTTCGATAAGTTGGGCATTCCGTTGGAAGAGCGTTTGGCTTTGAGTGGAACAGCCGTGGATGCCATCATGGATTCGGTCTCGGTGAAAACCACTTTTAAGGAGAAACTGCGCGAGAAAGGCATCATCTTTTGCAGCATCAGCGAGGCCGTTCGCGAGCATTCTGATTTGGTTCGCGAATATTTAGGTTCGGTAGTGCCCTATCGTGACAACTATTTTGCAGCACTCAACAGTGCCGTTTTCAGCGATGGCTCGTTTGTTTACATCCCCAAGGGCGTGCGCTGTCCGATGGAGTTGAGCAGCTATTTCCGCATCAACGCAGCCAATACGGGGCAGTTTGAACGCACACTCATCGTGGCAGAGGATGGGGCTTATGTCAGCTATCTTGAGGGATGCACGGCACCTATGCGCGATGAAAACCAGCTACATGCTGCCATCGTAGAGATTGTTGTGAAGGATAATGCCGAAGTAAAGTACTCAACTGTGCAGAATTGGTACCCGGGTGACGAGCAAGGCAGGGGCGGAGTGTTGAATCTTGTGACCAAAAGAGGCGACCTGAGAGGGGTGAATGCCAAGCTCAGTTGGACGCAAGTGGAGACGGGGTCGGCCATCACATGGAAATATCCTTCGTGCATTTTGCGCGGCGATAACTCCGTTGCCGAGTTTTATAGCGTAGCCGTTACCAACAATTATCAAGAAGCCGACACGGGAACAAAGATGATTCACATGGGCAAAAACACCAAGTCGACCATCATTTCTAAAGGCATCTCGGCCGGGAAGAGCCAAAATTCCTATCGCGGTTTGGTGCGCGTTACGCCCCATGCTGACAATGCACGTAATTATAGTTCGTGCGATTCTCTGCTGTTAGGTAGCACGTGTGGTGCCCATACTTTCCCCTATATGGACGTGCATAACGACTCGGCTATCGTCGAACATGAGGCAACTACATCGAAAATCTCAGAAGATCAGCTCTTCTATTGCAACCAACGTGGCATCCCAACCGAGCAAGCTGTGGGCTTAATCGTGAATGGTTATGCCAAGGAAGTGCTCAATAAACTGCCGATGGAATTTGCGGTTGAGGCGCAAAAGCTGTTGAGTGTTACGCTCGAAGGCACGGTAGGATAATCACCATTAATCATCATTTTTGAAGAAACAACCATGTTAGAAGTTAAAAATTTACACGCAACGATTGCGGACAAAGAGATATTAAAGGGTATAAACCTCACAGTGAAGGATGGCGAAATCCACGCCATCATGGGGCCAAATGGCTCGGGTAAATCAACATTGAGTGCGGTGCTGACAGGCAATCCGCTCTACACCGTCACCGAGGGCGAAGCGCTTTTCAACGGAAAAAATCTGTTAGAGATGAGTCCTGAAGACCGTTCTCATGCGGGATTGTTTCTCTCTTTCCAGTATCCTGTAGAGATTCCGGGGGTCTCAATGACCAATTTCATGCGGGCAGCCATTAATGCTAAGCGCGAATATCAGGGCAAAGCGCCGCTCAATGCGGCCGACTTTCTGAAACTGATGCGCGAGAAACGCAAGTTAGTTGACCTTGATAGTAAGCTCTCAAATCGTTCGGTTAACGAGGGATTCTCGGGCGGAGAGAAGAAGCGAAACGAAATCTTTCAGATGGCAATGCTTGAACCTACGCTCAGCATTCTCGACGAAACCGACTCGGGTTTGGATGTCGATGCCATGCGTATCGTGGCAGATGGGGTGAATAAAATGCATACACCGCAGACTTCGGCCATCGTGATTACGCACTATGAGCGCCTGCTCGACATGATTAAACCCACGCAAGTGCACGTGCTTTACAAAGGAAGAATCGTGAAAACGGCAGGTCCCGAGCTGGCAAAAGAGATTGAACAACACGGCTACGACTGGATAAAAGAAGAGGCCGATGCACGCTTTGGCGAATAAAAAGGAGGCACATCATGAAGAGTGAACAACAATATATAGACCTTTATCAGCAGGCCTCGCAGCTGATTAAAACCCATTCGACCGATGTGTTGAATGCGGTTCGCGATGAGGCTTTTGCTGATTTCAAGGCGCAAGGCTTCCCCACAAAGAAGGTAGAGCGTTATAAATATACCGATATGGCGGCGCTTTTCGCACCCGATTACGGGTTAAATCTCAAGCGATTGCCTATCCCTGTCGACCCATACGAGACGTTTACATGCGATGTTCCCAACCTTAGTACGTCGGTTTATTTCGTGGTAAATGACGGCTTTTACACACAGACTTTGCCACAAAACAAGCTGCCCGAAGGCGTCATCATCGACTCTTTAAATCGCATTGCAGCCGAACGTCCCGATTTAGTGGCACCTTATTATGCAGGGTTGGCACAGACAAAGGACGACGCTATCACGGCGTTGAACACCATGTTGGCGCAAGATGGGCTCTTCATCTATGTGCCCAAGCAGGTGAAAGTCGACCGCACCATCCAGGTGATTAATATTCTTCGTGCCGATGTTGAGCTGATGGTGAACCGCCGTGTGTTGTTGGTTTTGGAGGAAGGTGCCGAACTGAAGTTGCTTTTTTGCGATCATGCGGCCGACAATCGCCGGTTCCTCACCACGCAAGTCATCGAGGCTTATGTGGGCGAGGGTGCGCAATTAGAGTTGAATTGCTTAGAGGAGACGCATCTAAAGAATACGCGTGTGAGCAATGTTTACATCGATCAGCAGGCCAACAGCCGTGTCAATCACAATGTCATCACGCTGCATAACGGCATCACGCGCAATCGTTTAGATCTTGTTTTCAAAGGCGAAGGGGCCGAATGCCATTGCAATGGCTGCGTGATTGCCGACAAAAGCCAGCACGTAGACAACAATACGCTCATCGATCATCGCGTGCCTCATTGCACAAGCAATGAGCTTTACAAATATGTACTCGACGACAATGCCGTGGGAGCCTTTGCCGGTCGCGTGTTAGTGAGGCAGGAAGCGCAGAAGACTGTGAGTCAGGAAACCAATCAAAACCTATGCGCTACGAAGACAGCACACATGTTTACACAACCCATGTTGGAGATTTATGCCGACGATGTGAAGTGTGCTCATGGCTCAACCGTGGGGCAACTGAACAACGATGCCTTGTTCTATATGCAGCAACGCGGCATCAGCAAGCGCGAAGGAAAGCTGTTGTTGCAGTTTGCTTTCGTCAATGAAGTCATCGATAAGATGGAGTTAGTGCCGCTTCGTGACCGACTTCACCACTTAGTGGAGAAGCGTTTCCGGGGCGAACTGAATAAATGTGAGGGCTGCCAGCTGTGCAAATAGGTGACCTTTTGAAATAAGATAATGATGGATAAGCTCGATATAAAGCAGATACGCGCCGATTTTCCCATCCTCGCGCGCACCATTTACGATCGGCCTTTGGTGTATTTCGACAATGCAGCCACCACACAAAAGCCCATGGTTGTGCTTGATGCGATGCGCGAAGAATACCTCAATGTCAACGCAAACGTGCATCGTGGGGTGCATTGGTTGAGCCAACAAGCCACCGATTTGCACGAACAAGCACGCGAAACGGTGCGCCGTTTCATCAACGCCCGCAGCACAAACGAGATTGTTTTCACGCGCGGAACCACCGAAGGGCTCAACCTTATTGCGTCGAGCTTTGCCGAATCGATGATGAAAGCGGGTGATGAGGTGATTATTTCAACCGTAGAACACCATTCGAACATCGTGCCTTGGCAGCTGCAGGCCACGCGAAAAGGCATCGTGTTGCGCGTGATTCCGATGGACGATTACGGCCGAATGGATGTGCAAGCGCTACGCAACATGATCAACGAGCGCACCAAAATCATCAGCATTTCGCAGGTAAGCAATGTGTTGGGCACCATCAATCCTGTAGACGAAGTCATCCGCATTGCCCATGAATATGCCATTCCCGTGGTGGTTGATGGGGCGCAAAGCACACCCCATTTCAAGGTCAATATGCAGCAAATGGATTGCGACTTCTTTGTGTTCAGCGGTCATAAAATCTATGGACCAACGGGTATTGGCGTGCTCTATGGCAAAGAAGCGTGGTTAGAGCAGCTGCCTCCTTATCAAGGTGGCGGCGAGATGATTGCCCATGTCAGTTTTGAAGGCTCCACATTTGAGCAGCCCCCACTGAAGTTTGAGGCCGGAACGCCCGACTATATCGCCACCAACGGGCTGGCCAAGGCGCTCGATTATGTGTCGGCTATCGGCATGGATGCCATTCAAGCCCACGAAGAAGCGCTCACAAAATATGCCATCCGCCAGCTGCAAACCATCGAAGGCATGCACCTTTATGGCATTCCTCAAGATGCCGACCTCGACACTTTGCAGCACGATGCCGTGTTGAGTTTCCAAGTGAAAGACATTCATCACATGGACATGGGCACGCTGTTAGACCATTTGGGCATTGCCATTCGCACCGGACATCACTGTGCACAGCCCCTCATGCAGCGCTTAGGTGTGCTCGGAACCGCACGCGCGAGCTTCGCATTCTACAACACATTCGAAGAGGTTGACGCATTAGTGGCCGCCATTAAACGCATTGCAACCATGTTTTAATGGCACCCGATGGCGCCCGAAATGACCAACAACGATGCTCCTTCCACACTATTACACCGACAAAATCGAGGCTGGCTGCGACGAAGTGGGACGCGGTTGCTTGGCGGGAAGCGTCTATGCGGCCGCCGTTATTCTGCCGCAAGATTATGATAACCCCCATCTAAACGACAGCAAAAAGCTCACGCAGGCCAAGCGTTATGCGCTGCGTGAGCAAATCATGCAGGATGCTTTGGCCTGGGCTGTGGGCATTGTGACGCCCCAAGAGATTGACAAAATCAACATTCTCCATGCCAGTTTTCTGGCCATGCACCGCGCCCTCGACCAGTTAAGCGTGCGTCCCGAGGCCGTTTTGGTGGATGGAAACCGCTTCGATGCCTATGTGGTTGGCAAGGGATTGCCCGGCGAAGGCACCACATTGCCCCACACTTGCGTGGTGAAAGGCGACGGGAAATATCAGACGATTGCCGCTGCCAGCATCCTTGCCAAGACCTTTCGCGACGATTATATGCGCGAGATGGCGGCGCAATATCCTTATTATGACTGGGAACACAATGTGGGTTATCCCACGAAGAAGCACCGTATGGGCATCCTCACGCACGGCATTTCGCCCTTGCATCGCAAGAGTTTTCAGCTTATTGCCGAGCCCGATTTGTTTCAAAATCAGCCTTAATTCTACCCACCCACACCCGCAATTTATTTCAAAACCAACTCTAATTCCACCCACCCTCACCCACAATTTGTCTCGAAAGCAGGTAGTGTCTAAAAAAGTGTGTAAGCTCGACATAATTCTTATCTTTGCATTAAGTAATAAAAAACAACAAGAATATGGAACTTACACAAGGACAAATTTCGGAAATTATTTCGAATTACACAAGTAGCAGTGAAGGTTTTGTCACGCTTCAATCGTTGATTATGAATTCTTTGATGGCCCACGAGCGCGAATTATTCGTCAAAGCGAATAAGAATGAGCAATGCAATGGCTTTCGTCCTCGTCGTTGGTATTGTAAGGGCTATACGTTTGTCTTGCGCATTCCGCGTAGTCGTAGCGGCAATTTCTATCCCGTACTTTTAGGGATTATTCGTAGCGAATGTGAAGAGCGTGCCGCCTTGGTTTATCAACTTTATACCAAGGGACTCACCACCGAGCAGATTAGTGAGGTGATAGAGACGGTTTATGGTCGGGCTTATAGCAAACAGCAAATCTCTTACTTGGCCAACAGTTGTCGGGAAGACGTTGAAGCATGGCTCAATCGTCGACTCTCAGCCCACTATCTGGCTATCTATATTGATGCCACCTTTATCGCTACCCGAAGGGATCAGCAAGTATCCAAGGAAGCCTACTATACCATACTGGGCGTGTTGGAGGACGGAAGTCGGGAAGTGCTTACCATTGTGAATTATCCAACCGAAGGTGCATTATGCTGGAAAGAAGTGCTTAACAGTTTGAAAGAGCGAGGGGTTGAACATATTGATTTAGTGATATCTGATTCCCTTCAAGGCATTGAAAATGCCGTATGTTCGGCTTTTCCGCAAGCAGCTCATCAATTTTGTGTTGCCCATGTCAAACGGCAGATATTAAACAGCGTCTCACATAAAGACAAACCCATAGTTAATCAAGAACTCAATGAAGTATTCACCTTGGAGAACAAAGAGCGCAAATCTTTGCAAGGTTACGAACATTTTATTACTTTTGTCATATAAGCCAAATTTTAATCATATTAAATCAAGAAAATGGAAACTTTGCGTCTATTTATATTATCTATTGTTATTATATTGTTTCATCCCATCCTTGCCCAATCACAAGGAGATACTAAATTGAATCAGTTTTTAAAGTTTATGCAAGATGGCAGATATTGGGATATGAGTCAGGTTTATAATAAAAGTGACTCAATACTACCTGCTGTAAAATTGGTGAATGCAGCCTATTCTGCCATTGGCTATAATCGGAATGATGTCGCAATAAAACTGCTGGAAAAAAATATAAAGGCTAATTGGAAATCTTATAATGGTGATACGCCTTATCTTTCTAGGCTTCTGGTGGATTTGTGTATTGAAGAAGGGAGGTATGAAGACGCTGTAACCGAGTACGAGTGGTTGAAGAATATCTATGCTCCTTTACAGCAACAATATTTTCTTAATATAGAGTATAATAAGAATGTTCGTAAATATATAGAAGAAGAATTTAATGTATTAGAAAAAGCTCGTAAAAGGCCACAGATGCAGGTAGTATGCAAAGGCGAATCACAACCTATTAAATTTACAACCCAACATATAATCAAGACTCAATTAAATATTAATAAAACCAAAATGTATTTCACATGGGATACTGGCGTTACTGTCCCTTTAGTTCTACCCCACCGATATGCAGATCAGTTGGGGTTAGATTATCGACAAGATAGTATCATTGCAGATAACGGAAAATTTGCGGTCGCCTATGTTGATTCAATTATTATTGGAAATTATACATTCTATCATGTTCCTGCTTATGTTATGGATGGGAGCAGTCCCATTCCTGCTTTATATAAGCAACATGCTTCAAAGGAAAGACTTCAGGAAGCTCTTATGCTATACGAGACTCTAAATTCTCCGATAATAGGATTACCTATCATCAAGCGATTAGAGAGGATAGGGATAGATTGGAAACAAGAGTGTATTTTCTTTCCCAAAAGACAGTTGCCACATCCTTCTCTGGAAGGACAACTTTTTATGTCTCATTTATCAAAACCGAATTTGTTAACTCCTCTGACACTAAACTCAATGCCTCTCATGGGATTTGTAGATACGGGATGTGATAGTTATATAAATCTTTATCAGAAAATTCAGCAGGCATATAGTGATAAATTTCCTATAGAATATGATAAGCAAGATAGCAATTATTCTCTAACGTTTGAAGGTGTGAAGGACACTGTTCGTATTTACTTAGTTAGCCCCTCTTTGCGTTATAGTAACCAAGCGTTTAAAGCAAAAGATAAAATCATGATTAGTAGTAAGCTGCAGGGTAATAAAACATGGGATCTACAATTAGGATATCCATTCTTCAAGACATTAGGAGAAATGATGGTACTTGATTTCAAGGAGATGAAAGTAAAGATATGGGAGAAATGCATTAAATCACAGTTGTACTAATGCAGTAAGAACTCTTACAAATAACAGATAAGCAATAAAAAAAATGGAAGATAAATTGATAAAGACTCTAAGATTGATGATATTAGGGCTGCTTGCAATCTGCTCGCTATTATGTCAGGCTCAGGAAGATAAAGCCAAAATGAATCGTTTCCATGAACTTTGCAAGGCTGGTAGATATTTGGAAATGAGTCAAGTGTTTTCTAATCGTGATTCGATTTCTCCCTATACAATCCTTTACAGTAAGGTCTATTCTGCAATTGCTAACAACCAAAATGGGTTAGCTATTAGCCTGATAGATGATAATCTAAGGTATAACTGGAAAGCCTACTCGGGAGATGTAATAAATCTGTCAACCATTTTAATAAAACTCTATCTGGAAGAAGGTCTGTACGAGAAAATGGCATCCCACTTAGTATGGTTAAAAGAAGAATATTATCCTTCTCAGTTAGTTTATTATAACGATAAGCAATTTACATCGGTTGTGATGTCACAAATTTCGGAACTTGAGAAGCAATTGAAACAAAAAGTATTGATAACACCTGTACATGCCATTCGTAAGGGTGATGAACAGATAATTAAGTTTAAGATAGATCCATTTATTAAAACGCAAATTAACATTAATGGTACTCCTATAGAGACTCTATGGACAACATATTCTAAGTTTGCTATGACAATAACCCATAGTGTTGCAGACCAGTTAGGACTCGTTTGTGGGCAGGATAGCGCCTATGGTTGTCCGATTGTATATTTAGATTCAATCCGTATCGGAAATGTTCGTTTCTATCATGTCCCAACTTTTGTTGCAGACGTAAAGGATCCTACTCCTTATTTTATTAAACATAAGTTATCAAGAAGAAAGATACGCAAGATTAGAGAATTTTGTGCAAAAAACAATACTCCACAAATAGGACTCCCCATTATCAAACAATTAGAAAGAGTAGCTATTGATTGGAAAAATCAGAGAATCAGTTTCCCGATAGACTCTCTTCCTCAAGCAGATATGGAAGAACGCATGTACTTTGCTCCAATACGGCATCCAGAGCTTTATATGCCAATAAGCATAAATACCAACAAAGCTATAGGTCAGGTCAGGTTAGTCAATGGTGATTATATAGATATGAGTAAAGATTTCTTCCAAAAATATCATTTTCCCTCCACTAAGATGAAAGGTAAGGGCTATACACTTTTAACGGAAAACGAAATAAATGATTCTGTAAATATTGTTTTACTATCGCCTTCTTTGATAGTTGGCAGGCAAAAAATCGTTCCAAAAGAAGAGATACTTGTAACACCCTCAAACAATCCCAGTTACGATGTGCAATTAGGCTTACCATTCTTCAAGTCTTTGGGACAAACCGTCGTGTTTGATTTTAAGGAAATGAAAATACAGACTTGGAAGAAAAGCTTTATGTTGAAATAAAAATGTCCATTACGCCACAAATAATGATATTCCATGTTGTTAAGTTTAGTAGATTCAAATATCAAATACAAAATTAAGTGTTCTCTGTATTAAAATCAAATCTTGACCATCTAATTCTCCATTTTGTAAACTATTCTTAACTAAAAAGTGATGTTTTGAAAGAAAGGAAATAGAATTTTTTCCTATTGAAAATGATGCTTTTCCTGATGATGCGGCACAAATGATGCAGCAAATGCTACTACTTTTGTGTGTAAAACAGCCCACTTTACACCACAAACACAGCGCTTTTGCATCGTTATTGCACACAAAAAGAGGTGAAAACAAGGCGCAAAATGAGCATTCCCGCCTGTTTTTCATGTGCCGTTTTAGCGTTTATTTTATAACCGCCTGGTTATAAGTGCCATACCTACACACACCATTTTTGGCGTATTCCCATCCAAAATCTTTTGGAATGAAAATACGCCAATCCTATAAGACATTTTAAGAGTTCTGCGAAAACTTTTATATCCATTTCCTTGTTTTTTGATTAAGATGTTGTATCTTTGCTGTGGATTCGACATGAGTCCTTGCCGATACTACGGCTTCGGCGTTCACGGGAGGGCATTGCTCTCCCGTTGTTTGTTTACACGAACTTCCCATTTTTTAAGAATAGCCGTACCTTTCCTTTTTCATAAACCCACACTTCGTCCAGTACACCATTGTTGGCTTGTAACTTTTTGATGATGGTACTTCTTATGAATCTGTCAGAGCATCCTTTCGTATTGTCAATAACAACATTGGAGCTTTGCTTCATTCCATGGGTAAGCATATTCTTGATTTTCCTCTTATTCCAAGGTTTAACGAAGCCTTCATATTCGTAGAACTTTCCATTTACCTCAAAATCGGGACACTTGCCTTCATATCTGGTTCCGATGAGTTTGGCGTACACTCTCTTGTAAGCTTCAGACTTGGGCTTATATGACAAAATGAACAAGCTGATGCCGATGTGGGATAAGATTATGTTAAGAAAACGCTATATCATCGAGTGCATCAATGAACTCTTGAAG
>ERZ773014.38-NODE-38-length-87547-cov-6.966843_pt1 | contig 87547 bp, 82 predicted proteins | sample MGYA00580841_ERZ773014 | MGnify/ENA primary metagenome ERZ773014 (study PRJEB29015, sample SAMEA2737989) | human oral metagenome | biome: human oral; feature: human-associated habitat; material: dental | place: China | collected 2067 ... | reverse complement strand
GAATAGAACCTGATTTTATAATACTTTTAGTGTCCTCACATTCTCCATTATCACTAAAAAACAGTATTAATGATGGATTAAATATAAGAATATATCTTTTAGAACTATCAGAATTAGATATTAGAATAATATTTTCTATTAAGTGCGAATTTGATATGAGAAACATATTTTTAAAGAAGAAAAAATTTGAAAATATTATGTTTCATAATACAATTCAAAACTATTTAAAAGCTCTCAGAAATTTAGAACAAATGAACAAAATGAAAATTTAAATTAAAAACAATATTATGGAAAAAGAAATTACATTTACAGCAAAAATTGATATACCAGAAGGTTATGAAGCTTTCTATAATGAAGATACAAATTCTGTAGAAATAAGAAAAAAAGATAATTTACCAAATAGTTGGGAAGAATTTTATAAAAACACACCTGTATCAAACAGAGAGTATTTTATAAACGCTAATTCTAATATTATTAGAACTTCTAATGCACCCAGATTAGAATATGCAGATAAAAATCTTTTGCCCAATGAAGAAACAGCAAAAGCATTTTTAGCTCTTATGCAATTAATTTAGTTAAGAGATGTATATAGACAGGGTTGGACTCCTAATTGGGAAAAAAGTACTAATAAAAAATATATTATATACAATTCTACAAATAAAATAACTAAAAATATTTGTTATTATGATAGTGAAATACTTTCGTTCCAATCTGAAGAAATAAGAGACAGATTTCTAAGTAACTTTGAAGATTTAATAGAACAAGCCAAAGAATTACTATAATTTTAAATTATTATAAGTTTAACTATAGTGTGGATATTAATTTATCCACACTATTTATTTTTTATTATTATAAAATGACAGAAAATTTTGAAGAAACTACAAATGCTATATACAACTTAATTCATTTAGTAGACAAATACTATAAAGAAACATCAAGAAAAAAGAGAAAAAAGAGAAAAAATTTTTAAAACTTAAACCTATAAAAATTTTACACAACAAATGAACAACAAATGTAAATATAAAATGAGACTTTTAGATATATGTAAATATTTAAAAAATTTGTGCTATAAAAAAGTAAAAACTTTTACTATAGAAAAAGCAGTTTATTATGCAGTAAATGAGGTAGAGGAGATTTTAAAAGATTTTTCTTATGAAAACCAAATCTTTATAATAAATGCTATATATAAAACTCTTATATCTCATAAAGAAGCAGAACTTAAACTCAAAAAAATTAGAAATGAAAGCTTTGAAAAAGCTTTAAAAACAAGTTATTTATATGAAAAAGATAAATAGTATTACAATACATACTGATAGCTTTGATGAAGCTGTTATAGAAGATACATTACAATATTGCTCTAACTTATATCATAATATACATTTAATGCCTGATACACATAGAGGTGTTAAATGTCCTATAGGCTTTGTTGGTCAATATGATTTAGAAAAAGGTATAGACCCTCACACTATTGGTATAGATATAGGCTGTGGTGTATCTTATTATAAAATACCTCACATAGATATAGACCATATTAATTGGGAAATTTTCTATACTAAATTACTTGATAAAGTATATAAAAACAACTCTTTTTGTAGTAATAGCCCTTTTTATTCAGCTGTTGGAAATACAAAATTTAAAAACCTTTCTAATGTAGAAAAAGTATATTATATTGAATCTTTAGGCACATTAGGAGAAGGTAATCATTTTATAGAAATTAATAGGGGTAGAGATTATGGCTATATTGTAGTACATTCTGGTTCAAGAAAATTTGGAGCAGATATTTATAAATACTACACTTCAAAATTAGAATTTGATAGACAAGGTTTTTCTGAAGAATTACAGTCTATAGAACCTAAATTAAGACAGTCTAAAATAGCTGAATTAAAAGAAAAATACTCTCAAAGTATTTATTCTTTAAAAGGAGAAGATTTATCTAACTATTTAAACGATATTCAAGTTGCTACTAAATTTGCAGAAATAAACAGAGTAGCTATCATACATACTGTTAGATTATTACTTCAGGGTTTGGATATACCTATGTATTTAGAAGTTAATCAAGATAATTATCTTAGTTGTACTCATAATTATATAGATACTACTAACAGAATTATAAGAAAAGGCTCTATATCTGCACAAAAAGATAAAAAAGTTATTATACCTATAAATATGAGAGATGGTTCTATTATAGGTGTTGGTAAAGGTAATCCAGATTGGCTATATTCTGCACCTCACGGAGCAGGTAGAGTTTTATCAAGAACCCAAGCTAAACAACAATTATCCTATCAAGAATTTAAAGATTCTATGAAGGATACTATTTCCTATTCTATTAGTGAAGATATAATAGATGAAGCACCTCAAGCCTATAGGGGTATGGAGGAAATTTTAGAAACAATTCAAGATACTGTAGAAATACAGGAGATTATTAAACCAATATTTAATTTTAAAATATAATAAAATGAAACAAATATTTGAAGTAGGACAAGAAGTTTTTGATTATTCTTATGGTTGGGGTAAAGTATTATCAATAGATACAAATACTAACACACTTACTGTTGAATTTAAAGATGAAGATAAACATAATTTTTATAAAAATTATGATTCTGATGGGTGTCTCAATTATTTAGCTAAAGACCCCATATTATCTACAACAGAATATACACTCAATAATTTTTCACAAAAGAAACAATTTCCTATGAATAAGTCTATAGGTAAATGGGCTAAATTTTGGGATAGTGATAAAAATTCTTTTGCAATTTCAAGGTTTGAAGGGTATGTACCAAATTCAGATTATCCTTATTTATCTGAAGATTTAGGTCAATTTGAAAATTTTGAAATACTAACTGAAGAACAAATTAAACTTTTTGGTTTAAAGTAAGAACTATAAATAAAATAACAAATGATAAGAGAAATTGAATTTAGAGGAGTAAGTTGTGCTACAGGAGAATATTTATATGGTAATTTAGTAAAAACTGAAGGTAGATATTATATAACAAGTCAGAAAGAAAGAGATGATGCTTTAGATTATAATTTAGTTTATGAAGACACAATATCCCAATTTACAGGATTTTATGATAGAAATAATAATAAAATATTTGAAAATGATATTTTAGAAGTAAATCTATGTAATAAAGAAATCTTTAAAGTTAAAATAAAATGGGATATAATTAACGGTTATTTTTATTCTGAACTTTTAGATTCTGAAATAAACAAAGATAATTTTAAAGCAGAACCTATTAAATTTTACTTTAATACTTTTAGAGCTAAAAAGAGTTTAAAAGTTATCAATAATGACACAAAAGAAAATAATAAATAAATATGAAAAACTTAGAAATTGAAATTACATATAAAGCAAAATACAATTTTAATGTAGATGCAAAGACAGATGAAGAAGCTCTAGAAATTTATAAAAGAGAACAAGATAAAATAATAGAGACTCTTATGGAAAACTTTGAATACTGCATAAATGAAGAGCTTATAAATGTAGAACTAACTAATATTAAAGACTTAAAATGATAAAAGGAATAAGATTAGATAAATTTAAATGTTTCAAAGACTGTACAACAATAAATTTTTCCCAGATTAATCTACTAACAGGGGAAAATAATACAGGAAAATATACAGTCCTTGAAGCATTAATAGTTGCACAAAAAGTGTATGAAGAAAATAATAAACTACAAGATAGTGTTCTTACTAGTAACTTATATTCATCCTACAGGTGTGAAGATACACCACATACAGACCCTTTTGTTATAGTATCTGCAGATAATGGTGAAATGCCAAAAATATATTTTGTATCTACATTTAGAGGAATAAATAAAGGGGTATATGATGAATTACCTAAAATAGAAGAGGTATTATTTGATAAACCACCCTATATTGATGAATTTATACAACACTCTTGTTCAAAGAATCTCAGATTTGAAGGTATGGGATATAGATGTATCAGAGATATTCTAAAGGCTATGTATTTAGCTAAAGAAAATTCTATAGTTATGATAGAATATCCAGAAATAGGGATACATCCATCAGTATTATCTAAATTAATAGAATTCATCATAAAGAAGTCTACAGAGAAGAAAATACAGTTATTTATCAAAACTAATAGTGAGTACATTATAAATGGATTAAGAATAGCTGTAATAGATGGACTAATAAACAATAGTGATGTGAGGATATTAGATTTTAGAAGAGAGGAAAAAGAAACACCAAGTATAATTGAAATAAGAATTGATAATAATGGTAATCTAAATTATCATTCTGATAGAGTATCAAATGATAATAAAAAAGATGAATAAAAACAATAATATCAAATAAATTCAAACCTATGTTTAAACATATAATATATACTATTTCTGTGAGTATAACCACAGTTTTTATAATATTTTTGGGTAAAAACTTTGCTGAAAGAAGAGAGATATTAAAAATAGAGAATAATCACTCTTTAAATATTATCGAAACTCAATATAAACTTAATAAAGAAGTAAATGATTGGTTTGAAAGAAAAGCACCTAACACTATGCTAACACCTTCTGTTGTTATAGAAGAGTGTATAAATTACGATATTGATATAATCTTAGTATTATCTCAAGGGCTATTAGAATCTCATTATGGTACTGTCGGATTAGCTAAGAAAACTAATCAAGTATTTAATGTAGGTGCATATAGTGGATTTTTATTTGATAATATACATAGTAGCTATAAGTTTGACCATCCCGACCAATCTGTAAAACCTTATCTTAAACTTCTTACAGATAGATACTTGGTAGATAAGTGTGAAGCTGATTTATTTAATAAATTCACTGATAAGCATAATAAAAGGTATGCTTCAGCAGAGAATTATGAAAAGAATCTTAGGCTTATAAGAGATGAAATTTTAGGTACTACTAAAATAGATTCTCTATACCAGACATATAAGAATTTAATAATAGAACACAGGCTAAAATGATTAACAATCTAACAGTAATAAAACCAAGATTGAAAGAAATATTTAATCTTAACAACCCCGATTTATTCTTTCACGTAGAAGTATTACAGAGGAAGAAAGAAAATCCAGATATAAATCGTAATAGCAATGTTATATGCTCGTATGCCATAAAGAATATGGAATATTTAGAGTATAACCTTCAGAAAGAAATTATCCCTATATGCGAATCACTCAACGCAAGGGCGATGATAGACCTTAATCCAAAGAGTTTTAAAAAGGTTACTCACTCTATATTAAGACGAGTATCTGAATATATAGAAAGCAATCTATATGATGGGGCATTAACTAAGCTTTTTGATAGTTGTACAGATTCTTCATCTGTTGATTATAAAGAGCTTGGGTTAGAAAAATATTGGATAATAGATATAGATAAAAAAATACCTAAATTTTATATTTACGAAATATATAAGCTATTATACCAATATTGTTCACCATTAAATGAATACAAGGCTGAATTTGTTATTAATAGTAAAAATGGATACCATATAATAACAAAACCCTTTAATCTCAAAGACTATGAATCTCTAAAACTTAAAAACCAAGAAATTTTTAAAGATATAGAAATTAAAAAAGCTTGCTTAACAAATTTATATATTAAATCTGATGAGTAAACTAAAAATCACTGTATTAATGTCTAATTAAAAATATAAAACATAAAAATAAAATAATATGCAAGAAATATTTAAAGTAGGAATGGAAGTTTATGACCAAGTATTTTTTCCTGATACAAGTGGGAAAATAGTAAAAATTCATAATAAAAATAATAGAGTTTTATTAGAGGCTAAGTTCTTTTCAAAAGAAAGATTAGACCCTTTGTGTATGCAAAGTAGCGTTTTTTACACAGAAGAAGGTTATATAATTGGTCATTTTGGTTGCGATTGTAAAACTCCTACTCTCTCAACAAAATCTTATAAAATAATTTTAGATGGCTTTGAACAGAAAGCACTAACACCAACTTATGAAGATGCTCTTGATTGGTTAGTAAGTAATAAAGATTACGAGACTTTTTCTAATAATTATGAAATATATCCATCTAATGATATATTGTTAGCTTTTAAAGCTCTTAGAAAATTAATCATATTAAGAGAATACTATAATGAAGGTTGGCAACCTAATTGGAATGAAAGCGACCCAAAATACTGTATTAACACACTTTCAGAAAACATTTCTCATATAAACTCTATATGGTCTTCAAAAGTATTAACTTTTAAAACCTCAAAAATCAGAGATAGATTCTTGGAAGAACAAAAAGAATTAATAGAAATTGCAAAACCTTTAATATAAAAATTAAAAATGAAACTTATAAGAAAAAATGTATTTGAAACAAATAGTTCCTCTTGTCATAGTTTATCTATAAACTATGATAAAAAACAAATTTTTGATACACTAAGTGTAGATGAGGATGGAGTAGTTAGAATTAATTGTGGAGGTTATAATTTTTGTAGACAGCGTCCAAGAAGAACAAATAATACAGAAGAAAAAATAGCTTTCTTTGCTACTCTACTAACACACTATCAAGACAACCCTAATAAAAGTGAAGACCTTAATGACTTAAAAGAACAAATTTTAGAGAATACTCAGGCATCTGATGTAGAATTTGAGTATTTAGGAGATAGTCCTTTAGAGTTTTCTGGTGATTTTGATATTCCTATAGGAAGAAGTCTCTATAGAGCTATATTTGATAAAAACTCTTGGCTTTTTATAGAAGGGGATGAATATTGTTTAGATGATGAAGATGAAGAAAAGTTTTATAATCCAGAAGAAATAACAGAATAATGTATTCTTATAAAAACGGAAATGCTCTAATATCTATATATAATGATGGTACAAGAATTGTAGAATTTGAAAATAAACTTAATTTAGAGTACCCTCTTAATATAGATATTAGGGTATCTACTCAATGTAGTTTTGGTCAAAAAGAAGACGGTTCTTCAGGTTTTTGTACCTTTTGCCACGAATCAGCTAAAACAAATGGAAAAGAGTGTGATTATGAAGTCTTAAAAAAGAAGTTAGAGAATCTACCTTCTGGTATAGAATTAGCTATTGGTGGTAACAATATAACAGAAAGTCTTATACTCTTTCTTACTTGGTGTTATCATAAAGGTTTTATCTGTAATCTAACAGTTAATCAAGGACATCTAAATAAATACCAGAAAGAATTAAGACTACTTATTAATAATGGTCTTATCAAAGGTTTAGGTGTTTCTTATAGAAAACCTTTAAAGTGGGATATACCTAATTTCATACTAAACTATGAGAATACAGTATTTCACGTAATAGCAGGTATAGATAATATAGAAGATATTATTAGTTTATCTAAAAAAGGTGTGAATAAGGTGCTTATCTTAGGGGAAAAAGACTTTGGGTATAACTTAGGTAAAGTAAACTTAGAAAGTAAAAACCATAAACATTGGAGATGGTATTTAATGAGTATTCTAAAATCTTTCAATATAGTAAGTTTTGATAATCTTGCTTTAGAATATCTAAAACCACAAAGATATATGTCAGAAAGTAGTTTTCTAACTTTTAATCAAGGAGAACATAGTATGTATATTAATGCTGTAGAAGGTTATTACTCTCCAAGTAGTAGAAGTAATATAAAAACTTCTTGGGGTAATATTGATTTGAAAGATTTTTTTATAAATAAAGAAAATACAATAGATAACTTATAAATATGGAAAATAAATATCCTAATTGGTTAATACCAATAGAAACAGCTAAAAAATTAAAAGAAGCAGGATTTGATGAGCCTTGTGTTTGTTATACAAGACTCTCTTATAACGAAACAAACATATCAAATTGTGTACCTGATGTAAGTTACAGTTCTTTTGGCAAATTAGATAGTATAAAAAATAGTGAGCATATTAACGATGATATAACATTTGGTATATCTTTACCTACTTGGGAACAAGTATTTGAATGGTTTAGAAACAAAGGTTTTATGATTACATTAATAAATTATGAAGATGAATCAAAATTCAGTTTTTATAATATGAAAATAAGAGGTGGTGTTCATTATGTAGGAACTTTTAAAACATACGAAGAAGCTCGTGAGGAGTTAGTCAATAGATTAACTAAAGTTTATAAAGAAAATATTTAAGACATAACAATATTATGAGTAAAGTTAAAAGACCTTCAATTTCAGACCAAAAGAAAATAGATGAGGTTATGAAACTAATGGATAAATATAATATTAAAATTATTAAAGCCTTAAATTCTGATGTTACAGACCTTGTTTTAAATATAAGAGATAAATATTATGCAATAATAGATACAGATTATTTTCCACCTATATATGATAATACAGAATTTATTAAATCGAACCCCTTTGGTCAGATAGATTAGTATAATGATAATAGTAATATAACAAAGAATTAAATGAAAAAGCATTTTGAGTTTACTGAAGAGTTTATAACACATAAAGGTAAAAAACTTCATAGAATTAAAGCTTTAAGAGATATACCAGAGCAAAATGTTAAAAAAGATGATTTAGGTGGTTGGGTAGAAAAGAAGAAAAATTTAACAGATAATGCTTGGGTATTTAATAATGCTAAATTATATGATAATGCACTTTTGTGTAATTATGCTGCATTAAAAGATAATGCAGAAGCTTATGATGAATCAAAAGTGTATGGTGAAGCTCAATTATATGATAATGTAGAAGTTTGTGGTAAATCAAAAATATATGGGAGAGCTTGTCTACACGATAATGTAAAAATAGAAGATGAAGCAAGAATATATGAGTATGCAGAGTTGTGGGATTCTGTTAGAGTTTTTGGTGCAGCAGAAGTATTTGGATATTCAAGAATTCATCATTTTGTAACAATAGGTGGTTATTCAAGGATTTATGGTAATGCCCGTATTCAAAATTTTGTAAATATATCAGATAAAACATACGTTTTTGGAGATGCTCAAATATACGATTCTGTAAAGACTTGGGATAAAGCAACTATTTGTGAAAAAACAATATTATGTGATAGTGCAATGGTTTATGGAGATTCTATTATAAAGAATACAGCTAAAATAAGTGGTAATGCAAGAATATGTAATTGCACTATTATAACTGAAAATGATTATTGTGTTTTTCATAATTTCTATCACTCAAATGATACAATAACATTTATTGAAAAGTATAAAAGTCTTTATGTTATTTGCTCAGGTTATTTAGATTTCGAGGGGGAGTTGGATGGGTTTAGAGAAAAAATAAAATCAGAATTTGAAAATAAAAATAAAAGGTTATATAAAGAGTTTTTATCTCTTATAGAAACAGCTAAACTTAAATTTGATTTACCTCACGCATAATAAACAAGACTGATTACTAAACATAATTATAAATAAATAATGAAATAAAATGAAACAGAATATAGTAGAACAATTTAAAAATGTATTATCTAGGATATACCACGTAACTAAAACTTGTCAAGATATGTTTCGTACTATCGAGGATAAAGACCATATAATATTAGTTGAAGATGCCCTATTTGGATATTGGGTATCTATGTTTGATGAAGAAGAGTTTATCAAATATTCTTTTTTTACAATTTCTGATAATTATTTTTGTGTGAGAACATATTTAAGAGGTGAAATTGAAGAACTTATTGGAACAATTCTATTACCTATAGAAATAATTCATTTCACAGATAAAGAATTAGAATTTTACGTTAATGAACAAATTAAAATACATTTGGATAAGAAGAAAAAAGAACTAAAACAAAGTATTTCTTTAAACAAAGAACGATTAGAAGAATTAGAAAACATAATGTCTGAATAAATAGTGTTATCTAAAATTAGAATATTATGAATATAGAAACAAAGTATAATATAGGTCAAGAAGTTTTTGTTATATGGAAAAATGAAATACATAAAAGAAGAGTATTAGATATTCTAACTTTATGTAAAGGCACAAGCACTATAAAAATTGAATATGATATTTTTGGGTTTACAGACAGGTTTTCAGAAAATAAAGTGTTTTCAACAAAAGAAGATTTATTATCATATTTAGAAAATAATATAAAAGTAGAAGAAAAATGATAATAGCAATTTCAGGAAAAAAAGGCTCTGGTAAAGATACTGTAGCAAAAATTATACAGTATCTTTTACTTGGTTATATTTATAATGAAAAATCAGATAGTTGGATATATGCACCATCATTTAAGAAAGTTGAAAATAAAAACAGACTACTCTTTAAAGTAAGAAAATTTGCTGATGGATTAAAATATATATCTTCTATACTTTTATACACAAATAAAAAAGATTTCGAGTCAGAAGATTTTAAAAATAAGTTACAACCTAAATGGGTCTTAGATATATATAAAGATAATAATATATCTCAAGAAAAAACTAATAGAGATTTTCTTAAAGATTTGGGTAAAGCTATATTAGATACTTTTGGTTCTAATTTCTTTGCTAAAAGGTTGCTCTATCAATATGATAAGAGTAAGAATTGGATTATTACAGATTTAAGATTAAAATCTGAATATGATGAATTAAAGAAAATAAATGATAAAGTTGTTTTTCTTAGAATTAATAGGTTTACAAATTCTATAGATAATCATAAAACAGAATGTGATTTAGATGATGTTCTATTTGAAAATATAATAAATAATAATGGTTCTATGAAACACCTCATTCAAGAAGTAGAAAACTTTTTAAAATTAAAAATATTAAATCAATAAAATATGAATTTAGCTTACGAATGTGTTGGTAAGAGGTTAATTATTGAAGAAAATAATAACTATTCTTGTTATCTAATTTTAGGTGTTTATAAAGGTAAAGAAAGTGGCAATTGGTATTGTTTCTACCATAAAGGTAATATGAAAACAGATACAATAGATACAAGTCCTAACCCATTTCCAAGTAATTGGGTAGATATTGAAGGATTAGATAACTTTAATTTTGTAAATATTTCAAAGTTAAAAGAGTTTGATAAGGATACATATATTATAAGTAATGAGTAAAATTATTTTTGATATTGAAGCAGATGGTTTAATAGACAGTGTAACTAAAATACACTGTCTTTCCTATTATAACTTTGATACTAAAAAAATATACTCTCTTACTAATTATAAAGATATTATTTCTTTTTTCTCTCAACAAGATTTAATTATTTGTGGACATAATATCATTAGATATGATATATCTGTTTTAGAAAAACTTCTAAATATAAAAATTAAGTGTAAAAAGATAGATACTTTAGGTATATCTTGGTATTTATTTGACCAACAAAAAACACACGGTTTAGAGCATTATGGTGAGGTTTTTAAAGTTCCTAAGCCATTTATATCAGATTGGAAAAATTTGTCTCTTAAAGAGTATATAAATAGGTGCGAGACTGATGTAAGAATCAACCTTGCTCTATATAATTACGAGATGGAATATCTAAATCTTATTTATAATAATAATCAAAACGCTATAAATAGAATAATAGGCTATTTAAATTTTAAATTAGATTGCCTTAGGTCTCAAGAAGAAACAGGTTGTTATATAGATAGAGATTTAGTAGAAACTTCTTTAAAAGAATTAGAGGAAATGAAAAGTGAAAAAGTAGAAGACTTAAAAACTATTTTACCACCTGTAATTAAGTATAAAGAAGTTACTAAACCTGATAAACTCTATAAAAAAGATGGCTCTTTAACTGTGAGAGGACAATCTTGGTTAAATCTTTTAGAAGAAAAAGGTTTAGATAGTAATACTGAATCTATAACTGTTATAGATAAAGAAATTGAATCTAATCCTAATTCTACAGACCAAATTAAGAATTTATTATTCTCTTTAGGTTGGAAACCTGATACTTATAAAGAAAGTATTAGAAAAAATGGTGAAGTTACAAAAGTTCCACAAATATATAATGATAATAAAGAGGTTTGTAACTCTATAAAAGCTTTATATTCTATACAACCTAAATTAGAAAATTTGGATTCTCTATCTTTAATAAATCACAGAATAGGGGTATTTAAATCCTTTTTAGATTGTATGGACTCTAATAATAAAGTTATAGCTACTGCAAGTGGATTCACTAATACGTTGAGACTCAAGCACTTGAAGCCAATAGCTAACCTTGTTAAACCAAGTAAATTTTTTGGCGATAAAATTAGGGGTTGTATAATAGCCCCTAATGAAGATTACTTGCTTTGTGGTAGTGATATGACAGCTTTAGAGGATACTACTAAACAACACTATATGTATTTCTTTGACCCAGAATATGTGAAAGAAATGAGAGTTCCAGGTTTTGACCCTCATTTAGATGTAGCTGTATTGTCTGGTTTAATGTCTAAAGAAGACTGTGAGAGATTTAAGAAGTTGAAAAAAGAAGGTGCTAAAACTGAAGAAGAACATAAAGAATTTGAAAAACTTAATGATATTAGAAGTAAAGCAAAGATTGTAAATTTTGCAGGAATTTATGGTGTTGGAGCAACTAAATTATCACAAACTTTAGGTTCAAGTTTAGAGTTTGCTCAAAATCTACATAAAGCTTATTGGGAGCGTAATAAAGCAGTTAAATTAGTAAGTGAAAATATAAAAACTAAAACCATAAGATTTAATGGAGAAGAACATACTTGGTGTTTTAATCCTGTATCGAAATTTTGGTATAGTATTAGAGTACTGAAAGATGTTTTTTCAACTATAAATCAAAGCACAGGAGTGTATTGTTTTGACACTCAATTAAAAAATGTTAGAAAAAGATATGATAAAATAATACTACAATATCACGATGAAATGGCTCTAATTCTCCCTAAAACAGATAAAGATTTAGTAGAAAGTATAATAAGTAAAGCTATTGAAGAAACTAATAAGGAGATTAAACTAAATGTCCCATTAGGTTGTAGTATGGATTTTGGAGTAAGATATTCTGATATACACTAAACTGAATATTATGAGTATAGATAAAAATAAAAAAGAAATACAAAAAGAAATAGTAGATAGTCTACCCAACCCTTCACACGGATTATTATGTGTAGCAGTAAGAGCAGGTAAAACTAAGATTACTATTGATGTGATTAAAAGAGAAAAACCAAAAACTATTTTGTGGGTAACTATAAACTCTAAACTTAGAGATATAGATATACCACAAGAGTTTAAGAAATGGAAAGCTCAGAAATATTTAGAGAACACTAAAATAATTTGTTATCAATCTCTTTCTAAGATAGAAGGGGATTTTGATAAAATAATATTAGATGAGTATCATTGTTTAACAGAAAATAATAGTAAGAATTTACTCAATGGAAAAATAAAATATAAAACAATATTGGGATTATCAGGAACTCACCCTAAAAATTTAGAAAAAAATTCTTTGCTTTCCAAACTAAATTTAGAGGTTTTGAAGTTCTTAGGAATTAAAGAAGCTACTCAAAAGAGTCTTATAGCCCCATATAGGATTTTTTTGATACCAACTCAAATTAATATGAAGGATAAGAATGTAAAAAGTGGGAATAATAAAATAACTTTTTATCAAACTGAAAAGCAAAAATATGATTATCTTACAAAATGTCTTGCAGAAAATCAGTATTTACTGCCTAATAAAAGAAAAGACCCTAAAGTCTTAGCTTTAAATAGGATGAGATTTATACATAATCTAAAAAGTAAGCAGGATAAAATAAAAAGTTTTTTAAAGACTTTAAAAGGTAGGACAGTAATATTTTCTGCAAATATAGATTTGGCAAATAATTTATCCCCTTATACATATCATTCTAAAACTGATGATAGCAATTTAAAAAAGTTTTTAGATGGTAAAATAGATACTTTATCTTGTGTTAATATGGGTGGTACAGGCTTTACATTTACCAATGTAGATAACTTCGTAATATGTCAAGCTAATTCAGATATTTTAGGGGCAACAACTCAAAAAATAGGAAGAAGTTTGGTATTACAAAAAGACTATGTTGCAAATATTTATATGTTTTATGTTGAAAATACAGTAGATGAAGATTGGGTAAATTCTTCACTATCAAATTTTGATAGAGATAACATAAAAATTTTGAGAATATAATGCTTGGGAAAAATAGAGTTTTTAATACAGACTTAATAAGTCTTTTAAAAAAAGAAAGAATTAATGTAGATGATGCTTTAACATATTTGTTGTCTCTATATTATGAAATAAAACCCTCTTATATCCCTCAAAAATTAGAATCTGCTATATTAGCTTTAAATATAGTAAATAGAAATTTTTCTTCAAATGTATTGGTTTGGAATATAAATTTATTTGAAGAACAGATTACTAATTTTGAGTGGATTGAGGAGTTTAGAAATATGTTTAAGAGTATAAATCCTGATAGGGTAGGAACTAAAATAGATACTCTTAAGAGAATGAAGAAGTTTTTACAAGAAAACCCAATGACAAGTGTATCTGAAATATTAGAAGCTACAAGGCTTTATTTAGGTACTCTTACCAATAGTGTTTATTGTAAAAAGGCTCACAAATTTATTTATGACACAGAAGGCTCTGTTCTTTTAGAATATATAGAAAAACTAAGAGAAAAGAAAAAATCTGATTTTGAAGACTTAATATAGTGTAAGAATGGATTTTAAAAGTGTTTTAAATAAAATAGAAACTAATCTTTTAAATCACCAACAAGGGTATTATAATTGTTTACCCTTTATAGGTATGGAAAGATTAGAAAAATATTTGCCTGGTGTTGAGCAAGCTACTAATGTAGCTATAACAGCAGGTACAGGTGTTGGTAAATCAAAATTATGTAGGTTTTTATATATTCATAGTCCTATTATGTATGTAGAAAATAATCCTCAACTAAATATTGAGTTGGATATTTTAAACTTTTCTTTAGAAGAATCAGAGGAAAAGATTATTCTTAGTGAAATATCTAAGTATCTACATACTAAATATAACTTGAATATTGGGGTAAAAGAATTAATTTCTATAGGTAAATATAATACTATAACCCCACAAACTTTGGAGAAAATAAAAGAAGCAGAAGAATATGTAAATAAGTTTCTAAATAGAGTACATATCTTTACTGATATTAGAAATGCCACAGGTATTTATAAGAAGGTTAGAGATTTTGCTTTAACTATAGGTACTTATTATGATGTTAATGGTAACCCATTATCACAACAAGAAATAGAAAATGTTGTAAATAATTGTGGTGATGATTATCAGAAAATAAGTTACTATAAAACCTATAATCCTAAACATTATGTTATCATAATTATAGACCATTTAAGTCTTTTACAACCAGAATCTGGAGAAGATTTGAGAAATACTATGATAAAGATGTCAAGTAAGTATGGTCTTAGATTTAGAGATAAATTTGGTTTTACTACTGTTTTTGTACAGCAACAAGCTATGGATAAAGAAAACATAGAAGTTAATTATCAAGGTAAAACTATTGAAGAGAAGTTAGAACCCTCTACAAATGGTCTTGGAGATAGTAAAACAGTTAGTAGAGACTATAATGTTATATTAGGATTATTTTCTCCAGAGAAGTATAAAATACCTATACACAATGGTTATGATATAAAGAAATTAAAAGACAATTATAGGTCTCTTAGTATATTAAAAGACAGAGATGGTATTTCTAATAAAAAAATACCCCTATTTTTTAATGGTGCTACCAATTTCTTTGCAGAATTACCATTACCTAATGATAACGTAAATTTAAATAAAGTATATAATTTAGTAGAAAAAATAAATGGCAAATAGTATATTAGTCTTAGGCTTTACAGGACAGGGTAAGTCTACAAGCCTATTTCCTAATGCAGAATTAGGTATAAAAGGTTTAGACCCTAAGGAGACCTTTATTATAAGTATTACAAGAAAGCCTCTACCATTTAAGGGTTGGAAAAATGTTTATAAAGAGTGGTCTAAAGATAATCCTACAGAGGGTAATCTATTTTACTCTGATAATGTTGAAAATATTATGAGAGTTGTAAAATATATTGTCACCAAAAGACCAGAAATAAAAAACATTGTTATAGATGATTTTCATTATCTTATGGTAGAGCAATATATGGGTAAAATATTAGAAGGTGGTTATGCAAAATATAATATAATGTCAAAAGATTTGTTTGACTTAATAAAGCTTACCTTTCTAATTAAAGAAGATATAAACCTTATATATTTAGGACATCCAGAAGTAGAAAATGGTAAATACAAATTAAAATCTGTAGGTAAACTTGTAGATAAAAGTGTTACTCCAGAGGGTTATTTTACCTATTTATTCTGTTCTTGTGTTAGACATACAGAAGATGGAAAACCTGTATATGGTTTTTATACTAATAATAGTATAGACCCCTTAACAGGTATAGAAATAATAGCTAAAACACCCCTACAATCTTTTAGTGAACAAATAATTCCTAATGATATGGGGTATATAGTAGACCAAATAGAAAAATATAATAAAGGTGAATAATTAAAATATAAATATTATGGTAGATATAAAAATTAGTCTTTTGGAAGAACAGGTAGAAAGTGGTATGAAACTAAAAGAACTCGCACAGTTTTACGAACTACCTGTTGCACAAATGAAAAAAGCTTTGAAACAAGCTAATCTAAGAATTAGAAGTTTTAGAAAACCTCAATTCAATCTTGTAGATGATACTGTGGCAGATATTCAAACAGAAAATATAGTTCCTGATGTGGAATTTGAAGAACCAACATCTACTGATATAGTAGAAGCAGAAAATCAAGCTGCAGTACAAACTGAAACAGAAATAGCACAAGAAATTTCTTGGTAAATAAATAATAATAAATTAAATTTTTAAATTAAAATGTACGGATACGTAGAAGCTGAAAACAACAATTCTAAAGATTATGGAAAATTTGGTCTAAACCAAAATGTAATGGTAAAAACTTTTGAGTACAACCCTAATGGTGGTAAAAATAATACCCCATTGGAATGTATAGATTTTGCTGTTACAATAGGTGATGCTGAGTATAGAACAAGATTCTTTCCTATAGCTAAAGTATATAGTAAGAATGTAGAACTTACGGATAAGAACTCTCAAGAATATAAAGATACTTTGAAAGTAGCAGAAAATATGCTGTCTTCTACTCTTTGTAGTATTGTAAAGTGTTTTGTACCTATCGAAGTTCTAACTAAAGCTCTTTCTGTAAATTTCCCAGACTTTAAGACTTATGCCACTACTTTAGAAAAACTAATGAAAGTAGGTAAGTTTAATACTGTACCTGTAGATGTATTTCTTCAGTATCAGTTTTCAGTAGCTCCTGGAAAGACTAAAACTTATTTGGAACTTCCTAAGAATGTAAGACAAGGTATTTTCATTACTAAAGCTCAAGAAGGAAACTTTGTAGAAAACAGAACTTCTGAAGGTATTAAGTATCTAAATGAAAATAATGTTGAACATCCTATAAGTAGAGGCAAATGGTTTGTAAGTTCCTCTTATGCTAATAGAATAAATTTAGAGTCTAATGAAACATCTTCTTTAGGTGCAGACTCTGATTTACCTTTTGGTGATAGTAATAGTGGTAGTGAATGGGATAACCTATAAAACTACTTGAGGTATGTATGGATACAAAGAATACAAACCTCTAACAAAAGAAAACATCTTTGAGGCTTTAGATAGCCAAGAAGATGTTTTCAATTTAATAATAAATGAAGAAATAAAATTAGATAAAGAAGTTCTCTATAAAGCTCCTTATAGGGAAGATAAACACGGAGATTGTTACTTTGAGTACTATAAAAATATTTTATATTTTGTAGATTTTCCAGATGGTCTTCCAAAAAACTGTATAGCATTTATAATGAGATGCTATAATATTGGTTTTTTGGAAGCTATGGAACTAATAAATAACACTTTTAAATTGGGTTTAGGTCTTAATAATATAGAAACTATAAGTGATAAAAAAATTATTTATAATAGCATTCCTAAACCTCTTATAGAAGAAAAAATTATTAGAGACAAAACTATAAAAATATTTCCAAGAGATTTTGAAATAAAAGACAAAAAATTTTGGTTTAAATATGGTATAACAAAGAAACAACTTATACAAGATAAGGTAATACCAATTAAAGCTTTTGAAGCATATAATAAAAAAGGTGAACTATTTAATAAAATGGTCTCTGTAGGATATGCTTTTACAGATTTTCCAAAGGGTAGAATGAAAATATACTGCCCTTATGAGAATAAAAGAGGTAAATGGTTTACTAATTGTAATAGTAATGATATTGGTAATATAAATAATTTAAAACCAAGTAAAGTTTTAATTATTACTAAGTCTTACAAAGATTGCAGGGTTCTTAGAAATTTAGGTTTAAACTCTATATGGTTTCAAAATGAGGGTATGATACCTAATAAAAAAATCTTATTTGAAATATTAAATAGAGTGCCTAAAATTTATGTATGGTTTGATAATGATACAGTTGGTATAGCTAAAAGTTTAGCTATAGTAAATTACTTAAAATCTTTAAAAAGTAATATCAGTGATGATAATATAATAAATATCACATTGCCACCTATATTATTAGAAAAACATATAAAAGACCCATCTGACTATATAGAGAATTGTGGAAAAGCTTCTTTATTAGATTTTATAAATCAAAAAATAAACAACTAATTATATTAATAACAAAATAAAAATTTTAAAAAAATGAGAAACATAACAGTTCAATCAACTCTTGGAGAAAGAATTTCTTTTACTTCTGATGCAGCAAACTTTGGAGAACTTAAACTTACACTTGAAGAAAAAGGTGTATATCTGCCTGGTATGAAATGTATTGTAAGAGGTAGTAATGCAGTAGTATCTGATTTGGATAGTTCTGTACTTCCTAATGAAGATTTTGTACTATTTATTATGCCTGAAAAAACAAAAGCAGGTTCTGATTCAGATTTAGATTATTTAGAAAATGTTGCTGGTGATATTGCAAATTTTTTAGATAGTATAAGTGCTAAATTGACCAGAATAATTGGTATACTTAGTGATATGAATGCAGAAAAAGTTTGTAAACATAAAGATTCTATAGAAGCAGATTTTGATGAAATTAAAAATGCTTTTACTATATAATTTATAACCTTTAATTTATGGGGTGTAGAAATACACCCCTTTTTATTTTATTTATGCAAACAGAATTTTCTAATGAAGAATTAAATTTTAGGTTAAACAATGATTTAACTAATGTAGAAGTTTTTCAAAAACTATTTTTAGAAGGAAGAATACGTGTATTAAAAGATTTGTCTACAAAATTTTATGATGAATATGAGTCTTTTTATAGTCTATTTGAGTTGGTAAAAAGTGATGAAAAAAATATTTCACTTTTAAATAGTAATAATATAAAAGAATTTATTCCTTTTATAAAAATATTAAATGAAATATACCCTAGTCAATGGGACTTTTGCTATACTTTAGAAGGTAAAGATATTCTTATTTCAGGGATTTGTATTAAGTTTGATAAATTTACAATAAGCAATTCTGCAGGCTTTTCTCATACTATTGAAAATTTAATAGTTTCTCTTTGTATATATTATGATACTATGAAAGAGTCTTTTTTAATATACCCAAATTTATATGGCTATAGGACTACACTTACAAAAGCAGAATTAGATTCAAATTATATGCACTCACATTTATGTACTGAGGCTAAAGGTATATTTAAAGAGAGTGATTACAAATATTGTTATGAAAGATTTTGTTTAGGAGAATCTGTATTAAAGGGTTTATTTAAAGAACAATTTAAAGAAGGTGTAAAAGCTAAAGATATATTTAAAGATATACTTTTAAACATTTTCTCTACTATATCTTATGAATCATTAGAAGGTACTCCATATAAAAATATTTCAAGTATAAAAGAAAGTAGTGAGTTATCAAGTAAGGGTTATATAGATATTGGAAGTTCAACAGTAAAAATTTGTAATATAATATATGATATTGTAGTAAAAAATAAAATACCTTTTAATATTTCTTTTATAGAAGAAGGTATAAAAGTTTCTATAACTCCTGAAGGAGAAGATAGATTAATAGAAGAATCTTTAAAAGTTGGTCTTGCAGAACCTGGATTTACCTTTATTTATTTTATAGATAATATGGGTAGTAAATATTGGTATACTAACGTAAATATAGAAGAAAATATATCTGGAGAAGTAGAAACAGGTGTATTTACAATTTTTAAAAGTAAGAAATTACCCTATATAGTAAAATATGAAGAAAGTAAAGAAGATAATATCAAGCCTAAATTGTATATGGATGAGACAATAAAAAGTTTATTATGTCAAAAAATAGAATATTATATTAATAGTAAAATACTTAGTTAAAATGATAGAAATAAAAACTACAAAAATAAAAACTAAATTAACTGATAAAGTTTTAGAAGAAATAAAATATTTAAACAATAATATCTATGATGAAGAATGGTCTGGAATACTGTTCTATAAAATGATAGGCTGTATTGAGGATATAGATAATTTAGAAATATTGTTAGTAGATATACTACCTATGGATAAAGGTAGTACTGCAAGTACAAATTTTGAATATGATGAAAGATTTTTAGAATATTTAGATAGTAACCCTGAGTTAGAAGACTGTAAACACGGTTTGATACATTCACACAACACTATGAGTACCTTTTACAGCCAAACAGATATTTCAGAATTAGAAGATAATACTAAATTTCACAACTTTTATTTATCTGTTGTCTCTAATAATAAATTAGAATTAATAGGTAAACTATGCTTTTTAGGGAAACCTCAAATAGAAGATGTTAAATACTCTGTTAAGAATGAAAAGGGTAAAATATTTAATATGATTTTTAAAAAGAAAGAAGAGCCTAAAGAAGAAATTATATCTTTTGATTGTGATATAGAAATACCTAAAAATAGTATTCTGTCTGATTCTTTTATTGAAAAAGTAAAGAGTATATGTAGACCAAAGATAGTACACTCTTATTATGGAAATACTAATAGAGACTTCTGTAATGATTGGAATGATTATGAAGATTGGGGTAACTATCCCTCTTTAAAAAATCAAAAGAAAAAGAAAAAACAGAATAATAAAAATATAAATAACAAACCCCTTTTTTCAAAACAAGATAATAATATTAAATTAGAAAAAGATTTTACATATAATAAGTTTGAACAAAAAGACGCGGAGACTATTATATTTAATCTTTTATCAGGTTTTTTCTTTAGTGAAAATTTTAATAATAATGAGGAAATATATAATTATATTGTTTCTAATATTCATAATTTATGTGATAACAATATGTTAGATAGATTAGAAGCATATATTAAAGATAATTTTAGACATTTTTATGTCGAATTTTTTAACTATGATACTCTTAGAGATGAAAAAAGTTTTGAAGAATTTAAAGATATTATATATAAATATATAGATTCAGTTGTTGATACTTTTTATGAAGATGTTTATTTCAATGCCTCTAAAGATAAAATATCTTACTTTTTCTCTACTATAGAAGATGTTATATTAGAAGTAGATTATGAATAAATTGATCCAATAAATAATTAATAAATAAAATGCTTGTAGAAAATAAAAATAGATTTAAAGATTTAATATGGTTTAATGCTATAAATAGTTTAAACTGTGTTATAGGTGGTTGTGGAGGTATAGGCTCTTGGCTAAGTTTACTACTCAGTAGACTTGATATGAAAATATATCTATATGATTTTGACAGAATTGAACCTCATAATGTAGGGGGACAACTCTTTAAAATGAGAGATGTGGGGTCATACAAAGCATTATCTATGAGTAATACTTTATTAGAATTTTCAGGTGCTGACTGTAATTATAGGTTAGAAAGATACACAAAAGATAGTATAAAGGGTAGTATTATGTTTTCTGCTTTTGATAATATGCAAGCAAGAAAAACAATGTTTGAGAATTTTAAAAACTTTGTTAGTGTAACAGATAATAATAGCCCTTCTTATATAAAACCTATCTTTATAGATGGTAGATTAGGTGCAGAATATTTTGAGATTTATTGTGTTACTAAAGATAAAATAGAAGAATATGAAAAAACACTATTTGATGATTCAGAAGTTCAAGATTTACCTTGTACAGCAAAACAAACTTCTCATACAGCTGCTATGATAGCTGCAAATATGGTAGGTTTTTTTACAAATCATATTTCTAATTGTACTACTAATTCAGATGAAAGAGTAGTCCCTTTTAAATACATATATTCAATACCAAATTGTTTTACAGAAGTTGTTTTATGAGAATAAGAAATGTTATATCATTATCCCAAAATTATAATGGGTTAAAAGATACGTATTTATATTATTCACAAAATATGTTTTATCAAAACTTTTATGCAACAACTGAAGATAATTATGTACCTTTAAATAGTGTTCCTTATTATCTGTTCTTAAAATATACTTGTGAAAATAGACAAAATTTAGAAGAAAGGATTCTGTATAAAAAACCAAAACTTAATAAAATACCGAATGTATGTTTACCAAATTTAAAAACTTTTTCTAATAAGGTTGTTTATCAACGGGAATCAGATGAGTTTTTTAAAGGTGTATATAATATTACTTTGAAAGGTTGTACAACACAATTGTATCCATATTTTGGTGGTATTTTAGATAGTGAATTTAGTAATTTAATATGTTTTGTAGTAAAAGGTGTTATTCTAAAAAACCTGTATGAAGAAAACTATTTTGGAGCGAGAATGGATAATTTTAAAGAGTTAGATTCAAAAAATCTAACTCTATTAGTTTCTTCAAGGTTTTTAGAAGCCCCTTATAAAACAGCTTTTCATTGGTTAAATAGGAATTTCTTTAAGAGTCTTATTGAAGAATTTGATATAAATATAATTATTATTGAAGATATAGATAATTTAATATATAATGAAAGTAATAAGATTTTTGCTTATCAATTTACAACTTTAGACGAACAGGAAAAATATGCAAAAGATTTAATAAATGGTTTTTATGCACAATAGAAAACTTGGTAAAACTAATAAAACAAAAGGAAGTAATGCAGAAAGATATTATGCTAAAGTCTTTAGAGAAGACTTAGAATATACTTTCTGCAAGACTTCCAGAAATGGCTCTAAATTACACGATGATGCAGGAATAGACCTTATATTTATTCCTTTTAATGTTCAAGTAAAAGCAGGTAAACAAAAAGGTCTAAATGTATCTAAAGAGCTTTCTTATATGAAAGATAGAATAGTAGAGCTTTTCCCAAAAAACTCAATAGAACACACTTTACCTAAAATCCTAATTCACAAAAAAGAAGTTGGTGCAGGTAATAAGAGAGATGAGTTTTCTGAAATAGTTTCTATGACTTTTGAGGATTTTAAAAAAATATGTAATAATTATGGCAAAAGTAACAGTAACAATAAATAAAAGAGGCAAAGTTATTTATAATAAAACAAGCTCTTTAGAAAATAAGCCTGTACTTTTAGCGTACTTATACTACCTTTTATATGCAATACACCCTTTATCTGAAAGCTATAAACTTTCAGAAATAAAGTATGATGACAATAGTTTAAAAGACTATGTCTTGTTTAAAGGTGGTGTACACGATTTATCAAATAATTTAACTGTAGATTTAAACAGTGATTCACATTTAAAATTTATTTTTATTTATAATGAGGAATAAAGAATATTATGACAACCCTGCTTTATCACAATCTAAACTAAAGTTGCTATTAGGTGATATAAGAAACTTTTTAGAACAAACAGATGAAGAACTTTATTATAGAGAGTTTAAACACTTTGTAATAGGTTCTGCAGTAGATTGTATACTTACAGGAGGTGTTTTTGAAGAAGAATTTTATGTATCTACTTTGGAGGTAAAACCAAGTGATAAGATTAAAAGTATTGTACAATATGTTTTTGATAACATAGATAAGAGTGATATAGACCTTATTGATTTTGGAAACTATACTAATATAATATTAGAATCTTGTAATAAACACGAATATTTTACTAATCTTAAAGATGATACAAGAATTTCAAAAGTAATAAAGGAAGGTACGGAATATTTTAAAGAACTTATAAATTCAGATGGAAAGCAAATTTTAAGTTCAGATGAATATTCTACTATAATGGAGATAGTTAATTCTCTAAGAAGTAACAAATATACTTCTAAGTACTTTAATGAACTACTACTTAGTAAAGATGAAGAAATACTTTATCAAACCAAACTGTTCTTTAACTATATGGATGTAGATTGTAAAGCTATGTTAGATATTATTCATATCAACCATAAGACAAAAACAATAACTCCTATAGATTTAAAAACTATGAGTAGTAGTACTATGTATTTTGACAATAATGTTAGACAAAATAGGTATGATATACAAGCTGCTTTTTATAAGATGGCTTTAATTGAAGATAAAGAGTTTAGGGCTAAGTACAAAGATTATGTAACAGCTCCTTTTATGTTTATAGTAGAATCTGTAAATGTAGGTAACCCTTTGATTTATATATGTACACCAAGTCTAATTGGTATGGGTTTAAAAGGTAGAGAGAAGAAAAAATTCTACTCTGAAAACCACGAACTCATAGTTAGTCAAAAACAAATAAAAGGTATAGAGAGGTTATTAAAAGAATATAAATATTACATAGAGAATGGTTTTAATACACCTCTTGATGTAATAGAAAATAATGGGGAATTTCTTTTAGATTGGGAAGGTGTATAGTAATAATTTTAATTACTATATAAGAATTGGAAATTAAAAAAAATGCTATTTATGAGAATAGAACATACAAATATCTTTACCCAACATTAAAATGTTATGGTGAGGAATTAGTAGAACACCTAAAAAGATTTTTTAAATTAGGTGTTGGAATAGGGGACGATATTTTAAATGAAAGTACTATTAATAATATTTTCATTTTATTTGATACAGAACCACCTTTAGGTTCTAATATTGATTATAAAACTTATAGAGATAATTTTAATACCTTCTTGAATTGGGTTAGATACCAAAAATATTATGTTAAAGATTATATTTATAAAGACCAAAATTTAGGGGAAAAACAAATGTTAGTTTTAAAATTACCACTAACAGTTTATCAATTTAGTGATTTTATATATGGACATTATAGTAATATGTTTTCTTATAATGAGATAAATACTTATTTTAAACCTGTACAAATCACTGATAAGAAAGTAGAGAGTATGATAAATAATAGATTAAAAAATACTGTAGATATACTTACTAAAAACCCTGAATATATACAGACCTTTGTAAATATAGTAAACAAAGATTTTGGTACTAACCTAATTAAAGAAGATTATATAGGTAAGGAATTAGATTATCCTATAAGACATCAAGACGAAATTTTTAATTATAAAAACAAATGATATTTAAGAAACAAAGTATAGAAAAAATACCTACTAACTTTACTTCAGAAGATGAGATGTATAAGTTCTTAGAATTAATAACAAGGGTTTGTTATAAATCTGAAGATAAAATTACAGAAGATTCTTATAAAAGTTTTATGAAAAGTCTTTTAAATAAGTCTCATACAAGCTCTTTGGAACACGCTGTAGTGTATTTAACTTTTAAGAATACAAATATTTGGAATAAATATATTAATAATCCTTTTTCTAAATATTTTGTAAATAAAGATGGTATAGCTTTTGTAACTACTAATTATAGAGTTCTTGTAGATAATGATTGGTTAAATGATTTAAATTATATGACTTTACCAACACCAAATCATCATCTTAGAGTAACTTTTAAAGTACAATGTGCAAGAGCTATAGCTACAGAATTTCTAAGACACAGAGTTTTAAGCTTTACACAAGAATCTACAAGATTTACTAAATATGTAGATAATTTAGTCTTTATAAAACCTTTTTGGTGTAATGCACCAGAAGGTGAATACACTTGTGAAGATGTTTATAAAATGTTTGATATAACAAATGATGAATTAAAAGATGAAATGTTCTTATATTCACTATGTTGTATAGAAGAGAACTTTAAAATTCTTCTAAAGAAAAAAGCAAGACCACAAGAGATTAGAGATATACTACCTTTGTGTTTCAAAACTGATATTTATATATCAGGTTTTATGGAAGATTTTTTAGGTAACCCTTTGAAAAATAAAGGTGTAATACCTTTAAGAACACATTCTTCTGCACACCCAGATATAAAAAGTTTAGCTCTATCAATGGATAAATTAATAAGAGAAGATAATAATTTTAAAAATTCAAATATGTATGGAAGATATAAAGACTGAAGATAAAATTTTAAAATATTTCGGTAATGATGAATTAGCTACACAAGTATTTAAAAGTAAATATCAAAATGGTGATGAAACGCCTGATGATATGCACATTAGAATGGCTCAAGAATTTGCCAGAATAGAAACAAAATATGTACTACAATATTTTAAAGATAATGTGATAGATAAATTAGATAAATTATCACCTTATGGTAGAGAATATATTAAATGTTATCTCAATTCAATTGATGCTTTAGATGAAGAAAGTGTTTATAAAGCTATAACTCATCTTATATATCAACAGTTTAAAAACTTTCATTATATAATACCACAAGGTTCTATAATGTCTACATTAGGTACTGATAATAAATCAAGTCTATCTAATTGTTTCTTCTGTAAAACTATGGAAGATAATGTGGAAGACATATTTAATGTGGTTAGAATGATGGCAGAAATAGGTAAAAGACGTGGTGGTACTGCTACAGATTTATCTGGATTAAGACCAAAAGGTGCTGCTATTCATAATTCTGCTAAAGAGTCTTCTGGAGCTGTAGAATTTTTAAACTTAGTAGATACAGTTGGTAAAATTATAGGACAAAATAATAGAAGAATGGCTATAATGGTTACTATGGAAGTAAATCACCCTGATATTTTAGATTTTATTAAAATAAAAGAAGATTTAACTAAAGTAACTAATGCTAATCTTTCTGTAAAGATAACAGATGAGTTTCTTAAATGTGTAAAAGAAGATTCTGATTATTATTTAAGATTTCCTTGTGATACAAATTTAGATGATTTATATTTAGATGATTTAGAATATAATAAACTATATAATTTTAGTGGTAATATCTATGTAAAGAGAGTAAAAGCTAAAGAAATTTGGAATACTCTTGTAGAAGCTGCTCATAAATCTGCTGAACCAGGTGTCTTATTTTGGGATAATATCATAAACAATAGTCCTGATGGTATATATCCACAATATAAACCAGAGGGTACTAATCCTTGTAGTGAAATTACTCTATCTGAATTAGATAGTTGTAGACTAATGGTAATGAATTTATATAATTTTATTGTAAATCCCTTTACAGAGAAAGCTTATTTTGATATTAGGAAATTTTATAATGTTACTTATTTATCCACAATACTTTGTGATGATTTAGTTGATTTAGAAGCTGAATATGTACAAAGAATTATAGATAAGCTAGATGATAAAACTCCTAATGAAAAGGCTCTTTGGGAAAAAATTAAAGAGATAGGTTTATCAAGTAGAAGAGTTGGTTTAGGCTTTACAGGTTTAGGTGATACTTTAGCTGCTTTAGGATTAAAATATGGTTCTCAAGAATCCCTAAATGAGATAGAGAGAATAATGAAAACTAAACTTTATGCAGAGTTTTGTTGTACCATAGATTTATCTATATTAAGAGGCTCTTTTAAAGGCTTTGATGCTAAATTAGAGTATGGAGAAGAATATACCAAACCTACTAATAATTTCTATAAATTCCTATTATACGAACATCCAGAGGAAGTAAATAGAATGATAAAATTTGGTAGAAGAAACTTATCTTGGAGTACAGTAAGTCCTACAGGAAGTGTTTCTATACTAACTCAGACTACATCTGGTATAGAACCTTTATTTAAACCTTATTATATAAGGAGAAAGAAAATATCAGATAGCTCCATAAAGCCAGATTTTGTAGATAATTTAGGTATAGGATATACAGAACACTTAGTTATACATCCTAAACTAAAAGAATATATAAAATCTAATTTTACTCAAGATATAAACTGTCTAACTGTAGAAGATATTGAGAGATTTTATAAAATGTCTCCATATTATCAATGTAGTGCAGAAGATTTAAATTGGGAAGATAGGGTTAAATTACAAGGTCTTGTACAAGAATATACTACTCACAGTATTTCAAGTACTGTAAATTTACCAGAAAATACTACTAAAGAACAAATATCAGATATATTCTTAAAGGCTTGGGAGACAGGTTGTAAAGGTATAACTGTATATAGAGAAGGTTCAAGAAGTGGTGTTTTAGTAAAAGCTGAAAAACCTAAAGAAAAAGTTTTTGAGCAAAAAGATGCTATAAAAAGACCTAAAACACTAAACTGTGATGTTTATCACACTAAAATAAAGAAACAAGAGGCTAATATTTACATAGGTTTACTACAAGGTAAACCTTATGAAGTATTTATTAGTAATGATGATACAATAAAAGAAACTTGTAGTGGTTACATAACTAAGAAAGGTGGGGGAGATTTTATATTTACGGATAGTGAAAATAAAATTGTTCCTATTAATATATCTTACTATATGACAGATGAACAAGCTGCTATTACAAGATTAATTTCCACAAGTCTTAGGCACGGAGCAAATATTAAGTTTATAGTTGAGCAATTAAATAAATGTGAAGGTGAGATTTATTCTTTTACAAAGGTATTAGCAAGATTTTTAAAGAAATATATACCTGAAGGAGAACAATCTACTTCAAATTGTCCTAACTGTAATTCTACAAATTTTGTATTTGAATCTGGTTGTTCCGTATGTAAAGACTGTGGTTATTCAAAATGCAATTAAAATAAAATTCAAATAAATAACAAATTAAAATGATTGAAGTAAAAATTGTAAATACTTCATCTAACCAATTGCCCCAATATGAAAGTGTTGGGGCTTCTGGTTTGGATGTAAAAGCCAATTTAAAAGAACCTGTTGAATTAGGGGTTTTTGAAGTAAAAGTTATTCCTACAGGCTATTTTGTAGAAATACCTAAAGGTTATGAAATACAAGTTAGGTCAAGAAGTGGTTTAGCTGCAAAATCTGGTATAATAGTTTTAAACTCTCCAGGTACTATAGATAGTGATTACAGAGGTGAAATAGGTATTATCTTAATAAACTTAGGTACACAGAAATTCACTATCAATAATGGGGATAGAATAGCTCAATTGGTATTATGCCCTGTTGAAAAGATACAATGGGATAATGTAATATGTTTAGGTAGCACAGAAAGAAATAGTGGTGGTTTTGGTTCTACAGGTATATAATTATGAATAGAGAAGAATATATTAAACTAAGAAAAAGTGGTAACTTTGTACAAATATGTTTTATATTTTATACAGAGCTTTGCAATGAGAAAGGTGTAAAACCTTTAGACTATAAAGTTTTTTCTCAAGCATTTCCTGTATATCTAACTTTTGTACCTAATCTTATAGATTTAATTGTAGAAGAATATGATATTAAATTCTCTCTTATGATAATTTCAAAAGACAATAAAATAATAGACATAATATGAAGAGTATTTTAAAAAAAGCTATTGCAATTTTACCCCTTTTATTCATAGTTCTTGTATTTACAGGGGCTATTATAATTCTATCAGATATACTTTTTAAAAGAAACTATAGTTATAACAATAATGTTAATTTGGAAGATAGTATTACTTATTATAGAGATAAGTATAATAATTTATATTCTAAAACTTCTGTAATAGAAACTGATAATGAAAAACTTTTCTTAGAAATAAAAAGTAAAGACAGTATTATAAATAGATTACAAAATTTAGTTTCTAAATATAAGAAAGAAATTAATAGAGGTGGTTCTGTAACTATAATTAAAGATAGTATATATATTTACAAAGAAAAAGATATTACTTTATCTAAGGATACTATTGTATTTTCTCAATCTGTACTATTAGATTCTATAAAAGATAAATGGATAGATGCAACATTTGGTTTTAATATGGGAAAAAGCCTATTTAGAGCCTCTGTGTTGAATGATTATGAAATTATAATAGGAAAGGATAGTAAGACTAAAAAAAGCTTTGTAGAGGTCAAAAATAATAATCCTTACGCTAAAGTAAACACACTAAAAACATATAGAAAAACTTTACCTGATGATAAAAAATTTGGATTAGGTTTTTATATTGGGTGTGGATTAAATTCAGATATAAAGATTAGACCAAGTATTGGAATTAGTTTAAATTATAACATAATAGAATTTTAAATATGAAAGATTTTGATAATGAAGTAAGGGGTTATAGGTGTAAAGGTTTACAAGTAGTAACAGTAAGTGTTATACAACCTTTATATAAAGATGGGAAGAAAGCAAAAAATGTAGAGCTTATAAGTTTTAGAGAAACAGATAAAACATTTGTAGCTAAAAAAGGTTACTACAAACTTATGGATAGAGCTTTTCTAATTCCTGAAGATTATTGTGTTCCTAATAATGAACTTTTTAAGAGCTATATAGAATTATATGGTAGAAAAGATAAATCTTATCTGGAAAAAGTAAATGGAGTACCAAGTAGAGTTGTTCCTATAAAATTTAAATTAAGCCTCTTTCAATATCTTTATACAGAAGATGATACTGTAACATCTAATTGTATTTTAATACCTTTAGCAGATATGATTTGGTATTTAAAGAAAATAAAAGCTAACTTTTATGGTAAGTCTTTAAATCAAATAGCTGCTCAATATATATACGATATAGGTATATATGAATATGCTGGATGCAATAAAGAAGATTATAAACCTAAAAGAAAAAATATTTTTGTTAGAATATGGGGTTTCTTAACTAATAAGTTTTAGAAATACATATAATAAAAAGTAGTGAGGAAATAAACCTCACTACTTTTCTTTTTTATTTAGACCTTATTATTCTTTTTCTTTCTTTTCTTTCGTATTATTTTCCCTATTGGTTTTCTTTTTGTTTTTTCTTGGTTTTCTCTTCTTTGATTTAGGTTTATCTTCTCTTATTTTATTTGTTTCACCATTTTTCATTCTTTCTATAACAGACTTGTAAGTCTCACCTTTTTTTCTCTTTAAAAGATACCTTCTCTTTTCTTTCTTAAATTCTTTATCAAAAGCCTCACCTTCTAAACCTTTTTCTTCTAAGTTCTTAATTATTTCAAGTGTCTTTTCTTGTCTTAATTTTTTAAGTTCTTTCTTAGCACTATATTCTCCATCAGTAGCTACATCTTTCATTTTTTCATCTACCCAATTTGTGTCAAATTCTTTTTCATCTCTGAAAATATCAGTACCTTCAATTAATAATTTAGGTAAAGGAACAACTTTCATACCAGCTTTTTCAATATCTTTTTTATCTTTATTTTCTATTATTGCAGAAGCAAATTTTTGAATATTAGTTAATTCTCTTAATAAACTATTCCTTTGTAAATCTGTTATTAAAGCCACAGGATTAGAATAATTATCTAAAGTAGAAATAATTCTACTTGCCTGATTATCTAAAAAGTTTTGAAGCTGTCTCTCATTTTCATCATATTCTTCATCATCTTTATCTTTCCAGAATAGTTTTTTAATTAAAGCTATAACAACTAACCAAGCTATTTGTACAGCTAATTCTCTACATAAAGCAGCCATAGCTTGTACTTCTCTTGCATTATAATTTTTACCATATATTTTCTCTGATATTTTAAAGGAGTTTATAGCATATTTAGACCTAAATAGAGTAAGTGGATAATTTAAAGTTTGTATTACCATAGTTTGTAAAAAGTTAGCTAAATCTTGTACTAAAGTAGCTTGAGTTTCTAAACCTTTTCTTCCTTTAACTATTTTATATAAACCCATAACTGATACAAGACCTGTTACACCTAAAGATAACCCTGTAGAGAATGGAGTTAAACCAAATTTTAATAGTACTTTCATAATAGCAAAGAAAGTTAGATTACCTTTATTTCCCCATATTTCTCTATATCTACCTTTAGCACCTTGTTCTCCTGTCCATATATTAAAATTATATCCTCCTGAAAACCTTTGCATAAAGTGTTCAGGCATCCATTTTAAGAATAGAGATATTACTCTACCCCATAAAGAACTTGTTATATTTATTACATCTAAGTTATCATAGTTACCTTGAGACCTTGAAATAGCTTGTTTAGCTTTATTTTTAGTAAGTAAATAAGAATTATTTTTTAGGTTTTCCAAATCTACTTCAAAATTTTCCCAATTAGCTATATTTTCTTCTGTTCTAAACTCTTCCTTTAAAAATAGTTTCTTATCTGCTTCATCATAAATAGTAAACTCCAATTTGTCTTTATCAAATATTTTGTGTGTATTACCATTTTTATCTTTTATTTCAGCATCCATTAATATGCACAATAATATAGCACCCTGATTGTGTGTTTCAGGTAATTCTACAGCAAATTGAAAAGGGTTTAGAGTTTCAGTGTTAAACTTAGAAAAAGAGGCATTTCTTTGTAATTCATTTTTTCTATCTTGAATAATAGCCATACTATTTAGAAGGATTCTAAATTTCTTTAGCTCTTTAAACCTCTTTAAATCTAAAGAAGACATTCTTTCAGGCGATATTTTTAAGGAATTATAAAAAGCCATAAAACTATTTGCTCTTTCAAAGTTTCCTGTAGTCCAATAATTACCTGTAGCATCCATTATATAACTTGAGTTAAAGCCCTCTATTCTATTAAAAATACCTGCTATAGGAGCTAATCCCAGACCCTTAAAGATAATTAGTTTTAGCATACCTTGAATAAGTCCTGCTGCATTTAAATCTACTCCTAAAGCATCTATTTTATCTTGTATATCATTTTGGAAAGCTTTGTCAAACTGTTCTTCTGTTATAGCAGTGATATGTTGTCCTGACTGTACAAAATAAGAGTTACCTGCTTTTATATACATAAGGTTATCTTTTTCATCTCTTACAGTATATTTCTCTGAATTTTTATACCCTTTATTTTTTATATCTAACAATAACTTAAACATTTCTTTTTCACTATCATCTAATAGCTTTAGAAATTTACTTGATATTATAGATTTTATAAAAGGGACATTTACTACTTTCTCTATTAAAGTTTTAAACCAACCCTGTTTACTTATTTTAAAGTCCCTACCTGCTAAAGATTCACTACCTCTTTCAAATTCAGTGTAGTTATATATAACCCTGTCTATCCACTTATTTACTCTCTCAATACTGTTTTTTCTGTTTGGGTCATTTAATTTATGTGCTTCAGCTAATACTCTTGCTATAGGAGCTGTATCTTGTCTTGCTTTATGTAAAGCTGCCATATCCAATAAAGCTCCTGTTATACTATTTATATCCATAGAATAATTAGTTATAACTTTAGCTGTAGCAATCTCTTTTATAATATCTTTTTTATCAGATAAACCAGAGATATTTATACCCTCTTTTTTTGCTAAAGATATTAGTTCTTCAAGAGACTTACTTTGATATATTTTAGACAAATAAACTACTTGTTTTTTAAAATTATCTTGGTAGTTTTTTCTTATACCAATTAAATCACTTTGAAAACCTCTTTCATAAAATATAGATTTGAAAGAGTACATAGCTTTTTTAACTGTCTTTCCACCTTTTAATGCTAAGTTCTGTTGTTCTTTTAGTTCTTCCAAAAAACTCTTTTCTATCTTAGCGTAAGACATATCATTATATGAATTGATATTATAAGTTGGGTTTATATACTCTGTATATATCTCTTTTAATAGTTTCCAATAGTTAAACTTATTTATATCACTAAGAATGTTTTTTTCAAACTCTGAATTATAATACCCTGTACTTACTTTTTCAAATTCTCCTGTGTATTCATTAGGACTAAGAACTTCTTTTTTAGGAACAAACCTTATATAATTTATTTTACTCCAAACTTCTTCTATATCACCTGAAGAATTTTTAAAAGATACTGTATCATTTTCTTCTGCAGTACCAAATTGTTTTATAAATAAATAGGGGTTATTTTGAGCTATATATCTATCAAAATCTTTAGTATTAACTTCTTCTCTATTATTTTTAATTGTTTCAAAAGATTCTAATGTTTCAAGAACTTTTTCTATTTCTTCTTGATAAAAGTCTCCTAATAAATCTTTTAAAAACTGTTCATATTTTTTTGTTTCTTCTTCAGTAAATGTATATTCTTCAGGATAAAGGTCTTTATATATTTCTTGTACTTGACTTATCTTTCTAAAGTCTATAATATGTACATTTTGTTTTATCCAAGATAGTTTCTTTTTATATTTAGCTTCATTTGAGATTATTTCATTGTTTATATCATAGTATCTTTTTAAAACTTTTCTATATTTTTCAGTATGAATATCAATTAAATTACCTGTTAGATTGCCTCTTTCATTTCTCTCAAATATAAAACTAAAATCTTTTGAATCTATTTTATCTATTAACTCTCTTAGTCTATCTGAATATTTTTTTACTTCACTATTTCTTTTTGTTGAATGTGTATTTAAATAAGATTGTATTATAGAGGGTATTACAGTATCATTAGTACTTGCTTGACTCAAACCTAATAAAGCTTTCTCTAAAGCATTAATATCTGAAGTTGCGTGAAATAAACCTTTTATTTGTTCTTCTGTAAATTCATCTTCACGAGATAAAACATTATTATAAAAAGTAATATCATCAGAAATAATTTTATAAGCCAGAGCTTCTAAGCTATCATTATATTTTCTTACTAAGTTATCTAATTGTAGATTAAGATTAGGATATTCTGCATTCTCTAAAATAAAGGTTTTAATAATAGGTTCATTGGAAGTATTATCCATTGATACACCTTTTACAAATTTATATATAAACTCTAATCTCTGCTTAATATTTTCTATATCACTAACATTATCAATAGCTTTACTTATTTGGTCTATTTCTTCAAACAAAGCTTTAAAAAGATTCTCCTCACTATTTTTTTCTAAATTAGATAGTGTTTCTTCTCTACTATTTATGTCCATATATAGTTCTCTAATTTTCTTATTTAGAGAATCTTTATTACCCTCTTTTCTTTTAATTTTACTTTTATACTCCTGAATAAGAATTTTGTTTCTTTCTATAATTTGTTTTTGGTATCTTATAAATTCTACAAAATTATCTGTTTCAGGCTTAGTTTCTGTATTTTCAAATATTGAAAAACTAAAGTCTCTCTTTTGATTAAAACTATTTTTAATATTATTATTCTGGATATTATTTACAAGTTTTTCTGAAACATTAAAATCAACAGTTATAGTGTTTTCACTTTGTTTAATATCCAAAGCTTTACCAAAAGTAGCTTCACCGTATTTTTTATTTAACGAAGAAATAAAACTCTCAAACTCTCTATAATTAAAATTTTTATTTCTTATAAGTGAGACACTATGCCCAAAATTAGTGGGCATAGCATCTTTATACTTATTCATAATTTCTACTCTTAAAGCAGTCTCTACATCTCTTTTATCTATTTTACAAGCCATATTATTATATTATTTAATTTGTAATAGAATACAAAAGTAATCCTTTATTCGCAATTATTTATTGTTACATCTGTACCACTATCTTCAAAATTTAAAGTTCCTTGTATTGGATTCTTTTTAATTTCTTCTAATTCTTTCTGTATTTTAGCTTTTCTTTGTTCTTTATTAAATTGTTCTCTCCTTACTTCATTATATTTTTTATTAAACTCATTATAGTAGTCTATATTTACTTTTAGTCTAAAATAACCCCTATTCTTTAATCTGGTCATTTCATTCCTATAATCATCTTGAGGCTTGTCAAAGTATCTATGAAATTCTATATCAAAGAGATTTCCTTTAGCGTTAATAATTATTCCATATTTATTATATAAATCATTATTTATACTTTCTATTCTTCTCTGTAAATCCCTTTTCATCTCTATAGGTGAGTTATAACCTTTTTTCTTAGACCAATCTAATCTGTAGTATGAACTGTTTTTATCTTTTCTTATAAGTCCAAGACCTTCTAACCAATTATAAGCTATATCTAAAACATTTACTTCTTTATATTGACTTTCTAACTCTCTTTTAGAGAAACTTAGATTATCAAAACCTTTTGAATCTGTATTATTTTCTGTCTCAGGTTCTTGTTTTTTTCTAATAACTATTTTATCTTCACTTTCTATAATATCTATTTGTTCTTTAGGATAAGTGTTTAAAAACTCATCAATAGTAGCTTCTAAAAATATTTTATTAGTAGCATTCTCTATAGTATTTATTTTATCCAAAGTAGGAAATATTAATATTTTACCATTATTAAAAGCTTCAGGGATTCTGTCTACATCCTTTTTAGTAAAAGTATTTACATCTCTTAAATCTATAATATCTGTAGTATAGTCTACTTTTGAAGTTTTTTCTTTAGTTTCTATAGTATCAGCAGTAATTTTATCTTTAGCTTCCAAAGAAGGAATTAAAGGTTTTTCTTCAGTGGTTTCTATAGGTTCTATAGGTTTTTTAGTAGAAACTTCTTCCACTTCTTGAGTATAATTTTGATTTCTGAAATCTTCGTGTAAGAAATCTTCTACAGCTCTTTTTACTTCTGAAGAATAACTACCTGTTGTTATATAACTTATTATTTTAGCTATTAGACTCTTGAAAGTATCCAAAAGTGTTTTACCATTTTTAGTTTTAACAGTATCTAAATAGCTTCTAAAGTTTTCATCTACAAATACACCTGCTACAAATTCATAAATATCTTTTAGATAGTATTGATTTGTATCTTCTGCATTTTGTAAAACATTTTCATACAACTTCATTAATCTAATCAGTGCTACAGGAGCATCAGAATTAAGGGTAAACACTCCATTATCATTCATAGTACCATACCTTCTTAAAGCATTGTTTACAATAGAGTGAACAAATTCTTCCAAAACCACTTCTTCTACAAGTTTATTTATATCCCTATTAGGGAATTGCTCTAAGAGATTATTATAGATATTAGGAGAAATATAGATAGTGTTTGTTGAATTATCATACACACCTGTTTTTAAATATACACCAGGACTTGTTTCTAATTCTTCTATTTTTATTTCTACAGAGTCATCTATAAAGAAACCTAAATCTTCTGCTATACTTTTAAATTCTGGTGTTTTGAAGTTATGGGCTAAATCTATGGCTTTTATAGTATTGTCCCTACTTTCTATCAAGTCTTTCATAGAGTCAAATATATGAGTTTCTTCTACAGATACATTTCTGCTAATTGTAAATTTATCCTCATTGTTATAAATCCTATCTGAATTTTTATAGATATTAGAGTATGGTAGAGAATTGGTTTCATCATATTCAGAATAACCTGTTGCACCTAATAAATTAACTCTTTCATATAAAGAGGTTTTAGGATTAAATATAAATAATCTATACTTTTTATCGTTACTTTCTGTTTTATCTCTAAAAGCAACAATTTTAGGTATTACCCTTTTATTGTCTTGTTCATAATTTACAGAGAAACTCTCCAAGTTATGAACAAAATTACGTAGCTTTTCTTTAATTACAAAACCTTGTTTATTTAAAAAAACTTGTGCTTTAGAATTTACTTGACTAAACATAAAATTTTCTAAATCATTAGCATTTATTTGAAAAGCTTCTTGAGGATTATGTTGAAAAAATTGAGGTATAAAATTGATATACTTTTCTATAGTCTCAATATCCATAGACTTAACATCTGTATCTATACTCCTTAGGAACTCATTAAAACCTAAAATATCCAAATAACCTAAATATATAGCTTTTCTAAACCCATATACTCCACCTTCTTCATTAGATAATAAAGAGTATGTAGCTAAGAATTGAGCAAGTCTTTTAGGTGTAATTTGTATTCCTTTCCACTCTCCTAAAACAGTTACATCATCTTGTAAGAGTTGTAAGAAGTCTTCATAAATATCGTTAGACTCAAATATCGCAGATTCATCTATTACAGACCTCATAAGTACAGGTTTAACAGAAGATGTAGAACCATTAATTTCCAAACTTTTTAAGAATAAATTTTGATTAAATATAGGATTTCCACCCTTTTTTAACTCTTTAATAAAAGTACCTAAAGATAAACTTTTTGTTTTATCTGTAATATAATCAAAGAATAGATGAAACCTATTAGCTTTAATATCACCTGTAAATAATTGAGATTCTGGAAAACTATTTATATAGTTTCTAAATTCTTGTAATATTTTTTTCTGTAATCTCTTTTTATCAAACTCTGTAATATCATCTTTTGATGCTTTAGTATATTTTATTATTGTATCTGTTATAGTACTAATTACATCACTATCATAAGGGAAGAAACTACTCATTATATCTTTAGCTAATTTAAGAGAATTTACTAACACAACTCCTTCAGGTGTTGTAGGTTTTACACTAAAGTTATCAAACTCTACAAAATCTTGTGGTTTATCATTCATATCAGTAAAGACACCAACTAATTCCTGTAGACCTGTAATCTTTTCATTATTAGCTAATTTTTCCAATACTTCTAGTCTACTTAATACATCATAATAAGAGATACCAAGTTTTGTAGAAGATAGATTTATCATTCTTTGATATTCTAAAAGATATTCAGATTCTTCTTTTAATTGTATAAATAATTTCAATATAGCTGTTTGTATTTCTCTAAAATTATGTGTATTATTACCACTTTTTATACTTTGAAGTAAGTTTTCAGGGGTAAGTTCTTTATTTACACTACTAAAATCAGCTCTTTTTAAAGCTTCTACACTTCCAAAATCTGTGTATTCTTCCAATAGTTGCTTTAAAATTTTATCTTCAGATTGTTTTACCCCTATTTCAGAAGAAGCTAAGTCTTTTAACTCAGAATATTTTTTTAATATAGGTTGAGACAAAAATAAAGAAGGGTAATGTATATCGTGAGTAGTACTCACAACTTCATCTTTTATATCTTCTCTATTTATAAATACGTCTAATTCTTTCTGATTATTAAAGGTTACAATTTGTCCATTCTTTAAAGTAGCAGAAAAGAATGGAGCTAAGTCAAAACCTCTTAAAGCCATCATACCAAACACATTCATAGTGTGTTCATTTTCATTTCTAAAACCCATAACCATAGCTTTGATATTATCTACAGCAGAGTTTTGTAATTCTGATAACACATCAGAAATAAGTCTTGTACCATCTAAAGTTTTATTTAAACCTAAATATCCTTTTGAAGTGTAATTACCTATAGTCATTACACTATTCTTTATAAGACAAGGTTTTTTTAGTCTGTTTAGTTGAGCGTGTAAAGTAATTAAACTTGAATATATAGCTACACCTAATTGACCATCTCTACCTAATTTCATTTGTTGTCTTTGATAATCATCAGAATAAATACTAAAATTATTAGAGGATTGGTTATTCTCATTATTTGAAGCTACCTTTATAACTTCTACAACTTCCGAAGCTTTTTCAAAAGATAAAACTTTACTTATAATATTTTGAACTTCAGGACTATTACTACTAAATACAGATTTATATACATCTATTATAGAGTTCTCTAATAGTTTCTTCTTATTTCTCTTGAGTAGATTTTCAAATATTTTCTCAAACAAAGTTTCATATAAATTATCTATATCAGATTGAATATCTTCTTTAAAGTATTGGTCTTTTTCTTTTAATTCTCTATGAAATCTTTGTATTGTCTCTTTTAAAGTCCTTTTATCTCCACTATTTAAGGCTTCTATTATCTCATCTTTAAAGTCTTCTTCTAAATTATCTAGGTCTATATCTTCACCTTTAAATAAAGAGCTAAGTAAATCTTTCTGAATTTTATTTTCTTTATAAAGAACATATAAATCTTGTTTTAAAGATTTTATATCTTCATTTGATAAGACTATAGTGTTAGCTTTATTCTTCAAAGCTTGGGTAGTGAGTTTACTTATTTTACCTGTTTTTCTATCTACAATATAATTAGAGTTGTAAACATTTCTCTTATCTATATCATAGTCTTCACCTAATTGTGCTGTGTGTTCTGCAGGTACTACCATTAAATCACCTACTTCAGGTGGTAAAAAGCCTACAACCTTAAGTATAGCTCCAGATTGATGTGAAGATGTTGGAGTTCTAAAAGAGAAGTGAGTTAATAACTCTTTTTCTATAATAGGTATTTCATTACCATCTTTATCTTTTATAGTTTTTAAATATCTCCTATTTGTAGCCTCATCATAGTAAGAATATTCATCAGATAATAAATCTACCAATTTAGTTTTTAAAGTTCCATCAGAGTCCTTAAAATTGATTCTAAAGTGGGGTTTAAGCAATACTTCTGACTCTTTTAATTCTCCATTTTCTAATCTTGTAGCTTTTAGTGTACCATCAAAATCTTTATCTACCCAAACTATACGAGACTTAGTTTTATTATCTAAATCATCAATAGTTTTTTTATCAAAAGTAAATCCTTCAGAAGAACCTACTACATAACTATTTCCTGGCAAAAACCAAGTAATTAGCCTATTAGATATAATAGCTTGAAGCAGAGCTTCAAATTTATCACTACCAGAGGATAACCATAAAGGTACTTTAAAAGATTTAGTACCATCTTCATTATCTATTAATTCTAAAGCATCTATAACATTCTCACTATACTGTCTAATTGTAGTTTCTTCTTTTAAAATCTTCTGTAACCTTTTAGTAGTTTCATTTAAATCTTGTATTTCACCTTTTTCATTGAGATATAAATCTTTATATAAAAGTTGTTTTACGTGGTCTACATATTTACTTTCTACAAAGGTTTTTATTTTATCTAAATCTTCACCACTTAATTTATCAGATATTTCAATAGGTTCTAAATCATTCTCAATAAGATTATTATTGAGTTCTTCCAAAATACTTGTATCAAAAATATTTGGGAATATTCTACTTTTTATTTTATTTATACCATTAGACATTAAGACTTTCCACATTTGAGACCCTAAAGTTATACTATCTTCTTTATTTAACTTTAAGTTCTTATCTGTTTTATGGGGTACATCTAATTGTACTCTAAAGAAATTTCTATCTAATTCAGTTATAGCTTGAGCTAAAATACCATCACCATTATTATAAAGTTCCTCAAAAGGTCTGTAATACAAATCATCCATATCCAAATATGTATTTTTAGCACCAATCTTATTGGCAGATTGATAAGACATTCTAACCATATAAGGCTTACCTGTTTTATTATTAAACCTTACTTTTTGAAGTTCTTCCATAACTTGTCTTGCCTTATCTATTTTTAGACCTCTTGTAACTTGTGGTAACAAAGGTATAGAGGAAGATTTTATATATACAAATCTATTAAAAAGTGGTTGTTCAGTACCATAAACATTTGTACCTGCATATACACTCTTTATAGGCTGTAATACCATAGATACTTCTTCATTAGATAAATCTTCTCCTCTTTCAAGTTTAGATTGTATTTCTTTAAATTTAGAAACTTCTTCTTTATTTAGTCTACCTTGTCTAAAAATATTGTCTAAGTGTTCTTGCCAAGTTGTGTATTCTTGTGCATCTGTTCTTGTAAGATTTGCATAGGCTTCTATATCAGGGAATGTATCAGTTAGTGTTTCTAAAAGACCTTCTTTAATATATTCTTTATCCTCTAATTCTTCCTTTTTATCAAACCACTCTTGGTCTGATTCTGAATCTATATTATCTAACTCCTCTTCTAATTTAGATATTTCTTTTAAAAGATTTTCAAAATCATCTAATAGTGTTTTCTGTTCCTTTGTTAATTTATCACCATAAATTTGTTTTATATAATCTACTAATAAATCAGATTCAGATTCGCTATCTCGTACAGCTATATGTAAATAACTATCTCCATCAGAGTTAGATAAAGTATTACCAGGTGCTTCACAACCTGCCATACGTTTTAAAACATTTGTACCAACATCTTTTAAATAACTTATGTAGTCTATTACTTCCTCACCATTTTTTATTTTTGTATGTTTCTTAGAATTAAATTTAACACCATAGTTAGCTAAATCTCCAACATATAATTGATATATACTATGTTGAGAAAGTATTTGACTTAGAACAAATTCTGCAGCTACTACTTGAGATTTTTGAAACACACTCATACCTTTGAAATTCTGTATGCTATCAGCTTTAGACTTAAGATAAAAATCATCTATGAAATTTAAACTGTAAGTATTTTCTTTCTCTTCTTGTAATATGCCACTTGTAAAGAAAGAGCCTGTCATATTTTCAAGATTTATTTTAGACTTGACTTCACTTTCTATATACTCTTTGATGCTCTTTTTAGCTATATTAAAAAATTCTGCTTTTATTTTTTTAATAGCTTCTTCATCATTATAATATGCTTGAAATAAATCTTGAATACTTTCTCCTTTAGAGTTTACCATATAGTTTAATTTAGGTATGCTCAGGAATAAAGTAGCAGCAAAATCAAAGTTTTTAATGTAGGTTTTATTATTAAATGCTGTAACTATTCTATCAAATTCCGAATTATATACCTGTTTTGTAATAAATTCTAATATATCATCATTTAAACTTAATTGTTGTGTTAGCTCATCAAAAGATATATTTTCACTACTCAAAGATATTACAGGATTATGTATCAATACCATTTTATCTTTATCAGATATTGTAGGAATATAAGTATAAGCTAATCTAAAGTTTAATTCAGAGGAATTTATATTAGATTTACTAAAAGGCTTTTTTAAATCTACTATAGTTTGTGTAAAATAAGCAAGCTGTGCTATTAAGCTATCAGACATAGATAATTCAGCCACTTTTTTATTGTTATTTATACCACTTAATTCATCTTTTAAAACTTGTAGAGATGTATAGCTCATATCATACAAACTTCTAAACTCTTCATTATTAAGTAATAATTCTAAAATATAGTTATTACTACTATATGGTATTTGTAATAAACTTTGAAATAACTCTGAACTAGTATTTTTTAGTCTAAGAATTGTTTCAGCTAAAGCTGTTCTTTGAGTAGTACCTTGAACTATTTTACCTGCTAATCTAAAAGATTTAGATATGTTGCTACCATTAACTGTATTAACATATTTAGCTATTTTATTAATAACTTTCTTAGCGTTTTCTTGTGGATTACTCTCTTTATTATTTACACTCAAATCTTGAGGATTTTGGAAATTTAATATCTTTCTAATGTTACCTTCAAATATAGTAAATAAACCATCTTTATCAAATAAAGTAGGTAAAGTGGGATTACTATTACTATACAATTCTTTTAAGATATTATCTTCTAAATCAAAACCTAAATCATATAATACTTCTTTAAATTCAGAAAATACATCTTTTGATTTAAAGTTTGCTCTGATATATAATAATTTATTTAATATATTCTGTAGATAGTTTTTATCTATAATCTTATCAGTTTTTGTTTGTTTATAAGCTGGGGATTCTGTAAAATTAGAAGCCCATCTTAATTTAAGACTAACTATAGAATTTCCACTATTTGCATTTATAACTCTCATTTTAGTAGTATTACCTTCTGTGGAATATAGTACAGACTGCATTTCAAGAGGCTGTTTAACCATATTGTACAATATAGAGTTTCTTACATCTTGAGTAGTATTTTTAAATTTATCTAATAAATATTTATAGATAGGCTTTTTATTTTCTTTTATTTTCTCCTCAAGAGCTTTAATAACACTTTCTTCAGAAGATTCAGCAAAAGCTAATATTTCCATAAACTCTCTTTCAGCTTCATCTATAGAGTAGTATTCTATTAAACCATAAAAAGTAGTAATAGGCTGTCCTGTATTTTTATTTATTTTAGGTATACCACTAAAGAATATCTTAGTTGCTTCAGAGAATTTTAATTTGTGATTCTTAGTAAAAGCAGAACCTCCAAAACCACCTTCTTCAGTATTTAGAATAGAAGTCTTTTCATCTGTATCTATATTATCAATATCTACATCTTCAGTTTCTTCAATATTTTTAGTTAAATCTTCAGAGAAAAACCTTTCTAACTTATTAAATAAAACACCCTTTACACCTTCTGGATTATTTTTAGATACAAGACCATTACCAACTATTTTATTCTTCTCATCTAAAATAGATTGTAGTTGTTCTATTTCTCTTTTAAATTTAGTAATAAGAGTATTGGTAGAAGTATTATTAGTTTTTGTTTCTAAGACTCTTATTTTATTCTCAAGTTCCTTTATAATAGGCTCAATAGTATCTTCTAATATAGTAGATAGCTGTCTAACAATAGTCTTAAAATCTACACTCTTTTGTGAAGTCAAATCTATAAAATTAAGAATTTTATTAAATAAATTATTTACAAGTTTTTTCTGTTTTATAAGAGACAACTTAGAAATCTTTTTAGAATTTAATTCTTGTAGCTCTTTATTTTCTTCTTCTGTAAATTCTCTAACTGAATAACTATAATTATCTTCATCAAGATAATCATCTAAATGCTCTGCTTCCTCTGCTATTTTTAATATTTCTTCTATTTCTTCTTTACTTAACTTACCTTCTTTTTCTAATTCTTCTTTAAGACTTTTTATTGTATCACTTTCAACTTTATCTTCTACTTTCTCTTGTTGAGTAGTTGATTTAACTTTAGTTTCTTCCTTAGTTTCTGGTCTATTCTTTTTAAGAGAAAAAGCTTCTCTAATAGATTTACCTGTTTTTTCTTCTTCTTTTTTTTCTTTCTTATCTTTTTCAGAATCTAAAACTTCAAAAATTATTTTTGGTTGTATATCAGTAATCCATTTAGTATTGCCTTTATTATCTTTAATTTCAAAAGATTTTATTGTAGTTCTTACTGTTTCTTTTAAGAAATCATCATAAGTTTTTTTAGCTTTTGCTGCACCTACTTCATCTTTACCCTCATTAGTATTAATGTTACCATTTTCATCTATTTCTATAAAAGGTGTTTTTTTACCAAGAAACTTATAAGAAGCATTAAATTTAGAATAACTAAATACATTGTTTCCTTTCTTATCATTCTCAGTAAGCTTTAAGGTTAAATATATAATATTCTTTATAGAGTTATTGTTAAATCCTGTTGCATTATAGTTTACACCTGTAATATAATTCCCTAACCTATTTACTGCATTACCTAATGCTTTAGCTTTATCAGTAACATTTTTTAGATACTGTCTTGTCTTCTCATCCTTTCTATAAATTTTAAGAACTTTATTTTCAAAGTTTATAAACACAGCACCTTCAGGAATTTTTTCATTGTATAAACTATCTGTAAAAGTAGATAATTTATCAGTTACAAAACTAAATAAACTTAAATACTCTCCTATATTATCTGTAATATCTATACTATTAAGTTTTAATATAGCATCTTTAATAGCATAAGCTTTTTCTAAAGTTACCCCTGTTTTAGAAGAAATTTCTTTTATGGCTATTTCAAAGTTATATTTTGATATTTTACCTTTTTTAAAAGCTTGTTCTATGTTTATTAAATTAGAAGCTATAAAAGCAAATTTCATATTATTAGAAGCAGTCTTACTTAAAGCTTCACCCTTAGTAAAATCAGGATTAAGTGTAGGTAATACAACATATTCAACAGTACCATCTGCTAAAATATTTATAGGTCTTGCTTCTAATAATCCTGCAGTAGGATAAGACTTCCTATTAATAACTTTTATCTTAACAGGTTGGGTTATACCATCACAATCAACTAAATTACTACCTGTAGTAGATTTGAGTAGAATAGTATCTCCTGTAGCATCTTTTAGAGCCATTGTAGCAGCTTCTCCATTCTGGTTATTAGCTTTATTAAAGAATTGTCCAAAAGTCTTCTCTGTAACTCTTATTTGAGGTGTAGTACCTTCTTTAAGCTGTTGTGCAATTTTGGTTCTTACTTCTTCCATATTAGAAGCACCTTCCATAATATTTTGCATAATTTCTTCTTTGGTATTACCACCTATGTTAGTTTCATTAAACCAACCTGTGTCGTGTAAGAAGAAAGCCCTATCTTTAACTTTATCACCACCTTTTAATATGGCAACCATAGGAACTTTATTATACCATTCTTGAGAACCTACCTCTACTTTATTTTGTTTTACCCATTGTCCAAAAGACATAGTTTTTCTTTCCCAATAACCCTTTTTATTTACATAATAGTGAGTTACAGGAATATCATTAACATCTTCAGGTATAGCAACTTCTAATACAGTACCCTCGTGTATTAATTTAGGGTCTAATACATAATGGTTAGGTATTTGTGAGCTTTCGTTTAATTCTTCAGATATATTTACTTTTATAAGTTTACCATTTTCATCTCTAACTATTTTATAAGGTATACCTAAAAAAGCAGCTTTAGGTCTTGTTTCAGTACTATTGAATTGAGAGACTTTATTCTTTTCTTTAGGCTCATCTTTATTTTCTTGTTGTTCTATTTCTTTTGCTACTTCATTAGGTTCTTTCTGTAGTATAGACATAACCTCTTGCATAGCTTGAGAGGGCTTAAAAAACTTTCTATACACTTCATTAGCATCTACTATTTCTCTACCTGTAGATTGATAAGCATATACTAAACCATTAAAATTATTCTCCACTGCTTCTTCTCCAAACTGTCTTACTTGAGCAGCTATAAAATCCTCAAAAGTAGCAAATCTACCATTATTAGCTTTTTCTATAGATTTTAATTCAGACTCAGTATTCTCTTTTATACCTACTCTTTCTTCTTCAGTTACAGTATATTGATTAAACTCTCTTGGAGTAAAGCTATATTGTGGTTCTTCTTGATTTATTTCTTGCTGTTTAGAACCTTTTTCAAAATTCAAATCATTAATATCTGGTGAATCTCCAAAATTTTGTACTTCCTCATCAGAGTTTTGTACAGGTAATGTATGTTTAGAAAGAATTTTATTTAAAGCTGTAGAATTTTCAGTAGGCTTTTCAGTAGGTTTAGATTTAATTTCTTTATTATTACCTTCTTGTTTAATCACAGCATTTGTCCCTAATTCTTGTGCATTATCTTGAGAAACTTCATCATCAATATTATTAGATGAAGTATTTTCTATATCTTTAAAATCTTCTTTAGAGTTTTGTTCATTCTTAGTTTTTTCATTTTTCTTTTTAGCTTTATCTCTAAGTTTTTTCTCTTTCTTTTCTTTTTTATTAGCTTCTTTTTCTTTCTTTGCTTCTTCTATTTTATTTAAAAGATATTCCTTAGATTTTACTTTTTCAGAGTATTTTGTAGCTTCTTCTAATGCTGAAGAAAAAGCATCAGCAGTAGTTTTAAGACTCATATAAGTCTTATTATTTTTTAAAGACCTCCTTATAATCTTTTCATCCTCTGTAATAGCCTCATAAGTTTCATCTTGTTCTAAATCATATATACTTTTTGAAAGAGCCTCTTTTCTTCTTTTTTGTTCTTTGGTTAGATTTTCTAAACTTTCCAAATATAAAAGTTCTCTCTTCATATTTAAAAGTTTGTGTCCTTTATCAGATAGTCTTTCTATTGTTTTTCTATCTAAATATTCTTGTAGCTTTTTTTCAGCTTCTTCATAGGATTTTGTTAAGCCCCTTTCTCTTTCTTCAGCTCTAACTATTTCTGTAGCTAAACCATAATCATTAACAATTGTATTTGTTACTTGATTTAGTCTATTACCTATTCTGATAGAGTCTTCTAAAACTTTTTCATAATATTGTATTAAATCTTCTCTTTGACCTTTTTGTACTTCTTTTCCATTCTCATCTAATACACCAAGAGTCTGTAAAGCTTCTATATTATCACTTTTTAATATACTTAGAATGTTTTCTAACTGTTCTATTTGAGCTTTATAGGCTTTATCACTACCCATAATATTATCAAGTCTTATAGCTCTTGTAGTAGCCTCTAATTCAGTATTAACTTGAGCTTGTTCTAATTCAGCTTTAGCTTTTTCATATTTTATTCTGTTTTCAGCAGTGGGGTTTTCTTTATATCTTAAGTCTGCTTCTTTATAAGCTTTTTGTTTAGCATTAAAGTTATTAATCATATCAGCAGCTCTTGTACCTGTATCAGTAAAGAACTGTTCATATTGTTGTTCTAAATCTTCCCTAACTTTTTTAGAGTCTCTATCTGTAGATAATTTATTAAACCCACTTGCCATACCTTTAAAAGCTAAACCAGATAAACCACCTATAATAGCAGAATCTATAAAATCATCTGTAAATATTGCGTCAGAATCTGTCTGAGTTCTTAAATCCCCCTTAAGTCTTAATTGTTCATTTATAGAGTATCCTGATATACCTGTTTGTATGCCTTCTTCTGTACCTTCAGGTATAATAGCAGATAAAGCAGAAGTAGCTTTTCTTGCTATAGGACTTTTAATTTTACCTAAAGTTTTTTCAAGTAATAATTCAGGCATAGCACTATAACCAAAATCTACATCAGAAGCTAATTTACCCATTTTAGAGGCTTTTAAGAACATACCAAACTGTAAAGAATTAAATAGAATAAGTGGTAAAACTTCCCTTTTAAAACCATTAGAAGCAGCAGATATTGCCATTTTTTCTACTTCTTCATCAGAATAACCAGCTTCTTTATATTGCTGTATAGCATTTTCATAGGTTTCTATAGCATTTAATTTAGCTTCTGTTACACCAGATATTGCTGAGTTAAGTACATTCAAAGTTTTTAAGGCTCTCTGTGCCACTAAAGTAGATGCACCAACTCCTGTACCCATAGAAGCAGCACCAATTAAAGCAGCTATTGCCATAGATGGTGTCATCATACCTACACTATATCCTATAGTACTTGCAGTATTACCTAAGAAATCAAGTGATAAAGTTTTACCACTACTATATATAGGTAAATTATCATTAGCAAAATTTCTAAGCTTTTTAGAAATTTCATTTAAAGAATTTATTTGTACTTCTTTACCTTCCCACAAATCTTTATAACCTGTAGGGTCTAAAGTAGCTATACCATCTAATATACCTGCTAAAGCTTGTGTGCCAAATCCTGCTACAGAATTAGCAAGACCACTTCCAAAACTTTGGTTTTGAGAACCCCACTTTTCCATATTACTTGGAGCATTGTGTGGGTCTAAATCTTTTTTTGCAGCTAATTTATAATACCTATTTTCAAAACCACTTTTATTTAAATATGCTTCTGTTTGAGTTAATCTTGTGGGGTCAGTATATAAGTTACTAACATCTATAGGTTTAAAAGTATTACTTCTATTTATTTTTTTCTTTGCCATTGTTTCTTACTATATTATTATTTATATATTATATTTATTTACTATTTATCTTGTTCCTTTTATTACCTCTTGTAGAATTAAACCTGCTTCTTCAAGTGTAGAAATACCTCTCTTATTTGCACTATTTATATAATCTGCAGCTTGTGTTGCTGTTTTATTAGATACGCTATTACCAAAATTACTTGCAGTTATACTTGTTTCTCCACCATTCTTACTATTATAAAGTATTTCATAATTAGTATTTCCAGAAGTATCTGTTTTTTGTTTTATTATAAATGGTATAGAGCTATTGCCAATAGGTATTCTTTCATAGACTTTATTAACTACATAAGAATTACCATTACTGTCTTTCTCGTTATATTTTTGTGTAGAATCAGAGAATTTTTGAGCAAGTCTTCTAACTACATAGTTTTTAGCTTGAAGTATAACAGGGTTGTTTATATTTGAAAAGTTTTCTGGGTGTGATGCATAATAATTATCTAAATTATCAGTGGGATTAGTATCATTAGTAGCCTCTTTATTTGCAGAAGATATGATTCTTCTACCATCATTTGTTATTATAAAGAAACCTTGATTAGCATAATTAGTTGCACCAACCATACCTGGAATTTTATAGCCTTTACTACTTATTTCATTTACTTGTTTTGCTGTTAAAGGTATACCTGTAGAAGCATCTATATATACTCTTTGAGGTGATGTTAAACTCATATCACTACTAAGTATTGATTTAGCGGTCTTAAGACCTTTATCACTAAGTCCTGCTATATAATTTTCAGAAGTACTATTAGTAGTTTCAGAGTATTCTTTATAATATTTTTCCATTTGAGGTTTTATATTATCTAAATACCTACTTGTTATTTCATTAATAAAACGCATTTTAAGGTTATTTCTATTTTCTTTATCTACATTTCTAAAAGGTTTAGAAGTAGAATTTACTTGGTCTGTAATAATAGAAACTCCTGAATTACCAAACATATTAGCATCTTTCATTTGTTTATCAGTAATATGTATCATATTACCATATTCTTTAAAAAGAATCTTATTTAAATTTTCTGGATTATTTAAATCTATAGATGGATTTTTCTTTATAATATCTTTTATTGTAGTTATCATTCGATTTGCTACATTAAAATTAGAGCCATTATTAAAGTCTTTAAGATTTGTTTTAAACCAACCATCTTTTTTAGCTAAATCATTTATAGTAGGTATTTTAGCACTTTCTATAGAAGATAAATATCTTAAATAAGCATTTTGCTCTGCTTCTGGTAAATTACTAATATCACTCTGAGATAAACCAGACCTATTCCATAAAAGTTTTTGGTCATCTTTTAAAGTTCTATTCATATTGTTTACATTAGTAAAACCATCTTGAGTACTTTCAGTGGGTTTTTCTTCTTCTGGATTTTCTAATTTATGTTTAGCTTTATCTCTTGCCATAGCCCATTTAGCTCGTGCAGCTATTTTTCCTAAGTCATGTTGATATTTCAAATCTTCTAAAGCAAAATCATCAGTAGTCCAAGTTGTTTTTTTAAATCCATAAACATCTCCTAAACCATTTGCTGTCTGTATAAATAAATTATCAGGGTTTATTTCTTCTCTAATAGGATAAGGTGTTTTTTGTTTTTCTTTTTCAGAAAGGTTTTGATAAGCTTGTCTTAACTTTTGAGCTTCTTCTTCAGATATAACATTACCATTTCTATCTTTATAAATATATACAGGTTTAAGGCTAACATTTCCATTACTATCTACATTAAAATATCTCCTATCTCCTAACATACCTTGCTGTGAAAGATAAGCTTGTACTTCTGGGTCATTCATATATATTCTATATATCTCATTTTGTAATTCAATAGGGTCTAAATCTTCTATTTTTACAATATATCTACCATTTTGAGATTTAGTAGTTATAAGATTTGCAGCAGCTTTTTCATAGATTTTTCTATATCTATCATCCGTCATAAGTGGTAGATTTACCATTCTTGTAGGACTAAAAGATGTATATGGATTTGCATAAGTGTCTTCTTCTAATTTATTATAGAAGTACTGCTTAAACATATTAGCATCACTAGGGGATTTCTTAAAGCTTTCCTCATTGAGTTTATCTAAATATGTAAAATTATTATATCTACCTACTACAGCACCTAATATTCCTGTAGATAAATCATCTTGTAAATTTCTTGATAGAATACCTATTCTTTTTTGTGCTTCTCTTTCATTTATTCTATTATTTTGTAAATCATTTGTGATAGAGTCTATTTCATTATTGTAATACTCTTGAGCATTTCTTACTTTACCTTCATCAAAAGGTAAAAATGGGGTTTTAAGCTGTCCCCCAAGTAATTCTGCCATTTGACCTACTTTATCAAAATCAGTTTGTCTTTTTATTAGAGAAGATTCTAAATATTTCCAATCAGGTTCAAATATAAAATCCTGTAAATATTGTGGTGTTGCTGTTCTAAAATTTCTTGCCATACTTTATTTATTATTTTAAATTTAGAATCTGTTCTATAGTATATTCATTATTGAACCTATCTACTATTTTATCTCCTAACACACTTAAATTATACTTTATAAGTTTATCATAAAAATCTTTACTTTTTTCTTTAGGTATATTATTATATAAGTTAGGATTTTTAGCTACAAGATTTTCTAAAGCTTTTCTCTTAGTTTCACCTGTAAGAGCATTTACTTCATAATCATTAAATAGTGAGTTAAGAGCTGTCTGTTTAAGTTTTCTTTCATAAATATTATTTATATTCTTAGCTACATTTTGTAATCCAAATCCTTTAGAAGCTATATCTTGAGCTAAATTAGTATAGAAATTGTCTTTGTCTTGTCTATCTAACATATCTCTTTGTTGTTCACCTTGCATTACTGCATTATCCATAGCATTCTGTTGTTGTGCTTCTTGAGAATATATATCACTCATAGCACTTAGGAAATTGTTATAAATAGAATCTCTTTGTTTACTTGCAGCAAGTTCAGAAGCTATATCTAAAGCTCTTAAAGTGTTCACACCCCTTGCACTATTTCTATTTCTTGATTGTAAAGTATGTATAGAAGATTCCATATCTTTCAGCATATTATCTCTTACCTGATTAACATACTCTTTACTATTCTGAATAGTTTGTAAACCTTTTTTTCCAAAGTCTCTGTAAGGGTTTATATTTGGTGTATCAGTAGCTCTCTGTTCTAAGGTATTTTTCATAAGTCTATTATAACCATAAACTTGTCCTGCTATACCTAATATATCCCCAAAAGTAGCTTGTGGTAAATTATTAGTAACGGTACTATCTAATTTATTCCAATTAAATTTATTATTAGGCATTCTATTAGTACTTACATTTGAAGAACCTATATCTTTAGCTACTTCATACACATTAGGTTTAGGTATACTTTGAGCTTCAACATTTATTCTATCTGGTATAGGAAAACTGTTAGGCTGAAAATCAGAAGCATATTCTGGAGTAATACCATTACTAAATAAGCTTTTATTCATTAAGTTATCAAAATAATCACCTACTGTATATTCAACACTACTAAGTGGGTTTTGAACCGCATTCTTAGTAACTTTACCACCAGATTTAAATTTACTTTTAGTTTTATTTGTAGCTTGATTTAAAGCTTCCATTTCTAAAATATCGTTTTGTTCTATAAGTTCAAAATCCTTTTTAGTCTTCTCATAAGCTTTTTTAATAGCTGAATTAGTTGGGTTGTTATTATAGACTCTTTCTAATCTTTTAAGTTGTTTCTCCCTATTAAGTTTTCTCTGTGCCATAGTATTGCCATCACTACCTTTTACTCTTTTAGAGAATATTTCAGAGCCTTGTGGTACATTTACATTTATACCCCCCTGTTCGTGAGAATTACCTATAAACTCACTTATATTACCAAAAGGGGTTTCTATAACTTCTTCACCTTCTACATTAATAGGAACTAATCCACCTGTAGCATATTTACTATTTATACCTTGAGCTATACCACCTAAAGCTGTCATACCTTTAGTAGCTAAATCTCCCCATATACCATTATTACCTTGTCCCATAATACTTGTACCTACTTGTAAGCCTATGTTACCTAAAATATCCATACCCTGTGTAAAAGGATTGGATTTAGTCTTATATAAAGAGTTAGCTACCCTAATATCATTCTCTACTAAAGACTCATTAGGATTAGGTATATAATTAATTGGTTGATTTACTACTCTATTAGAAGTTAGTGGGTCTATATACCCACCAACTCCATATTTTCTTCTATTAATTTTTTTCTTTGTTTTCATTTATGTTTTTATTTAATATATTTTAGTTTAATATTTATAGTAAGTTTAATGCTGACTTACTTGAAAATTTTCTGAAATATAATTTGTAGTTAAATTTAGATTTGCAAAATTATCAAAAATCAATCTAATTACCAAAAATTTATCTCTAAAAACTTCTTGTTGTGTCCAATCTTTATTTATATCTATAATACCATCCACTAATTTATTACCATAAAAAAGGTGGTTATTATTAAGTGAACTTGCGTCCCATATAGGTAATGTATACTTCACACGCATATCTCTAAAATCATTAATAAACCAATCTTTTTCTCTTCTTTCTATTATAGATTTAAGTATAAGTGTATTTGGATTATTTACTTGTTGGCTTAAAAAATTCTCATTACCATCTAAAGTGTGTTTATCTATTAACTTTATATAACCACTACATTGTTTAGAATTATACAAAATAGCTGTATTAAAAGTCTTATCTACTTCAACAAAGTAATTACGTTCTTCATTATATTCTTTAGCTTCTGTATTTAGAATTATATGATTCCACACTTTTGTAATTAATGGGTTAGCTACAGATACATATTCTATAATATGTTGGCACTGTGAACCATAAAAAGTTTGATATGAATCAATATTATTATGTTCCCAAAGCTTACTTTCTTTTAAATTTGCTGTAGGAGGGTTTAGGAAGCTATAGAATCTATTAGGTATTTCTATATACATATTTGGTACATAACTATGAAAAGATACCCAAGCTTCATTTTCTAAGGAATAAGATAAAGTCCAGAAATTTTTCTTTATATCTATATCAGTTATTTCCTTACCATTTACATAAGAATATTCTGTAACAAGATAGTTTATATTATTATTTTGTTCTTCCTCTTTTATTTCGTAAGTTGTACTTGTAGAACCTTTTAATATATCTGCCATATTTTTAGTAAAATCTTCTAATTTTAGAGGATTAGTATTAGTGTCCTCCACATTAAAAGAAGCATTAGTAACTACTTTCATATTAAAATCTTCTAAACCACCAATACCTTTATAAAGATAGTTATTACTTATGTTACCATTATTGCCACCTTCATCTTTATTGAGTAAACTCTTTTTCAATATTTCCCAAAGATTGTTATTAGTAATACCATTATTTGGACAAGAATTTAGATTTCCATTATTATCTATACCAAAAACTTTTTTTAGTTCTAATTCAGTAAAAAAATCTTCCTTTAAACAAGCTATACTATGTTGTAAATATATTGAGCTATTATATTTATTATAATTATCTTTAATTTTATCTTGAGTAGTATTACCTGTCTTACCATAAAAAACTGTTGGATAAGCCACAAAATTAAAAGATTCTTTTTTATCTTTTTTTGCTTTTACATAATTTTTATACCCCTTAATATCCTCTTCCAATATATAAAATACCTCACCACCACTACTACCTGTTATTGATTCACTAACTTTATTTAAATTTAAATTGGTTAAACCATTATTGTATGAGCCATTTTTATCAATTGTGTTAGGATAATAATAATTCACTTTTACTTTTACATTAGTATAATAATCCCTTGCATTCTCATTAGAAAAAGAAAGCATTAATTGATTAGTATTAATTTTAGAACCTACAGTACCTGGTTGTAAATCTGTATCTACCCAATCTGTATTACCTTTCTGTAATTTATATTTTTCTTTATTATCTATTTTAACTAAAGTTATTTTATCTGTAATTTCTGAATTAAGTTCAGAATTAGAAATAATTGGCAATATAGTTACTTTATCCATATAATCACTTTTGGTAGAGGGGTTTTTTATATTTCCTGTTGAAACATCAAAAAATTGTACTATTTGAAAACCCCTTTCACTATCTCCATCATTTTTATTTATTACAAAATATGTATTTCCTTCCCATTGTTTACCATTATCTTTATACCCATCTATATTACCCATTTTAAATTTATTAAACCACTTTATAATAGTATCTACTATATGATTTCTCATAGTATCATTAAAAGAACTTGACATATCTAAATATATAACTATATCAGTATCATTTTTTATAGCATTTACTACTTTTTTTTCTACCAACTTGTAAAACTTTCTATTTTTAACTACTTTTTTATCTCTTTTAAACTTTAACTGACAATTCTCTATACCAATAAATTGCCAACCATCTCTTTTTTTATCCTCAATAGTTTGAGTTATATTTCTAAATATAGTAGTATTATTAGAGTTGGTACATAATAAATAATCTTTATCAGGAAGACTTAAATTAAAATCTCTTTTAGTTAGTATAATCCTTTCTTTTAGACTATCATAAGTAGTTATAAAACCTGTACCTATATTATTACTTGGATTATCTTTAAATAGATAATCTCTCTTATTATTTTTATAATAGTTTTGTTCTGCTAAAGATTTAGTGTTATTATCAAACCAAGACTTCATACCTATGGAAGATATAGGCTTTAATTCTCCTGTAAATTGATAAAATTTATTTTGATTAGCTGATATAAAGAAATATCCATTAGGTGTTTTTATTGAACCCCATTTATGCTGACATCCTGCAGAGAAACCACTATCACTATCTAATATTTTTTGAGGTGGTATTTCAAAATAAGAACCTGTACCTATAAAAGAAGTTATTTGGTCTGTAACTCTTTCTTGATAATTTCTTGGTAACTGCCATAGAGCTTCTTCAGTATGTATATATAAATTATTGTTTAGTTTAAAAAGATTAGTAATACTACCTGTTTCACCTTCTATGTCTCTATAATTATTTGGTAAAAATATTCTGTAATTATCAGAAAGTTCTTCTTGGAAAGATTGTTCTGAATAATGTATTCTATGTGGAAATTTGTCTCTACATTTACTACAACAATCATATTCATAGGGTAGATGAAAATAAGCTTTCTCTTTATTTTTCCTTAGATAGTCTTTATTTATCTTATAATATTCACCTAAAGCTATTCCTATATAAAATTTTAAATCATCCCTTTTAGGGTCATAGGCTAATAATTTTCTACAAATATGCTTTTCTAAATTAGATACGGGATACCTAACAGAGTTACTATCCGTATAGTCTCTATCTCCTAATTTAATAGTTCCTATAGGGGTGTTATTACCTGTTTCTATAAGACCTGGTGAGTCTAAAAAAGTAGGTGTAACATTACTTACAAATTTATTTCTAAGATTTAGGTTTAGACTTGATTCAAACCATAGGTCTGTAATAGCTTCTCCTATCCACATTAAAGTATCATCAGAGTGTCCACTACTACCTGTACCACCATTACCAGAGAAACCAAAAGGTATAGTACCCCTAAAATTATAAAACTTATCAGTCCAATCATCTATAACAGTATCTCTTAAACCTTTCTCATACTCTTCCACATAAGTCTTATTAAAGTTTTCTTGTTTAATACCTGCAGAAGCTAATAGTGTTGCAGCACCTATTAAGGCTATACCTGCCCCTATAAGTATTGTAGAAGTACCTGCAGAGAAAACTAAAGCAACAGCTCCTACAAGAGCTACAAAAGCTCCTACAATTATTTTCCACAAAGACTTCTTACCATCTCTAAGAGAAACCCTATTGTCATAGAAAGTAGTGCTACAGTATCTCATAGAAGATATATAGCTATCTCCATTAAAAACATCTATTGAATTATTTATATCTTTTTCAAAATATATTGGGTTTTGATGTTCTTTATAATATGGAGATAATCTAAAATTAGAATAAGCATTAGCATTAGATTTATAAAATACTACATAGGGTAACTTATATTCGTGTGGTATATTAGGTGATTTATCATCAGCAAACTGTATAACACCTATTTTATTATCTGCAGAAGTATTGTAATACTCAAAAGAGTCTTTATGTACAGGATTATTTCCTAAAGCATCTAAGTAAAATATTTTTTCTATATCATCTTGAGAATTAGATAAGTTTTTAGGTTTATCTAAGGGTTTATATTCTACTATATTATCTCTTGTAATTAAACTTAAAGACCAACCATCTAAACCTCTTGAGGTAGGGTTGTGGTCTTGTGGTTCAGCATCATCATTATTTTTACTATGATGTTCTTTATCATAAGAGCTTCCATCATATACATCATCATAGTTTACCTTACCATATTTTCTTTCTACAACATCAAAATAGCCCTCCTGTATAATCTTATCATAGCTATTATATTGTTTATTATTAAATTTAAATTCTGGGTTTATAACACCAAATAAATGACCTGAAATTCTTGTTTGGTCTGTTTCAGGAACTAATAAACCGTGAGATAAATACTTATTATGTATTACAGATTGTGTTAATACACCACTATCCAAAATGGTTTTATCCTCTTCTTTTCTTTCATTTCTAACTATATAATAACCTATGATTTTATTGTTATTAGTATCAGCTAATGTAGGTAAATCTATATTAGAAAATCTAATACCAAAAATTTGTGTTTCATATTGGTTTTGACCAACCTCTTGTTTTAACTCTTTCTTACTTACTCCTACAACAATTTTTGTATTAACAAAAGGGTTAGTAGAATGTTGTGTTAAATCCACAGTATTTGCCATACCAATAAATAAATTACTTTTAGTTGAATCAGAATAATTAAAATTTTGGTTTGAAATATTAATATCAATATCAGAAAAATCATCTCTAAAATGATATTGAGAAGTTAAAACTATTTCTACATTTAAATTTTCTGCTTCTCCTACAGAGTAAAAAGCTGGGTCTACTATTTTAGTTAAAACATAATTTTGCCCATCATTCTTATAATTAATAGTTATTTCAAAAGGTTTAAAAAAATCTCTACCTGTTTTTATTTGTAATTTACCTAAGACAGAAAAATTAAGTTGATATAATTTATTTGTAGAAGATACAGAACCATCTGTTTTTTTCTTCACTAAAGGTAATTTCAAATCACTTCTTAAAGGAAATCTATGATGTCTTATTTTTTTACCTTGTAAATCTGTTCCATCACAATCTAAACCCCAATAAGAATTTGTACCACAAGAAGATTTATTTTCATAAGTATTTACACCTCCATTTTCAAAAGAACTCATAGGAAATACATTATCTCCATTTGTATATTTTATAGACTTATCTATATTACCTCTGCCTGGAATATGAAATACAGGGGATAAAGTATTGTCTTCAAATATATACTGTATACCAAAAGAGTATAATTCACCTGGCATATAACCTAAACCATTAACATCTTGTAAGGGGTTTTTAGAACTTCCTTTATCGGCTAAGTTATTTATATTTACAGTTTTTACTATACAGTCTGCTTGTATTCTCGAAGCATATTTTTGAAGATTACAGTAGTCTATATCTTTACCTTGTGTATTGGCTAAAAGTAACCTGTTTTCTAACTGTTCTATATGTGCTGCTTTTTCTATAAAATCCGTTACAGCTAAAACTTCTTCTAAAGTACCTTTTGAAGCATAGTTAGTTCCTGTATATATAAAAGTATCATTAGAAGTGGGTATTTGTTGAGAATATAAAATTCTATTTATATTACCAGAACCATTATTACTTTCTATAATTACTATTCTGTAAAATGGGTATGTAGCATCAAGACCCTTTAAAACTAACTTGATAGCTTTGTTTGTTTTAGGAAAGTTTTCATAATCTACATCAGAATTGATACTACCATTTATTCTTACATAGTCTTCATTTAGACTGTCATTATATATCTTTACTATATTTGAGTTAGACATAATTTCAGATGGATTTAAAGACTCATCTAAATATTGAATAGCAAAGTTATAAGAACCTGGTTCAAGACTTCCTTGTGAATTTAAAACTTCTATATTACTATATTCTGGGATATGATTAACACTTTTTTGAAGATTAAACTTTACACTATCAAATTTACCTGTAGCGTCTTTAAAATTGTCTACTTTATCAAAATTAAAGTATCTCGGTTTATTTAGATTATCTGTAAAATATACAGTTCTTTCACAACCTCTTCTAAGTCTATAGGTAGCATCTATTTGATTAGTTATTCTAAAATTTAATCTCTTAACCCCCATAGGGGTATTTTCATCATTAACATAAGTTTCATAACCACTATCAGCATCAAAAATGCCTATTTCAGAAACTCTTGTAACCTCATTTACAGAGAATATAATAACTTTATTATTTCCCATATATTCTTTACCTATGGGTATATAACCCTCCTTTAAGAAAGGTAGACTTTTATTACTACCTTCATTACTTAAAAATGCGTTATGACCTTCTGCTGTTTTAGTAACAGCATTAAGTGCAAATTTATATAACCCATCTTTATAATCTAAAGGTGAAATATCTACATTTAAACCTTTATAAAATCTGTTTACACTATTTTCTTGCATATTATATTATATTAGTATGTTTAAATTTTAAATTCTGACTTCTACCTAATTTACCAAAAAAAGAGTAGTATTTATCTCTTTTAGGTATTAAACTGTGTCTATCCTCTAAGAAGTTCTGATGTTCATCTACACCATAAATCATCATTAAATTAGTTGAGGCTTGTTTACAATACCATTGCCATTGTGATTCAGCATATTGTATTTTATCTCCATAACCCTCTCTGTGTTTAAACCAGAGTCTAAGACAGTACTTATAAGTTACATACCAAGATAAAGCTGTAATTATGTCTACACTGTCAGGTATTAATGGAAAACCTGTCTTTTTGTCTACTTTTTGTTTGTAATAAGCTAAAGCTATAGTACCTTCTTTAAAAGAGGTTCTTATTTTATTATCTACAATAGTGTACTCATCATTACAACAAAATGAGTTATAAAGCTCTAAATCTTCATTACATACTAATGAGTTGAAAAAACTATGATTAGCCAATCTTACAGGCTTTAAATTACCATTCTTAAAATTATTATAAAACCAAGTCTTAGAGCAATTACAAGCAGAGCCTAAAGGTTTAGGTAAAGTATCTTCACAATCACAAGGTTTGTAATCTATATTAACTTGTATGGAGTCTGTATTAGATTCTTCTAAAGTAATATTTTCTTTCTCTTTATAGTCAATTATTTTAGCAACTTGAATTATAGAGTGTAACCAATTAGGAAGCTCTGCCTGATGGTTTTTAATTTTTATTATATCTACACTCTCTTCATAAAGTTTTACAGCTCCTATAAGCTCTAAAGCTTCTCCACACCACTCTACTACATCTATTTCAGATATTTCTTGTACACCCATATCTCTGTATAATTTAGAGAAAATAGTGTCTAATGATACATATTTTATATTTCTTGCCATATTAATAAGTTTTTCTTAATGTGTATTCTCTACCATTTAATATTTCTTTTTGTAATCTCTTCTTTAAATTTCTACTTGGTCTAAAGTCATAAATGGTTTTATTTGGTAAGTATTTACCTTTCCTATACCACTTAAAAGAGTACACTATACCATTTGTATGTTCATTAAAAAAATAAACTATCTGTTTTTTATTTTTAGCTTCTTTGTCTCTTTCCCATAAACGATTAGTTTCACCCCAATCTGGAGCAGCACCAAGTATCCTATTATTTTCAAATCTTATGTTTAGTTTTCTACCAACTATTCTTATAGTACCAAGTCCACAGGGTATTTTAATATAACCCTCTTTTAATAACTTATCAGTTATATACTTCATAAAAAGAGATAACACAGGGTAATATATTTCTCTATGTGGTATCTCTTTATCTTTACTTTTAGCTATTTTTTGAAAGTCTCTATAAAGAATCATTCTATTGTTGTGCTTGTTCTTTTCCATCTATTTGTCTTTTTAATATAAGTTCTTGTATTGTTAGCTCAATTAAAGCATCTATAAGATTATTATCTATAGGAAATATTTCTGTTCTAAAGTCTATACAATCTTTACAATCTACACAATCTTCATCACACATATTAGGAAAATTTGTAGCTTCTAATGGGTCTTCAAATAAGCCCGTTATAGATACAACTCTTAGAGATGTATTAGATACTACATATAAGTAATTATCCTGTATAAAGTAGGCTAATATATTTTTACTATACTTATTACCTTTCAGATAGTTTACAGCATTTATTGTAACTTCATTAAGTTTTACAGACCTATCTACAGTTTGTACAGAACTTATTAGAGTTCCAAATAAACTTGTAATAGGTTTAGGTAGTTTATATCTACTTCTAAGTATTTCACAACCTATAGGTGGTAAACAAGGACACTGATGTCCTGGTACTAAAACAAGCTCTACACAAGGTAAAGTTTGGTAATTCCATTGAGATATATCTTTCTTTTTATTAGCTTCTTGATATATCAATCTTGCTCTTGCAGTAATTAGTTTATTATAAATATGTCTTCTTGAATATATATGGTCTCCAATATGATATTTTTCTGATATTAAAGACCTTATTCTTTGTATTAATTGCTCTGTAGTCATTTTGTTAATTCTGTTAAAAGTGTTTTAGTATAGTCTTGAGTATTATATATTTCAAATGTTCCATTAGGCTTTAACCAAATTATTTTTCTTTGACTAACCTCATAACCTGTTAATTGGAATAATATCTGGTATAAAGATAACTGTATTTGGTATTTATTAAAAGGACAATCTAAGAGTTTTGTGAAAGGTTTTAAGAGTTTTTTACCCTTATAGTTTTTAAACAAGTCCTGATTCGTTTTAAAATCTGAGACCACCCAAGTGTTATTCTTATTATTGAATAATAATAAATCAGAAGTACCTGCTATACCTAAAGTTTCTGAGTACATTTTTAATTCTTTTATTGCAGGTATTATATGGTTTGGTAAACTATTGAAAAATTTACATACAGCTTCTTCATACCCTGAAGTTGGTATAGACTCTTTAGTCCAATTCTCAGCAAAACTGTGTACTGAAGTACCTAATTCACAAGCTTTCTTTGCAGTGTTTTCCCATTCTTTTAATATTTCCTCTGTGGTTACGCCTCTTTTTTCTGCTACAAATTTAGCTATGTTTTTAGAATCAAATTCTTCTACAAACTTTTTAATTACGTGAGATACAGCACACATAGGTTTAGAGTTTAGTGTGTAGATGTGTTTCTCCTCATTAAAATCTATTTCTTTAAAAAAATTCTTTATGTTCTCTATTTGTTTCTCCATTACTTTATATTTATTTTAATTCTGTTATACTCACCTTCCTCTGAATCAAAAATTTGTATATAAGCTGTTTTAGGTATGCCTATCCAACCAAAATCTTCGTGCCAAGTATCAGTAGTACCTACACTTCTTAGAAACTCTATTTCTACACCAGGTTGGTCTTTAGACTTTAGAAATTTATACTCAAATCCGTGATGTAAGTCCCCTAAAAACATTTTCCTATAAATTGTATTACCCCACAATTTTGGTGCTTCTTGAGCCATAAAAATGGGTAATTGGTCTATTTTAGATTTCTCCTTATCCCCGTGTGCAAACCCTATTAGATTTTTACCAAACTGTATATATTTTCTTTGATTTCTTGTACTATCTACTTCTACAAGATGACTACTCAGAGACTTGAAAAAAGCGTAGTTTTCAAAATATTTTTTAAGCCAAAATCCTAATGTAGTTATTTTATCCTCATCGTGATTACCTTTAATCATAACAACAAATACAGGGCTAATTTTAGATAGTTCTATTATAGTCTCTGTAACTAAGTTACATATAGTATAATAGGCTTCTTCTTGAGAGCCATAATATTCTAATGCAGTACCTTTTTTAGTAGATGGTAAACCAAAAGTATTAGTATGAAATAAATCATTTCCAACAGGGTATATTATGTAATTTAAATTTTCTATTTTTAAAAGTTCTTGTTTTATCTTCTGTATAGTATTTTTATAAACTTGTATATTTCTCTCTAAGGATGAATCTTCTTTACAAGTATCTTTAATAGGTATTTTATCTAAATGTGCATCAAAGAGGTTTACTAAAGCTATTTTATTATTTGGTTCATTATTTGTATTTACTATATATTCAAAGTTATTTTTATTTAAATCTTTAAAGTCTTCAAATAGTTTATTTACTGTATTTTCAATCTGCTCTACTGTAAGATTTGTCCTATCTTTTTTATAAGTAACAAACTCTCCACCATAGGGGTTTGTAGTTATTTTTTCTATTGTAAACCCATTTTTATCTTCTTGTAGTTCTGAAGGAGTTCTTTTCTTAGTCTCATATAATAATTCACCTTGAGAATTAAAAGTTTGTTTTACAATTTCAAGATTAGAATTATTTTTATTCATAATTCTACAGAATTTTCTCCAAACATCATTAGCTGCAGTTCTTCTTTGTTTTTTAGTATTTAGCTCACATCTTATTTGGTGTTTAGTAGCTAAATCAAACCAAGATATGGTGTTACCTGTATTATCTATTCTATTTGTTTTTATAACATCTGAAATTAGATTTAGTTCATTCTGCTTAAAAGTTTTTGTTAATTGCTCTAATAAATAATCTAAATGAATAGTTTGTTCTGACATATATGTTTAATTTAAATTTATATTCTAATTAAAATAGTTCTAACTCTGGATTGCAAAGTTAGAACTATTTTTTGATATAAGATATACAATTTTATTAATTTAGTTCTTTTTTCTTGTCTAAAACATATTCTACAAGAGACTTCAAATCATTGAGAGCTTCTTTCTCTTTAATTAGTTGTTTCTTGTCTGCATTCTCTCTAATAGACTTAAACTCTATATAACAGACTACAATAGTTATTACAAGTGTAAGTATAGGTACTACAAAAAAGTGTTTTTCAGATTCTATATTTATAACGTGTAAAGAAAGCATTTGAGCCAAATCTATTACAGCTATTCCAAGCATTAGCATATAGTAACTTGAAAGTTTAGTAGTAGTTTTTCTTATCTCTTTAGAGACTATTTCAAGACCTAACTCTTTAGCTTTTCTAACCCCACTTTTATAATCTGCATATACAAATATCCCTACAGATATAAAACAAAGTATCTGGACTAAAATTTGAGGTACAAACCTATATATAAAACTTATTGATATTACATTCATAAATAAATTAAAGTGTTTTTAAAATTAAAGTTATAAACATTGATATAAATACGTTTATTTCAATGTAGTATATTTTGTATTTATTTTTTGTTATAATCAAATATATAGCAGCTAAGACATTATACAATACTAAAATAGGGTATCCAATACATATAATTAAAATCATAGTAGATACTAAACTTAGTATTGCAAAACCAAAATGTACTTTAGTGTTTTCTTCACTTCTAAAATTAGGAGATAATCCAACAAATATAGTTCCTATTGTAGTAAAAAAAGCTAAGAATTGATACGGTTCACCTTGAGTTATATCTAAGGTTATAATCATAGCTATTAGAGATATTACAACTAAAAAAATAGAAAATACCCAACCACAATTATATTTAGATTTTAAGCTATAATATGTTGCTGATAAACTTGTTGGTATATAAGTTAGTCTTATTACAACTAAATTATAGACTACAAATAAAATTAAAATTATTATAGATAATAAATTCATAGCTTATGTAATTTGATATAGTATAGATTCTTTAAAAGTCTTACCATCAGGTAATTTAGTATTTAGAATACCTATAATAGTAGCATCTGTTTCATTTTTTACAGCTTTCTCAAAACTATCTGAACCACTAAGTTTATAATCTATTACTACATCTTTATAATGTTCAAATAATTTATTAATAGCTATCATTACTTGTGGTAATTGATAAGGTCTTTCAGGATATTGTAAGTAATCTATTTGTATTTGCCTTATTTGACTTTTCTTCGCTGCAGCATCTTTGGCAGAAAATTCTACAAACACTTCTTTATCTAATATAACATTACCATTTGTACAATACCATTCTGTTTTTACTTTTTCACCTATTAAGAAATTAGACTGATAAACTAATTCATAAGTTCTTTTTATAGCTAATTTAGTTTTCTCTTTATCTAAGAAATAACTTTCTTTATATAGATAACCTTTAGAATATTTTGATTCCTTATATAAACCTTCTAAAAGGTCTATATCAAGAGTTTTTATTTCTAAGTCAGACTTATTAGCTAAAAAACTATTTGCTTGTAATATGGCTAATATAGGTTTCTGTTCAGGTGTTTTATGAGTTATTATTATCTTATCTCCAACATCTTCAAATTTTTCTTTAGAGCCAAACCTTTCTTCAACTTCTTTATAGCCATTGTTTTTAGCATATTGTGTACAGTCTCCCAAAATATTGTTAGGTTGTACAAACATTTCTATATTTCCATTTACTATTTTTGCAAAATTTATCATATTTTTACTTGTACATTAGGGGTGGTAGGATAACCAGAGTTAGTTAATAAAGTTTTTAAATTATTTACATTACCATTATCAGTGTAGAAAATAGAAACTGTTGTATTTACAAAAGCCCTATTTTCTATTGTTGTAGTAGCTGAAGGTATATACATCTGCATAATATTATTACAGTTTACAAAACTTTCAGTACTAAGTGTTTTTAGAGTATTTGGAAAAATCACTTCATTATTATGAAGAATACTATTGTAAAAACAATAATTATCAACTTTTTCAATCTGAGTGTACTCTAAAGAAACCCCAAGAAAATTTATACTTATTGCTGTTTTTAAATCTTTAGAGAACACCTCATTATTAAAATTTATTAAATAGGGGTTTTTAGGACTAATTTGTACTTGTCTTATAAAATTAGGTTGTAAAGTTTTAAAATTTTTAGGGTATGTTTTTAAACCACTTCCTATTCTAATTACTTGTATTTGATTTAAACTATAAACATTTTGTGGTATACTATATTGGATTTCTTGTGTTGCATCATCTATAACAAGTTGTTGAAAACTAAAAGGGGATATATTTTCAAACATTCTAAAAAAACGCTCTATAGCTGCAAAAGAATAACTACTATATGGAGGTAAATATAGTATTGGTGAAGTAGTATTAAAAAATGAGTCTGTAAATTTTTTAAACCCTTCATAAATATTTTTACCCCATAAAGTCTTTTCATTAAATACATTCATATTATTCTAACTCCAAAAATAAATGTGTTGGATATTGAACTATACGAAACCTATGTATAGTATTAGTTTCTAAATTAGGCACTTGATTACCTTTCCAAAGTATGTTAGAGCTACTACCATTAAAATTAAAAGATAGTGTACCTACAGTACTTCCTGTAGTTACTACAACTCTATAAACTAACATTTTATTATTTATAGACGAGTTAGATGCTATATCTACATTTAAAGTTTTCCCACTAACCAATTCATCTTGTAATACATATTCTGTTTGTGGCATTAAAGAGATATTTAGAAGTATGGGATTATTATTAAAAGAAATAATACGTCTTTGCCAAGAAGTATCAGAGCTACTTTGAGAACCACTACTAACATTATCTTCTAAATTTCCCAACCTTTTTAATATTCCCCTAACAAGGAGACTTAGCTCATATCTATTTGTTGTTCTTTCTTCTATATTCATATAAAATAAAATTTAATACAATCTATAGGAAAACCTAAAGATTTTAAACAGGGTAATATTTGCTCAACCCTAAATAATGTTTTGAATTTTTTAAAATCTTCATCATTAAGAGTGAGCTGTCTTATCATCTCTATATATAGAATTAAATATATAGTTCCAACTAAATGTTTTTGTAACTTAGTTGTATTATATGAGCCTCTAATCATAGACATATTAAACATACACTCTAAATCAGAATTTAAGAGAGAAGAAAGTATATGTAAAAACTCATTTTCTATAGAATCTTTAAAATCTTTCTTTATCAAGAAATATGCACCTAATAACTTATTTGTTATAGCAAGAAGTTCTTCTTCACTTATGCAGTCATTACAAGTTTCACAACCACAATTACACAATACTTTATAAATATCAGAAAGTATATTAAAAAGTAAGTTATTATAAAAACTGTAAGTAATTTCTTCAGTTTCATTAGTTGTGAGATTTTTTATAACTAAAATATAAGCATCATCTTTTACTATATTAATAATAAGTTCTTCAGATGGTTCTAGCTGTTTAGGTTCTTGTATGACAATATCTTTATGTTTTTTTTCTCTACATATTACTTTATAAGTAAATAAAGAAACTTCTAATTTATCAGTAGTTTCTTTATTTATTATTTTTATCTTATCTAACAGCAATTCTATTTTGTAGTTCATATTTATTCTGTTTTTTATAGTTAGGTAATGTAAGAGGTATTACCCCCTTACAAAACCCTTCTATAGTAGAAACAACTACTTAATATTAATAACAAAATTTTAATTACACTATTATAGCATCTAAATCTGTAATAGTGTTAGTATCTGCTGTTGGAGCTGCTATAATTACAGACTGATTATGTGTATAATCAACTAAACCACCACGAACTTTATTATCAAATGCAAATACATAAAGAACATATTTACCATTTACATCTGAAACAAATTGTGTGTCATCTACATTAAATATAGCAGATTCTCTATAAGGAGACTCTATAAGACCTTTAGCAAAGTACTCAAGCTTTCTTACATCATAACCACTATTCTGTTCATAAGTAGGTTTATTTAATATTTCTACAACACCATTGTTACCCAAAGCACCTACAAGACTAACAGTAGCTACAGTTTCTCTAGGATAGTTATAATCTGCTTTTGCACTTGGTTTCTTACCTAACTTAGAAGGTAATATCTCTATTTCAAGGTCTGTATACTTTTTATTTGCAGGGGTTGCAGTTACATTAGCAGGTATTAAGACATTTAATATATCATTATCTACATCTGGGTCTGGTACACTTGTAATACCTGTAGTACGCCATACAGTCTTTACTTTGACATTATCTCCACAGTTATCTTTAATAGCATTCTTAAGCAATAGTGTTAGATAGTTAGAATCTATTTCAGAATTTAAAGCATTAGAAATACTCTGGGTCTTAACCATCATAAGTTTAGACATATTGTTAAACCCATATATTTTAAATTCTTCTGCATTATTAAAAGCTATTTTTATACCATATTCAGTACCAGCTTCTGCTTTATAATTTTTTATTTTTACTTTTTGGTTTACAGGTGCTACATAAGCTTTCTTATTAGTGTATACTCTATTTTCAGACTTAATTGTGGGGGTGATTAAAATATTGTCTATTACACCATCACCATCTTCATCTATAGCTGTAGCAAAAAAGAAGTCTTTACCCTGTAAACTTACTGCTCCAAGAGCTTTGTTAGTAGTAGCATCAAAAACACCAACCTGTCCTACTGTAAGAGCTGAAATATCACTACCTGCAGCAAGAAGATTTTTATTGTCTTTAGATACCAAAAGTTTAAAAACACTGTTTATTCTTGACATTGTTATCTATTGATTTGATTTAAATTAATTACTTTATTTTGTTTCATCTGATAATCTGCTAAAGACAAATCACCACTTGTTAATAAGACTGCTATATCTACAATTTCCCTATGAGTTTCTTCTGGAAGTTCACAGTGTTGTACACCTGACAATACAGTACCAGATGGTAAGATGTACCCTGATGTTGAAAACCCTTGAGCATAATGTATATATTTAGGTCTTCTTATATAGTTAATTTTAAAATTAGTTATATCAAAAGTACCATCTGTAAATATGAGGATACCTTCATTTATAAATTTAATGTTTACTTCCCCCCATTCAAAAGAAGATTCTTCAAAAACATTTGTTTCAAAGTCATTTTCGTGTTGTCTTAATATTACTACACCTTCTCTTTCTTCTTTACAAGGAAGTTTTTTCATATATACTTTAGATGAAATATAGAACATATAATCTTCTGGTAATATAGCTGAAAAAGTTTTATTATTAACTTTTTGTAAAGGCTGTAATGAAGTTTCATAAACTACCAAAGTTCTTATACTATCTATATTTCTTTGGCTTTTCTCAAAGCCTAAAGTATCAGTAATACTGTATCTTGGCTCTGCAATAGTTTTTATAAATAGTTCACAAGCCTCATTAAGTTTCCAATCTATTTCAGGAATCCTAAGATTTCTGTTTTGTTGTGAGTCTATTTTATTTAACTTCTGTTTGAAGTCATAGTGCATTTCCTGTACAGTCATATTATATCTGTTTTAATTATTAATTAAAAAGAATTTACTTTCTCTATAATTTGAGCTTTTAAAGCCTGATTCTTTACATCTGAAAGATAATCTATTGTAGCTTCCAAATCAAAACCTAATTGGTCATCAAAGTAATAAATAGCACTACCTTCTTTTCTAAGAACGTTCTTTTGTAAAGCTTCTAATACTAATGCGTGAGTAGTGTTCTTTTTATTATCTCTATTCATAATACTAAGAACCTTTTCTGCACCAACCTTATCTATAGCTTCTTCAAATTTTAAGTCTATATAGTCATTAGATTGATTTTTAGTATTAGTACCAAGTAAGATTTGGATAATTTCTACTTTTTTACTTATAGGAAGTTTTTCACTCTCTACAATAACTTTTCTCTTTATAGCAGCTCTTGAAGCTTTACGTGCTGTTTCTTCCTGTTCATCAAATATAACAAAAAGAGCATCTGGATATAAACCATCTTCATACTCTTTCTGAGAATTAGCTACTAAATCACAAGCTTTTAAGAGTTTAACTTTAATAAAATCTAATGGTCTTGAAGTATCAAAAATATTAGTTTTATTCTCAAGTCTTACCTGACCTGTAGGACTATTCCAAAATGGATGTGTCTTTTCTGGAATATATTCAGGAGATAAATCAAAACCTGTTTTATCTTCTAAGTCTTTCCTTTCTTCTTCTGTTAAACCTGTGGCATATTGACCTGTTTCAACACTAACTAAAGCTTCAATTATAACAGGTCTTGCAAAAGATTTTTTACCTGTATAACCGTGCCATTTTTCTCTTTCTATGGGTTTTATTTCTACTATAGCCATATAAATTGATTATTAGTTTAATTATTAATTGTTTATATATTTCTAAATTTGTTTTTTATCTTGTATTAATATGGGTAAGGTATATTTTACCTTAAACCCATATTAGAATACAAAGATAATAAATATATTACAATTATGAATTACGTTTTAAAATAAGCTGACCACAACGTGTAACATCTTCAATATGTATACCACATTCCTTAGATACGTGCATAGAGTAGTATTCACCAGAGTGGCTCATAAGAGTTCCTTTATTAGCTCCATAAGGATTAACAAGACCTGCTACATAACCAAACTTATAACCATCTTTCTTAGAAACTAATCTAATATTAGATTCGCTACCTTCACCAGAGAAATCCAAGAAATTAAATTTCATAGATTCAACAGGATAACCTGTAATCGGGTCTATTTCAAAGTTTATAGTTCTATCATCTTGTATAGGATTATGAACTACTTCAAGTTCCACACCATTGTGCATTTTATAAGCTAAGAACTGATAACCTATAGAGTAAGCATTAGTATGATACTCTGACTTCATACCCTGTATAGGATTAAAGTTACTATTAGCTAAAACCCAACCCCTTTTCTGCATAAGGTCTTGCATAGCTCTACTAAATATAAGCATACCATATTCACCTGTAAAGACTTTAATTTTACGTTTTACACCAGGTTTAATACGAGAGTAATATATATCAAGTAGGAACTCTTCAATAAGTTTAGCAGAAAATTCACTGTAGTAGTGAATATTAGAGTCTTCGAGTTTTTCATATATACCAGAGAAAGAATCTACCATTCTTCCAGGAGCATTGTTAATAGAGTGAGATATTCTGTTATACCAGAAAGCTCTTTCAAGTTCTCTATACCATTGCTGCCAATACTCTACTTCAGTAAGTCTAATCCAAGAATCGTGGAAATTACCCTTAGAATCAGGTACTTTAACTGCAAGAACCTGTTCTGCTACATAGTCAGTAACTTTATAGTGTTTTCTAAACTTACCAAGTTTATCTTTAAGTATTAACGAAGAACTTGCGTGAGTAGAACCATCTTCAGTATCACCTTCTCCATAAGTAGAGAATAGTTTTGCCCAAGCCTGTCCAGATTCCAAGAATTTAACAGGTACAAAATCATTGTAATTATCAGTTACAAGACGCAAGGTATATATCCAACCATTACCATCTTTTATAGGTGCAGTCATAACTCTACTCTGATATTTCTGTCCAGAAGTTCCAGGAGAAATAACATCACCAGGTACATAGAGGTCTTCATCACCTTTAATCCTAAAGGTAGTTTTACCAAAACCTGGCTTAGTAGCAGTTTCTACTTTTTCTATAATAGTAAGAGGTCTTTCATCAATACCTTTTAGTTCCCATTCCCATTCATTGGAAGTTATAACTTTTTCAGCACCTGTATTCCAAAATATACTTGAAAGTGGGTTACCTGAATAGTAATTCTGTGCAGAGAACAACTGATTCATTTTACCCTCAAATATTTCAGGTTTTATAATCAAAGCTGCCCCCAAATGATTTAACTCTGTCATAGTGTTATTCCAGAGCATTGGTTTTGTTCTAATACGATTTTCTATTGGCATTTTTTTATAAATTTATTATTAAAAAAAATCTGCAAGACTTTTCTTACCACTTAATGAACTTCCAAAATTAGGTGATTTTAAGTCTCTGCGTTGTTCTAAATTAGTTTTTATCTCTTTTGTTTTTTTATCTATGACTTTCTTCTCAAACTGTGAGAAGTCAAAATCATTATTTAATAGTTTAGCTAAAAGTATAGTCTTTTCAGAATCTTGAAACACTTCTGCTAACTTCTTTTGAAAACCTGTTACAAAAGTCTTATTAGGTGTTTTGTAATCTTTTTTTGTTAGCATATTAAGTATAGTGTACTTTTCTTGAGGTGTAATCTTAAAACCTTTTATTTCATCCGTATTATCTAATACATCTTTTATCTCTTTCTTATAAGACTCTTCTTGTAAAGCTCTGCTTTTATTTTGTCTCTCTGTTTCTTCAAGAAGTCTTTTCTTTTCTTCTTCTCTTTGTTCTTTTATTTTAGCTTCATATTTTTTAGCTTGAACAAGTTTCTTTCCAGACTCTTTTAGATATTCTAACCTATCTTCTATTTCATCATTATCCCAACCTTCTAATTCTAATTGGTATCTTATAACCTCATCTTGATAAGATTCATCTTCAAGGTCTCCTTCTGGTATATCTGATACTTCTCTATATATATTAAAGAAATCTGCAGTACTACCACCTTCTCTTTTAAATTTTATAAAAGCTCTTGCATCTTCATCAAGTTCTTCTTTAGCCCAATTTTTTATTCTTTCAGATACTTCTTTTTCATATTCCTCACTTTGAAGTTCTAAGAATTTAGTACTATCCATATTTTCTAAATTCTGTTCTTCAATATTAGTATGTTTAAAAATACCTGCCTGTTTTAAATCATCATAAAAATCTTTAAATATAGAAGTGTTATTATCTCTAATTTGCTGTTCTTCTACTTTAAAATCATTAAACTCTACATCTTCTTCTTTTTTTGTATCTTGTGGTTTAGATTTTTGAGTTGTGTCATCTTTATCATCTTTATCACCCTCATCTGTTTCTTCAATATCTTCCTTTTTAGGGGTTTCCTCTACAGGTTTTTCATTAAAGAAAACATCATCACCACTATCTTCCCATTGAAATTCAACTAAACTTTTATTTTCCATATAAAATTTTTTTGCAAAATTAAAATTAAAAACTCTATTATTTTGTACTTATTAATATAATATTAAAAATTGTTCCTTATTACATTATTTCCCAGAAACTACTTTTTTCATTACATTTCTTTTTATTTTTTGTTTCTCTAATTCAACTTTATCTTTATGTTCTACTTTTTGTTGCTCTAATTTTTCTTTCTCTAACTCTAATTTAGATTGTTTTATTTCAGCATCAACACCTGCTTTATAAACTTCCAATACATCAGGTACACCATCTTTATCAAGGTCTTTATCTTCATTAAAACCAATAGATAATATAGTCTGTTTCTGAAGCTCTCTTTCAGTTTTAAGTTCTTCTTGTCTTTCCATTTTTTTCATTTCAAATTCCCATTCTTCTCTCTTGAACTGTCTTGCTGCTTCTTCAGATTTTTCTCTAAACTCAAGTTCTCTTTGCTGTTGTTCTGAAAGTCTTTCCTGCTTTTCTTGTTCAGCAAGTTTAAGAAGTTCTTCAGCTTCAGCAACAGAATTACTTCTCATTATCTTAATAATATCAGATACTTCAATATTTTGATTTTGAATAGAAGCGTGAGCCAACTGTTGCACCATTTGCAAGGCTTCATCAGCTTTCATAGAATCTGCTATAAATATGCCATAAGTAGAGTTTTCAAGTAAATCATAATCTATAGTTACCATCTGTTTAGATAGGTCATCTAAGGTATAAGATAAGTGTTGAGGCTGTGTCTGTAAATAAACACATTTAGCACATTCTATAAGAGCTTGTAAAACTTCTCTTTGAACACTATTATGAACATTAAAGTAAGGCTCTAATATATTAGCAGATTGTAATAAAGCTTGTTGCGTATTTCTAACTGCTTCATCTCTACCTATTTGACCCTCTATTTGTTTAGTAATACCCACAGATTCACCACATCTTCTTTCTATATATTCAGCTAATTGTATATAATTATTTATATCAGAGGCTAAAGATAAGTTTAATTCTTTAGCTGCTTCACCTATATTAGAAGTGCCTTTATTACCCTCTTCAAAGGGGTTTAATAGACCTATCTTAGCTGTTTTAAAGTAGTACATCCACTTTTCTACATCTAAGCCTGCAGACTTAGGTATAAGCCCTGCATTAAGTAATATAGCTTTACCATCATCTGAAGCCATAAGTAGCTCTATTCTATAAAATAAAATATTATAAATGTATTGATAATACTTCATTCTATCTATTAAAGATGTAGATTCAGAATTATTAGCATCATATTCTACACCTATATAAGATAGTTTACATTTATATAGGTTATCTAAATCCCTGTTTTGTCCTGGTACTTCTCTAAGTAAACAATATATATCTGTACCTATTTTATACCCTTCATATTTAGTAGGAATCCATTCTGTTTGTATTTCTATATCACCTGCTTCTGGGTTAAATTTGTATGCTTCATCTACAATATCTTGTAATACTTCTTGACTTTCTGCATCAAAATATGTTAGAAATTTAATAGGCTTTAAAGCTTTCCACTCATAGTGGACTACTCTTACACCTACATCTCTATTAGGCATATTACTAAAAGTAAAAGTATCTTCAGCTGTACCTACACCATTTTTGTAGTCCTCATATATTTTATCTATTTCTTTATCTGTAAGGTCTTTACCAAATTTATTTACAATTTCAGATGGCGTTAAGAACATTTCATAAGAAGCCCATTCACTATCTTCTATAGAATTAGATTCACTATTTCCGCTATAATTAAATCTAAGTGGGTTTATAACTTTTAAAATAGGTTCTCCTAAATATGAACCTACCCAATAAATTTCTTTACTTGATATTATACCATTCTTAAAGCCCTCATTAAATTTATTTTTAACACTTTGTCTCTGCATAAGATATTCAAGAATATGATTTGCCAACATTTCTGCAGGGTCTTGATGTTTCCTAAGCATATACTTTTTTACTTCTTCGGGTGTCATAGCTTGTATTTGAGACTCTATTTCTTGCTGTATTTGAGACTGTTCTTCAGGTGTTAATTCCCTACCCTTAGTTTCTTCCATAGCTTTAGCTTCTGCCTGTTCTCTTATAGGCTGCATTATAGACTCTATAACATATTCTTTTATCTTATCAAAATAAGCCTGTTCTTTCCTTGTAGTAGCTTCTTTATTAGTAGCTACTGCAGTATAAGAAAAAGGTCTTCTCATCTCCATACCTAATACTGCTTTTATTTTACCAGATACAATATCTTTATTTGTAAAATCTGCAGGTAATTCTCCTATATCTTTACCAAAAGGATAGCATATATGTTCAAAATCAGTTTTATTAATTTTGTTATTAAATAGGTCATAATTTATTTTCATTTTATGTTTTTTATTTAAACCAGACCCATCTACAAAATTAAACTCTGTAGTTCTTACATCCTGAATACTGTTTATTTTATCCTTAAACCAAGCCTTATTATTGGCTTCTTTTTGTTGCCTTGTTAATCTCTGTTTATAATTAAACTCACCCATTTCTTCTATTAAATTTTTCTAATAAGTTTATCATTTCTTTAGTGTTATCTTTTGTTTCTACATTATAGTCTTTACCTAACTCTTCTTCTTGAACTTGAAACATTACCTGTATTAAAGCAGATATTCTGTCAAAGTTACCTTTTCTATTATATTTTAATAACTCCTCTAAAAGACCTATTGAATATATTGTTTCTAACATATAGATAGGGTCTCCATTCTCATCATAATCCTTTACTTGTAATAACCAATCTTTAATATATTTTTCCCCTGCATCTTTGAGCTGTTCTGTCATATGACACCCATAAACCCTTGCTACAGAGGAGTTTTTAATATTTTTAGATATAACTGTATCTGGTTGTACAGCTAATTGGTCTAATCTTTTTATTCTTCTAAAATAGTTCTTTACGTGAGTTACTTCATTCTCGTGCATAATTTCACAGTTATATAAATCTGCTAACATAGAAGCTATTCTGTTTACATCATCAGCTTCTTCAGGTCTACCTATATATTCTGCAACTATAGTGTTATTATTATAAGAACCTTTATACTGCCCTTTATAAACTATTATAGAAGCTAAAGAAGTTCCTAAGTCTTGTCTATATGGGTCATAGCCTATCTTATATAAACCTCTTGGGGCATTTTCAATAGGGTACTCATATATAATAGGACAGCCCCTTAAATCATCTACTTTAGGTATATAATTATATATAGGTTTTAATTTATTCTCTAAATCAGGTTTAGCTATAACTTTACCATTAACTCTTTCAAGGTATACAGGCATACCCATTTTAGTCTGTAAATGATTAGTTATAACTTTATCTAATTGTGTTCTAAGTTCTACAGTTGGGAATATATTAAAAGAAGCAATATTAAAAGCATCAGAAGGACAAAGTGGAAATTCTTGTATATGTTGCTGCAAAAGTGTTTGAGAAGAAGAATTAGCTATTATTTTAGCTCTTCTTTCTAATTCCCATTTAGTAGCACCTTCTATATCAGAGTTACCCTGTTTATCATAAAACCCTTCTAAGTTCCAACTACAAGGGTGGAAAAAACATACATCAGTATCTTCTTTACCTTCTTCCCATATATTTTTAAAAGGCATTAATTCGTATGCTATGGGATTTAAACACATATCTGCATAGTCTACAGTACCTTTTTTTAAGTCCCCAGAAGTACCTATGATAATGATTTGTCCTGTCATTTTAGTACCTGCTGTAAGAGATGGTTTAGTAGCATTATAAGCTAAAGCTAAATTATCAAAAGCTCCTGCTTCTTCAAATATAATTTGAAAAGCATCTATACCACGCATAGCATCAGGGTTATCTTTAAAAGTTCTTGAGGCATCTATTTGAGATTTATAACCTTTCTCAATATTAATACCATTTATATTTTCTATATAACCTGACTTCTTATAATCTCTTTTATCTAAAAGTCTTTGTTTAGACCAGCCTGTATGTTCATCTATAAAGTTAAGATAATCATTGACTTTATCCATAGTTTGGTCTACAAACTTTTTCTCAAAAGCCCCTATAGTTGTTAAAGAACCTCTTGTGGTATTATAAGTATTAGCACATATAGCACCTACTTTAAAAGAGTAACCACGTCTTCTTGCTTTACCTACTACAAAGTGATAACCACCATTTAAAAAGTCTAAATTAGGTTTTACAAATAAACCTAATCTATCTAATATTTTTTGTGATATAGCATCTCTCTTAGCTTTAACTTTTATAGCCTCTGCTTTTTCTTCTAAGTCTTCAGATTTAGATAATTGTTTATAAGTTCTATTATAACTATACCATTCTCTTCTTTCATAACTACTTGATGGTACTAAGGATTTATTAGAACAAATGCCATTTCTTGCTATCTCTAAAGCCCAAAAGAAATTATAATCACCATCCCAGAAATCTGGAAAAGACATTTTTTTAGAAGCTACAATATCTTCTTCATCTACATCATCAGAGGTTTGTTCAAGTCTTAATATAGGTGCATAATTTAAATAGAAGTAATGATGCCCTGTTATTTTTACAACTTCTTTACCTCTACCTTTAACTTCATAACCCTCTCTACATCTTCTTAACTCTTCTTCCCAATAAGAGACCCAATCAGGTGTACCATAAGGGGCTTCACAATAGTAACCCCTTTCAAGAAATCTTGTTGCTGCTTCTGTAAATACAGAAGTGTCTAACCATTTACCTGAATTATCTCTTATTCTTTTAGACATTATTGTTCAAAATAATTTACAGTTTTACCACCTCTTACTTTAACAGATTCAAAAAGTTCTTGTTCCACCCTTTCTTTTAGAGTATGTAAAGTTTGTATAACCCTTTCACTATCTGCTATAGCTGAGGTAACATCTTTAGGTTTATATAAAGGGTTACCTGTTTTAGGGTTTTTTTCTGCTAAATCTATATCTTTTAAAAATCTTCTTGTTTTCTCTGCAGCCTCTAAATTATCCATATAATATTGATATGATGGAGAAGCTTCTATATGAAACTCTATAAGCTTATTTATAGCCTCTTCTATTAGTTTATCTGGTTTCCAATCAGGCTTAAATTTTAGAAGTTGTTTAAGCTTTTCAGCCCTTTCAGCATCATTATATCCTGAATAAGGGTTAGACTTCTTTTTAGAAGTGAATAACTCTATATAAGTAAATTCAGCTATAGCTACAGACTTATCTTTAGAAGAATCTCTAACCCATATCTCCTTAAATGGAGATATGAGCAGAGTTTCTGTATTAGGTTTAGCAATATTATTTTCAACTACAAATAAAAATGCCATTATGAATATAGGGCTTTTCTAACTAAATCTCTAATTTTACTTTCTGTTAGACCATCTTCTTTAATACTATCAGTTATAAGAGTATCCGAGAATTCATCGTTATCTTCATCTTCTTCATCATCAAAATCTTCATCATTAATTTTATCAAGTTCTTCTCTATATTCCAAAGCTACTATTCTATAAGTCCACATAATAGCTTCTTCTATTTTTTGAGTAAATATATCTACTTCTCTTGTATAAGGAAGGTCTGCTACATATTCTAAGATTTCTGTAAGTTTTTCTCTACTCTTTCTAATTTTTTCTTTTACTATTTCCATATTAATTACAATTTTGTTGTTACTTAGTTATTACTTAATTATTACTCTCTTTAAATTAAAATTCTTTTATTAAACAATAAGTTATTTTACTCTGAACCCCTATGGTATCTAAAACTTCAAAATAATCTGTAGTGTTATTAACTACTTGACACCCTGTACTCCACCCATTAATAAATTTAGCTATGTATGGGGATGTAGAGTATGTAGCTGTATGAAAATTTACCCCAATTACACCAGATTTTAATTCTCCTATTTCTTCTACTTTAGAGTTTTTATTCCAATCTCTATAATATTTTATAGGCGAAGCTTGTACTAAAGCTCTCATTTTAGATTTGTGTTTACCAGGTGTCCAAAGATTGTAGTACCACTCATTTGTCTTAATTACAGCACAACCTTGTTTATTATAGGCACTATAAGACTTTAAACCTGTTAAACCTGCATTAGTAGTTCCTGTTAATTTCATAATAAATTCTTCTCCTTTAAAAAGGTAGAACATATCATCAAACTCATTAAACTTGTCTTCTTTAGACTGTACTCCTAAAATCCAATAACCCTTAGGTATAATTCTAAAGGATTTTAGGGTTTTTACTTTATCTAACAACTCTGATATTGAATATTCTCTCATATTAATTTAATCTGTTAAATTAAACTTATTTAAAATTTCTCCTTTTATTTCTAAAGTATCTATACTACCATCTTTATAATACACATCTATAAACTTATTTATAGGCTGATTAGATATACCTAAATGATAGGGTATTGTAGAGGCTTTATATTTTACTTCTAATTTATTGTCTTCATATTTCTCTATTATAGTACAAGAGCCACATCTTGGTGAGAACTCTAATACTACATCAGAAATATCTTCTTTAGTTTTAAATACTACTAAGACCTTTTGATTCTCTTTTATAGTACCTATATTTACTATTTTTTGTTCCCAATGATTTTTATTGCTTTCTTCCATTTTATTATAAGTGAGTACTCCATTTTATATTAAAAAATTTACCTTCTGATATACCCCAAAGCATATCTGTTTTTTTACAATAATATAATGTATTAGAATCCATTTTTTTCCAAGCTCTTTTTGACATCATTTTGGGATAGCAAGGTTTATCACAAGGCTTATTAGCAAACTGTAAAGCAGTGGTTTTACATCCACATATTTTACACTGTCCAGAATTATAACATTCTCTATCCATAGAGGCAACTCTTACTTCATATTGTTCTCTAATATGTTTTCTTATAAGTCTCTTATCTATTCTATAGTATATAAAATATCTAATGTTTCCTATTAAGAAACTTCTTGTGTTTGTAACTATATAAGTAATCCTCTCTAAGATTCTTTTGATACTCTTCATTTTTTAATTTCTGTTTATAAGTTTCTTCAGATACAATACCTTTTTTATATCTCTCCTCAACACTTTTAGTAAAATACTCAAGTCTTACATCATTACATAAGAATTTTCCTAAATGAGTTAAAGTAAAATCGTGTAGTTTACCACCATCTATATATTCTTTCATTATCTTAAATGGGGACTCACAAATATTCTTTACCTTAGAATAAGGTAAATTTAGGGTGTCTTTATTTTCTTCATAAAATTCGTGTATTAAATTTTTACTCATAACTTAGTTTAAAGCTATATATCTGTTCGTTCTTATTAGGAATTAATATCTCAAGTATTTGTAATTTATTTTCTTTACTTATAATACAACCTTTCTCTTTAAGTTGATTTAAATAATTACTTAATCCACCAAAAGATAAATTTAATTTCTCTTTAACTATTTTTCTACCTGTAGTAGAGAATGGGTCATTTTCTAAATCACCACTTAACATCATAAAACAAGCTAAAACTTCTATTTCCCTATCTGTAAGATTTATGTCTATAATAGGGTTAATTAGAGACAAGTGTATTTTATAGTATTTAAATTTATCTACAATTAAGCTTTTCTTTATTACTTTACTCATAGTATATGTATATATTTCAAAGTGCAATTCAAAGTGCAAAATTAATCTTTTATTTTAAATTAGATATAAGAGTGTGGTTATTTAACAATATTTATATATAATGTGGTGTTGTTATATTAAGCTATTGTTAGGAGTTAGAGTAAAAAATATTTTTTATAAAATTTGATAGACTGATTTTTTAAGTGAAAGTTTAAAATGGAAATACCCCCCACTGTGTTTATATTTTTAGTTTTAATTTATAGTGAGTTTTAGTGGGGGCATTTATAAATATTAGTATTTATGGATGGAAGCGTGGACTATCCCTAAAACAACACCCCACTTATTTTTGACAAAGGAAATACCCCCAGACCTTACTAAGTACTATCAAGTTTTCTCTGGTTAAATAAAAATTAAGATATTCTTCGTGTCTTGCAACATTGTCGAATCTTACGAGGTATCAAACTAAACTTTATCGTGTTGATAGAGATTTATCTTATTCTACACCTGATACATCATAAACAACACCTCACTTGGTTTTGTATTGTAGGCTACACATAATATTAGTCCAATACAAGAGTTAAACCGTTTTATTAACTAATTAAACACAAGACACAATGGGTACAATGGACTTGAATTGGCAGTACTTAGAAGAAACTGCAGAAATCTATTGCAATGGTACTGTAATAGATTTACCCTATGCTGATATGGAATTCCATAGCATAGACCACTAATAAATATGTGGTGAATACTCACCACATATTTATTGTCCAAAATACCACATAAACAACGCCTCACTTATTTTGGGCTTTTGCCCAATTATTATAAATTTATTCGTTTTATTAACTTTAAATCTTATTTCAAAAATGATTAAAGGTTTTGTAAGGGTTTTCGCCAACCCAGAAACAGGCGAAGTGTACACACCAGACAAAAAGAATCCCGAAGTTCTGGTTGTAGGGGTTGAACAAGTCATTAAAAGACTTGGCAGCTTTGCAGGTAAAGAGCGTAGAGTTGCGTTTATACGCGGTGATAAAGACTTTATGCTCGGGGAAAATTTCAAGGTAGGTCAGGTTCTTGATGGCACTATTATACGCAAGTATAGTTATGAGCCACAATATGCCACCCAAACACCTGTTATTAATCCACAGACACAGGAAGTAGCACTCAAGAATGGTAAACCTTACTATATGTCTCAGGAGTTTGTAGATGACAGAGACGCTAAGGACATACCACTTGGTTCTATACCTGTTCACACTGCTGTTGAGGTCAATGCAGAGGCTGAAGCTATGGCAGCCCAACAATTCTAACATAGCACAGTAACTAAGAGTTGAGCCTTTGGCTCACTCTTAGTTTTTTTTATTAGTTATGCTAAGCGTAAAGAGCAAAACTAATCTTTGATTCAATATGGAAAAGGTAGGAAAGTTTTTGTTTTCTCATACTTTATGTTTTTGGTCATTCCTTTATACGAAAAAAATTTCAAAATTTTTTCTTTCTGGATTAAACCTTTTCCATATTTTTTTAGTCTAAGTGTTGTAAGCTAAACTTACTGCACTGCAGGAGGGGGGTGTAGTAAGTTTGGATAAATACAAAATTTAGTTCTAAAACTTTCTAATACTCCTAATACTTAATAGGAGTTATTCCTAATACCAACCAAAGAAATAACTTAGAATATATTTAACTTATTGATTACTAAATTAATAACCTAGGTTATATAGAAAATACACACTTAATACCTTTTGTGTGGAAATATCATAAGTTAGGTAGTCTACACCTATATGTAGTATATGTATCTAAAAAGCTGTTTTAAGACTTGTAGTAAGACTGAAATAGTAATAAAGGTATTTTTATACTACTTATTAAGAGAAAGTGCTGTGATGAGGCTTAAAATGATTTTAGCTTTTTATAGTGTTAAAAGTTTTAACAATAAAATTGAAAATTTTTCTCAGTGTATATCAGAGAGTTACAAACTTTTTTTCAAAAAAGTGAAAAAAAAGTGCAAAAAAATTTGGTGGACTGAAAAATTTTTTGTTTTTTTTAAATAAAAACATAATCATACTTATGATTATAAATCAATAACTTACATTTTTCTTAAAAATCCAAACTTTCTTTTCTTTCTTTTGGTACTTTTCTTTCTTTTCTTTGTGTCTATTTTGTCAGGTTTTTTATGAGAAATCTGCCATTATGTCATACTTTTTATAAAGTCTTGAGGCTAAGCAGTTAAACTATATATTAGCTCTAAACTAAGTGTAAGCTATGCTAAGCAGTTTAGCTAAGCTATGCTTAAGCTGAGCTTTTCTTCTAAGACTCTTTAGAGAGTTATTTTAGGCATTTTAGAATTATACTGAAGAAAAGTCTTATTAGGGTTTTAAAGTGCTTCTAAGGTCTTTAAAATGAATTTAGGAGTAAAACCCCTATATAATATATAAACTATGCTGCAGCTAAGCCTAAGCTAAACTGTAGCTAAGACATTCTTTTAGGGTCTTTAAGGAGTATATAGTTAGAACTAAATATAATTTAGGGTTTTTAAATTCCTTAGAGTTCACATATAGTCTTTAAGTGCTTCTAAGGATTCTAAAGTATATTCTGTTAGTCCTAAATAAAATAAGATATTTATTAGCTGTAGTACATATTATATATATACTATAGCACACCATATAAGTTTGTAGTGTCTTTGGGTTTCCCATAATTACTAAAATAAAAATTTCACACAATTCCTTTCCTAAAGACACTATAAACTTTTAAGAATATAGACTTATAGTACACATAATTTTTCTCATATCTATTTATCATTTTGTTTTGTGTTTTGTACCTATGTGTACTATAAGTTTATAATTCTTCAAAAATTTTGTGTTTTAGTTTAGTTTTGTATTGGTAATGTATTGAGTTTTAAGTAGTAATGAGTATTTTATTATTTAGAATTATTATAAATAAGTAAAGGTTTGATTTTTAAGTATTTAAAGTTCTGTTTAGGGTGTTTAGTGGGGCTAACTACCACACCCTCAAAACACTAAACACTAAAAACCCCAATAAAAAACCAATATAATTCATAACACTATATTTCAAAAAACCACTAAAATAAAGCACTAATTTCTACATTAAAAAAGAATAAAATAACAAATAACATATAAGTAACAACTAAAAAATTTAATCAAAATGGAATCAAAAACAGTTTTTAAAATAGGTATGAAAGTTTATGACAGCTTAAATTACCCTAACTTTACAGGTACTGTAGTAGAAATAAAAGAAGGTAGTTATTATGGTATTATCGTTTCTTTTAAAAATTCTGTAGGAGATATTAAAATTATCAGTTATACTCCTAAAGGAAATATAATAGATTATTCTGCTCCAACATTATCTACATCACCTTATATAATACAAGGTTTTGAACAGAAAGCTTCTATACCTACTTATGAAGAAGCAAAAGAATGGTTTAAAGATAATAGGTGCATATTTGTAGTAGATAAAAATATTCCTGAAAATATATATTTATCAGAAGAGTATTTTAGAGCTTTTGAAGCATTAAAAAAACTAATTATTTTAAGAGATTATTATAATCAAGGGTGGATACCTGATTGGAATGATTTTAAAAGAAAGAAATTTTGTATTAGAAAAAATAATTATTTTAATAGTTTAATAGTGGATACTTATCTAACAGTTAAAAAAGTTTTATATTTTAAATCTGAAGATATAGTTGAAACTTTTATGAAAGAACAAGAAAAACTATTAAAACAAGCTATAATATTACTATAATAATCAATAAATAACCAATTTCACCTATGAATAAGAATAAAATAGTTTCAGTACTACTTGATATAGGAATTTATTTTCTTATGACTATAGTTCTCGCTCTTTATACAAACTCTTGTTTCAACTCTTTAAAGAAAAAAGAATCTAATTTAAAAATAGAAGCTTTTACAAAAGAATTAGACCTATTCAAAGACTATCTAAAAATACAAAGTAATGAAGCTTCTCTAAAAGTAAGAGAATTATCTTTAGATATTAGAGATTTTGAATCCCAAGATGAACTTATAGATATAATTCAAGATGCACAAATGTTTATTTTAGAGAAAGAGAATACTTTTACTGATAAACTAAGAATACCACTTTCTTTAAATAAAACAGATGTTTTAATAGGTATGATACATAATATGTCTTCAAAAGATTTAGAATTACTCAAAGAAAAATTAAAATAAAATAAATAGTAACTAATAGAATAACAAGTAAAATGAACACAAAAACAATAAAAAACACAATTAAGAATTTAAAATCTCTTCTAGTTTCAAAAAAGAAAAAACATTTTGAACTTACAGAAGAAACTATAGAATTTATGGGTTCAATTCTACATAGAATTAAAGCTACTAAAAATTTACCACACATAAAAGTAAAGAAAGGTGATTTAGGTGGCTTTATTGAGGAAGAAAGTAATCTAAAAGATAAAGCTTGGGTTTTTAATGAAGCTAAAGTTTTTGGGGGTGCAGAAATATCACAAAAAGCTACTATTAGAGGTGAAGCAATAATATATGGGAAATCAAAAATATTTGGTAAAATAGAAATTGATGATAATACAAAAGTATCTGGTAAATTAGAAATAAGTGAAAAAGGTATTTTTGGCAATAACATACATATTTTTAATCTCTAATTAAAACTATTAGATTAAAATGCTAACATTTATATTTCTCTTATTACTAATATATTTTGTACTTTATTCTGAATAAAATAAATTATGGATAAAATAAATAAAGTAGACTTGGAAAATTTCAATAATATTAAGTCTAATATTTATGACTTAATATATATGGCAGCTGATTTTTATAATAGGCTTTTAATTATAAATAACATTTCTTTCTTAAGAGGGTATAATAAACTTAATAAAATACTTGATATAGAAAAATACGACTTTTTAGGTTCAGCTGTAATAGATTACTTTAATGATTATTTAAAAGTGTCTATAAAAGAAAGAGATTTATATTTATATATTAACAGTAAATTTTTTAATTGTAGTACTACAGAAGAAGTAAAAACTTTTGTATATGAAAGATTAAAAAATGATATAAATATAGAAAAATCTCTTTTAGAATTAAAGATAGCTACTTCTAATGAAGAATTGAAACAACTAAATAAAGAAGATATTAAAACAATTGAATAAAAACTTTAAAAAATAATAAACAAATGAATAATAAAATAAAAACAGCATTGATAGGGTTATTTATTATAACCCTATTTTCTTTTAGTGTAACTTCTTATGGTCAAAATAGAAGTTCTCTAAGTAAAAGTGATAAAATAGAACTAATGGCAAAAGAAACTACAAAAGTATCTATACAAGCCATTAAATTAGGTGATACCTTTAAGAAATATGGTTATACCAAACTCTTTAATTACTATGTCAGTGCTATACAAACTTCCTCTAAAGCTATAGATTTGTATAATAAGCTACAAACCTTTACAGAAAATAAATTAGCTGAAGATGAAGCTTATCTTATAGATATATTTACTTTAAGAACAGAAATATTAGCTTCTAATGTAGTTACCTTAGATGATGCAAGTTTTATAGCTTTTAAAAAAATAGTTTTGGAATATTTTTATGAAAACTAATTTCTACTATTGTAGATGCGTGCAGTAGTAGCACCTATTATATATGTTTTCCCTACACTAACTCCTAACATATAAGGATTACTACAGTTAGTGTTCTAAGCTTAAGTGGTGGAATAGGTATACACAAGAAATTTAAGATTTCTCAGTTAGTAATAACTATATGGGTTCGAGTCCCATCTTAAGCACTAAAAAATAAAATGAATTTATAAATAAAAAATATTAAAATTATGAGCAAAATTGATTTGTATGATTTAGAGTATATGCTTGAAAGTATATGTGAAAGAATTCAAAAAGCACAAGAAATTTTTATTGAAACAGTAGATACTGATACAACTCCAATAGAGTTAAGAGATTATTTTAATGAAAATATTTTAGATATAAATATATATGATTTTTGTAAATATGCAACAGTAAAGTTTGTAGATGAAAGTCTTATAGTTACAATAGACCCTATGCATACTTGTTGGAGAACAAGAGCTTTAACTTTAAAAAAAGCTCTGTTTGATTGTAAAGATGAAGAACTTAAAGATTTTATATTGGATGAAATTAAAATGTTAATACACAATAAAATAGTAAAATTAAAAACTGAAATAGAAATTAAAAACAGTGATTTAAAATCCTTATATAAAATACACTCTAAATATAACAACAAATAAACAAAAAGCAGCAGTTAAATTTTGTGAAAGAGTATTACACATTACCTTTAAAGGCGACTTAAATAATTTTCCTCAAGTCTCAAATTTTTTATCTGAAAATCTTGATGAAGCAAAAGATATATATTTAGAAAGAATTCATCAACTAATAAATAAAACTAACCAGTTTAATTTAACTACAAAAAGATATACAAAAGCTGAAGTTGAAGAGATATATTATGATAAAAACTCTATTTTATTATATGGTAGATTAAAAGATAAATTTGGGGATAATGGATTAGTTAGTATCATTATTGGGAAAAAAGAAAATAAAATATTGAATATTCCATTGTGGATTATGAGCTGTAGAGTTTTAAAAAGAGATATGGAAAAGGCAATGTTAGATTCTTTAGTAGAGATCTGTAAAACCAAAGATATTGAAAAAATTGTAGGAAAATATATACCAAGTTCAAAAAATTTAATGGTAAAAAATCATTATATAGAATTAGGATTTAAATTAATTGAAGATGAAAATAATATAACAACTTGGGAATTAGATATTTGTGAATATGAAAATAAAAACGAAATAATTGAAATAGGAGAGTATTAGAATGGATATTTTAAACAAATTACAACAAATTTTTAGAGACGTATTTGATGATGAAACAATAATTTTAACAACTGAGACAACACAAGATGATATAGAGGATTGGGACTCATTAGCTCAAATAAATATAATTGTAGCAATAAAAAAAGATTTTAAGATAGATTTTTCTATGGAAGAAATTGGAAAATTAAAGAATGTAGGGGAAATTGTAAAGAAGATAGAAGAGAAACTATAAGGAGAACAAAGTGAAGTTTCATCATATTGGAATATGTTGTAAAAATATTGAAAAAAAAATAAATTCAATAGAAAAAATTCATAAAATAATAGAAAAAACTGAAATTATATATGACCCATTACA
>ERZ773014.34-NODE-34-length-90611-cov-7.592827_pt1 | contig 90611 bp, 78 predicted proteins | sample MGYA00580841_ERZ773014 | MGnify/ENA primary metagenome ERZ773014 (study PRJEB29015, sample SAMEA2737989) | human oral metagenome | biome: human oral; feature: human-associated habitat; material: dental | place: China | collected 2067 ... | reverse complement strand
TTCCGCGCAAGTGTGCTGAAATCTCTATACTTTGTGCCGCTTCGCCGCTCGTAACGCACCTATCATAAAGGTAAGGGTTAGCTTCCTCATTTGTAGAAGCTAACCCTTTCTTCTTTCTTTCTGCCGGCGTTGCCTCGCCATGCGCCACACCTTGCAGGGGTCAATCACAGTGTTTGTGGTAGATGTCCCACAACGTATCCGAGAATCCCCATCCGCAGTCGGTCGCATTCAGCATCCGTTTGATGCGCGGTTCAAACGTTTCAAGCAAACTAAACTCCACGATACACTTCATGGCTTTGTCGAAGTTGTTTTCGAGTGCGGTGTAATATTGCTCCCACATATCGCCGAAGGTCATCGTGTGTTCACAGCCCGTTTCGATGTAGAACAGCATGAGATCGGCCAAATCGTAGGGTAGCGGTTTCATTTTCTTGAAATTGGATATAGCCTTTCGGCAAGTTGCAAACGAAGGGTCTTTAGGTAATCCGCGTGTGGGAAAGAACTCTTGCCGGATGATGTGCTTGAAATGTTCGCACTCATTCTTGCTATTTGGCTCAGCATAAAAATCCAAATAGCGTCTTGCCTCTTTGCTGGCATCATAAAGTGTCATCACCACCCTGATGATATTCTCTTTGGGCAATCCCTCAAGTTTCTTCCTTAATTTTGCTTTTCCCATAAAGTTGTTGTTGGATAGGTCCTTGTTTGTGTAGATTAAGTTCTTGTTTCTGTTGTCCAAGTTCTTGCTTCTGTTGTCCAAGTCCTTACTTATATTGTCCAAGCTCGTATTTATATTGGATAAGTCCTTGTTTGTGGCGAATAAATTTTATTTCGGTTGGCTATCTGTAGCTGTGCACCTCCCTTTTTTGTAAGGCACAATGAGCCACACGGCGGAATGTATCTGCAAAGATGGTCATTCTCTCTGATATATCCCACCTTTCCCCCCTGCAAATTACACGTAGAACAACCATTATGTTTCAACCATTATGCTTCAAACCAGTCATTTGCTATCCCTTCAAGCATTTGCAGCAAACAGCAAGCTCTCTCTTCTTTACTATCGAAATAGTTCTACTTTACTTCCTCAAATATATCCTACACTGATTATCAGTGATTTATATTTGTATGGTACAAAAATATTTCCTCAATTTGAGTAGCATTGATTAGAAAACGTCTTGGATATTATCACGAAAATAGATACAACTCCTATTAACAATTTAATAGAACGCCAAATCACAAAAGTTTATTCTTCCACTATCTTAGGTAAAATAATCACCTCATTTTCCTTCAATTCATCAATATTATCTACTTCAACTTTTTCCTTTTTATCCTCAAATTTAGGTTCAACATTCAAAATGAGCTCTCCTTCCTTTCTGTAATTGCGTGAATAAAGAACCCACATAACCTTTATCGATTGTACATTATCCTTAGGTTTTACTGCAATCTTAAAAGTTCTATGATCATCTTGAACTAATATTCTATCTTTAGGACGATACTCAATAACATTACAATATTCTGTCGACTCAAAAACTTCTCTTTGAGCATCTTTTCTTGCATTAATTTGAGCTACGGCAGCCTGATCCATTAATCTACTATTATGATAATGAAATTTATCACTAATTTCTAAAACATTCTCCATTTCTATTATTATGGATAGCTTATAATCTTCTATTACTGTTTTACCAGTATTATAAATGTTTATGGATATGGTACACCAGCGATAATCATGCTTTGATGGTGGATAAAGAACATCATTTAAGTTCATAAAATGTGTATTAGCCTGTATAATCTTTAGCGATTTTTCTGAAGACCATGACAACTCCTGTGGTTTTAACTGGTATTCCTTAGTTATTCGAAAATATTCAGGAGAAATAGTATATTCTTTCTTTCCACCAATGAAAACTTCAACATCCGATACATCTTTATAACTACAATTATTAAGAAACCAGTTATATGTATTCCGATGTGCTTCAATCAAATCAACTATATCCTCCCATGCAAAAATATCTATTTCAAATCCTCCCTTAGAGATACTTTCTAAATTCTTCTTTCTGATATATTCTTCTATGTGGGCATCTTTATTTGCTGTCGTAGCAAAATAGAATGATTTTAGCTTTGGGGTAAATAGAAGAGCCTTAGCAATCTCGTTATCTATTTCAGATTCTGTCAATTGACTATTCGTATAATCATCTTTCCCTTTACACTGTATGCCACGATAAACGCATTCTCCTTTTTTAATACCATAAACATCAACACCTTTCTGGACTTGCCCTTGTCTCCCATTACGTTTGATAGTATCTGAACATTCCCAGATTTCTCCCCACAAGGCTTTACATAATCTTTCAAAGTCCTGCCAGTTCTCAGGTTTTCTTAATTGTAATTTTCCTTCCATTGTTTTATATTAAGCATAATTCTCCTTTACTTTACTGTAGTCTTCAGTCCCTCCCCATGCGAGGCTACAGAATCCTTTATACTTATTTTTCTGAACAAATTTGGCAATTATTAACATCTCTTTCTCCTGAATATATCCTCTATAAATATTATTCATATAGTTTACTTATACGCTTCTATTCCTCATTTAGTCCAGATAGATCAATGGATTTTATTTTGCCGAAATATTCAGTAAAGTCATACATTTTATAATCTTTCAGTTCAGAAATCTGATCTATTATATTAATGATATAATCTGAATTTTCCTCGGAACTCATAAAGACAGAGAATTTTTCCATAATATTCTTGTCCTCTTTTTCCTTGTCTTTATTAGGTATTAACAACATGAATATTTCTTCAATAGGTAAACTTTTTTCTTCTTTTTCATTTCCTACTTCAGAGCCTCTTAATTCTATCTGTTCCTTTCTAATTCTTCCTAATTTCCTAAATATTTTTTTACTACCATCTCCCTTTAGGAATGGTGCAATTAATTCTAAGAGACTTTTAACACGATTTGAAATACCATATCGTTTATCGGCGTATGCAAAAATATCATTAGTTAATGCAGACCCATCAATGTTAAAACTCTCTAGGGCTATTCTATTTGACAATTTTGAAGGATTGCAAATAATAAAATAGCTATATTTTAAATGTTCATCTTCTGAAAGAACCTTGTCTCTTAGTAGATGAATTGTCGTATCCCATGTGGTTAAATAGCAATCGGCATCTCCATCGTGTTCTAAAGAAACTATTACTTGATTAACATCATTACGAACAGCCATTTCAGATTTGTTCTTTGAATTTGCTAAAAGTATCTTTTCATATGCGACCTTAAACTCTGCATATTTGTCATTTTGACTCCAATTAATTATATTAATTTCATAATTGTTAGCAACTTGACTAAGAAATTGATTTGCATTTTTGAAAAAACGATAATCATTCGGGTTTGTATTATCTAGACCAAGACTGAAGATGAAGTCTTTAAAATCCTCTATATTATCACTTTTGTCAAAAAGTTTATTGTGTTTCAAATACTCATAATAATTAAAGAGAGTATTCCTTGTTCCTCCCATATCTTTAAAAAAAGGAAAACTCTCAAATTGAGAAATGACTAACGCCTTTTTTATTTCTCCAGCGACTTCACCTAAATAGTTTTGAGTAATGTAGAAACTGATTTTATCGGGATAAGTATCTTTTAATTTTATTAAGCTCTTCATTGAACGATAAAATGGATTATCCCAGTCGTTAATGTCAACTCCATAATATGAACAGAGAAGATATACAAATGTTGGAGTATCCAAATAAATATCTTTATGCTTTTGGCTTAAATAACGCTCTAACTGATTTGATTTATAAAGGCTTAAAAATGATTCACTAGCACTTATCTTGTTGAGATAGGAATTTGAAGAACATAAAGTACTTATTTCTTGAATAAGTTTACCTATTTCCTCTTTGTCATCTATAATATTCAAAAGATACTTCTTAAATGATTCAAATACAGCAAGATCTGCAGATTCGTCACTTTGTGTATTATCATCAATATCATTAGAATAATGGTATTGATACAAGTGCTTAAGTTCATTAAGTATCTCTTTACTATAATCAATTTGATATTTTGCCAAGATTTCAGCAAAAGATTCGCAAAAATCTATTTCAGCTTTTCTAGAGCTTGCAAGTATCTCTTTAACATTTCCATATTCTAATTCTGATAGTTGAATAAGATTATGATTATCTGGAACTTTTACGATTCGCTGATCTGTTTTCAAGTTATTTACAGAATGCGATATGTCTGGCAGATTTTTTCCCAATCTATTCTCAAGTTCGTTTTTCAACTCTAAACTGTCGATTGGAGCTTTTTCATACAAGATCGAAATAATTACAGAATCAACTAGACTATTTTTAATGTCTGAAGAGTCTTTTCCATTTGCCAATAAGTCATACAAAGTTCTTGTCGCCTTGTCAATATCCATTTGTTCTGGCTTCAACACTACATCATCATGGAGAGAATAAATATAGTTGACAACCTCTTCACAATTCAATTGTGATAAACGTTTTGCCTCATAAATATCTAATTCGATATCATGTTCGTCAATTGCTAGCTTCTTGTATTCTTCTATCTTATCCTCTGAAATTGGAATTGAACAATAAAATTCAAACTTATTAGAATAGCTATATTGAGATATCATATTAGAAACTTTCTTAAGATCCTCTTTTAACTTTAGTCCAATTTGTTTCTGAGTTGTGACTTGAACACACTTCTTTATTTCTCTCTTACTCTTAAAGATCTTTATGTCACAGCCACCATCATTTGCACCATCAACATCAATTGCTTCATTATTGTGTAAATATGATGTCTGAAAAATACAGACAAGTTCATTAAACTCTTCAGGTTTTAATCCTTTTATTGCTTCAAGGATAAAATTTCATTTTGCCTTTTGTTGTGCCATAATATTTTATTTGTTATTATTTTTATTACTGATAAAGTTTAAACAAGAAATTCTTTAATTTTTATAAATTTTATTATTTACCCTTATTTCTAATACTTTGTCTATATAACTTATTTTTTATATAATTGCAGTTTATTCCAATTCTTCTGTAAGGTTAAAGTCTTACCTTATAATCATTTATTCTGCTCATAATAATATAAATAATCAATACCTTTTATCAACATTTCTCAGTTATCAATCTTGGCGGTGAATGCAGGCTTTACCAAGGCTGTGATGTGCATACAATTAGCAAAGATAAAACCTCCTTTGGATATATTCTTAGTTCGGATTTGTCCTGCAAAGTCATACAGTCCTCCAAAGAGATAAGCGTGTATCTGTTGCAGACACTTCATGCTCCCAGGCTCTACCGTTTTTAAAAGTCCACTCTCAAAAAGTTGGTAGGCTTTCTTCTTGCTTTGCCCATCAATAGTATTGTCGCTGTAGGTAAACCAATCGAGAAAGTCATTAGCACGATTGTTGGGGTAGTTCTTTGCCAACAATACAACACCTTCACTATTAAGAACATCTGCCACACGTAACTTCCCATCAGGGGCTTCAAACTTGAAGCCGTGAGTGGCACTCACGAGTTCAATATTTTCTTGTTTCAGTTTCCGTTTCAGCCAACGCCAATAATTACCCGCTTTTGTATAGTCAGGCTCGTTATTAATAGCCCGTACGATATCGGTAGCCGAGAACCACCAACAGTTTTGTTTCTCGTCCCACACTGCCCTAACTTCACGGTCGTCGAAGAAGCGGATTGATTTCTTATGTTGCTCTTTACATTCTGTCATAATGAAAAAAGTTATTCATTTAGAGAGTTCATCAAATCCTTTGAGTTCACCTGCAAGCTCTGGGCTATATAGAAAAGCAATTCAAGGATTGGCTGGCGGCGATTGCAAGCGTAGGAGTTCACAATAGTGAAACGCTTACCGAGCTTCTCTGCAAGCCATACCTGCCTAATCCCTTTCTCAATAAGCACCTTATTTATGTTGTTGGTTAAACCTTCCACCATGTTATATTATATTTGCAAATATAGCAAATTCTCTTGTATCAAGAACAAGAAGAGATGAGAAAACTCTATTCTCTTTAAATATTGTGTAGGAAAATTAGGAATCTTATCACTTGTAACTTTGTACGGACGCAAAACATCTGTCACAAATTATTGCTGTTCGGTAAAACTTTTATCTCCCAATCTGTGAAAGAAAGATTATCTTTAATACGACATATTTTGGCATCAAATCCCAAATATAAGTCATTTCTAATAAAAATAAGCGTTTTGATAATGCTTACTATTTGTGACTGAAATATAAGCCCTCATAAAGTAAAAACGCCTGTATTACCCATAGAAAAAAGGATTGAAGATTTTCAATTTGTTTTTATGGAACGACCCTCAAGAAATTAATCCGTATTATTTCATTATGGCATGTTGCTTCACCAAATACTCGGCTATCTGCACGGCATTCAATGCCGCACCTTTGCGTATTTGGTCGCCTGTAAGCCACAGCGTGTTGCCATAGTCATCGGCCAAATCTTTACGCACACGACCCACGTAGACATCATCTTTCCCTGCACTTTCCAACGGCATGGGGTAGACATAATGCTGCGGATCGTCAACCAAAGTCACACCGGGAGCAGCCTTTAAGGCCTCGCGAATGGCCTCTACGCTCAAGGGTTCAGCTGTTTCAAACCACACACTCTCACTATGTGCGCGCAAAGAACTCACGCGAACGCAGGTGGCACTCGTGCGAATGTCGCTGTGCATAATCTTGCGTGTCTCGTTAAACATCTTCATTTCCTCCTTCGTATAGTCATTCTCCATCATCTTATCGATTTGTGGAATCACATTATAGGCCAACTGATGGGGGAACTTTTTAATTGTTTTCACTTCACCCTCATTCACCAATTCGCGATATTGTTGCTCCAATTCAGCCATTGCAGCTGCCCCGGCTCCACTGGCACTTTGATAGCTTGCGATGTGCACTTTTTTAATATGACTCAGCGCTTCGATAGGCTTCAACACCACAACCATCATGATAGTGGTGCAATTCGGATTGGCAATGATATGACGAGGGCAATGCAAAGCGTCCTCAGCATTTACTTCGGGAACCACCAATGGCACATCGTCACACATGCGGAACGCACTGGAGTTGTCAATCATCACCGCTCCATATTGAGTAATGGTCTTTGCAAATTCCTCAGAAACACCTGCTCCTGCCGAGGTTAATGCGATGTCAACATCCTTAAAATCGTCATTATGTTGCAATACTTTCACCTCATATTCTTTACCCTTAAACGTATATTTCCTTCCTGCACTACGTGAAGAGCCAAACAAGACCAATTCATCTAAGGGGAAATTCCGCTCATCAAGAATGCGTAATAACTCTTGGCCGACGGCACCACTGGCACCAACAATCGCAACTTTCATTGTCTATTTTCCTGTTTAATATGATTTTAATTCACGCAAAATTAATATATTCCACGCAATAAAGGCAAGAATAGAGGGAAAAATTCAAGATATGCAAGCAAATTGATTAACTTTGCATCCATAAAGATAAAGTGCAAAGAGAAAATGGCTAACGATATTAAATTAGGTGATTATAATGTGCTTCGTGTGAAAGAGTTGGCACGACGCGAAGGTTATGGCGAAGTGTTTGGACTCTATTTAGATGGTGGTCGCGAAGGAGATATCCTCATGCCGCAGAAATATGTGCCCGAACATGTCCGTGTAGGCGACGAGATAACTTGTTTCATCTATTTAGATCAAGAGGAGCGTCCCATTGCCACTACCGAGCAGCCCCTTGCAAAGGTTGGTGATTTCGTTTATTTAGAATGTGCCTGGGTTAACGAATATGGTGCCTTTTTGCACTGGGGCTTAACAAAAGATTTGTTCTGTCCGTTTCGCGAACAGAAGCGAAAGATGGGGATAGGCAACCGCTACATTGTGCATGTTCACATTGATGAAGAGAGCTATCGCATTGTGGCCAGTGCAAAGGTTGAACGCTATCTCAAGGAAGATATGGCCGCAAAACATTTCAAACGCAATGAAGAAGTTGACATTTTAATCTGGCAGAAAACCGAATTAGGTTTTAAAGTCATTGTCAACAACCAATATCCCGGTCTCATTTACCAAGATCAAATCTTTAAATCTATCCACACTGGCGACCGCATGAAAGCCTATGTGGCACAGCTTCGCACGGATGGAAAGCTCGATATTACCCTGCAACCCACGGGCATTGCCGCTGCTGAAGACTTCTCATCGGTGCTCCTTCGCTATTTAAAAGAGAACAATGGCTATTGTGTTTTGGGCGACAAGAGCGACCCCGAAGCCATTAAACATCAGTTTCAAGTAAGCAAAAAAGTCTTTAAAAAGGCCATTGGCGACCTCTATAAAAAACACCTTATCACGATAGAGGCCGATGGCTTGCACTTAGTTTTGCCAACAAATGTATAATTTCTCGTATCTTAGAACAGCTAAAATGATACAACTGCAAGTGAAGAAACGCAATACCTTCCAACATATTTTAAGCTATAGCCTCGCCGTGATAGGGGCGATCCTATTGTTCGCCAGCTGCAAGACCCCTCGCAACCTCACCTACATGCAAGGTGCTTTTGATGCACAGCAGTCTGCCACCACGCACAACATCCGCCTAATGGCTGATGATAAAGTTTCGATTTTTGTAAAAAGTCGCGATGAGGTGCTCACCCAACATTTCAATATCTCGCTACCCAATATGCAGCAGGTGCTCACCTATACGCTCGACAATCAAGGCAATATCGATTTTCCGATGTTAGGAAAGGTGGCACTTTTGGGGCTCACCCGTGCAGAAGCTGCACAGCGCATTAAGAGCCGTTTGGTGCAGGAATTTGGCGCAAAGGATGTGGTTGTCACCGTAGACTTTAGCAAACTCACCTTTTCTGTGTTGGGCGAAGTGAATAAAGCAGGTAATTTTGACATCACCAAAGACCGCATCACCATTTTCGATGCCTTAGGAATGGCGGGCGATATGACCATCTATGGACAGCGCGATAGCGTAAAAGTGTTTCGCGAAGTCGATGGAAAGCCTGTTGCCTACACGCTGAATTTGGCTTCAGCTCCTCAAGTTTTGCAGTCGCCAGCCTATTATTTGCAACAGAACGACGTGGTTTATGTGCCTGCCAATCGCACCCGTCAACGGCAAGCCACCATCAATGGCAACACACTTCAGTCCACTTCCTTTTGGGTTTCGGTTGCCTCATTGTTTGCCACTGTTGCGGTTTTAATCTTTAAATAACGCCGTTGCTCATGTCTACCACCACACAAGGTTTCACACTCCGCCAATATCTTGCCTTCTGTCAGCAAGCAAAGAAATGGTTTTTCATTTCCGTTGCGCTTTGCATGGCCGCTGCTTTAGGCTATCTTATGCTCAAAAAGCCCGTTTATGAGCGCAGCACACAACTCATGGTGCGCGAAGATGCGACGCCCAGTTCAAAGCTCACTGCCGGACTAAGCATGATACAAGGCTTGGGAGGCATGTTGGGAGGGAGTGCCAATGTCAACAATGAGCTGCTTGCACTCACTACACCTTATAATATAGTAGAAGCCATCAAGCGATTGCATTTGGATGATACCTACACCGAAGGCAACCTCTTTCATCGCACCACCTTATATGGTTCTTCGCTGCCTATTCGGATAGATGTCAGAGGACTAACGCCCGAAGACAAGCTACAGATGGAAATAAAAATAGCGCAAGGCAACATCGAACTCTCTCATATCAAGCGAAATAAAACGTCATTCGATGACACCTTTCGTGGACAAGTGAATGGCATTGTTCATACACCCATTGGCCTTGTGGCTATTCTCCCGACACGGGTTTACACGGGAAAAGAAAGTCAAACGATAACTTTTCGCCATACACCGCCCGTTGAAGTGGCCGATGCCATGACCAAAAAACTTGATGCAGGTATCGCCGAAGAATTAGGGTCGGTGATTGATTTGCGCTATGAGGATGTCCTTCCACAACGTGCTGAGGACTTTCTTCGCATGCTTGTGGCCGTTTATAACGAGCGATGGATGGGCGATGAAAATCAATTAAATGCTTCAACCACACGTTTTATCGACAACCGTATTGCAGAGATTACAACCGAGTTGGGCAAATCAGAAACGACCATTACGGCCTATAAAACCAAGCACAACCTGCCCGATATGGTCGAAACGACCAAGTTGGCCATGGAGACCTCGACAAAGATGAGCAGCGAGTTGGCCACCCTTCGTGGACTTAGGGCTGCGGCAAGCGAGATGGAACGGTTCTTAAATCAGCATGCAAACGCGAACCAAACGTTGCCTGTTAATCTGCTGAACAACGATAAAACGCTTGCCATGCAGGTGGAAAACTACAACCTGTTGCAGTTAGAACGCAATCGGGTAGCGGCCAATAGCAATGCCTCAAACAGCATTGTGCAGGGCATGGATAAACAATTAGCGGCACTTCGGTCGTCAATCTATGCGAGTTTGCGCACCAATATGCAGCAAATTGATCAGCAAATTGCTACCTATTACCAGCTGAAAGGAACCAATGATGCACAAACAAAGTCGAGCCCACAGCAAGCAAAGTTCTTGCTTTCGGCCGAACGACAGCAGAAAATCCAGGAACAGCTCTATATCTTTATGTTGCAAAAGCGTGAAGAAAACATCCTCTCTCGTGCCTTTACACCCTATAAAGTGCGGGTACTTTCGCCCCCTATGGGCAGTTTGAAACCCGTGAAGCCCCATAAACTGATGGTGCTGGGTTTGGCACTTCTCATGGGGTGTTGCATCCCTTTGTTTGTGATTTTCCTGCGCATGAATGTGCAAATGCTGTTGCACGACGAAGCTCAATCCTAACCATTCATCATGCTTGTTGTCGTTCTCTATGCGCTATTGTTCCCTCTTGTGAGCCTCACCTCCAAGGTGTTTGTGCACGTCCGCACGCAGAAAGTTTTCCAAATGCTGTTGTGTTTCGTGCTGCTCTTTGGCTTTTTTGGCTTTCGCGACATCACAGTGCTGAACGACACGCCGCATTATTATGGCTTCTACTACCTCAAATCGCTTTACACAAGCTATCGGAATGAGTCGATATTCGCATTTCATCTGAGCGACAAGTTTGAGTATGGCTTTCAAGTGTTGGTGCATTTTCTCATCAAATATGTTTCAAGGTCTCCCTATACGATCATTATCTTCTCGGCCTTTGTCATCACTATCAGCAACTTATGGTTTATTCAACGTAAGACACAAGATGTGGCGATGACCTGCTTTTTCATGCTGATAGGCTATGTCTTTTTCATGCAATATTGTGTCATTCGGCAGGCTTTTGCCATCGCTATTTTCTATGTGGCCTATTGTTGCTATCTTGAAAAGGGGCGGAATAAAGGCTATTGCCTGCTCATATTGCTTGCTACGTTGTTTCACACCTCGGCACTTGTGCTGCTGTTGCTTCCACTGCTCAAACGCATTCGCCCCACAAAGCGCCACACCCTGTTGCTGTTGGTCGGTGCTTTGCTGCTTACCCTGTGCCTTTTCCAACTGCTTTCGCTTTTCGGGTTGCAAGATAGTGTTTATTATAAGGTGGCGCTACAAAAAGAAAACCTCTCCATCTTTGGAATGATTGAATTAGCCATTATGGGAACAACTGTGGGCACTTGCTATGGACTTCATCGGCGCATGCATTGCAAGGCGGTTGATCGAAATGTGTATGCCGTGTTCGTTTTAGCACTCAGTGTGGCCATCATGCTGCCGGTATTCAGTTTCTTTTCGCGCATCAACGACTATCTTTGGCCACTGATCATTGTGATTTTTTTGCGCTATGTGCACCCCCAGACCATCGAATCAGTAGCTGTTTCTCATCCTCAATACCACTTGGCACAGCACGTGGCGGTGCTTTTTATCGGCTGTGTTTTTGTAGCTCGCATCGCCGTTGTCAGCACTTTTCGTCCCGAATGGCTGCACTTGGTGCCCTATCGGTTTTATGATTTCAGCAATCATTATCATTATTATCATCTTTATCCGCAGAAATAACCATGAGAAAGGAGCGTTTAACAGCATTCCAATCTGACCTTGCGCGGCGCATGTTCCATGGTGCATTTTGGTCGTTTTCGGGTACGGCAATGGGGAAATTGTGCCTGCTGGTAGCCGGTATTCTCTGTGCGCATCTTTTGAAACAAGAGGTGTTTGGACAGTTGGGCATGATTCGTTCCACCCTCAATATCTTTATCGTTTTCGGTGCATCGGGCATTGGTGTGACCGCCACGAAGTTGATTTCGACCTATCGAGCCAACGACATTCCGCGCCTGCTACGTATGACCCGACTGACATTTCGATTGGCTTGGGTGATGGCTTTGGTGCTCATGGTGTTTTGTTTCGTCTTGGCCCGACCGATTGCACGGCACATTCTCCATGCCGAACACCTCACGTTTGAACTGCAAATTGCCAGTTTGTTGTTGCTGTTTTCCATCTTGTACGGCGTGCAAAATGGTGTTCTTACGGGGTTAGAACAGTTTAAAATCATGGCACGTAACATGTTCATTGGGAGTTTGTTAGAGGCTGTTTTGATGGTTGCAGGTGCCTATTTCTGGGGACTGACAGGAGCTATTGTCGGTTTAGGCATAGGCCTTGGAGCACTCTTTTGGGTCAATCGGCTGTCGATTAAAAAGCACTATGCGCAATATGTTGTTGGCGAAATGCAGTCCACGCACACGCCAAATGATTGGTCAATGCTGCTGAACGATTGCATACCTGCCACCCTATCGGCGTTGATGGTGACACCTACTTTTTGGGGAATACGCACCATCTTGCTGCAACATGACGGTTACAACAGTTTGGCTTTGTTTGAGGCGGCCGATCAATGGAAAGTGATGATGCTGTTCATTCCCACGGCTATCAGTCAGATGGTATTACCCATTTTGACGAGCATTCGGCAACAGCGGCAGCAATTTCGTCATGTCCTGTTGGTCAATATAGGGCTCATTGTGGGCATCTCATCCATGATAACGCTGATGGTTTTGCTCTTGGGCGGCCCCATTATGCAACTCTATGGCAAGGGCTTTTCAGACAAAATGCCATTGGTTTATTTGGCACTATCCAACATTTTTTCGGCCTATTCGAACATCATAGAGATGTCGATTTACAGCAAAAATAAAATGTGGCAGGCCTTTGTAATTAATCTTTTCTGGGCCATAGTCCTGTTGGTTTCAGCCTATTGGCTTGTTGAACGCGGACTGAATGCCACCGGAATAGCGTTGGCTGTGCTGATAGCCTATGGTTTAAAGTCGATATTGGCGACCCTTTATCTCACGTTGTTTTTAAAAAGATGAAAGATTTTTCGGTTGTCCTTCCCACCTATAATCATGTTGCTTTGGCGCGACAAGCCATCGTTTCTGTGTTGAGGCAGCGCCATGTGAGCATAGAATTGATCGTTACAGACGACTCGGATGATGATGCCATTGCGCAGTTATGCGGCGATTTCCAAGCGGCAAACATTCGTTATTTTAAGCATCAGCGCACGGGCAATGCAGTGGAAAATTGGAATGCGGGGCTACAAAAAGCGCAGGGAAAATATGTGGTGTTGCTTCATCACGATGAGGCTTTTATGCACGACGACCATTTGTATCGGATGAAAAAAGCATTTGAGCAACAGGTGCAGGTGGTGGTGACGAATATCCAAGTGGAGGTCGGAGGTCGGCGAAAGAACCGTCTTCTTCCGAACCTTATCAAGCGTTGTAGCCTGCATCATCCCACATTACTTTTTGCTTGTAACACCATTGGACCATGCGCTTGCGTAGCAGTGGTGCGCGAGTTGCTGCCGATGTTGGATGAAAAGCTCACATGGTTGGTAGATGTGGAATGGTATTTTCGGTTGCTCAGGTATGCAAAAGTTGCTTATCTGCCCGCATGCTTCGTGCGTTCTCAGCATGGACATGCACAGCAAATCACGTCCAATATAGACATTATGCAAGCTTTGCGACAAGACCAAACCACAATCAAACAGAAGGACTATTACAACCGATGGATAGGCCGGGCGTTAGGGATGCAATGCTGGCTGCAACGTTTTAAAACGCAAAAACAATGAAAATCGTGAGAATTATCGGCGGTTTGGGCAACCAAATGTTTCAATATGCATTGGCGTTGGCGTTGAAACAACAGCAGGAAAACGAAGAGGTGAAGCTCGACCTTTCGGCCTTTCGGGGTTATAACAAGCATGATGGCTATCAATTAGCACAATGCTTTGAAACGAGCTTTCCCGTAGCTACGTGGCAAGAGGTGGCGCAGTTGGCATGGTATTATCCGCATTATCAGCTGTGGCGCTTGGGGAATCGCGTGCTGCCTGTGCGCAAAACGATGTTGAAGGAACCGGATAATGGAGCTTTTTTGCCAGAGATCTTGCAAAGAAAGGGTGATGCTTATTATGAGGGTTATTGGCAGGATGAGCGCTATTTCAGCCACTACCGCCCAGCCATCTTACAAGCGTTCACATTCCCTGCATTTACAAATCCACGGAACTTAGCCATGCAGCAGCAGATAAACACGACGGAGAGTGTGGCGATACATGTGCGACGAGGCGATTATTTGCACGATGCGCTGTTTCGAAACACGTGTGGGTTGGCCTATTATCAGCGTGCGATAACCTGCATTTTGCAGCATGTTGTGCATCCCATGTTCTATGTTTTTTCGGACGATATGGCTTGGTGTCGGCAACATATTCAGCCGTTGTTGCAAACCAACGAAGCGGTTTTTGTAGACTGGAACCACGGGAAAGCCAGCATTTGCGACCTGTATCTGATGACACTTTGCCGGCATCATATCCTTGCAAACTCGTCTTTTTCATGGTGGGGAGCCTGGCTTTCGCCACATCAAGCGGGCTGGATTATTGCTCCGAAACAGTGGTATGCGCACGAAGAAAAGGTGTCGCCTGCTGCCGAGAGGTGGCTTAAATTGTGAGTTCCATCATCTACTTTTTCAATAAAAACATCTACCTTTGCAACTACATTCGGTGTCGTTATGTCCTTTTCTGTTTTAATAGCCGTTTACAACCAAGAGCAACCCCATTTTTTGCAGCAGGCTTTAGAGAGTTTGTTGCAACAGACATTGTTGCCAAATGAGGTAATTGTGGTGGAAGATGGACCGCTGACCCCCGCTTTAAACGAGGTGTTGGCGCACTTTCAGCGGCAATATAAAGCGTGCAAACGTATTGCAAGACCGCGGCAAGAAGGGTTGGGATTGGCATTGAATGAGGGGCTGAAACATTGTCAACATGACGTGGTGGCGCGCATGGATAGCGACGATATTTGCATGCCACAGCGTTTTGAAAAACAGCTGTCTTATTTGCAAATCCATCCCGAAGTGGATGTGGTGGGGAGCTGGGTGGCCGAGTTTTCAACTACACCTGCGCAGGTGATTTCGGTTCGTTGTGTGCCCGAAACCCACCAAGCGATTTGGCAATTTGCGCACTTTCGCAACCCCATGAACCATCCCACTGTGATGTTTCGCAAAGCAAAGGTGCTGCAAGCGGGTGGTTATCGCCACATGCCAGCCTTTGAAGATTACGACCTTTGGGTGCGCATGTTGCAGCAAGGGGCATGCTTTCACAATCTGCAAGAGTGTCTGTTGTGGTTCCGCCTCAACGCTAACGCGTTCCGTCGGCGGGGAGGATGGCGCTATATTGCAGCAGAAATAGGCTTCCAAAAGGCATTAGTTCGCCGGCAGTTTCTCACGCCAACACAGGCTTTGGGCAATATCGTCACGCGATTATGCGTGAGACTTCTGCCCACCTTTTGGCGAAGAAAATTCTATATGACCCAGCTTCGCGCAACCGCTTCGGTCGTAAAATATTTGCCAGAGGCCATCAAGGAAGGAGGAAGCGCATGACAAAGTTGGGTGCCTCAAGCCGTATTTACCAGCACTTAAAACGGCTTTTTGACATTTCTCTCGCGCTGTTGTTGTTTGTTGTCTGCACGCCGCTGTTGCTCTATTGCTATTGGTTGGTGTGGCGTGGGCATGACGGCAGTGTGTTTTTCAGGCAAGAACGCATCGGGCGTGATGGGCAACCCTTTGTGATGTACAAGTTTCGCAGCATGACTATGAATGCCGAACGACAAGGCCCTGCACTCTATCAGCAGCACAAAGATAAGCGACTCACGCTGGCCGGAACCTTTCTACGTGCCCATCATCTTGATGAGTTGCCGCAACTTTGGAACATTCTGCGTGGCGATATGAGTTTCGTGGGACCACGTCCTGAACGCCAGTTCTATATTGATAAAATCATGATTCGCGACCCACGTTATGCACGGTTATATGCCATTCGGCCGGGAGTTACAAGCTATGCCACGCTACACAATGGCTATACCGACACCATGGAAAAGATGCTTACCCGTTTGAAATGGGATTTATATTATTTGGAACATCGCAGTTGGGCGCTTGACCTGCATATCCTCTTCACCACTTTCCGCTACATGGTGACGGGAAAGAAGTTTTAACCCCCGTCGGGCGTTAGCATCCTTTTTCACCATGTCGTTGGCACGAGGCAACATGGCAGAAGCATATAAAAACGAGTGTAGACGACTAATTTCAAGGAAAAGATTTTTAAAGCCACACATTTTTTTATAAATTTGCAACAAATTCAAAACAAACCCTTGCGTCGACATGACAAATAAAACGATTGATATAGCGGTGAAACGACTTCTTTGGTGCTTTCTGCTTTGCTTTTGCACCTTCACTTCGTATGCGCAAATGAACGACAGCCAAGTCATGGCTTTCTATCAAAAGGAGGTGAAAGCCGGCACTTCGCGTGCACAAATTGTGACGAAGCTCATGCAGCGTGGTGTGGATATTAGCCAGATACGGCGCATTCGTGACCAATATCAGCAGCAGAATGCGGCGCAAAATGGTGCAAATTACAGTCCAAGCAAGGGCACCTCGTTACGCAATAGCAATGAAACAAGTGTGCTGCAGCAAAACAATGGCTCGGCTGATTTTTCGTATTCAAACGCGAATGCCAACCGTTTAGCCGAGCGTAACGACTCGTTGGCGCAAGCGGGATTGCTGGCAGAAGCATTGACACCCGATGGAAGAAAGGTGTTTGGCCGCGATATTTTTAATAATAAGTTGTTGAGCTTCGAGCCCAACATGAACATTGCCACACCCACCAACTACACCATCGGTCCGGGTGATGAAGTGGTGATTAACATCTTTGGCGCTTCGCAAAAGACCGAGACGCTGGTGGTTTCTCCTGAAGGAACCGTGACCGTTCCAGGCTATGGTCCCATTGCTGTGAGCGGCATGACGGTGACTGCGGCCAACGATAAGATACGCCGCACGCTGGGAACGCGTTTCAGCAGCAGTCAAATTCAAACCACTGTGGGGCAGACGCGCACCATCATTGTGAACGTGATGGGCGAAGTAAAGGTGCCCGGCACCTATACAATCAGTGCTTTTGCCAGTGTTTTCCACGCGCTTTATATGGCTGGCGGCATCAACCAGTTGGGCACACTGCGCAACATCAAGGTTTATCGTGGCGGGCGTTTGGTGACGGTGGTCGATGTGTATGATTATATTCTCAATGGTCGTTTGGTGGGTAACATCCGGCTGCACGACAATGATGTCATCGTTGTAGGGCCTTATGACTGCTTGGTTGACGTGCAAGGTGCGGTGAAACGTCCGATGACCTATGAGATGCGGCGTAACGAAAGCGTGAGCACGCTGTTGCGCTATGCCGGTGGTTTTGCCGGCGATGCGTATAAAAAATCGGTTCGGCTGCTGCGTGCTTCGGGTAAAGGCAGATCGGTATTCAACGTGAATGAGTTCGAAATGAGCAATTTTCGCGTGACCGATGGTGACCAGGTGTCGGTTGACTCTATCCTTAATCGCTATGAGAATCGCGTTGAGGTGAAAGGCGCTGTGTTCCGTCCGGGTATCTACCAACTGGGCAAAGACATCAACAGTGTGCGCACACTCATTCAACATGCCGACGGAACGACCGAGGATGCCTATACTGAGCATGCTGTGTTGCATCGCATGAAGGCCGACCGCACCTTGGAAGTTGTGGCCGTTGACGTGAAAGGAATCATGGAAGGAACGGCGGCCGATATTCCTTTGCAAAACGAAGATGTGCTCTTTATTCCCACACAGAGCGACCGCATGCAGGCACGTACACTCACTATTCGCGGCGAAGTGCTCTTTCCGGGTACGTATCAGTATGCCGACAACGAAACCATTGAGGACTTTATTATGCAGGCAGGTGGGCTCACCGATGCAGCTTCTACGGCGCGTGTAGACGTCTCGCGGCGTATCATCAACGCTGGTGCGACCGTCTCGGGCAAGCAGATTGCACAGACATTTACTTTCACCCTTAAAGATGGTTTTGTTATCAGTGGTAAGCAAGGGTTCACACTTGAGCCTTTTGATGAGGTTTATGTGCGGCGCAGTCCAGGCTATCAGACGCAGCGCAATGTGCAGGTGCGTGGCGAAGTGAACTTTGAAGGCAGTTACACCTTGCCACAGAAGAACACACGGCTGAGCGATTTGGTGAAGATGGCTGGTGGCATCACTACCGAGGCTTATATTCGTGGTGCGCGTTTGGAGCGCGTGATTAATGAAGAGGAGCGCATTCGCATGCAGAGCGTGATGCGCTTGGTGAACAGTCCAAACGACAGAGACTCAATCAACGTACACATGCTCGACTCGGCCAGAACCTATTATGTAGGCATTCAATTAGATAAAGCCATTGAAAATCCTGGCTCTAATTTCGACCTTGTGTTGCGCGAAGGTGATCGCTTGTTTGTACCCGAATACAACGGAACCGTAAAGATAGCCGGAGACGTGATGTATCCCAATACGGTGGCATACGAAGCAGGTAAGGGCTATCGTTATTACATCAATCAAGCGGGTGGATTTGGCAATCGCGCTAAGAAATCAAAAACGTTTATCATCTATCAAAACGGAACAGTGAGCGAGGCTGGAAAACATGAGATTGAACCCGGTTGTGAGATTGTGGTGCCCAGTAAACCAAAACCAACGGGGAACGGACTGGCTGGTTTCCTAAGCATCAGTACCAGCATTGCCTCTTTGGTTACTTTAGTTGCCTCACTCGCGCACATTATCAAATAGAGCAACGCCATTTTTACACGTTAAAGATGTAATTATGAACGAAGATAACAACAACATAAGACAACAGTTAGATGACGACGATGCCGCCATCGATTTCAAAGCGTTGTTTGCAGCGCTACTGAAGCATAAACTTGCTTATACCGTTTCACTTGCCGTGGCTGCGGTTGTGGGCGTCGTTATTGCCCTCTCCCTTCCGCCTTACTACACGTGTCAGGTGACGTTGGCTCCCGAATTGGCTTCAGGTTCATCGGGCAGCGGCGCACTAAGTTCGTTAGCATCAACCTTCGGCATGCGCATAGGCGGAGGCGGTTCGAAAGATGCTGATGCCATTACGCCAAACCTCTATCCCGACCTCATGAATTCTGTCGACTTCAAAGCCAGCCTCTTTGATATTAAAGTGCATCGCAAGGACAGCACAAAGATGATGACCTATTATGACTATCTGTTGCGTGACCAGGTTAAACCTTGGTGGAGCGGGCTTTTGGCTTCGAAAGATACCATCGGAAAGCAGAAGCTCAACACCTTTATGCTGACACGTCAACAAACGGCCATCATGCAGCAAATTCAAAGGAATGTGGTGTGTGATGTAGACGAGAAAACAGGCGTCATCACCATCAATGTCACCGACCAAGACCCATTGATTGCCGCAACAATGGCCGATTCGGTGCAGGCGCGTCTGCAAGAATTTATTACGAAATATCGCACGAACAAAGCACGCAACGATTTGGAAAGTACGAAGCGGCTGTGTCTTGAGGCAAAACAACGCTATGAAAAGGCACGCCAACTGTATGGCTCGTTCAGTGATAGCAACCAGGATTTGATTCTTGAAAGTGTGCGTAGTAAAGGGGAAGATTTGGAAAATGACATGCAGTTGCAGTTCAACACCTACAACTCTTTGGCGGCCAACTTGCAATCGGCCTATGCTAAATTGCAAGACGTGACGCCCGCTTTCATCACACTTCAGAGCGCCACTGTCCCCATCCAAAAGGCTGGACCACATGGTAGTCGCATCCTGTTGGTGTTGCTTTTTGTGGCTTTCCTTGGCACCACCCTCTACGCATTGTGGCGCGAAAATCAGCTCAAACAACTTCTTGGATTATCTTAATCGTATGTTCTCAATCGAAAATATTTTCCTCATCGGCTTTGTTGTATTCATCATTGCCATTTTGATGCTCGATATGTTAGTTATCGACCGCAAAGCCCATGTCGTAAGTATAAAAGAAGCTGCCACGTGGACCTTCGTGTGGATTGGTTTGGCTTTGGCGTTTTCAGCCTTCCTTTGGTTCTTTGGCGACATGGTGTATGGCATTCAAAACTATCCCGATTTGCAGGCTGTTGCGGCGAAGTATGCACGCCACTTAACGCTCGACCCCAACCACTTTGAGGCCAGCGTGCAAAGCTATCGCCACTACATGACCATCTCCTATCTTTCGGGCTATCTCATCGAGAAAACCCTTTCGGTGGACAACCTTTTTGTCATGATGATGATTTTTGCCTCGTTTGGCGTCAAGAACACCGAGTATCAGCACGTGCTCAACTGGGGAATTCTGGGGGCTATCGTGCTGCGCTTCATCTTCATCTTTGCAGGTGCTGCCATCATTCAGCGCTTCGAATGGGTGTTGCTAATCTTTGGTCTATTCCTCGTATACAGCGGAATAAAGATGTATCTCGACCGCAACAAGCAAGAACAAATGGATGTGCAACACCATCCCATGGTGAAATTTCTATCGAAATATTTCCATGTCTATCCCCATTTCGTGGGCGATCATTTTTTTGTGCGTGCCAAAAAGCAAGGTGGCAATTACACCTTGGTGGAGCGCGGGCAGCATGGTCTGCTCTGCCTCACGCCGCTCCTCATCACCGTCATTGTGATTGAATTCAGCGACATCATCTTTGCTTTCGATAGCATTCCCGCCATCTTCTCGGTGTCGCTCGACCCCTATGTGGTGTTCTTCTCCAACATCTTTGCGCTCCTCGGCCTGCGCGCCATGTTCTTTTTATTGGCTGCGGTAGCCGATAAGTTCCGCTATCTGAAAGTGGGAGTAAGCCTGTTGCTACTTTTCATTGGTGTGAAACTGCTCATCCACAAGTATGTTGAAATCAGTGCCGTGGGTTCACTCTTCTTCATCATCGCGGTGATTGCGATTAGCATTGTTGCGTCATTGGTGCTGAAGGAAAAACCAAAGGCGTCGGAAAACCATGAATAAAAACATCTTCACGGTGGCTTTGCTCACCTCTGCGGCGAGTTTCCCTTTGCTCACGATGGCGAAGCGGAAGGGCAATGCCGACACAAACCGCAAGCTGCCCAACGTGATTGTCATCCTAGCCGACGATTTGGGCTACGGCGACTTGCAGTGCTATGGTGCCAAAGGGGTTGAGACGCCCCATGTCAATCGGCTCGCACAAGCGGGCATCCAGTTCACCAACGGCCACGCCATTGCCGCTACGAGCACCCCATCGCGCTACTCGTTGCTCACGGGCGAATATGCTTGGCGACGCAACGACACCGATATTGCGGCGGGCAATGCGAGCATGATTATTCGGCCCAGCCAGTTCACGCTGGCCGATATGTTTAAGAGTAAGGGCTACGCCACCGCCGCCATCGGCAAATGGCACTTAGGATTGGGCGACAAGGCGGGCGAGCAAGACTGGAATGCGCCGCTGCCGCAAGCGCTCCACGATATTGGCTTTGATTATGATTACATCATGGCTGCCACGGCTGACCGCGTGCCTTGCGTGTTTATCGAGAACGGGCGCGTGGCCAATTACGACGCCGAGCATCCCATATCGGTGAGCTACAAGCGCAATTTCGACGGCGAACCCACCGGTGCCACGCACCCCGAACTGCTCTACAACTTGCGCTCGAGCCACGGCCACGACATGTCGATTGTCAACGGCATCGGACGCATTGGCTACATGAAAGGCGGCGGAAAGGCGCTGTGGAAGGACGAGAACATTGCCGACTCCATCGTCAGCCACGCCGTGAACTTCATCAAAGGCCACCGCAACGAGCCGTTCTTCCTATATTTTGCCACCAACGATGTCCACGTGCCCCGCTTTCCCCACGCACGTTTCCGCGGCAAAAGCCAAATGGGCTTGCGCGGCGATGCCATCGTGCAATTCGACTGGTCGGTGGGCGAAATCATGAAAACCCTCGCCCAGTTGGGCCTTACCGACAACACGCTCATCATTCTCACGAGCGACAATGGCCCCGTGGTCGACGATGGCTATCAAGACCAAGCCGAGGAATTGTTGCACGGCCATCGCCCTGCCGGTCCATTCCGCGGCAACAAATACAGCGCCTTCGAGGGCGGAACCGCCGTGCCGCTCATCGTGAGCTGGCCTGCCCGTGTGCCCCGTGGCGTGAAATCGAAGGCCTTGCTCAGCCAAATCGACCTCTTCGCCTCGCTGCAAACGCTCATCGGCGCCACGCTCCCCAAGGGTAGTGCGCCCGACAGCCGCAACTATCTGCCCGCCTTCTTGGGCACCGACAGCATCGGCCGCAACTACGTGCTTGGCCAGTCGAGCGCGCATGTGCTCTCGGTCTGCACGCCCCATTGGCGCTACATCGAGCCCCACGACGGGCCGAAAATGATTACGTGGGGGCCGAAGATTGAAACGGGCAACGCGCCCACGCCGCAGCTCTACGACATGACGGCCAGCCCTTATGAGCGCGACAATGTGGCGTTGCAACATCCAGAAGAGGTGTTTAAACTGCAAAGCATTTTGCAACGCGAGCGCCAACGGCAGGCGCAATGACACCTCGTTTGGCGTAGCTTACGCGTAAGTCGGCCTGAAAATGAAAAAAATGAGCCTGCTTACGCGTAAGTCGAGGCGAAAAAACAAAAAGCAGGGCTGCTTACGCGTAAGTCGAGGTAAAAAATCAAAAAGATGGGCTGCTTACGCGTAAGTCGAGGCAAAAAATCAAAAAGAAGGGCTGCTTACGCGTAAGTCGACACAAAAAATCAAAAAGAAGGGCTGCTTACGCGTAAGTCGTGCCGAAAAAACAAAAAACAAGGCGTGGGGAAATTCCGCAAGCCCAAATCAACTTAAAATGGGGCGTCGGGAAATTCCGCAAGCCCAAATCAACTTAAAATGGGGCGTCGGGAAATTCCGCAGCCCTAAATCAACTTAAAATGGCGCGTCGGAGTTTTCCGCAAGGCCAAAAAATCAAAAAGATGGGCGTCGGAATTTTCCGACGCGGCGTTTTTCCACAACGAAAAGTGTTGGCGACGACCGAAAAGCCGTACCTTTGTAGGCAACTAAAAAAATCATCTTCGATGCCAACGATAGCTCCTTTTTCGCGCCCCATGTATGTCATGGTGAAGCCGGCCGGGTCGCATTGCAACCTGCGCTGCCAATATTGTTATTACTTAGAAAAGAGCGGCCTTTATGCCGAGCCCACGCACCACGTGATGAGCGACGCGCTGCTCGAGCGCTTCATCCAGCAGTATATCGAGGCGCAACTCACGCCGCAAATTCTCTTCACCTGGCATGGCGGCGAGCCTTTGATGCGCCCCATCTCGTTTTATCGGCGGGCGTTGGCGCTGCAAAAGCGTTATGCGCAGGGGCGACAAATCGACAATGCCATTCAAACCAATGGCACGTTGCTGACCGATGAATGGTGCGAATTTTTCAAAGAAAACAACTTTCTGGTGGGCGTGTCCATCGATGGTGGGCAGGATTTCCACGATGCCTATCGGCGCACGGCCGCCGGGCGCCCCTCGTTTGGGCAGGTGATGCGCGGCATTCGTTTGCTCAACAAGCATGGGGTGGAATGGAATGCGCTGGCCGTGGTCAACCATCTCAATGCCGAAGAGCCGTTGGCTTTCTACGATTTTTTTAAATCCATCGGCTGCCACTACATCCAATTCACGCCCGTGGTGGAGCGCATGGTGACGCGTGACGACGGCCTCACGCTGGCAGCTGGCACACAGATGGGCGGCACGCCGACCGATTTCTCGATTACGCCGCAACAGTGGGGGCGCTTTCTTTGCCAGCTGTTCGATGCGTGGGTGCACCATGATGTGGGCGACTATTTCATTCAGCTTTTCGATGCCACCTTGGCCAACTGGGTGGGCGTGGCGCCGGGGGTCTGCACGTTGGCCAAGGAATGTGGCCACGCGGGCGTGATGGAGTATAACGGCGATGTGTATTCGTGCGACCATTTCGTGTTTCCCGAGCATCGGTTGGGCAATCTCAACCACCAGACGCTCTGCGAAATGATGTATGGCACGAAGCAGCAAGCCTTCGCGCGCTTGAAGCACGAACAGTTGCCACGGCAGTGCCGCGAGTGCCGGTTTGAGTTTGCTTGTCATGGGGAGTGCCCGCGCAACCGCTTCCTGACCGATTGTTATGGCCAGCCTGGCCTGAATTATCTTTGTGCGGGCTATCGGCAGTTCTTTGCGCATGCGGCACCCTATATGGACTTCATGAAAAACGAACTGGCGCATCATCGTGCGCCAGCCAATGTCATGCAACAGGTGTTTTCCCCAGGGGATTAAGATTGCTCGGCTGTGGCGGTGAACTTTTTCAGGAAAAAAGCCCAACGCTTGTAGGCCATGGGCGTGAGATGCACGCCGTCGGTGGTGAGCGCATCTTGCAGCGTGTAGGTGCCGTGGAACACAAATTGTTTGAACAAGTTGATGTAGGCAATGTGGTTCGTTTGGCAATAGTGGCGCAACTTTTGGTTCACTTCGGCCACCACCGTGCTCTTATCGACCAAGTTTTTGTCGGCAGTCAGCCGCTCGTTGATGGGCAACAGGCTCAGCACATACAGCTTCGTCGTGGCGGCGTGTGCCCAGATGCGGTCAATCAGCGTTTGGCATTGCGCAAAGATTTCGTCGGCCGATGCTCCTGCACACACCTCCTGCCAGCCAAGCATCACATAAATAGCTTGCGGTTTGCGCTGCAAAATGGTGTTCAGGCGTGCGCCCGTCTCAGCAAGCGTCTCGCCGGCCACGCCTGCGTTTTGCACCCCTTTCCAACCCAAAAGTTTATTCCAGTTGCCCGCTTGTGAGGTGCGTTCGTCGCCCAACATCACCACCAGCGGCGTTGTTTTGCGTGGCGATTGCGCCTGCGCCATGGCGGCTTCGCGTCCCATCACGACGAAGAGCAACAGCGCCATAGCCCAGCGCAAGGGGCATCGCATAACGGTTTGTTTCATTAAAATTGTTCTAAAATGGCGATGCGTTTCGCGGTATCGGGGTGTGTGCTGAAAAGCGAATTCATGAAACCCATGATGCCTTGCTTCATCTCATCGGGCTGGATGATGAACAGCTGCGCCACGTCGGGCCGCGAAACGTTATCTAATCCCGGGTTGTGTTCAATCTTGCGCAGTGCCGAAGCCAACGCCAACGGATTACCACACAGCTCAGCACCGCCCGCGTCAGCCATGTATTCCCGCTTGCGTGAGATGGCAAAGCGTGTGAGTAGCGTGAAGAGATAGGCGATGGCGCAAAGCACCAAACCGATGAGCATCACCACGATGATGCCTGCACCACGGTTGCCACGTCCGCTGTTACCGCGGCTGCTGCTGCGGCCTCCGTAGAGAAACGTCTGATACATGATGCGCACTATCATCGACATCACGGTTGAAATGATGCCCACAAACACGATGCTCACGATGAGCAGCTTCGTGTCGTGGTTGCGAATGTGCGTCAGCTCGTGGCCGATGACGCCGGCCAATTCGTCGTCGTCGAGCAGATTCATCAGCCCCGTCGTCACCGTCACCGTGTAGCTCTTTGCATTGATGCCGCTCGCAAACGCGTTGAGTTGCGGGTCGTCGACCACGTTGATCTTCGGCATATCCATGTTGCAAGTCATGCAGAGGTTCTCCACAATATTATACAAGCGTGGATTTTCCTGCCGACTAATGGGTCGTGCGCCTGTGGCATGCTGAATCATCGACGCGTTGCTGTAGTAGGCTATGACAAACCACACGCCCACGATGCCCACTACCCACGGCAACACCTGCACAAAATAGGCATTCACAGTGGTCACGTCGAGCGTACTCGTCCATTCGCCGTTGACATCGTAATAGCCACCTTCAAAATAGTGGAGCGCCGCCAAAAACGCCCACACCACAGCCAGAATGATGAGCGGAAACATTGCCAGCAACAGCCACGTCAGGCGGTTATTGCGGCTGATTTGCGTTTGCATGCCTACATATTCCATCGGCTCAGAACTTTACTTCGGGTGCTTTGTCCAATTCGGCGCGTTGCTCTGTGGGTATTTCAAACATCGGTTCGGTTTTAAAACCAAACATGCCCGCAATGAGGTTCGATGGGAAGGTTTGCACAGCGTTGTTCAATTCGCGCGTTGCCGAATTGAAGAAGCGGCGCACAGCAGCCAACTTATTCTCGATGTCGGCCAGCTCGTTTTGTAATTGCAAAAAGTTTTGGTTGGCTTTCAAATCAGGATAAGCCTCCAACGAAACTTTTAAACCCGATAAGGCTGCGGTGAGCGAATTCTCGGCCGCTATCTTGTCGTCCATCGTCGTTGCGCCCATGGCTTGCGCGCGCGCTTCCGTCACTTTCTCCAACAATTCGCGCTCGTGTGTGGCATAGCCCTTCACCGTTGCAACCAACTGCGGCACAAGGTCGTGGCGTTGCTTCAACTGCACGTCGATGTTAGCAAATGCATTCTCGCGGTTATTCCGCAACTTCACCAAACGATTGTAAATCGAAATGAGCCACAGTGCCAACAGCACTACAATAATGAGAATAATAATTCCTGTCATAATTCTTTGTTTTTTGCATGAGTTTGCGTGCAAATATACCACAAATTCTGCGGCAATCTCTACGCTATTAAGAAATATTTGGAAAAAGCCTGTGCTGCAGCGACGGAATGTTGTAACAACTATCCATCATTTTATAACGCGCCAACCTGGGGAAAGCACTACCTTTGCCTACGATAAATTTAAAAACAAAGGAGAATTGATTATGACAACAAAAACATTTAAAGTTGAAGGAATGAAGTGCAATCATTGCAAGGCACATGTGGAAGAAGCTATCCAGGCTTTGCCGGGTGTAGAAAAGGCTGAGGCGCATTTGGATGCCGCCAACGTGGCCGTTGATTTCGATGCTGCAAAGGTTTCGGCCGAAGCCATCAAGAAAGCCGTTGACGAGGCGGGGCATTATGAATTGATTTTAGAGTAAACGCACATGAAGAAAACTATTCCTGTGGTGGGCATGGCCTGCTCGGCTTGCTCGGCCAACGTTGAGAAAAAGCTCAACTCCTTGGCTGGCATCAGCTCGGCTTCGGTGTCGTTGCCGGGACGTTCGGCGCTCATCGACTATGACCCCACCACCATTTCGTTGGAGAAAATGAAGCAGGCCGTGAACGACATCGGCTACGACTTGGTAATCGAGGCCGACCGCAGTGTGGCCGAAATCGAGCAGCGCGCCTACACGTTGCTGCGTCGGCGCACGTTGCTTTCGTGGCTCTTTGCCCTCTCGGTCATGGCGATTTCCATGCATTGGTTGCCGCTTGGCAGCCGCGATATGGCCAACCAAGTGGCCTTGTTGCTGGCATTGGCCAATTTCATGTATTGCGGACGCGAATTCTTTATCAACGCCGTTAAGCAGCTGCGCCATCTCACGGCCAACATGGATACGCTCGTTGCGCTGTCCACCGGCATCAGCTTCGTGTTTAGCTGCATCAACACTTTCTGGGGCGATGCGCTGTGGGGTAGTCGCGGAATCGCATGGCACACCTATTTCGATGCCAGCGTAATGATTATCACCTTTGTGCTCACGGGGCGCCTGTTAGAGGAACGCGCCAAGGATGCCACTGCTGCTTCCATCCGCCGCCTCATGGGAATGCAACCCAAAACGGCACGTTTGGTGGATGGCGACCACGTGGACGAGGTGCCCATCGCCACCATTACCAAGGGCGATGTGTTAGAGGTGCGCGCGGGCGAGAAGATACCTGTCGACGGCATTGTGACGCAGGCCGAGAGTTTTATGACCGCCGATGCGGCCTATGTCGACGAGAGCATGATTACGGGCGAGCCTACTCCTGCCGAAAAGCGCATGGGGAGCCGTGTGTTGGCAGGCACCATCCCCAGTCAAGGCAAGCTGCGGTTGAAGGCACAACAGATTGGCGAAGACACCGCTTTGGCACAAATCATCCGCATGGTGCAAGCCGCCCAGAGCAGCAAAGCGCCTGTGCAGCGCGTCGTTGACAAGGTGGCGCTCGTGTTTGTGCCCGTTGTTACGGCCATCGCCTTGCTCACCTTCGTCATCTGGCTCGTTGTGGGCGGTGTGGATCATCTGCCACAAGCCATCCTTTCGGCCATCGCTGTGCTGGTCATTGCCTGTCCGTGTGCCATGGGATTGGCCACGCCGACGGCGCTGATGGTGGGCATCGGTAAGGCTGCCGAACTGCAAGTGCTCATCAAGGATGCTACCGCCTTGGAGCGTATGCGCAAGGTTGATGCCATCGTGATTGACAAGACGGGCACGCTCACTTTGCCCAATCAAGCCATCGACTTCACCCAAGCCGACAACCTTGATTTAGAAGCGCGCGAAACCCTGAAGCCCCATGCGGCCGAAGCCATGAAAGCCTTGCAGGAACGTGGCATTGCCGTCTACATGATGAGTGGCGACAAAGAGGAGGCAGCCCACTATTGGGCCAACAAAGCGGGCATCGAGCATTATCAAAGCAAGGTGCTGCCGCAAGACAAAGAGAACCTTGTGCGCCAGTTGCAACGCGAAGGTCACACCGTGGCCATGATTGGTGACGGCATCAACGACACGCAGGCGCTGGCCTTGGCCGACGTGAGCATGGCCATTGGGCGAGGCACCGATGTGGCGATGGATGTGGCACAAGTGACGCTCATGGGCGATGACCTGCGCAACATTCCCCGCGCCTTCGACCTGAGTCAGCGTACGGTGCGGATGATTGCACAAAACCTTTTCTGGGCTTTCATCTACAACCTCGTTTGCATTCCGTTGGCTACCGGTGTGCTCTATGCGTTCGGCATCGACTGGCAAATCACGCCCCTTTGGGCCAGCGCGCTCATGGCCTTCTCGAGTGTGAGTGTGGTGCTCAACAGCCTGCGCCTGCGTTTCGTGGCGGCATAACGCGCGGATCATATCGCCGTCGAAGTCTCTTTTGCGACTATACATCGCTTGCAGTGCATCGTCGAAGCCTCTTTTGCGACTATACATCACTTGCAGTGCATCGTCGAAGCCTCTTTTGCGACTATACATCGCTTGCAGTGCACCGTCGAAGCCTCTTTTGCGACTATAACTTGCTGCATCCTACTTGAAAGACCACGGTTTCGTGCAGGCATCAAAAAAAGAGCACCCGAAAAAGGGCGCTCCCTGATAAAACTTAAATTGATAACAGAAAAACAGTTGGATTCTTCGTCTAACTTAAAATGGCAAATCTTCATTATCAGCAGTTGCTTCGGCTGACGGTTGCTCGAATGGCGCTTGTGCCGCGGGTGCAGCAGGATTGGAAGTTGCCGCGGGTGCAGGAGCAGGCGCTGCGCCAAAACCTGCGGGTGCAGCACCGGCACCTAAAGTGGCAGGATCGATTTGCCGCACATCGAAAGCGCGGATGCTGTTAAACCAACGACCTTGATATTCGTGTGCATCAATGTCGAAAGATACGTTCACCTCCTGACCTATCTGTATGTTGAAACGTTGAAGGCGGTCTTCTCCGAAAACGGTAAACGACATTTTGTGTGGATAGTTTTCATGCGTCTCAATTACAAAATCTTGCGCTTTCCACTCTCCACGTGCAGATGTTCCGGTTCGCACATCAAGCGCTGCAATAACTTTTCCTTGTAACTCCATAATTTGAATGTATTTTTTTATTATTTTATTGATGCATTATGCTTAAGGCCCTACAACCTTACTTTTGCCTTGCGAAATTAATAAAATTGTTCTAACAAATGCAATATTTCAGTCTTTTTTTTGTGAGGCACACAAGAAATTTGTATTTTTGTGTTCAAAAATAAATATAAATAACTATTAAACAGGGAATACTGATGAGATTTACATTATCAAGTAGTGCACTTAATGCACGCCTCCAGTCACTCGCAAAAGTAATTAACAGCAAAAATGCACTGCCCATTCTTGACAGCTTTCTCTTTGATGTAAGAAATGGACAGTTGAAGTTAACAGCCTCTGACAGCGAGAATGTTATGACAACCGTAATGACACTCGATGAACACGATGGGGAAGGCAGTTTCGCTGTGCCCAATCGCACCATCTTAGACGCAGTAAAAGAGCTTCCGGAACAGCCGCTGACATTCGAAATCGACCTTGCCGCGCTCACCATTACGATTAGCTATCAGAATGGTGCATATAATTTTACGGCTCAGAATGCAGAAGAGTATCCACGTGCGCAAGTTGTACCCGACAGCGCAACCACGATTGTCATCAATGCAACCACATTAATAAATAATGTGAGCCGCACTTTGTTTGCTACGGCTACTGATGAATTGCGCCCGGTGATGAATGGCATTTATTTTGATTTAAAGCCCGACTATTTGGCCATCGTAGCCACAGACGGACACAAATTGGTGCGCAATCAAATTCTCAACATCAAAAGCGATACGCCGGCGTCGTTCATCCTACCCAAGAAACCTGCGAACTTAATCAAGAGTGTACTCACGAAAGGCGATAGTGATGTAACCATTAAATTCGATGACAGGAGTGCAGAGATAAAGTTCGAGAATGGGCAACTCATTTGCCGACTGCTTGAAGGTAGCTATCCAAATTATAATAGCGTTATCCCCGAGAACCCCAATAATATGAGCATTGATCGCAAGAGCCTGATTGCAATCCTACGCCGTATACTCCCCTTTGCCAGCGAAAGCAGTCAGCTCGTCCGTCTCCATATTGAACCAGGGAAGTTGGAAGCATTGTCTGAAGATATTGACTTTGCTACAAGTGCCCATGAACAAATCGTATGTGACTATACTGGTCCCACGATGAACATTGGCTTTAAAGGTAGTTCATTGCAAGAAATATTAAATAATATAGATTGTGACGAAGTAATTTTCCAATTAGCCGATCCAAGCAGAGCAGGTGTTATTGTTCCTGCTGTTCAGCCAGAGAATGAAAATGTTTTAGCGCTCATTATGCCGATGTTACTCAGCGACTAAAATCAATATATCATTTATATGAAGCTCAATTTAACAAAGCCCCTCGTTGTTTTCGACCTCGAAACAACGGGGCTTGACATTATAACAGACCGCATTATCCAGCTCTCTTATATTAAAGTAACTCCTGATGGAACAGAGGTTAGAGGTAATCACCTCATTAATCCTGAAAGGGCTATCCCTGCTTTTGTGACAGACCTAACAGGGATTAGTGACGAGACGGTAGCTGATCAGCCGACATTTAAAGAGATGGCTCCCCAATTAGCTGAGAGTTTTAAAGGTTGTGATTTTGCAGGATTCAATTCAAATCGATTTGACGTCCCCATCTTAGCCGAAGAATTCTTAAGAGCAGGTGTCGATTTCGACTTCACAAAATGCAGATTGATAGACGCGCAAACGATTTTTCACAAGATGGAGCGACGGAATCTTGCTGCGGCGTATAAGTTCTATTGCGGGCGCGAAATGGATGAAGATTTTGAAGCTCATCGTGCAGATCAAGATACAGAAGCTACTTATCGCGTATTGTTGGGCGAGTTAGAGATGTATAGTGAGGCGAATCAAGACGATCCGGAACGTGTGCTACCCAACGATGTGAGCGAGTTAGCAGCCTTTTCAAAGCAAAATGACAACGTTGATTTCGCCGGAAGAATGATTTGGGCTCCCATAGTCGATAAAGATGGGACGCCACTATCTAACGCCGATGGAACCCCGCAACTGCAAGAAGTATTTAACTTTGGTAAATATAAGGACATGCCAGTGTCAGAAGTCTTGCACAAAGATCCCGGCTACTATTCTTGGATGCTCGGAGCCGAATTCCCTAACAACACCAAGCAAGTTCTCACTCGCATCCGGCTTAGGGAGTTCAATAAGCACTAATGGGCATAACAGCTCCAGCAATCACACGTACAAGACAGCAGCGGTAATGCTTACAGGAAAGAATATTGTTTTAGGAATTACAGGCTCTATCGCGGCCTACAAAGCATGCTCTCTCATCCGGGAGCTGGTTAAGTGCGGTGCCGAAGTACAGGTCGTCATTACCCCTGCCGGGAAGGAATTCATCACACCTGTAACACTTTCGACACTTTCCCACCGTCCCGTTATTAGCGAATTCTTTACACAGTCCGATGGTACATGGCACTCGCATGTTGATTTAGGTCTTTGGGCCGACCTCATGCTTATTGCTCCGTGTACTGCCGGCACCATTGCAAAGTTGGCTCATGGTGTGGCTGATAACATGCTCATAACGACTTACCTGAGCATGAAAGCACCTGTGTTCATAGCACCAGCGATGGATTTAGACATGTTTCAACATCCTACAACGCAAGCCAATCTTCAATTGCTCCAGTCCTTTGGTAATCACATCATCCAACCAGCATCAGGCTTCTTGGCCAGCGGTTTGGAGGGGAAGGGGCGTATGGAGGAGCCGCAACGTATCGTTGCAACCCTCAAAGACTTCTTCTTTCAGGCTCACAAGCAGGAAGAGGTCGGAGCAAACCACAATCAACTATATCACAAACAGGAAGAGGTCGGAGTAAATCACGATCAAGAGGCGCACGATTTAGCAGGCAAACGCGTGCTCATCACGGCAGGACCTACCTATGAGAAGATTGATCCCGTGCGCTTCATCGGTAATTACTCCAGTGGAAAGATGGGTTTTGCCATCGCCGAAGAATGCCTGCGTCGGGGAGCCGATGTGACACTCATCGCAGGTCCGGTAGCTCTATCGTGTTCATCTGCTATCCACCGTATCAATGTCGAAAGTAGCGATGAAATGTATGCCGCAGCCGTTAGCCATTTCACCACGGCCGATGCAGCCATCCTCTGCGCTGCCGTTGCCGACTTTCAGCCTCTCCATGTGGCAGAGGAAAAGATCAAGCGCCACCAAGACGACCTCGTGATACGACTGCGTCCCACCCACGACATTGCAGCAGCCTTAGGTGAAATGAAACAGCCCCATCAACGTTTGGTGGCCTTTGCCTTAGAAACGCATGATGAGGAGCAACACGCTATCGACAAGCTACACCGAAAGCATGCCGACTTTATCGTACTCAACTCCATGTGCAACCCGGGTACAACGTTCATCAGTGACGACAACCAAATTACCATCATTCATCAACAAGGGAAGAAAGATTATGCGAAAAAGCCCAAAGTTCAAGTGGCGCATGACATTATTGACGAGCTTGCTTTGCTGCTTTAGCACTTCCATCCTATCGCAAGAACTGCAAGCTACGGTTCACATCAATCATTCTAAGATTCAAGGCGTTGAGGCAACGCGCTTCGACCACTTACAAACCGCACTCACACAGTTTCTCAATGACCAGAAATGGACGCCGCTCCACTTCCTGACGGTCGAACGTATCCCGTGTAGCTTCAGCATCACGGTGAACGATTACGACCATGCCAATGGTTTCAAGTGTAGCGCCATAGTGCAAGCCAACCGTCCCGTCTATCGCACCACCTACAGCACAATCATTTACAAAAATGTGGATGAACACTTTGATTTCGACTACGCCGATCTGTCACAGCTCACTTTCAGCGAAGATCACGTCGTCCAACAGCTAAGCGCGCTCTGTGCCTACTATGCTTATCTCATCATCGGCATCAACTTGGACAGTTTTGCCCCACTTGGCGGAACCGACGTGCTGCAACGTTGTCTCAACACCGCACATGCCGCACAAGCTCTTCCTTATAAAGGCTGGGAAAGCTTTGCGAACGACAAGAGTCGTTTTGCCTTCATCAATGATTACATGGATGAGCGACTACGCCCGTTTCGCCAGCTGCAATATGCCTATTATCGCACGGGATTAGACCAAATGAGCCAACAGGTTGAGAAGGCTCGCGTCAACATCTCGGCCGCCCTTACAAACCTTCTGTCGTCAGCCCACCAAAACCGTCCCAACAGTCTGCTGCCCCAACTGTGGACCGACTATAAGAGAGACGAATTGGCCGCCATTTACGACGGAAAAGGCACAACCAAAGAGAAAGAACAACTATATAGCATCCTCTTCTCCATCAACGCCAGCCAAAGTGGCGCATGGAAGAGCATCAAACGATAAACAATATGCTCAAACAGTTATACATTAAGAACTTCACGCTCATCGACGAGCTCAACATCACGTTCAATAGCGGGTTCTCCGTCATTACCGGAGAGACCGGTGCGGGCAAAAGCATCATCCTCGGCGCAATCAATCTCCTCCTGGGGCAACGTGCCGACAGCAAAGCCATCAAGACAGGCGAAAACAAGTGCATTATCGAGGCCCATTTCAAAATCAAAGGCTACGGCATGGAAACTTTCTTCGAGCTCAACGAGATTGACTACGACCCCGAGGACTGCATCCTTCGGCGCGAGATCAGCAGCAATGGTAAATCGCGCGCTTTCATCAACGATACCCCTGTATCACTCACAACCCTGCGCGAGTTAGGCGAGACCCTCGTCGACATTCACAGCCAACATCAGAACCTTTTGCTACAGAAAGAGGATTTTCAGCTCAATGTCGTCGACATCATGGCACACAACGAAGCGCAGCGGAAGCAATTTGCCCAACGTTTCGAAGCCCTCCGCGCTGCACACCAAGCACTTGAGCAACTCAAGGAACGCATCAGCCAAGACAAAACGCAACAAGACTTCATGGCCTTTCAGTTTGATGAACTCACACAAGCAAACCTCCAGCCCGACGAACTTGCTACCCTCGAACGCGAGACAGAACTGCTCTCGCATGCCGAAGATATTAAGGGCGCACTTTTCGAAGCCGACCGCCAACTCAATGGTGACAACGAAGGTGCACTCACCCTGCTGAAACGTTCCATCGGCGAATTGCAAAGCATTGCCAAAGTCTTCCCGCGGGCCAACGAGCTCGGCAGTCGTTTGGAGGAATGTCACATCGAACTCAAAGACATCGGGCAAGAGATAAACCAACAAATGGAGGCCGTCGACTATGACCCCGACCAGCTCAATCGCTTCAATGAGCGCTTAGACCTGCTCTACAGTCTGCAACAAAAGTATCATGTCGATGGGGTGGAAGCGCTGATAGCCATACGCGATGACTTAGGCGAGAAGCTCAACGTCATCGAGAATGCCGACGAGCAACTGGCCGAACTGACCACACGCTTCCAGCAGTTGGAAAGCGAATGTAAGGCCTTGGCCGCCGTGCTCACACAATCGCGTGTGAAAGCAGCCAAAGCCATCGAAACGGATATGGCCAAACGTCTGGCGCCCTTGGGCATTCCCAACGTGAAGTTCCAGGTCGACTTTACCAACAAGCCGCTTGCTAACGACGGTTCCGACCGCATTGCCTTCCTTTTCAGCGCCAATAAGAGCATGCCCCTGCAACCCATTACGCAAGTTGCCTCAGGGGGTGAGATTGCGCGCGTCATGCTTTCGCTAAAAGCGATGATCAGCGGCACTGTGCAGCTGCCCACCATCATCTTCGATGAGATTGATACCGGTGTGAGCGGTCGTGTTGCCGAAATGATGGCGCAGATAATGCACGAGATGGGTGCGCATCATCGCCAAGTCATCAGCATTACGCATCTGCCACAGATTGCCGCACGGGGAGCCTTCCACTATAAAGTATCAAAGACAGAGACGAGCAAAGGCACCAACAGCCAGATGCAGTTGCTCAACGAGGACGAGCGCATTCAAGAGATTGCCCAGATGCTAAGTGGCAGCAGCGTCACACCCGAAGCCGTCAGCAATGCCAAATCGCTGCTCAGCCACACATAGGCATCCCTACCCCACTCTCCTTTTACGTCCATTCAGAACAAAACAAAACGATCACATAATGAGAAACAAAATTGTATTGACACTATTCGCGGTGCTCATGGTTATCACCGTGAGCGCACAGTCAGCGGCCACACAGAAAGCCGCTAAAGCAGTGTTTTCACTAACCACTTTCAACGCTGCGGGCGACATCATTGCCTCCGCCCATGGCACGTTCGTCAGTTCGCAAGGCGAGGCCATCGCGCCGTGGAAGCCCTTTGTCGGGGCTACCCGTGCCGTGGTGATCGATGCCACGGGAACCGAACATCCCGTCGTGGCGATGATAGGTGCCAACGAGCTCTATGATGTGTGCAAATTCACCATCGAGCACAGCACGCCAACCATTCCGCTTGCGCCACAGGCCGCAACGAAGACAGCCTGGCTTCTGCCTTACAGTGTGCAGAAAGCCAAGCCGTTGCCGCTGACCATTCAGCGCATTGAGCAGTTCAACGAGCGCTTCAACTATTACGTGTTCAACCCTTCAAATCTTTCCGCGCAGCAAGTGGGTTGCCCTATCGTCAATGCGCAAGGACAGCTTTGCGGACTCTTGCAGACGACCTCCGATGGCACTTTTACAGCGGTCGACGCCCGTTTCGCTGCCGAGATGCAAGCCAACAGCCTTGCCCTCAGCAATGCCACGTTGCGCACCTGCGCCATTCGCCCTGCCTTGCCCGCTTCGCTTGACGACGCGACGGTGGCATTACTCATGTCGGCCAATCTCACAGACTCCTTGACCCACCAATCGCTCATCGACGCCTTCATCCATCAGTTTCCCACCGCCAAGGAGGGTTACACCAACAAGGCGCTGAGCCTCGTCGATGCCGGGAAGGACGAGGAAGCCGAAAAGGTGATGCAAACGGCTCTCGAGAAGGTAGAGAGAAAGGACGAGGCCTACAGTGAATACGCCAAGGTCATCTTGCAAAAGCAAATCCACTATCCCAACCGCGCCTTTGCGCCATGGTCGTTAGACAAAGCACTGCAAGCAGCAGAAAAGGCTGCCACCATTCAGCCGCTACCGCAATACATCCATCAGCAGGCACAAATCTACTACGCTAAGCAAGACTATCAAAAAGCCTGCGACCTCTTTATGCAACTCACCCACACACCGCTGCGCAGTGGCGAGTTGTTCTATGAGGCATCCCAATGCAAGCGAATGTTGCGCGCCCCCATCACTGAAGCACTGGCACTCTTAGACAGCGCAGTGGCCGTTTGTCCGAGACCACTGAATAGCATAGCCTCCACCTACCTGTTGGCACGCGGTGCAACCTATCAGGAGATGGGCCAATACCGCTTGGCCGTGAAGGACTACAATACCTATGACAGTATTGCTCAAGGGCCGTCACGCTACCGCGACTTTTACTATCAACGTTACCAATGTGAGTTAAAGATCAAGCAGTTCCAACAGGCACTCAACGACTTGGCGCGCACCATTCTTCTCAACCCAGAGGAACCCGTCTACTATGCTGAGATGGCTTCGCTATGCCTACGGGTGAAACGCAATGAAGATGCCGAACAGGCAGCCTTGCGCTGTACGGAAATAGCAACCGATTATGCCGACGGATTCCTGTTCTTAGGCATCGCACGGCAGGAATTGGGCAAACCTGAAGAAGCACGCAAGGCACTGCTCCGTGCGAAGGAACTCGGTGACAAGCGCGCCGATGAATACCTTAAGAAGAAATAACCGGTTCTGCCATCATCTACACCATAAAGGCGCACCTATCGTGCGCCTTTTTCTGTAGCATATTGTTCATTGCGCCGTGTTGGTAGTGTTTTCATAGAAACACCATCACCTTTGCTACGTGTTGCAACAGCTTATATTTCATCTGTTTTATTATTACACATGGTTTAATCTATGTCATTAATAGTTTTTGCAACATTGCGCAATGTTTGAACACATCTTATAAAACATCTATCAACATTGCGCAATGTTTGAATACATTCTATAATATATCTATCAACATTGTGTCATGTTTTGACAACTTTTATAAAACGCCTATCAACATGGTGCCATGTTTTGAGATATTCTATAAGATATCTCTCAACATGGCGCAACGTTTTATAATATACCATTGAACGCATGACGACCATGTGACAATGTTAGAATAGATAAAACGCACAGACATGCAACAATGAGAATATATGTGACGGATGCCTTGAAAGCAAAAACGGATGCACACCATGTGCATCCGTCGAATAGATAATGAGCATTATCGTCCTACGACGATACGACAGCGCTCGTTTAAAGAGCTTCACAACTTTGCAACCACAACGCTGCGGTAGCATCCGACGGCATGCGCCAGTCGCCACGAGGGCTTAGGCTGATGCCCCCCACTTTCGGCCCGTCGGGCATGCAGCTGCGCTTGAACTGTTGCGCAAAGAACCTTCGATAGAAAGAGCAGAGCCAATGCTTGAGCACTTCATCTGTGTAGCGGTTATTGAATGCCTTTTGAGCCAGTAAGAAGATTTTTGCAGGCGTGAAGCCAAAGCGCATGACGTAATAAAGGTAGAAGTCGTGGAGTTCGTAAGGTCCAATCAGTTCCTCTGTGCGCTGACTGATACGTCCTGCATTGTCGGCAGGCGTAAGCTCAGGACTAATGGGCGTGTTGAGGATGTCCTTCAACACGAGCGAGAGTTCCTGGCTGCTGTGCAGCGCTTCATGCTGCACGAGGCATTGCACCAAGGTCTTGGGCACGCTGGCATTCACCCCATACATGCTCATCTGGTCGCCGTTGTAGGTAGCCCATCCCAAAGCCAGTTCCGACAGGTCGCCTGTTCCGATGACGATGCCACCCACTTGGTTGCTGATGTCCATGAGTATCTGCGTGCGTTCGCGCGCCTGACTGTTTTCATAGACCACATCGTGCACGGCGCCATCATGCCCAATGTCTTCGAAGTGCTGTGTCACACTTGCTGCGATGGGCACCTCGCGCATCGCGACACCGAGTAGCTGCATCAGCCGATGTGCATTCTGATGTGTCTGGTCGGTGGTGCCAAAGCCCGGCATCGTCACACCGATGATGCCTTGCCGATTGAGCTTTAGGAGGTCGAACGTACGCACACATACAAGCAATGCCAGCGTTGAGTCCAAGCCACCACTGATGCCAAGGACAACCTTTTCGGCGTGAATATGCCTGAGCCGTTTGGCCAAGCCCATGGTTTGGATGTGGAACACTTCCTCACAAGCCGATTCCGTTGCCATGGCTTCGGGGATAAAGGGTGCTGACGGGATGATGCGCTCCAAGTGGAAAGGCTTAAAGTTTTTTAATGGGCAACACGGCACGATGGCGGTTTCGCTCACCTCGTGGAACTGGGCTGTGGCAAACGTGGTGTTGTTGCAACGGTCGTAGCGGATGCGTTCGACATCAATTTGTGCCGTCACCAACTGCGGCGACAAGGCAAAACGTTGTCCTTCGCTCAATAGTGTGCCATTTTCATAAATCAACGCGTTGCCACCATAGACGACATCCTGCGTGCTCTCGCCGAAACCGCAACTGCTATACACGTAACCACTGATGGTGCGGGCGCTCTGTTGCGCGAGGAGGCTTTTGAGATAGGCGTGCTTACCCACTAACTCGTCGGTGGCCGAGAGATTGAAGATGAGATCAGCGCCGGCCAGGGTCAGATGATTGCTTGGTGGCGTTGGCGCCCAAACGTCCTCGCAAATTTCTATGCCGAATTTCACGCCCTGAGCGGTTTCGAACAGCTTGGGTTGCGCAGATACCTCTATAGCCGTTCCGGCCAGGCGAATGGTTGTCGGTCGTAGCGACTGCGACGAGGTGAACCATCGCTTCTCATAGAATTCGTTGTAGTTGGGCAGATAGGTCTTTGGGACGATGCCCAAGAGCTTGCCCTGTTGCACGATAATGGCGCAGTTGAGTAGCAAGTTGCCCACCTCGAGCGGTGCGCCCACGATGGCAATAACATCTTTCTGCAGGGTGGATTGCAGCAAATGGGTGACAGCGGCATCGATGGTCTCGAGCAATGACCGCTGTCGGAACAAGTCCTGGCAAGTGTAGCCGGTGATGGACAGCTCGGGGAAGACAATGATTTCAATGCCCGCTTCTTCGGCCTGTGTCAACAGCGCCTCGATTTGTTCGGTGTTGTATTGGACATCGCCAACACGAACGGCAGGAATGGCTGTTCCTACCTTGATAAAACCATATTCCATAACTAATGAATGGTGACTTGTGTTGCGCCATAGCCATACTCGCGGAATGACGCATCTTGATAGGTGAATTTCTTATATTGATAGTTCAAAGTATGGATGAGCGCACGTCGCAGCACGCCCTCCCCTTTGCCGTGGATGAAGACAATTTTCAGTCCTCGATGCTTGCGGTTGGCCTCGAGAGTGTCCTTGAAGACTTGCAGTTGGTAGTCTAAGATATCTTTTGAGGTCATGCCCTGTATGCTATCCAACAGGGCGTCGATGTGCAAGTCAACCACCAACGGGTCGTTGCCTTTCGGCACTGTGGCAGCTCTGCCAGCCGTGACATGACGGTCGTCCTGCCGCTTGGTCTGCATTGCTTTTGCCAAATGCCCGGCATCCACTTGCAATGCTTTGACGGGTTCATCGTCGACCACGATGGCATGGAGCCAGGCCGGCATGTCGAAGAAGTCGCTGTCGCGAAACGTGCTCTGCTTATAGCACTTCGTCGCGTCGAGCTTGATGCAGACCGAGAGGGTTGGCTTGAGCAAGAAGCTTTTCTCGCGCTTATAGGCAATGCCTTGCACGGCCAAACGGTTGAGCTCGGCCAAATCGGCATAGGTAAGCGTGGCGACAAGCTCCATCGTGTTGGGCGCAAGCTCACCTTGAAAGGCCAACGTCCAACTGTCGTTCTCCCCTGTCATGTAGCTCAACTGCAAGAAGTAGTTGCAATCGTTCACGAGGTAGATGTCAAACGTTGTGTCTGCGGGCAATGTCGAATCGGAGGGAACAAACGCCACATAAGCCGTGAGCCGATTGCCCCCCTTGCGCTCTTCAATCGGCGCTTGAAAGGTCACTTCGCGCGTGTCGTCGGGTGTGTCGAAAGGCTCGTTGCCGTCGGTCCCATCGAAAGCCGGTTCGTTTTGCTCTGCGTTGAGCATTGCCTTAATGCTGCGTTGGTCGTTGTGAATGGCGTTTCCCTCTTTGTCCATGGCAGCCTGATTGATGTTCAACGCAGCCATTTTGGCCAAACCATGGTCGTTGCTGTCAATCACCACGACTTCATTGATGCGAAAGGGTATCTCGAAGCCATCCTGATCCTCAACGAGGACGATGTCCTTTCCCGAGAAGCCCGTAATCTTTCCGCCCCCCGTTTCGTTCAGGAAGCGCACTGTATCTCCTTTTTTCATTGCTTAATTAATGGTTTTATGGGTTGTGTCGGCTAAGGTATGAGCAACGAGCTGTCGCCATAGCTTAGGAAACGGAAATCATGCGACAGAGCATAATCATAGATCCTTCGCCAATCTCCGTGCACAAAAGCACTCACTAAGAGCAGCAAGGTGCTTTGTGGTTGATGGAAGTTGGTGATCAACATCTTCACGATTTTATAGTGATACCCCGGTGCGATGATGATCTGTGTGCTGCTATGCAAGGCTTCTAAATTGTTGCGCTGCAACCAGTCCAACACGTTGCGAATGGCCTGCTCGGACGAGATGCCATCTACCCACGTGCCGTCACGCCCCGCTTCGTAGGGCTCCCATTGTGTGACATGGAGCATTTCTTCTGTCGCATCCGGATTTGCGGCAAGTTTCACACCCATGTAATAGAGACTCTCGAGCGTGCGCACACTGGTGGTTCCGACGGCGATGGCTTCGCCATGGAAGTGCAAAAGGTTCTCAAGGGTGTGACGGTGCACGACGATATACTCGGAGTGCATCTCATGTTCGTCAATGCTTTCGCTCTTCACAGGTTTAAAAGTGCCCGCTCCTACATGTAAGGTGACCTCTTCCTCTACTATCCCGCGCTGCTGAATGGCTTGCAACACTTCATGGGTGAAATGAAGGCCCGCTGTGGGAGCAGCCACACTGCCTTTGATCTTGCTATACACCGTTTGGTAGGTAATCTTATCGCGCTCCTCAGTTTCGCGATTGAGATAGGGCGGAATGGGTAGCTCGCCTACCGCTTCCAAAATGTCGGCAAAATTGATTTGTGCATTGTCCCATCGGAAGTCTACCCAGTAATTGGTGCCTTTTCCTAAGGTCTGCACAGTGTCTTCGCACCGCTCTACCGTGAGTGTGAACGTTTGACCATTGATGTCAAAGTTGCGTTTCAACACGCCTTCTTTCCATTTCTTTAGGTTCCCGATCATGCAAAGCCACGCACAATGCTCCTTGGACTGGAACATGCGCTCATAGTCGACAGGGTGTGCAGGCTCCATTAAGAAGACCTCGATCAATGCTCCCGTTGCCTTTCGGAAGTGCATGCGCGCCTGGATGACGCGTGTGTTGTTGTACACCATCAAGGAGTGTCGTGGTAGGAACGTGGGGAGATTAAAGAACTGCGACTCAGAGATTTCCCCTTTGCGGTAAACGAGTAACTTGCTATGATCGCGTTGCGCCAAGGGGAACTTTGCGATGCGCGCATCCGGGAGGCAATACTGATAGTCGCTTATTTTAATATGCTTTGTGTCCATACGTTTAAATATTATCTGCATTAGAAATCAATCACCAGCGAAACAATGACATCTGCCAAGGCTGATAACACTAAGACGCTCAGCACTCTGTCAACATCTTGGCAGTTGTAGCCGGCTGAAGTGTATTGCGTTGAGACATAGCGCTGGGAAGGATTGGTGCGGCGGTAGATAAAATGGTAAAGGCTGTAGGCTAAATAGCCACTGAGGATGCCCCATGCCGTCCCGACAACGACATCGGAGGGATAGTGCATGCCGAGATAGATACGTGTGAACCCATTCATCAGCGCCCAGAGAAAGAGACCGACTGTGAGGCGTGGACTGCGCACCAAGAAGGCGAAAAACGTTGCAATGGCGCAGGTGTTGGCAGCGTGAGCAGAGAAGAAACTATAATCGTTCTTACTAATCCAAACAACGGTGTTAACCATGTATTTTATCGTGTCGTCGTTGCACGGGCGCAAACGTGCGACCCAAGGCTTCACGACTAAGTTATCGATTCCCCCCGAGAGTCCGACTGCCAACAAGCAACCGAAAACGACTAATGCAATCTGTTGCATTGTCTCATGGTTCTTGATAACCATATAGAACAAACACAAATAAAGCGGAACCCACGTCCATGCGGTTGTGAACGCCGACATGATGCCGGTTAACATGAGGTTGTCGCAACTGTTAATGGCCAACAACAGCTGTCGGTCTAAAGTGAAGAGCGTTGTAAGGTCCCACATGTGTCTATCCCCTTATATGTGTTCGACGGTGCTACGGAGCAGCCATCCTTCCCTTCCGTCGGGTGCAACTATCCCCCACCAAAGCGGTATGCTCCGGTCCTTGATATGCACTTTCGTACCTTCGTGGATGACGAAATCGTCGGTTCCTCCACGGACGGGCGTCTTTTTCACTCCCACTGCAGGCGCAATGACGATGGCATCGTCTTGGTGAGCAAAGGAAACCTGCTGCTGATAGGCCATTGCTACAGCCAGCACAAAGAAGACAAAGCCCACGATGGTTGTAAAGAAGCCTGTTTTCTTTAGCCACAAGGGAGCGGTAAACAAGTAAATCAACAGGGCGAAGAGTGCTACAACCACACAAATGATGCTGAGCACCGCCCAACCATCGACACCCAAGAGGTTGACAACGGCGTGATACCAAGTGATGAAAAACATCTCTTCGCCGTCGGCATATTTATCGATGGTCTTGCTCCGCGCCAACTGGAGATTGAAGCGAATGTCACTGTTTCCAGGACTGAGACGCAGTGCACGCTCATAATTCAAAATGGCTTGCGTAATGTTATCCGTGCGATAATAAGCATTTCCTAAGTTATAATACAAGGCAACACTACGCCCTTGATGCAGTAATGCTTCGTAATCTTTTATGGCCTGCTGAAAGTTTCGCTCTGTGTAGGCCTTATTAGCTTCTTGCATGGTCATGGCCTGTGCGGAGGAAAGTGATAGCCATTGCATCGCGATAGCTATCAGAATGGCGAACAATGTAGCCGTGTTTCGTCGGCGACTTGTAGCACTTTTCTTTGCTTTAAAAGTGCATTCAATTTCCGTAATGGCCAACATGGCCGATTCCAAAGTCTTATTCATGTTCCCTTTTGCATCTCCGGGTGCGTAACGTTCAAACTCACATTCGTCGAGTGCACCTATAAAGAGGTCGATTACATGCGGTGCGACGGCCTGTTGTTGGAGCCGCTCTACGATGTTTTCGCGCGACAGCAATTCTATCGACATGTTGAGCTTATCACTCACATACCCCCACAAGGTGCGCAATATTTCATCATAGAAGAGTGCCTCATCGCCGGCCAGCAACAACTGGTGCGCCTTTCTTAAACGCTTCGTAGCGACCTTATTGGCTTTCTTTCCGCGCAATGCCACCCTATCATTCATCGCGATTGCACGCTTCCTAAATACAATAAGCAAAACTGCGAAGAGGAATAGCGGTAGGCACAGGGCGATGACGTACGCCGCGGAACCAAAGAAGAAGTCATTCGATGTACTGTATAACCGACAGTCTCGCATTAAGGGACGGATATCGTTGTCCTTCGTGGCATAATCGTCAACCGAAGTCTCTCCTCCAGCCCCCGGAAGCACATGCACACGCAAGGGTTGTGTTTTCACCGTGCGATAGGAATGCGTTCCCAAATGATAGTAGGTAAGTTCGACGGGTGGAATAGTGAAATCACCTTGATGGCGTGGCACTGCTACGAAATCATAAAGCATGTTTCCTTGCAAACCTGTCGCTGTGAGCTGCGTCTTATCCGTAACCTTTGCATCGTATTGCTCGAAATCTTTCGGAAAAGCGACAACCGGTTGCTTGATTAGCTTTAAGTTCCCTGTACCACTCACCACCACACGTAGGTTTACCGGGTCGCCAACTTTCACACTTGCTTTCGTCAGCTGTGCCGAGATGGTGAATGCGCCAACACCGCCAGAGAAGTTGGCTGGACGATGTGGTAACGGTAGAACATTAATCGACAAGCTCGGTGCCTGAATGTTTTTATTTACCTCAACATAGCCCGACCCACCATTAAAGAATGCTTCAAACGGATCAACACTGCGGTCTTGCTGTACCACAACGCCTTGGAAGGTAATACTGGGAATCGTGAGCTTTCCCGTCATTTGTGGATACATCACATATTGGCTCCAGGTGACGCAACGATAAGGGCGCCCGTTCACACGTTCAATATGGAAACTCTTTTGTTGTGGTAGCTTAATCTCTTGAGTGTGGAAGCCTGTTAAATCGGGCATGTCACCCTTAAGTTGTGTCAACTCTACCAACGTATAAACCTTATAAGTGAGTAGGATTGGCTCCTGTTCATGTACTTGCTTTTTATTCGCACTGACACGAATAAAAAGGTCATTACCTGATATTTTTGATCCGGCAGAACGAATGTTTGCTCCGCCAGTTCCCGCAGCTCCATTGCCATTACTCCCTTTTGCATGCCCTGCCACAGAGACTTTAACGGCCTTTGCATAAATCTTTCGTCCCCCGATGATAGCACAGGCTGGTGCGATGGTATAGACGCCAGGCTTAGCAATATAGAGTGTGTAAGTGTAAGTGACAGACGAAGTGCTGGATGTATGGCCATTAATCATCTGGTAGCTCGACTGTCTGGAGGTATAGGGACCAGCAATAACCTCTATAGCAGAAGGCATTGTGCCCGCCTTAAACTCTTCTACATTCTGTGTATCGACTGTATAGGAAAGGCGGAAATTCTCACCTGCTGCAACACTCGACGGAACGGTCACCGTTATATGTTGTGCAGAGGCTGACACCGTGCTCAACAGGAGGAGCACCAAAAGTAAACTATATTTGATGAATATGCGCATTGTTCAATGTTAACTATTACCAGTTCTTCTGTAACCTTCTACTTCCACGTTGCTGCAATGCCCTTGAAATGCGCTGCTGCGTAGCCTTTTCATTTTGCAACGCTGCATTCAATAGCTGTTCGGCATTGTCCTTACTCATGCCATTCTTCGGGTCCTTTTGTGGCTGTTTGTCCTGCTTGTTGTCTTGTTCTTGCTTACGATCATTTTTCTTGTCGTCCTGTTTTTTCTGTTTGTCCTTCTGTTTATCTTTCGACTGGGGGTTGGGCTTCTGCGGGTTGTTCTTCAGTAACTTTTGACATAGTGCCAAATTGTAACGCGTTGCCTGGTTAGAAGGGTCGTTGCATAGCGCCTCTTCATAAGCTTTGATGGCATCAGCATACATCTGGTGACGTTGACAGATATACCCCATGTTGTGGTAGCTCTTTGCCTTCCTCAATTTACTTGTCTCCGCCTTCCCCGCACGTTCAAAACAGGTGGTTGCTGCTGAATCTTTTTGCTGCGCCAACAGTGCCGTCCCCAAATTATACAGTGCCTGTGTGTTGCTGACATTCTTCACTAAAGCCTTACGGTATTCAGTCTCTGCCTTGACATAGTTTTGTTGGTGGAAATAGCGATTTCCACTACGTATCAACTGTCGATCGGTTTGTGCTTTTGCAACAAACCACAACATACTCATGAGGAGCAAGAGGACACTTTTCAAATAACTCATGCTTTCTGTCTCCTAAAAAAGTTAACTCCTTTAAATAAAGGACTCTTCGATTCTTGTATCAAGCTCTCCACAATCAATAGCAACAACAGGAGTATACCAAAAGCTTGAAACTGCTCGCTGTATTCACTATAGACCACACTATCGGTCGTGCCCGTTTGCAACTTATCTAATGCGTCATTGAGCTTTTCTTGCGCTTCATTCGTATTATCCACGTGAATATACGTTCCATTTCCTGCTGCTGCTAACTGTCTGCACATCTGCTCATTCAATGCAGACATAACTGTTTCGCCGCGTTCATCTTTCAGATAGCCACCATGCCCGTCGGGAATGGGTGCTCCTTTTGTATCACCAACACCAAGTATAAAGACATTCCTTCCGCGTTGGTGAGCAGCTTTAACAGCCTCCAAGGCTCCACCTTCGTGGTCTTCCCCATCCGTAATAATGATGATTGCTTTACCTATGTCTTTCTGTTGCGTGAAACTTTGTTCACTTAATTCCACGGCGCGAGCGATATCTGTTCCTTGTGTCGCAATCAGAGAGGGATCGATGTTCTGCAGAAACATTTTGGCCGAAACATAATCATTTGTGATAGGAAGCTGCACGAAAGCATCCCCTGCAAAGACAATTAATCCGACCTTATCATTCGTAAAATGGTCAAAGAGACTTTCTACTAACAACTTACTTTTTGCAAGACGTGAAGGAACGACATCGGCTGCACGCATCGAATTACTAATATCCATTGCAATTACAGCTTCTATTCCATTGCGTTTGTCGTGGGATAGCTTCATTCCGGCTTGAGGACGAGCTAACACAATAATCAATAATGCCACAGCCCCTTGTAACAGCCAGAACTTAACCGTGGGACGATACTTTGAAACATCGGGCATCATCTGCTGTAGCAAAGCGGGATCTCCAAAACGTAAGAACTTAGCCTTGCGTTGCCTCCACACCACGAAACGCACACAAGCCATGATGGGGATGATTAACAACAGCCATAAATATATGGGGTCTTCAAATCTCAACATAATTCTTCTTACTTTAAGGAATTCTACGTAGGACAGTTGTTCGCAAAACCAACTCCAACAAAAGTAACACGAATGCAACCAAAGCAAAAGGTTGATAAGCCTCATACCACTTGGAGAACTTCTTCACATCCATTTTTGTTTTCTCTAACTTATCGATGTCATTATAGATTTGTTGCAACTGTTTGTTGTTCGTTGCACGATAGAAATTACCATCTGTAAGCTGTGCAATCTCACGTAACGTTTTACTATCTATTTCCACAGGGATGTTCACATACTGCGTACCTCCTGCAACAGGCATCGGATAGGGAGCCACTTTATTTGTTCCAACACCAATCGTATAAACTCTAATTCCCATACGTTTTGCTATTTCAGCACTTGTCATAGGGGAAATATCACCCATATTATTACTGCCATCTGTGAGCAGAATGACAACTTTGCTCTTTCCTTTGACATCTTTCAAACGGCTCACTGCATTGGCCAGCCCCATACCTATAGCTGTACCATCGGCAATAAGCCCATGCGAAGCAATGTCTGTACGCACACTCTGCAACATGTTAATAAGCGAAGTGTGGTCGGTAGTCATCGGACATTGCGTGAAGGCCTCACCGGCAAAAATCGTTAATCCGATGTTATCATTGGGACGATCGGCAATAAATTCTGCTGCAACTTTTTTGGCTGCTTCTAACCGGTTGGGCTTTAAATCTTCTGCAAGCATAGAGGTCGATACATCCATCGCCAACATGATGTTGATGCCCTCAACTTGTTTCTCACCCCATGAATTATGTGTCTGTGGACGAGCCATGACAACCACAATAAGGAAAAAAGTCAAGCAGCGCAATAACATAGGCAAATGAATGATGCACATGCGCCAGCTTTTAGGAGCATATTGAAAAGCATAGGTGTCGCTCATACGCATACTGGGCTCACGCTTAGCACGATAAAAGAAATACCAAACGATGTAAGGTATCAACAAAAGCAACAACAAAAAATATTCTTTACTTGCAAATTCCATCTTTTATCCTATCAATTCAATCCACTGATACGCAATATAAGCGAGTAATGCCATAAGCACAATGCTCAACACATAGAGCAAGACCTTTAAAGTAAAACGATTCTTACGCGTTTTCTCCTCATCTTCACTCAACTGCTCAACAACTTTTTCTACTGTTTCCTGCACATCAGTCTTGGTTTCATCAATAAATTTTGCTGCATGGAGCAGATTTAAATCGTTCTCATTAATCAGCGCACTGTGTTTTGCGAACTTCACCAAATCTGCTGTTCTAAAGAGTTCTCGCAGTTCCTCCAATCCTTTTTTGTCATCGGCCTGCTGTAGCTTTGCAATGATTTCACTGCTGGTCATCTCCATGGCATTAAATCCAAAACGCTCCTGAATATATTGCCTGACAGCATCGGTGAGCTGTGTATAATATGTCTTCTGGTCTTCCGAACGCACCAACTGATTGGCCTTGATTTCATCTATCGCATGCAACGCCTTGCGATGAGCAGGAATACGCTTCACAATGCGCACACGAGCTATGATGGATTTATTGCGTTTAAGACATATAAAGACATAAACAGCACCTATGCCCAACACAAGGAAGAGCAAACTCAACCAAAAAATTCCTCGCCAATCGTTCCAAGAAAAAGGATTATCCTGCACATCTGCCGGCGGAAAAAACTTATTGGGGTGTAGTGTGTCAACAGGAACAGTCAAAACTTTCAAAGCTAAAGCTGCACCCTGATAGGGCTTACCATTCACACGAACAACCAAAGGAGGTAGAGCGTAAAGCTGTTCACGGAAACTGGTTAAAGTATAAACGCGCTGTTCAACAGACATGCCATCAACAACCGTTGGAGATTTTTTCTCGACAGAAAGGACTTCAACCCCAGGAAAAAGCTGTCCTGGAACATGTAACTTCGGCCATTGCAGACGTGCACCTTGTGGAGCTGTCACTTGCAAAGAAAGATGTGCCTGCTGACCAATGAGAATCGATATAGAATCTATTTTCTGCTCCACTTGCACGCGTTGTGCCCATAATGGCACAGCAAACAAAGCGGCAACAACAGCAAACAGTAATTTCGTTATCTTCATTATATCCGTTTCTTAAAAAGTAAGAGCAAAGCCTTTGTGAAATTCTCGTTTGTTGCTACAGAAGTCCAATCAACCTTACTTTTTGCAAAAGTGCGGTTCAAAAGGTCTTCCCGTTCAATCCAATAGCGTGCATGTGCCTGCCGTAATTTAGCCGAACTCGTATCAATAATCATTTCGTGACCCGTTTCGGCATCGCGCACTTTCATCAAACCGATGTCAGGAAGCGACTTCGCCCGTGGGTCGTAGACCTGAATAGCGACGACATCGTGCTTTGAATTAGCAATCTGGATGGGTTTACTAAAATCAGAACGCGAATAGAAGTCGCTCAACAAAAAGGCTGTGCACCTGCGCTTCATCACCCGAGTGAGATAGGATACGGCCATGCCTATATCGGTCCTTACACCTGCAGGTTTGAAATTAAGCAATTCGTGAATGATATAAAGAATGTGCTTACGCCCTTTCTTAGGTGGAATATACTTTTCAATTCGATCGGTGAAAAGGATTACGCCAATCTTATCATTGTTTTGAATGGCACTGAAAGCCAAGGTCGATGCAATCTCTGTTACCAAGTCGCGTTTGGTTTGTTGCACACTACCAAAGTCTAAAGAGCCGCTCAAATCGACGAGCAACATCACCGTCAACTCCCGTTCTTCTTCGTAGACTTTAACGTAAGGACGATGGAAACGGGCCGTAACATTCCAATCAATATCGCGCACATCGTCGCCATATTGATATTCACGCACTTCACTAAAGGCCATACCACGACCTTTAAAGGCCGAATGATATTGCCCCGCAAAGATGTTTTGACTCAAGCCACGTGTCTTGATTTCAATCTTTCTTACCTTCTTTATAATCTCTGATGCTTCCATCAAGGCACCTCTACCTTATTAATAATCTTTGAGACAATCTCCTCAGAAGAGATGTTGCTGGCTTCAGCTTCATAAGAAAGGCCTATGCGATGCCGCATGACATCATGTGCAACAGCGCGCACATCTTCGGGAATGACGTAGCCGCGATGCTTGATAAAGGCATAAGCGCGACCGGCTTTTGCCAAATTAATGCTGGCACGCGGACTTCCGCCATAGGTGATCATATCTTTCAATTCTGCCAGTCCATAACGCTCAGGATAGCGACTGGCAAAGACGATGTCGGCAATATATTGTGCAATTTTATCGTCAATATAAACCTGATTAACGATTTCCCGTGCCTTTAAAATCTCATCAGAAGAGGTTACGGCAGACACCGTTGGAAATGCACCTGCTATGTTCTCACGAATGATGAGTTTCTCTTCCTCCAACGTGGGGTAATCAATCACCACTTTCAGCATGAAGCGATCCACTTGCGCCTCGGGCAGTTGATAGGTGCCCTCCTGCTCTATCGGATTCTGCGTAGCCAGCACCAAGAAAGGTCTTGGCAACGGGAAAGTTGACTCACCAATGGTCACTTGATGCTCTTGCATTGCCTCTAAAAGTGCACTCTGCACCTTAGCCGGTGCGCGATTAATTTCATCGGCAAGAATAAAGTGTGCGAAAACAGGTCCCTTTTTGACATGGAAACGCTCATCCTTTTGCGAATAAATCTGCGTTCCAATCACGTCGGCAGGCAACAAATCGGGCGTAAATTGAATGCGGCTAAAGTCGGCATCTATCAGCTGCGCCAATGTTTTTATGGCTAAAGTCTTAGCCAAGCCGGGAACACCTTCTAAGAGGATATGCCCATCACTAAGTAAAGAAATCAACAACGACTCCACCAAATGCTTTTGCCCCACGATCACTTTGTCCATGCCCGAAACAAGGTTGGTTACAAAACCACTTTGTTGCTCAATCATAATATTGAGGGCACGAATATCTATTGCTTCTGCCATAATATGAATTTTATTGATATTTTTATGTGTGGCAAAATTACAACAAATCGCAAAGGTGAAGGGCATCTACACGCCTAAATAATATTAAAAAGCCTATGAATTGAATTAATTTAAGACCTTTCTTTACGGGCGGTTCCTGCATGCTGGAAAACGTTTGAGATACGGGTGTTTCTCAACTGTTTTTGAGAAAAGCATGCGAGATACGGGTGTTTCTCAAACGTTTTTGAAAAAAACATGCGAGATACGGGTGTTTCTCAAACGTTTTTGAAAAAACATGCGAGATACGGGTGTTTCTCAAACGTTTTTGAGAAAAACACACGAGATACAGGTATTTTTCAAACGTTTTTGAAAAAAGCATGCGAGATACAGGTGTTTCTCAAACGTTTTTTGAGAAAAATGAGCGAGAATAGCCATTCTCATAAAACCCTACCCATCGTAAAAGTGTTATTTCGCTATCAACTGAAAGATTTAACATGCGCGAGGGACTACCTTTTATATATTTTAATTATATTTGCACCAACTTAGTCAAATCGGGGTTCATCCCCACAACCTATTCTTAAAATTTCAGTTAAAACTATGCAAAAGAAATTGCATCTCCTATTGAGCCTGATGCTGTTGTGCGCAACAACGGTCATGGCACAAGTTACCACCTCCTCCATGAGTGGTAAGGTTAGTCTGCAAGGCACGGGCGAAGATATCGTCGGCGCCACCGTGCAAGCCATCCACGAACCGTCGGGCACACGCTATGCTGCTGTGACCAATGCCGATGGCCGGTTTAACATTCAAGGCATGCGCACGGGCGGTCCCTACAAAGTCACCGTGAGTTACATCGGCTACCAATCGAAAAGCTACAAAGGCATTCAGTTGCAGTTGGGCGAAGTCTACAACCTCAACGTGCAGCTCTCTGAAGACGCTACCGTGCTGGGCGAAGTGGTGGTGAGCGCAACGGCCTCCAAATTTGCCGCCGAAAAAACCGGTGCATCAACCAACATCAACAACAGTCAGATTGTGAACCTGCCCACTGTGAGCCGCAGTATCACCGATGTAACGCGCCTCTCGCCCTATGGTGGCAACGGTATGTTCTTTGCCGGATCTGACGGCCGAACGGCCAATTTCACCGTTGACGGCGCCAACTTCAACAACAACTTCGGCTTGAGTTCGAAACTTCCCGGCGGCGGCAACCCCATCTCGATTGATGCCATCGACGAATTGCAAGTGGTAATCTCGCCCTTTGATGTGCGCCAGACAAATTTCATCGGCGGTGGCGTGAATGCCATCACCAAATCGGGAACAAACACCTTCAAAGGCAGTGCCTACATCTACCACCGCAACGAAAACCTGCGCGGCGATGCTGTCGACAAACTGGCCATCGACGGTGCACGTAACACCGACCGCAGCACCACCTATGGTTTCACCCTCGGCGGTCCAATCATTCAAAACAAGTTGTTCTTCTTCGTCAACGGCGAAACCATTCAAACGCCAACCATTGCCAACCGCTGGCGTGCATCGGCCGACGGAGTGGCCAACGCTAACAACTATATCTCGCGCACAAAGATTGCCGACATGGAGCGCGTTTCCCAATATGTTGCCACACGCTATGGCTACGACACCGGGTCGTACACCAACTTCCCGGCCGACGAAACCAACTACAAAATCCTGGCGCGCTTAGATTGGAACATCACCAACAAGCACCACTTGGCACTGCGCTATAACTACACCAAGAACCGCGGTTGGAATGCACCCAACATGTCGTCGATGGATGGCGGTCCGTCATCGGCTTTTGCCCGCACATCCGACCACTCCATGGCTTTTGCCAACTCTATGTATGCCATGGACAACCTCGTGCACTCGTTTACATTCGACTTGAACAGCCGCATCAGCGAGAAACTCTCCAACCAATTCCTGGCGACTTATTCGAAACTCGACGACCAGCGTTTCACCAACTCTTCCCCATTCCCCTTCATCGACATCTTAGACGGAACGGGCACCACCAGCAACTACATGTCGCTCGGCGAAGAACTCTTTACCCACAACAATGCGGTGCACAACAAGATTTGGAATATCAAGGACGATATAACCTATTTCACCGGCAACCACAAAATCACAGCCGGCATGAAGTTCGAACATCAAATGGCCGACAACTCCTATATGCGCAACGGAACGGGCTATTATCGTTATGCCAGCGTCAACGACTTCCTCACGGGCGCCGCACCCGAAATCGTCTGCCTCACCTATGGTTACAACGGTGAAAAGAATCCCACCTCGCGTGTGCAGTTCAACACGTTGGGCATCTATGGGCAAGACGAATGGCAAGTAAACAACAAGCTGAAACTCACTTATGGTGTGCGTTTCGATGGTCTCTTCTTCAACAATAGCGACTTGATGCGCAACAACGCCATCTACAATCTCGACTACAATGGCCGCCACATCGACACGGGCAAATGGCCCTCGTCAAGTCTCACGGTGTCGCCACGCATTGGGTTCACCTACGATGTCTTAGGCAATAAAACCCTCAAACTGCGCGGAGGAACGGGCTTCTTCTCTGGTCGTCTACCCTTGGTGTTCTTCACCAACATGCCCACCAACAGCGGCATGGTGCAGTATCAGGCACAACTCAATGCGCGCAATGGTAGCCGACTCGGTTACTCGATGAACGATTTTGCCGGCGGCCTGGTGACCGACGCCAACGGAAAAGCTACCATCGAAGCCCTCTATAATAAGCTCGTCAATATGACCAATGCCAGCGGACAAAAGATTTTCCCATCCACCATCTCACCCGAAACGGGTTCGGTACCCTCGCAGATTGCTGCCGTCGACCCTAAGTTCAAGATGCCACAAGTGTGGAAAACCTCGTTGGCTGTAGACTATCAGGTACCGGTTTCGTTCCCCCTCACTGTGACGGCCGAAGGTATTTATAACAAAACCATCAACGCTGTTAAGATTGCAGACTGGAGCATTCCCAACGTGGGCGGCTTCGCTCGTTTCAACGGCGTAGACAATCGTCCCATTTATCCCGCCGGCGCATCGACCAATCCCAGCGCTTTCGTGCTCGAAAATACCAGCAAGGGCTATGGATGGTCGTTCAATCTTTCGTTCAATGCACAGCCTGTCGAATGGCTCAACCTCATGGGCGCCTATACACACACCGTTTCAAAGGAAATCACGGGTATGCCGGGCTCTAATGCGAAATCGGCCTTCACCTATATTCCGACCGTAGAGGGTGCGAACTACATCAAGCTCCACAATTCGCAATATGTGACCCCCGACCGCTTCGTAGCTTCGGCGTCTATCCACGACAAGAGCGGCAACCACTATAGTTTCATCTATGAAACATGGCGCGGCGGCTACAACTACAGCTACATGGCCACCAACGATGTCAACGGCGACGGCTATCTCTATGATGCCATCTACATTCCAACCGACGAGCAAGTGGCCAATGGCGACTTCCGTTTCAAAACCGCCGACGACCGCAAACGTTTCATGGACTTCGTGCACGCCAACAAGTCGCTCAAAAATCATCAAGGCGAATATGCCGAGCCCTACAGTGTTTACACCCCATGGGTTCACCGCATCGACTTCAGCTACAAGCACGATTTCAAACTCAACCTTGGCAACACCAAGCACACCTTGCAGTTGAGTTTCGACATCAAAAACCTCATGAACCTGTTCAACTCAAGTTGGGGCGTGATGAAATACCTCAACCCTCAAATCGGTCAAGAGCTGAAGGTGCTGAAATACGAAGGAGTCGACGCCAGCGGATATGCCACTTGGTCTACGCCGGCTTCCATCAACGGCTCAACCCAGCTGTTTGTACCGCAACACACCATCGGCCAGTGCTGGAACGCTTCGATTGGCATAAAATATTTCTTCAACTAAACGAAATTGATAATAATGAAAAGAATAATAAGCATTGTCACCGCCGTGTGCGCTTCGATTGCGCTCTTCACGGCCTGCAGCAAAGACAATTCAATCACCGAACTCGACGGCCTGCACGTCTCCTCGTCGTATGTTTCGATTGCCGAAAAGGGGGCAACCGCAACCATCACACTCCATGCGGCGGGCGATTGGAAACTCGAAAAGGTGACCACCAAAAAGAATAAGGTGGAATGGCTCACCGTTTCGCCCACCATGGGCCACGCCGGCGAGACCCAAATCTCGTTCACCGCACCGGCATCCTTAGACGGTCGCACGGCCGAAGTGATTGTTACATCGAACGGCGAGACGCAACACATCAACGTCATTCAAGGTCTGCCTACCGTTTCGAAAGCCACCTGTGCCGAAGTCCTCTTGGGCGTCGACAACAAGAGCTATCGCGTCACCGGAACCTGTGTTTCCATCAACAACACCACCTATGGCAACTTCTATCTCAACGACGGCACCGGCCAGCTCTACGTCTATGGCACGAAAGATGCCGGCGGCAACTATGCATGGAAGTCGTTTAACATCGAAGTGGGCGACGAAGTGACCGTCGAAGGGCCACGCTCCACCTACAACGGCGTGGGACAGCTCAAAGATGCCACCTTCATCAGCGTGAAAAAGTCGCTCATCAAGGTCGATGCCGTTGAAAACGACACGCTCCCCGTGGCCGGCGGCACTTTCACCGCCCACTTGGTTTGCAAGGGGCAAGGCGTTTCGGTTGATATTCCCAACGATGCCAAAAGTTGGCTCGCCATCAGTGGTATCCAGTCCACCGCGACCAAAACGACCGTGCAGTTCACCGCACAGCCCAATACCGGCGGCGACCGAAGCACCACCCTTACGTTCCGCACCACCGAAGGCGGCAAAACCTATACCGCACAAACCCAGTTGGTGCAAACGGGAGCCATCGTTGCAGCCACCATCGATGCATTCAACAAAGCGGCTGTGGGCAGCACACAATATCGCATCGCAGGCATTGTGACCGATGTTAAAGATGCTACGAAGGGCAATTTCACCCTCAAAGACCACTCGGGCAGCGTCTTTGTTTATAAAGCAAAAGACTTCCAAACCAAGGGTGTGAAAGTGGGCGACATCGTCACCCTCGTGGGCGAGCGCGGCCAATATAACGCCACCCCGCAAATGGTGAAAGCCACCATCGAAGAGCATAAAAAGGTGGAACAAGTGTCGATTGCCGACTTCCGCGCAAAGCCCGACAGCAAAGACACCTACTACATGATTAAGGGAACGGTTGGCAAGTCGACCGAGGCCAATACCAAGTTCGACCTCACCCAATATGGCAACTTCGCCCTCACCGATGCCACCGGCAACGTCTATGTCTATGGTGTGGCCACGGGCTGGGGCGGAAAGAAAGGCGAGTTTGGCACGCTCCACGTGTCCGAAGGTGATCAGCTCACACTCATCGCTGCAAAAACCACCTATAAAGGGCTCGTTGAAGCCATCTCCATTTTCTATTCGAAATAATAATTCACCCTAACTTTATAACTCTCTTAATGATGATGGGGGCATGCGTTTGATGCATGCCTCCTGATTTTTTTGTGCAAAGCGAATCTAGCCAGCACGGCTATAATATAATAATAAGGTGAACTCGCCCACCGTTCTCATCCGTTTTCATCAAAAACAAGCGAAACCGCCCACCGTTCTCATCCGTTTTCGCTAAAAACAAGCGAACTCGCCCACCGTTCTCATCCATTTTCATCAAAAACAAGCGAACTCGCCCACCGTTCTCATCCATTTTCGCTAAAAACAAGCGAAACCACCCACCGTTCTCATCCATTTTCGAGAAAAACAGACGTTCCAAGGGGTTGGAACAATCATTTTCGAGAAAAACAGACGTTCCAAGGGGTTGGAACAAGCATTTTTGAGAAAAACAGACGTTCCAAGGGGTTGGAACAACTATTTTCGAGAAAAACAGACGTTCCAAGGGGTTGGAACAGCCATTTTCGAGAAAAACAATGTGTTGCCCACGGACGAAGCATGCATCCAACCCTTTTTCAAGGTATCCTATACCCCACCCCGCATTTTTTTATTACCTTTGCTCCCACAAATTCAAATACAGATAAGATATTATGGTGATTGATTTCGATAAAATAACGGTGCAGACCATCAATGGCTTCAAGGGTGGACAGGGCGAGCTCGACATGGCCGGCTTTGCCGACGACCGGGTGAAAATCATGCGCAATGTGCTCAAGCCGCAGGCTTCGGCCGGCACACACCTGCACGGCAGCAACAGCGAGATGATTTATGTGATTCAAGGTGAACTCACTGTGACTTGCGACGGGCAGAAAGAGATTGTCCGTGCCGGCCAACTGCACTATTGTCCCATGGGCCATCAGCACAACTATAAAAACCTCACCGCCGAAGACGTTGTGTTCTTAGGCATAGTGCCCGAACATCATGCGTAATGCCACAGAACACCCCCATACGGGTATCGTCATCGGTATTGATGTGGGCATCAGCACCACCAAAATTGTGGGTATCAACACCGAGGGGACCGTGCTCAATCCGTTCAGAATCAGAGCCACCGACCCCATCACGTCGCTTTATGGCGCCTTCGGAAAATATCTGCACAACAATGGCATCCAACTGGACGATGTGGCGCAAGTGATGGTCACGGGAGTGGGTGCGGCCTATATTGACGAAGACATCTATGGGCTGCCCACGGCCAAAGCGCAGGAATTTGTCGCCGACGGATTGGGGGCACGCTACGAAAGCGGGTTGGAGAAGATGATTGTCGTGAGCATGGGCACGGGCACCAGTCTCGTGAAGTGCGACGGCGATAACATCCGCCACATCGGAGGCACGGGCATTGGCGGCGGCACCTTGCAGGGGCTGAGTCGCATCATGCTCAAGACCGACGATATCAAGCAAGTGGCCGAACTGGCTAAGTCCGGCGATATCTCGAAAATCAATCTGCTCATTGGCGACATCAGTGCCCATCCGCTTCCCGGACTGCCGAAGAGCGCCACAGCGAGCCTCTTCAGCAACGCCAAAACCAATGCCTCACGCGAAGACATCGCCATCGGACTCATCTACATGGTGCTGCAGGCCGTGGGCTCGAGCACCATCCTGAGCAGTTTGGAAAGCGGTATCAAAGATTTTGTGCTCATTGGCAACCTCACGTTGCTGCCCCAATGTCGTGAGGTCTATGATGCCATGGAGAAGCTCTACAACGTGCGCTTCCACATTCCCAAACACAGCGAGTTTTGCACAGCCATCGGTGCCGCGCTGAGCTATCGCAACAACAGTTTTACTACACGCTAAATCCCCCACCTCACATTTTGAAAACAATGATTAGACGATTTTGGTGCACGCTTGTTTTAAGCATGCTTATCGGGCTTGCCATTCAAGCACAGCCCAAACGCGAGGTGCGCGCCGTGTGGCTCACCACTATCGGCGGATTAGACTGGCCACACAACTATGCGCAGGGCGAGCGGTCGATGGCGAAGCAGCAAGCCGAACTCCAAACGATACTCGACCAACTCCAAGCGGCGGGTGTCAATACCATTTTGTTACAGACGCGCATCCGCGGAACAGTGATTTATCCCTCGGACTATGAGCCTTGGGATGGTTGCTTCAGTGGTGTTCCGGGCATATCACCCGGTTACGACGCCTTGCAATTTGCCATCGATGAATGCCACAAACGCGGCATGGCGGTGCAAGCATGGCTCGTGTCGATTCCCGTGGGGAAATGGAACGGATTGGGCTGCAAACGACTGCGACAGCGCTACCCGCAACTCATTGTGAAGATTGGCGACGAGGGTTATATGAATCCCGAAAAGCCACAAACGGCCAGCCATATTGCCAAGTTGTGCCAAGAAATTGTCAGCAAATATGATGTTGACGGCATCCACTTAGACTACATCCGCTATCCCGAGACCTGGAACATCAAGGTGAAGCCCGACCAAGGCCGCACGTTCATCACGAACATCGTCACAGCCGCATCCAACGCCGTAAAAGCCCTCAAGCCCTGGGTGCGCATGAGCTGTTCGCCCATCGGCAAGGCCAACGACTTACCCCGCTATTGGAGTCATGGTTGGAATGCTTACGCACGCGTGCTGCAGAATGCGCAACAGTGGCTCGCCGACGGACTTATGGACGAACTCTATCCCATGATGTATTTCAAAGGCAACCATTTTTATCCCTTCGCCCTCGACTGGCAGGAACAGGCGCAAGGCAAGATTGTTGTGCCGGGTTTGGGCATCTACATGATGGCGCCACAGGAGAAGAATTGGCCTTTAACCGACATCACCCGCGAAATGCTGGTGGCACGCCACATCGGTATGGGGCATGCCTACTTCCGCAGCAAGTTTTTCACCGACAATACTAAGGGCATCTACACCGCCACTGCCGACGACATTGATGCAACTCCTGCCCTACAGCCCGCACTGACATGGCGCGTACAGCAACAGCCCGCTGCACCCTCAGACGTGCACACAACGGCCACGCAAATCACATGGCAGGCGCAACCAGGCTGCACCTATAATCTATATAGCAGCGAGCAATGGCCGGTCGACACAGAGAAGGCCGAAAACCTGATGCTCGTGCGTCATGCAAGTGCGCAGCTCAATATTCCTGCTGGCAACCAACGCTACTACGTCCTCACGGCAATGGACCGATACGGCAACGAGAGCCAGCCCACACAATGCAACAAAAAGAAAACTCCGCCTACCAGCGATGCACTGTTGTGCACAGGCAACACGCTGCGCATACCCGACAACTATGATGCAAACGAAGGACTGCTCACGCTCTCCGCCCTTGATGGCACGTTGCTTCAAACGCTCAGCGTGCGCAACAATGTCATCAACATGCAAGGCATCGCCGACGGAGTTTATCAGCTGCGCACCCTTAATGCAGCCGATGTGAGCCACCACATTGCCTTCGTCATCGTGAAAAGATTCTAAACTTTTGTTTGCTGTTTCCGCGAAAAAACTTACCTTTGCATACAACAAGATCGACAACAATTTTAAACAAGAAAGATATAGGGGTTGTGCCGATTCGATTGGGATACTCATCAAATAATATTGAAAACCGAGCACGTTTTGCTTGCTAATGGCGGGCCACATAAAGCTTCTTTGAAGTGAAGTCTCTCGCAGACCGGTGGATTACAAAGGCGGTAAACACTCAAATAATGATTTACTCGGAGTTTCATCACATCATCGGGCAACCCCTTTTTTCTTTTTTAAATCCTCAAAATAAAACAACAATGTTTAGCGGCATCATCGAAGAAATGGCTACCGTCGTAGCCATAGAGCAAGAACAAGACAATATGCACTTCACGCTGCGCTGCTCGTTTGCGCAAGACTTGAAAATCGACCAAAGCGTGGCACACAACGGCGTTTGCTTAACTGTGGTTCGCATCAGCGGCGACACCTACACCGTGACAGCCATGAAAGAAACACTGATTCGTTCGAATTTGCAGCAACTCAACGTTGGAGACAAAGTGAATATCGAACGCTCGATACTGATGAACGGCCGATTGGATGGGCACATTGTGCAGGGACATGTTGACGAAACCGCCACCTGCATTGCCGTGCACGATGCCAATGGCAGCACCTACTACACCTTTGAATATGCAGCAAACAGGGAGCTGGCACAGCGGGGTTATTTCACTGTCGACAAAGGTTCGGTCACGGTAAACGGCGTTTCGCTCACCGTATGCGAACCCACGGCCAACACATTCACCGTGGCCATCATTCCTTACACCAAGGAGCACACAAACTTCTGCGACATGCACAAAGGCAGCCTGGTGAATATCGAGTTCGACATCCTCGGCAAATACATTGCGCGCCTGCAAAGCCTTTCCCGATAGGAGCGGAACTAAATAAGAAAGCGGAAACTAAAAGATGTTAAGAAATTAAAGGTCCACTAAACCTTTTTGACCTGTTCACCATCTAATCAACGAATGAATAATAACCAAATAATAGTTTATCGAATGGGAAAAAAATGGAAACTACTCGGCTTAGGCGTTGCGCTTGCCACAATCCCCATGGAGCTGTCGGCCAAAACATGGTCGCTGCAAGCCTGCATCGATTATGCGTTGCAAAACAACATCAACATGCTGAAAACGCAGCTCAACGTTAAAAACGCGCACGAAAACATCAAAGAGAGTCAGGCGGCACTGCTCCCTTCGTTAGCTTTCAACACCTCGCACAACGTCTCCTACACGCCATGGCCCGAAGTGGGCAGCTATATGGTAGCCGGAAGCCGCGTGCAAACCAGCGTCGACAAGACATTCTACAACGGCAGCTATGGTGTGAGCGCTAATCTGATGCTTTGGAACGGCAACCGCAACCGCAACCAAATCAAACTCAACCAATATGCCGAGAAGCAAGCCAAACTCGACTCAGCCACCACGGCCAACGCGCTCATCGAGCAAATTGCACAACTCTATGTGCAAATCCTCTACTCAGCCGAGGCCATCAAAGTGAATCAAGAGAGCCTCGCCACAAGCATTAAAAACGAGGAGCGAGGGCAAGAGATGGTCAACGTGGGGAAAATGAGCAAAGCCAATTTGGCGCAGCTCACGTCGCAACGCGCGCAGGATGAATATGCCGTGGTGCAGGCCGAGAGTGCATTGAAAGACTATAAACGCCAGCTCAAACAGCTGTTGCAACTCACCAACAACGAGCCTTTCGAAGTTGTCACCCCCCAAACCACCGACGACATGGCACTGGCACTCATCCCTCAACTCAACAATGTCTATCAGCAGGCTGTGGCCCATCGTCCAGAGATTAAGAATGCCGAATTGGGCATTGAGAGCAGCAACCTGAGCATCAAGATAGCCAAAGCCATGCGGCAGCCCACCATTAGTTTGAATGCCGGAGCCAATGCCAACACCACCACGATGAGCCACAAAGCCTGGGGAACGCAGCTCAAAAACAACTTTGGCCTCGGCGCCGGTGTAAGCATCAGCGTGCCGCTGTTTGACAATCGCCAAACGACCACAGCCGTCAACAAAGCCCGATTGCAGCAACTCAACTATCAGCTCGAGCTCAAAGACAAGCAAACGGCGCTCTACGCAACGATAGAAAACTATTGGTTGCAGGCCAACAACAACCAAAACATGTTCAAAGCGGCGCAGATCACCGCGCAGAGCGCCAAGACAAGCTATGACTTGCTCAACGAACAATTCAGTTTGGGGCTAAAAAATATCGTGGATCTCATGACGGGCAAAGACAACCTGCTCAAAGCGCAGCAAAACGAGCTACAGAGCAAATATTTAGCTATCCTCAACATCAAACTGCTGCAATTCTATCAGGAGGGCACCCTCAAATAATCATTTTTACGCAAAGATATATCAGCGAGCCGCTCACTAACACGTTTTTGCTCGAAAACAGGTTAGCAAGCGGCTCACTAATGATTTTTTGCTTGAAAATAGATTAGATACGCTGTAACTAACGTGTTTTTTCTTGAAAACAGATTAGATACGCTGTAACTAACGCATTTTTTCTTGAAAACAGATTAGATACGCTGTAACTAACGCATTTTTTCTCTAAAACAGATTAGATACGCTGTAACTAATGCATTTTTTCTCTAAAACAGATTAGATACACTGTAACTAACGCGTTTTTTCTTGAAAACAGATTAGATACGCTGTAACTAACGCATTTCTCCTGCCCCGTACGAAGACTTCGTTCATGCCATACGGCAAACCCTGCCGTCAGATATCCAAAATCTCTTCCGGGCGTACCACCAAAGTTGTAGCCCCCTTTGCCAACAGAAACTCCTTGTCGCGAAATCCCCAAAGCACGCTGATGCAGGGCAAATGGGTGTTGCGCGCAGTGAGAATATCAACGTCGCTATCGCCCACATACACCGCTCCTTCGCGCGGCACGCCCAACTGTTGCAGTGCTTCTTCAACCGTGTCGGGTGCCGGCTTTTTCCTGATTTGCTCGCGTTCGCCAATGGCCACGCTGATGGTGTCGCCAAAGAAATGTTTCACCAAAGCTTGTGTCGCCGCATAAAATTTATTGCTCACCACCGCCAGCTGCTTGCCATTGGCCTTCAGCGCCTGCAACATCACGGGGATGCCCGCATAAGGCTGAGTGTGATCTAAATTGTGCAACAAATAATGCGCACGAAAGTCTTCATAAACCCGGTTAAACACCTCTGTGGACGTATCGGCCGGAACAGCACGTTCCATCAGCTTCTTCACCCCATTGCCCACAAACATTCGCACCTCCTCGTAGCTGCGTTCGGGCAAACCATGCTGCTTGAGCGCCACGTTGCAACTTAAATAAAGGTCGGTGAGCGAATCTAAAAGTGTGCCATCTAAATCAAAAATATACGTTTGATAGTTCATCGTTATTCCTGTAATACTTCCTGTTTTAACGGCAAGCAAAGTTAGCAAAAAAAGGTCAATTATGTGGCGTAGATGAAAAAAAGGTGTAACTTTGCAGCCGATTTTCAAATGAAGAATATGAAAAAAGAATTGAAAAAGAAGTACCTCCTGTCCGCCTTGGTCTGCGTGGCAGTCGTCACTGGTATCATCTATTATTATTTCTTTGAAGGATTTTCCACTAAGGACAAAACGGAATATGTTTGCATCGACAACAACGACAACATAGACTCAGTGTACAGCAAACTCAGTCCATTAGCTTCAAAACATGGCATGTGCGCCTTTAGAACCTTGGCGCGCCACATGCAATATGCCGACAAAATTCGCACAGGTCGTTATGCCATTACACCCGGAGACGGTGCTTTCAGCGTGTTTCGCCACATGCGTAACGGGCAGCAAGCACCCGTGAGTCTCACCATTCCAAGCGTGAGAACCATGGATAAACTGGCTGGCGAAATCTCAAAACGCCTTCTCATGGACAGCACTACGCTCTATCGTGCACTGACCGATGAAGCGACTTGCCAGAAATTGGGCTACGACACGGCAACGATTGCTTGCCTTTTCATCCCCAACACCTACGATGTTTATTGGAACATTCCCGTGGACAAGTTTTTGGAGAAAATGCAAAAGGAGAACAACAGATTTTGGAATCCCACGCGCAGTCAAAAGGCTTCGCAATTAGGATTGACCCACAACGAGGTGATAACCTTGGCCAGCATTGTTGATGAAGAAACGGCCAACAACAGCGAGAAACCCATGATTGCAGGCATGTACTACAACCGCCTGAAATTGCGCAATGCCGAGTATCCCAAAGGCATGCCGCTGCAAGCTGACCCCACGATAAAATTTGCTTGGAAGCGTTTCGAACTCAAACGCATCTACAATAACCTGCTCTCCATCAAGAGCCCCTACAACACCTACAAAAACCCCGGGCTCCCTCCCGGCCCTATCCGCATCCCTTCCATCGCGGGTATCGATGCTGTGCTCAATCGCATTCATCACAACTATCTCTACATGTGCGCCAAGGAGGATTTCAGCGGCACCCACAACTTTGCCGAAACCTACAAGGAACACATGGAAAATGCCGCTAAATATGCAAAGGCACTCAACGAACGCGGCATAAAATAAACAATGCATAGAGGCCTTCTCAATGTAAAAAGTCACAGCCATTAGCGTGCCAACTTGCACCATTTACCCCAAATCTCTTATAGAGCTTTGAGGTAAATGCTTTTTTATTTCCCCTCTATTTTTCGAAATAAAATGATACTATGCCCGTATTATTCTCACCTTTTCCCTAACTTTGCCGACAAAAAACTTAAAACGCTGTCTATATGGCATTAAATCAAACCAACAAATTGGCCTGGATTGTCCAAACCATCTACAAAGCGAAAAGAATTTCGTTTGAAGATTTGAATGAAAAGTGGATGGAGAACGAAGACCTTAGCGCTGGGCAAGAGTTGTTAAAACGCACGTTCCATAAATGGCGCGTGAATATTCTTGATACTTTCGGGCTCAATATTGAATGTGAGAAAGGAGGCACCTATCGTTACTACATCAGCAATGCAAACGACCTTCACAATGGAAGCATTGAGGATTGGCTGCTTAAAACCTATACCGTAAGCAACACGCTTATCGGCTGTAAATCCATCAAAGATAGAATTCTTTTAGAAGAGGTTCCATCGGCTGCGAATTATTTAGAAGCCATTATGGATGCTATGAAACAAAATAGGCTCATTCATATCACCTATTATAATTATTGGCAAGATAGTGAGCGCCAACATTTCGTTATGCCTCTGTGTCTGAAACTATTCCGACAGCGTTGGTATTTGGTCGGAAAGAATAAGTTCAACCACATGATTACAATCTTTTGCCTCGATCGAATTACGGATTTTCGACTGTCTTCACAGTCATTTAACTATGCGCAAGAAGCCTTCAATCCACATACATTCTTCGATGGATGCATCGGGGTAATAGCCAATGCCGATGTTAATATAGAACATGTCGTTCTGAAAGTGTCGGCTACTCAAGCTAATTATTTACGCGATCTCCCTATACATGTGAGTCAGATGGAAAAAGAATGTCACCCTGATTATAGCATTTTTACAATGGATGTTCGCCCTACTTTCGACTTCCTGCAAGAACTTCTGTGGAATGGCGAATGCATTGAAGTAATGCAACCTCTGTGGCTCCGAAAAGAAATTGCTGAAAAAATACAGCAAATGGGAAATAAATATAAATTAGATAACTCTCCATGCAGAAAATAATCACTCATAATATAAAATTGCTTATGCAACCAGACACATCCTTAGAAAAGGACATCTCCTCCTTAGAAAACGCGCTATCGTTTATAGACAAGTACGAGAACTTCAACCAACAAAACCAACCCACCCTTCTAAGCATAGCAAATAAACTTAAAGATTTTATTGACAAGTCGCCTAATAAGCCCATTTACCTGTTGAATCTTTTGGACATGCTCTATGCATCTGAAACGGCGACAAGCAAGATTATTACTTCAATTCTAAATTATCAGGTAAATCATGAGTTTGTCTTGTGCCGAATGTTTATCAACTATTTCCTCGTACCAAAGGGCTTTAATATGCAATGGTTCTCATCTCCATGCATCACAGCTGAAACGGATAGAATTGATATTTGCATTCAAGAGAAAGGGAAATACGCCATCATCATTGAGAATAAACTAAAAGGTGCTCGTTTTCAACGAAACCAAATTGCAAGATATATTGGGAAAATGAGGCGGGAAGGTTTTAAAGATGAACAAATATTTGTCATCATATTACCGGGGTACATTGACTCAAAGCTATTCGACCACATCAACCAATCAGTATGGCGATTACCATCTGATTGGGATAGTCCTAATCAAGAGCGAGATTGTAGATGGAAATCAGATGCCGTAAGTTGCCAATGTGATGGTGATAAAGATAGGACTTGTGAGGGCTGCGAAATAGACTTACGCCGGAAGTTTGCACCTCGCACACTAATCCTCGACAAAAAATTCCCCGACCGGTTGGAGGATTGCTGCCTACCTATATTAGGAAAAAGAGAACAGGTATTAGCGTCTGCGATTGTACAGTTCGCAGACTACGTAAGAGGAATATATAACAACAGAATAAATAATAAATTAAACATGGAAATAGTAGATTTTTTACGTAATGAACTTTTAAAAGATGAGTCCTTATCATTGGCAGGCCAAGCTAAACTCATTGAGGCAAAGCAAGCAGAACTTGAAGATTTAAAGAACGGACTCAAAGAACTCTGCCACTCGGTATATACTGATTTGATAAAGCAATGGTATGAGAATCTCAAACGCACATGGGGAGAACAATTAATCTATGATACAGATTCGTTTTACATTAAGTTTAATAATATACAATGCGGTTGTTGGATTGGTAACAGACCTTACTGGGGCTTTAAGAGCGATACGCCTAACGATGATAAATTAAAAGAAATGGTTAAGACTATCATGGAGAGATGTGGAATTATAGAAGGCCAATACCGTGTTGAAAACGAATGGCTCGCATGGAATTACACAGATAAAGGCGACGAACAATGTGCACAGTTCTATCATGCTGCAAAAGAACTCGGATATCTAAAATAAAAAGATTTCTTTCATTATGGAATGGAGTTATGCCCACCAATGGCATAGCTCCATTTTATTTTTGCACCATCACAAAAGAATAGTATACAACAAAAATAAATTTTAAAACAATGAGTAACTTTCTTCCATCTTCAGCTTCGATCAAGCAAATGCTATTAAAGATTTATACTTGCAAAGAGCCTTTTGAATTATACGTGGTTGACCGCAAATTCAAACGGAGGCTCGGAACATATTTTGTCGGAAAGCAAAAGATTAATATCTATGCTAAAGGCATGGATGGCCACATAATCATGGAGGTTGCCATTCATGAATATGCACACCACATTCACCACACGGAACAATATACATGGGACGTACGAAGGAAAGATCGGTCGCATGGCGAAAAGTTTTGGCGCATTTACTCTGCACTGATGGCAAAAGCCATTTACAAAGATATTTTCAAAGATGATTTGATTTGCGATATCATCACTCAATAGTATTAATTTCTACTTTTAAATTTTACTATGCCCATAATTGCCACACCCTGTATCTATCTTTGCAGCGACAAACATAAGTTAAATAAAAAAAATAAAGAAAATGAAAACAATAATTGATAATGAGTTCTTACGCTGTATGATGACAGCCGAAGCTTGGAAAGAGATCTCCGAAGAAATTAGTTGGACAGAACCGCTTTTAGAGAAGTACCAAGACAAAATTGATTGGGAAGCGATTTCCGGGAATAGCGACATCTTGTGGACAATACCTATGCTGACGAAGTTTAAAAGACAAATCCATTGGGACACACTCTCAAGTGCTTTAAATGAAAAGTGTACCACAATGCCCCTACTAAGGGCTTTTAAACAGCAATGGGACTGGCGTAAACTATCTATGAATAGTGCTATAAAGCTCACGGATGAATTCTTAGAAACATTTAAAGATTACATTGATTGGAGTGAAGTTATTGATCGCTGGGATGATGAACGTTTAAAATTTAAGCCTTTTGAATTCTATGAACAATGGCAAACATTCATGCCTATAGCAAAGTTGCAAGATTCAAGACTATGGGACTACATGGTTGCAATAGAGAAAATAAAAATCATGGAGGAGATGATACAATAGCCAAACTATGAAATTAATATAAGAATTTTTAATAGCAGCAGATAGTAAAAGAACCAAATGCTGCTATCTTGTGTTTGTAATATCATTCTGAAATAGAGGAATGGTAAAGCCTAACACTGTTCTCCATTGTTTTATTAGCTATCAAACGATAGCAGGAGCGCTGAGAATAATAATCATATTAGTGAATAAAGTGTGCGTCTTTATGATGCAATACATCACACATTACAGAAAAAAGCAATACACATAGATGAATAAACTCATGGCGCAGACATTGCACTTCTATAATTATGCAACTAAAAATGCCGCCCTCTTCACAGAGTGCGGCATCAATCTCAATAGGTATTAGCTTCTTTAAGGTAAAAAGATTGTATTCAGGATAACACTTGCAAAGTTAGGGCATTTTTCTATACCTAACAAATCTTTTTTTATGTTTATAAACATGTTTTTGGGCATAAATGGCACTTTTTCATGCATTTCTTACTCTATCAGAATGTTTTTAACTCAAAAAATGACATGTAAAAATGAAAAAGGCTGCATAAGATTGCCTCAAGCATCATTCCTAATCGATCAGCATTCATTATACATTTGATTTGATTGAAATGCAAAAAGCATGCAAATGCCATTAGCTCTTGATAGCTGCATTTGCATGCCTTGAGTACAATCGTATTAGAAAACTTCTAAAACGATATCCTTTAAAACTTATATCCCATGGTCAACAATAACTGATGCTGCTTGTTATTAACCTGCGTTGGATTTGCAATATTATCTTCCACAGAAGGAGCAGAACCCTCATGATAATCCATGAATGGATAGAAAGTGCCGTTTTGTTGACTATATTGATAAGCCAAATCAATATTGAATCGCCAAACATTCCACCCCAAACCGAAAGTAAAGCGATTGGTGTCTTTCCAATTCACATAACTCGTTGAACTGGCATAATAAGTACCCGGCGAATTAAGGCTCCCATCCTTCACTGCCGCATCTTTATATAAAGCACTAAGATAATTATAGCCAGCACGCAAAGAGAAATGGTCGGTAATTCTCGCTTCTGCACCCAACTTTAACATATGCTGCCCTTTCAAAGCATCCTCCGTGTGATTATTCATCGCACGATCGTTGTGACTGCTCTCGTAATAGGTTCCATAATACCAATCGTATGTTCCACCATCTTTAATGCGTGTCTGCATAGCATTGTAAGCTGCATATTCATAAGTCGCGCCCAAAGCTATTCTATCAGCAAGTGTTGTCCCTGCACTTAAACCAAATTTCCAAGGGGTATTGACACGGAAATCGTAAGTTTCTCCCACATTTGGGCGTGCAGTTCCATCCGTCAACACTGTATAATTGCTGGTTGTTAAATCATACCAAACAGGGGTATGGACATAAGCACCTAAACGGAAAGGGCCTTCTGCCATAGGACGAACGATTGCACCTAACTTGACATCGAAGCCCGTTCCCGTAATTTCTCTGCTATCATTGAGTGTTAAACCAGGAATGTTATTTGCATTGGGGACAAAATTCTCCGTGTATTCTGCGTAACCTTTATAGTGTACATCATGAATCCCCATCGTGAGACCTAAATAAACACGGTCATTTAAGTTTGCACTAAGGTTCATATCATATTCACCAATATACCCCTTATTTTCCTGATTATAAAGATAGCCTGTCGCAGGGAAATTATAGTATTTCTTTGTTCTATTATCATAGAGCAAGTTGTCCATATAGAGCGCATCCAGTTGGCTATAGGTCAAATCTTTCCTTTCTTTGAATACCTGATTACGATACTTCTGATACGTTAACTTATTCTGCGAAGCATTGTTCAGCGCGTTCGCTGCATTGAGCAACTGGTCGAAGTTGTGACTCTTGTGGTAGTTAAAACCAATATTGAATGAAGCATTGGGAGTCTTACTCAAATTAAAGACCACTCCAATTTGGTCAAAACTCATATTGGTTTTGCTGAGCGAGTTAAACTTGTTCATGCCCGTTTGATTCACTAAACCAAACGAGAGGTCGGTTTTCCCTTTGCGGAACAATCCTAAACCTGCAGGGTTCGTACCAATCGTAGAGAGGTCTGCACCTAAAGCTTCCATCGCACCACCCATTCCGACATAGCGAGCTGTTCCATTGAGGTCATTGTCTATAAGCTTTGTATTCTCATAGGTTTCCTGCGCCACCGCAACAAAGCTGGTGAACGCTAAAGAAGCCACCGTTAAATATATTCTTTTCATCATTGCCTAATTTATTTTGTTTACAAATGTTTAGCGACGATTACCAAAGGTTCCACCAGAATGGAAACCACCACCGCCAGTACTTCCTCCTCCAAAAGAACCGCCTGAATGGACACCACTACCAAAGGTTGAACCTCCACCACCAAAGCTACCTGAATTGAAAGAACGCGTTGGTGCTTGATAACTACCTTGCGAAGGATTGTTATTATAAGAACGGGAAGGTATGCGCTCGGTAGCGTAGCCTGCATCACGATTTTCATAAGTTGCTCGCGAACCACCAAAAGTTGGATTAGAATTACCTACTCGAACGCGAGAATTGCCAAAGGTAGCACTGCGAGAACTGGGCACCGTAGCGCGAGAACCACCAAAGGTTCCTGATGGGAAAGCAGAAGATGCACCATCATAACTATGATTGCGCGTGCCAACAGGGCGACTATAGCTCACATAATAACTACCGCCATAATAGGGATAGCCATAATAAGGATAACCATAGTAGCGTGGTCCGTACCAGCCTGCATAACCATAATAAGGAACTCCATAGTAGCCGCCATAATAGCCATCAAACCATGGATCGAACCAAGGGTCGTAATAGCCACCATACCAACCAAAATTCCAACGCGAGCCATAGTTCCAATAAGAACCGTAATTCCAATAAGGACCATAACCCCATGCGTAACGAGCATACCATGGATCGTAGAAACCATCCCAACGGCTCATGCGCTGGCTGTAACGGAAATCGTCTTCATCGAGCACTCTGTCGTAGTATTTTCCAACAAAGGTTGTGTCCATATAAGTCGAGTCGGGATAAACTCCCCACCCTTTCTGCAATTGAATGATATCATTTCCTTTCGCATCCTTTCCGACAACTTGATAATGACTCCAATATTTTCCACGACGATTATATTCGTCGACATCGCGATTGCTACCCGAGTAGCTACGCGTATCTACTTGTTCACTGCGATCTCTCACAACCTTTTTAGGCTTGAAATAAAGATCATCGTCTTGTGCAACCATTGTAAAAGGAAGCAACCCCAAGCTAATTGATAGAAGTATAAACTTTTTCATATCCTTGTTTGTTTTAAGACTCTTCATTTTTTCGTTAGCAAAAATACGATAACTTACGCTGCAAATATACGGTTTTTCCCTAAGTAGGGGTAGGTTTTTCCCTAATTTTTATATATTTGCACTACAAATTAACAATGATATGAAATACTTAGAAATAGACTTTTTCATTGACATTGATGCCGCGCTGATGGATGATGCACGCGCCTTGTTGGCCGAAGCTGCAGGCGAAGCCGGTTGCGAATCGTTTGAAGATAGCGAGCAGGGGCTGAAGGCCTATGTCCAAGTGGATTTGTGGAATGAAGCGCTATTGCAACAAGAGCTTGCAAGTTTTGCTTTCCCTGAGGCACACATTCGTTACACCATTCGCAAGGCTGAAGATAAAGATTGGAATGCCGAGTGGGAAGCAAACGGATTTGAACCGATTGAGGTCGACGGGAAATTAGTCATCTGCGATGCAAAGAACGCGAGCATAACAACGGAAAAGAAAACCAAGATGCACATTTTGATTGATGCAAAATTAGCATTTGGGACGGGCACGCACGAAACAACACAAATGATAGTTTCCATCCTGCTACAAATGGAGTTATCAGGGAAGCGAGTGTTGGATTGTGGCTGTGGAACTGGCATTTTGGGCATCGTTGCGTCTAAATTGGGGGCAGCACATGTAGTGGGTTATGATATTGACGAATGGAGTGTGAAGAATGCGCTGCACAACGCCGAACTTAATGAGGTTGTGAACATGGAGGTTTGTCATGGCGACGCGCAAGTGTTGCAATCCATCAGCGGTACATTTGACGTGGTGTTGGCCAACATCAATCGCAACATACTTCTGGGCGATTTACCTGCCTTTGCGCGGCTCATGCACCCTGAAAGTATGCTCATTTTGAGCGGTTTTTACACCGAAGATGTGCCCCTGCTCACAGAAAAGGCACAATCTTTGAGCCTGATAAAGGCCGAACAAAGGCAGAACGGAGACTGGTGCAGTTTGGTGTTCCGAAAAGGATAGTGCCCGAAAAACATCATGCCTTTGCTGGCTTGCTGGAACTCCAGCAAGCCCAAAAAATCAAAAAACGGCCCTGCTGGAACTCCAGCAAGCCAAAAAAATCAAAAAGATGGCCTGCTGGAACTCCAGCAAGCCCGAAAAATCAAAAAGACGGCCTGCTGGAACTCCAGCAAGCCTTAGCGCATAGGGTATTGTCCTAAAAAGTGTGTAACCATAATTTCCTATATCTTCCATTTTGTTCAAAATTATTTACTCTCTTTCCAGCATCTCCATTGATAGACTTTCCTTCGATATGTCGTCTGTGTTTCTTCCATTGCAACAGATGCCAATAGAAATAAAACCGATTGACTTGACGGCATTGCAGCTCTCATCTTAATGGTTCTTTTATACTTTCTGTTGAGCCGCTCAATCCAATTCGTCGTATAAATGCATCTCTGTACTTCTACAGGGAAGTCCATATAGGTGAAATAAGCAATATTACGCTGGGCTTTATATTTGCGTAACACGGGGTATTTCTTTTCCCATCGGTTTACAAAAGTAGTAAAATGTTCGTAACCTTGCAAAGATTTGCGCTCTTTGTTCTCCAAGGTGAATAACCATGCGCTAAATCAACAAACGAAAAGAGGGGTTGGAAGGGCATTCGACAGCCTTACAAAAGTCCTCTGAAAACGGGGTTAGAATGGTGGCGAGGGTTGCCGCTTATAAAAACTGCTGACAACACAAAATAGTTGCCAGCAGTCGGGTAATCAAAGAAAAGGAAAACGTTTCGTCATTTCACTAATTGGTCGAGAACGGGAGTCGTGCCGCTACTTAATTCGGCTTTCTTTTCGTCATTGAGTTGCTCGAACACCACAATATCGTTTTTCCCTTTCTTGAGGAAACAGCCCGGCAAATAAAGTGTTTGTTGCGGACCTACCTTCCAGTAGCGTCCCAAGTTGATGCCGTTCACAAAGACAATGCCCTTGCCCCATTTCGCCATGTCGAGGAAGGTGTCGCCGACTTTGTCGAGCGTGAAGCTGCCGCCATAGAGCACCGGCATGCCCGCTTTGTAGCCTGCGGCTAACTTGGCCATATCGGGCATTCTATCCATGGGCAACGAATACATTTGCCAATTACCCGTAATCTCATTGCCTTCAATGGTGACGGGCTTCGTAATGCCTTTGAAGCTCTCAACAATACGTGCACCATAGTTGATGCGTCCCATGTTTTCAACGAGGATATCCAACACGCCATTGAAGGGGATATTCACCTCCATGCTATCGACATCGGTCACGCGGCTCAACTCGCCCACCTTTGTGCCATTCACATAGACCACAGCATAGTCGGCTAATCCTTTGATGCGCATCATGCCCGAGATGGGCTGGTTGAAGTGACGCCGATACAACACATAGCCCGTACCTTGATTGAGGTCTTCGAAAGTCATGGGCGTGTCGTTCTCAACGGCCTTCATTCCTGCTACCATTGTCATCACATCGACCGTCTTGTTCAACGAAATCTTGGGTATGGCAATCACTGGAATGCGGGCAGGAACAGCGGGTACTTTGTAGGCAACCGACTTCATCATCAACGCACGAATGGCATTATATTTCTCGGTAGCCCAACCCGCTTCGCTGATGGGTGCGTCATAATCGTAGCTCGTCATGTCGGGTTGCAGATTGGTGGCGTTGCTATAGTTAGCACCGGTCGTGAAGCCGAAGTTTGTTCCGCCATGCACCATGTAGTAGTTGAAGCTCACACCATTATCTAAATATTTCTTGGTTTGCTTCACTACACTTTCGGTTGAAACGCGTGGGAACGGTTCTGCCCAATGGCTGAGCCAGCCCGGATAGAACTCGGCAACCATGTAGGGGCCTACTCCTCCATGATATTCGTTGACCACTTGCTTCAACTTCTCAATATTGCCTTCGCCATTTGCCGTGGGCAATGCGCCCTCAATGCTTCCTCCCTTGAAGAGCCAGCTTCCATCCGATGTGAACATGGGGATATCAAATCCTGCATCTAACAGTTGCTGACGAATTTGAGCTGCATATTTCTTATGCACTTCCAATGGAATATCTTTGCGTTGTGCCACGTAGGAGCCAAATTCGTTCTCGGCTTGCACCATCACCACCGGACCTCCTTTTGTGATTTGCAAATCGCGCACCTGATTAGCCAGCTGATTGATGTACACACGGCAAGAATCTAAGAAGGGTTTGTTGTCGGTGCGAATAACCAAACCTTTGGCTTTGGGCAACCACCATGGATAACCTCCGAACTCCCATTCCGCACAACAATAAGGGCCTGGGCGCAAAATCACCATTAAGCCCTCTTCGTCTGCAATCTTAATGAAATTGCGGATGTTGTGGTTTCCCGTCTGCCAATCCCAAACGCCGGGGCTGGTTTCGTGATGGTTCCAAAACACATACGATGTGACGGCATTCAGTCCCATAGCTTTCATCATTTGCAGACGGTGACGCCAGTAAGGAGCCGGAACGCGCGCATAGTGCAACTCACCCGAATGGATCTGCGTTGGTTTTCCGTCATAAAGGAAATTTCCATTCGCGATTGTAAACGTGTGTTTGGTTTGCTTTGCAGCTGTAGCTGAACCCACAACCAACAAAAGTCCAGCTAAAAGCAGTAGTTTTAATTTGTTCATTATACTTAAACGATATATGGATTTAATAAATTGTCTGCCAAAGGTCTTAAAAAAGACTGAATGGAGCAAGACTTTTCTTAAGAAAATTCATTTTGTCTGCAAAATAAGGACTTTGTTTATGAAAACAAGTCGCCGCAACGATGTAAAAGGCCATATTGACCACCGAATCAGTCGCCGCAACGATGTAATGGCCATATTGACCACCGAATCAGTTGCTGCAATGATGTAATGGCCATATTGACCACCGAATCAGTTGTTGCAGCGATACCTTCCATCAGAATTGTGGTGCACATTTTACAGTTGTTCGTGATGCAGCTGATAATAATACATCCAATAGGTGTTGCCAAAAGTGTCGCGCAACGCCGTTAACTGCTTCTTTGGGTCGGGATTGTTGTGCATGATGGTTTGGAAATCGGCAAAATCGGCATCCACTACATTGTCGTGATAAAGCACGAAAGGTGCAGAACGCAGGTGATTATAGAGCACCAGCGCTTCACGATAATGCTTGGGCAACGAGGCTGTAATGGCATAATAACGACCAATCGCGTGCGCAAAAGCATCGAGTTTTCCCTGCAGCAGATAGCCGCAAAGCAAATAGTCGTGCGCTGCAGGGGTCGCCATTTTATGCTGATGGATCAATTCCAAATAATGCATGGGCGACAGATGCTGTTTAAACACAGCGCCTAAATGTTGACCAACAGAAAGCATCGGGCACATGAAAAATCCTACGCTTCTCCCATTAGGCAATAAGGCATCGGCGCCTCCCACTATGGGATAATGAAAAAGCCGATGAGGCAACTGCCCCATGAGCGATAAATTGTAAATGCGCAGACAGGTGAGTGAGGAATCGGTTTGCAAACTATTTTCACCCACTTTAGCTGCTGCGCCATATTCATGTTTCAACATGTGCTGTTCCATGCTGAGCTGATAGTGCAGCAACTTATCATGATTTGAGAAACAGCTTACGAAAGCAAACAGCAGCAACATGCCCACGTAGTTTGCCAAGGCTCTTCCACTCAACAAAGGAGTTATCTCGTGAACATCATTCGTTTGCCATTGCTTAGCTTGCTGCATCATCCACAACGAAATGGCTATGAGTATTGGAGTTGCCCAGCACCACCAGCCCCAGCTGACTCCCTCTGAAGGATTGATGCGCATAGCTGTGACAGATGTGAGTAGCAGGAATGAGGGAACATAACTGAGTACATAGATACTGCCACGCAGCTTGAAATAACCATTGATTGCAAGCTGGAATAGCGTGAGTAAAGCCGTGATGAGCAACCCTCCCCAAAGACGATGATAATGCGTCTGGCCATGCGACAGTATATACTGTGCTGTAGCCAGAACGTCGTTTTGGTAAAAATAAAGGTAGCAGAATGAAAAAGTTACAAACAAGGTGAAACAACACAGACGATAGCCCATACTGCCGTGCGGAGTGCCATCTTGATAATTGGTATCCATGGGCATCTTAATTTTTATGCAAGACGAAAGCGGTTCGTGCAGGCAAGTATAATTTTATCCATGCCTTATGCTCTGCAGCATAAACAGGGTCGGGACAAGTGAAATGAACCATGGCGTCGTCGTTCAGTCCGTTACCACCGAAAGCAGGAGCGTCACTGTCAAGCACCACTTTATAACTGCCTTCAGGCACCAAAAAGCCATAATCCGTAAACGACTTTGCAGGTGAGAAATTGAATACAAAGAGCAAATTGCCCCGCATAAAAGCTAAAACTTGGTCGCCATCGTTATGCCATATCTCTTGCACCTTCGTGCGAATGAAATTACGTTCCATTTTCAACACTTGCAACATGGTTTTATCAAAATCGCCCAAATAATGGTAATCAAGCTCTTGATTGTCTACCAAATTCCACTGTCTTCGTGCATATTTGTAACTCCATCCGTTTCCTTCACGTGGAAAATCAATCCATTCAGGATGCCCAAATTCGTTGCCCATGAAATTGAGATAGCCCCCGTTGATGGTTGAAGCCGTTACCAAACGAATTAGTTTATGCAGCGCTATTCCACGGAAAGCGACCTCGTTCTCATCTCCTTTCTTGAAATGCCAATACATATCGGCATCTATAAGTCGGAAGATGAGCGTCTTGTCGCCTACCAATGCCTGGTCATGACTTTCGCAATAAGAGATGGTTCGCTCGTCGGCACGCCGATTCTTCACTTCCCAAAAGATGGAACTGGGTTTCCAATCTTCATCCCTTAATTCCTTAATGGTCTTAATCCAAAAGTCTGGAATGTTCATCGCCATGCGATAGTCGAAACCGTAACCTCCATCAGAAAACTTGGCTGCTAAACCAGGCATACCACTCACCTCTTCAGCAATCGTGATAGCCTGTGGATTTACTTCATGAATCAGCAGATTGGCCAGCATGAGATAGCAAATGGCATTGTCATCTTCATGTCCATTGAAATAATCGGCATAACTTGTAAATGCCTCGCCTAACCCATGATGATAATAGAGCATAGATGTGACTCCATCGAAACGGAAACCATCAAAATGGAACTCTTCCAACCAATATTTGCAATTAGAAAGGAGAAAATGCAGCACATTGTCTTTTCCATAATCAAAGCATAAGCTGTCCCAAGCGGGATGCTCGTGGCGGTCGCCCGGATAGAAATATTGGTTGGGGTCGCCGGCCAAATTACCTAAGCCTTCGACTTCGTTTTTCACCGCATGAGAGTGAACAATATCCATAATCACGGCTACACCTGCTGCATGAGCGGCATCAATGAGCGCTTTCAGTTCTTCCGGAGTTCCGAAACGACTGGAAGGAGCAAAAAATGAACTCACATGATAGCCAAACGAACCATAATAGGGGTGTTCCTGAATGGCCATGATTTGAATGCAGTTGTAGCCGTCTGCTACGATACGCGGTAGCACATTTTCCTGAAACTCACGATAGGTGCCCACACATTCGGCGTCCTGCGCCATACCGACATGGCATTCATATATCAGCAAAGGTGACTTGTTGGGATGGAAACTTCGCTTTTTCCATCGATAAGGCTCCTCGGGATTCCACACTTGTGCAGAGAAAATCTTGGTCGTTTCATCTTGCACTACACGTGTAGCCCAGGCTGGAATTCGTTCTCCTTCTCCCCCATCCCATTTCACGTGCATCTTGTAAAATTGTCCGTGTTGCAACAATTCTTCAGACAAGCGGAGTTCCCAGTCATCCGTTCCTGCAATTCGATGGGCCTGATAGCGTTCTTGCTCTTCCCAATTACTGAAATCGCCTACAAGATAGAGCGCAGTAGCATTGGGTGCCCACTCTCTGAATACCCATCCATTTGGTAACTTGTGAAGGCCATAATATTGGTAACCATTACTAAAATCGGATAATGTTTGCTTCCCATCGTGTGTGAGTTGCGCTAATTTCCATTGTGCATGGTCATGCCGACCACGGATGGCATCTTCAAATGGTGCTAAATAGCTATCGTTTTTCACAATCCCGATGTGTGCTTGTCTTTTTGTAACAGCATTCTTTGCCTGCGAACCTTTTGCCATTATAATTTCCCTTTCTTATTATTCATTTGATGTACCCCGCCGAAGAGTGTCATAGCATGGGTATTTTCTTTGATAACACTTTCCTCTTTAATCTTCAAAACGACGTCCCGATTCGTAATGCCCTCGTTTCACCACATTGCCGTTACGATCTTTCTCTACGAACCCTCCATCTCGCCGGTCGTCTACATAAGCACCTTCAAAGCGGTTACCATTTTTGTCTTCTTCAATGGCAGCTCCGTTGCGCATACCGTTTTTATAAGTTCCTTTGAAACGACTGCCATTGGCATAATAAATGATGACATTCCCATCTATCTTTCCATTCTTAAAATTTCCTTCGAACACGTCGCCCGCTTTTTTTGTTAGCTTTCCATGACCATTTTGCAAGTCATTGCGCCACAATCCCACATAAACATCGCCCGAATGCCATTCAAATGTTCCTTGCCCATCCTTTGCACCTTCAGAGAAATGCCCAGTGTAACGGTCTCCATTGGCATATTTAAATATGCCTTGCCCGGTGCGTTCGCCTTGTACATACTCGCCCTCATAGACATCGCCATTTTGGAATTTATAAATGCCACGTCCATTCTGAATATCATCTGCCCAATTCCCTATATAGACATCGCCGTCGGCATATTTATTCGTCCCTTTTCCCGAACGTTGGTTGTTAGCCCACATACCATCATAGGTTGTTCCGTCCCCCCAATTAAAGAGTCCCTTACCATGCTTTTGATCGTCTTTCCATTGGCCGTCATAATAAGCACCGCTGGAATAGGTGTAACGTCCCTTCCCCTCACGCTTATCCCGCACCCACGAGCCTTCATATTTATCTCCATTATAATAATACATGGTGCCTAAACCTTGCTGGTAGTCACGAAACCATAGGCCCACATACTTATTGTTGTTCGCGAAATAATAAGTACCGCGCCCATGCTGTTGATCTTGAAACCATTCTCCCTCATAGCGTTCCCCATCAGAGAATGTATAAACACCATAACCTTCGCGCTTTCCTTTGATATATTCACCCACATAAGTATTACCATTTTTAAAAACAGTACTACCTTTTCCGTTGGGTTTACCATTCATCATCTGCCCTTTATAGGTTCCGCCATCTTGCGTGGTGCAGGTGCCCAGCACAATCTTTTGTGCCGACAACACGAATGGAAGCGCCAAAAGCGCAATGGATAGTGATAGTTTTTTCAATGTATTGCTTGTTATTTGATTGCACGTCAAAAGTAAGAAAATTATGGTGCCCCACAAAATTAGTTAGTATTTTTTATTACTTTTGCGACAAATCAACAACAAAAGGAAAGAAGAATATGAAATTTATTGGATTAATTCCTGCGCGTTATGCCTCGACGCGTTTCCCCGGAAAGCCTCTTGCCCTATTGGCAGGAAAGCCCGTCATTCAGCATGTTTATGAACAGGTTGCGCCCGTATTAGATGCCGCATTTGTGGCTACCGACGATGAACGCATCTACCAAACGGTGCTTGATTTCGGCGGAAAAGCCATTATGACTTCGGCCAACCACCCTTCAGGTACCGATCGCATCGCCGAGGCTTTAGAAAAGGTCGGCGAAGAATTTGATGTAGTCATAAACATTCAGGGTGACGAACCTTTCATTCAAAAGGAACAAATCACAAGCCTTTGTCGTTGTTTTAAAAATAGTCACACGCAAATTGCCACACTCGGCAAGCCTTTTGAAACCATTGAAGCCTTAGAAAACCCCAATTCGCCCAAGATTGTAACCGACAATCAAGGCTATGCGCTTTATTTCAGTCGCAGCATCATCCCGTTTATACGTAACGTGGAGAAAGCCGATTGGCTCAATCACCACACGTTCTTAAAGCATTTGGGCATTTATGCTTATCGCAGCCACGTGCTAAAAGAAATCACGCAATTACCCATGTCATCGCTCGAACGTGCAGAGTCATTAGAGCAGTTGCGCTGGTTGCAAAACGGCTACAAAATACAAGTTGTGACGACCGATTTCGAAACGGTGGGCATCGACACGCCCGACGACTTGCAGCGTGCCGAAGCCTTTATTCGTAATCGTCAATGACGCTATTTTTTGCTGAAACAGATTAGATACACTGTAACTAACGCGTTTTTTCTCTGAAACGGATTAGATACACTGTAACTAACGTGTTTTTTCTCTGAAACGGATTAGATACGCTGTAACTAATGTGTTTTTTTGCTGAAACGGATTAGATACACTGTATCTAACGTGTTTTTTCTCTGAAACGGATTAGATACACTGTAACTAACGCATTTTTTTGCTGAAACAGATTAGAAACAGTGTATCTAACATCTTCTCATTCAAAAGTAGGTTGTCGACACGGCCGACGACTTGCAGCGTGCCGAAACTTTTATTCGTAATCGTCGATGACGCTATTCATGAAGTCCATGGCGGGTTTGCCCACCTTGAACACCTCGCTCATCGTGCGGAGCCAGCCATCGCCTTCAAAGAAATCGTCGGGCACATGATGCCAGCAACAATAATCTTTCATGCGCAGATATTCCACATGGGCATAATCCTTGGGAAAACCTTTGGGCGCCGTCTTTAGCCCCGCCAGCCCAAAGCCATTGGCACCCGATCCATCCCAACTGCTTTCATTGGGGCGGCCAAAAAGGCGGATAAACTCGGGCGACTCAACACATTGCTGCCATTCACCAATACGTGCCATGATTTCATTGCGGCAAGCCGTGAGAACATGGGTGGGCAGCCAATAGCCACCCACAGCCAACAGACATTTCCCTGGTTCCAAATGCACATAATAACCACCCCGCAGCGACTTCTTGCCCTTAGCATTGATATAAGCGCCCAAATGATTTTTATAGGGACTTTTATCTTCGCTGAAGCGCGTATCACGATTAAAACGATAGCACGAATCCTTCACCGTCACATGTGCCACCTCGGGATCAAACTGTGCGATGGTTGCGATAGCCTGTTCAATGCCATGTTCGAAATCTGCCCGACATGCATCATACTCATCCTTATGCTCCTGAAACCACTCGCGATTGTTGTAGGCAGCGAGTGTGCGCAGATAATTCAATATTCGTTTTGCGTTCATATTATCCTGTAATTTTTTGCAAAGATAGTATTTTTTTCTACTTTTGCAGCCATGACACGAAAAGAAAGATTTGATTACATTCTCCAATATTTTGCGCAGAAAGAAGGTCACGTCACCACCGAACTTCAGTTCGCGAGCGCATTTCAACTGCTCGTAGCCACACTGCTTAGTGCCCAGTGCACCGACAAGCGCATCAACCAAATCACCCCCGAACTGTTTCGCCATTACCCCACAGCCAAAGCCATGGCCGCAGCCACATGGGAAGACATCTTCGAGCTGATTAAGAGCGTGAGCTATCCCAATGCCAAAGCCCATCATCTCAGCGAGATGGCGCGTATGCTGGTGGAGCAGTTTCAAGGCGAAGTGCCCGACACACGTGAAGCACTCACCTCGCTACCGGGGGTAGGTCGCAAAACGGCCAACGTGGTGCAGGCCGTATGGTTTGGCAAACCCACCTTAGCCGTCGACACCCACGTCTTCCGTGTGAGCCACCGTTTGGGATTGGTGCCCACCACAGCCAACACGCCACTGAAAGTGGAATTGGCACTGCTCAAACATATTCCTACCGCCCAAGTGAGCGATGCCCACCATTGGATTCTCCTGCATGGCCGCTATATATGCAAAAGCCAGCGTCCGCAATGCACCGTGTGCCCCTTCAATTGGTTTTGTCCGTCAAGCACCATTAAAAAGGAACAAAAACCATAGGACTGCCACACGCTTATCCACATACCATTCAACCGTGGCCGAACCATGGTCGCTATTTCCAGCGTTTGCATAGGCTATGCAAGCATTAACCCTTGCTACTTTTTCTATGGGAGATATGAATATGCGGGCATTTTATAGCCCACGTTGCAAGCGCGAGGTGTCAATCGCTGGCTGCTGCTTCTCGGCATAATCGCCTAATTTGATGATCAGCGACACACCAAACTGGCGATAGCAGGAGCGATCGAAATGCAATGAATAGCCATTTTGTTGAAAACGCGGATGTGCAACGGCTGTGCGAAACAGGTCGTTGGCAAAGGCATGAAGGCGGGCACGTTGTTTCCAAAAATCCCAGTTCACGCCTACGTCAACACTTCCTGTGGCAGGAATATCCCAAGTGCCTTGTTTGGTTTTAGTTTGCACGGATGCATCGAGCGTCAGCGCAAGATGATGTAGGGTGGAAAGTGTGACCACATTCTTGAGTGCGGCTACGCCATAGATTGCCACTCGATTGAATGCCATATAGCGCACGGCATGATTGAAATCGCGTTGCCAAATACCCATCAATGTGAGCCGGCTGTCAATCATCTGCCCCACCTTTTGTGGAATCACGGCTTGCAAGCCAGCCTGCTCCCGATATTCTAAATTGACTGGCAGCAGCGCGGCACTTGCTGCTGGAGATAAACTCACAGTGGCTTGACGCATGATGCCTTCGTCGGTATAAGTATACCATGCAGTGAACTGATAGCGCTGTTTCAACAAATAGGTTAGCTGCGTTTGATAGGATGTGGCGGGATGCAAATCGGTATTTCCCACCAACAGATTAAAGTTGCCTCGAGTTGGCATCATGATGGGCTGCATCGCCCAATAATTGGGATATTGCAATCTTGAACTTAAACTCAACAACCACATGTGGTTGGCGTGCGGCATATAGGTTACATTCAATGTGGGAAGGGGACGCCAGTCATTGAGAGCATCCAATCTTGGCAGGTGATAATATTCGGCCGCCAACGAAGCATCAACGCTCAACTGCTCGCTAAACCGCTTGCTAAATCCTGCATAGGCATTGACAAGCGTCTCTTGGCCATCATGGTGGTAGTCTTCGCCATAGAGTCTGCTTGGAGGGGGTAATTTCATAGCCATGGCGTGATTGACTTCATCGTGCGTTGTTTTCAGCCAAGCTCCATAGTGTAGCTGCCAACCACGGCTCAAAGTGTGGGTTTGCTGCGCATAAAATCGCCAGCTTTGTATTTTCATCTTGCTTTCGATGCCCTCATAAAGTGTTCCCGACGACAAACTCGCTGCAAAGAATTGGTCGACCGGTGAGCGAAACCATGTTCCTTCAACACCCACTTTTAGCCCAAAGGGTGCTTGATAGTCAAGGCGCACGTCATGAAGCCATGGACGATGTTTTAATCGGTCATTGCCCAATGTGTAGCCAGCAAAATTGCGCTCAAACTTTTGATGATTGTAATCGCCTTGATATGCAAACGACAACTGGTTGTTGGTTGCAAACCGATATGTTGCACCCAATTGGTAGGTATGAGCAAAGACATGCGCACGGGTTACTTCGTTGCTCATGACGGTGGAGAGTGAACCTGCTGTGCGATAACCCAAAGTTTCGTTTTCGAAACCAAAACGGAGGCCATGCGAATGCAGATAGAATGCGTCCAAGCTGAACTTTCCTTTGTGATAGCGGCCAGCTATCCGCTCTCCGAATAATGCGTCGTGGTCTTGATGATAAGCCAAATTCACTTCTCCTGAAAAGGTTTTACTCAAGTCTTCACTGCGTTTTAAAACAAGATTGATGAGCCTGCCATGCACCTGATATTGTGCAGGAGATGCATACATCACATCTACTCGCTCAATGCTACTTGCTGGCATACTCTTTAGCTGTTGTGTCACTTGTGCAAGTGACAAGGAAGAAACTTGCCCATCGATGGCAAACGAAACGTCTTGCCCCAATAATTGTAAGTTGCTGTTCGTTTCAATGACTCCAGGTAACAACTTTACAGCCTCCCAAGCATTATCGGCTCCTCGCCCTTGGAGAAGACGTTGCAAATCATAGCAGATGGTGGCACCTTTAACCTGTGCAATGGGTGCCGCACCTCGAACCATGATTGTTGGAAGTGTCTGGGCAATGCTATCCATGCAACTCAATCCCATTGATGTTTGCGCTCCGGCACTGTAGCTAATAGCAAGGGATAATCCCAGCACATAAGCTTTTCTTTTTGTGTTCTGCTTCATAAAAGTAATGTTTAAAGGATATATAAAAGTTTGAATGTTTTATTGATTAGTCCTCTGCTCTGCGTTATTTCTTGCGCAGGCCAAAGCAAAGCCAAACTACTAACACTGCAATCATTGTGATGTTGACCAGCAACACCACACCTAAGCGATTGATTTCAGCTTCTACCATGGGGGTGATGACAGCATCAGAGGAAGCCATGTTACTGGCGAGAAGCAAATGCTCCTTGGCCAATTTCCAATAATGGAAATCAACCATCATCAAACCATGGAAAACAATTAAGAGGATGATCTTTGCGAGGCGGTTCATAGGATTATCTGAAAAAAGAGTGAAAAAATTAGAAGTGCTGCAACTCTTCATAGACACGTTGCACGGGAAGTCCCATCACATTATAATAACTGCCATTCAAAGCGGTGACACCAATATAGCCTATCCATTCTTGAACGCCATAGGCACCCGCCTTGTCAAGCGGTTTATAGGTGTCTACATAATAATTGATTTCTGTTTGCGAAAGCGCTTTGAATGTAACATCAGTGACAACTTTAAATGCCACTTGTTTGTGCTGTGTAGTCAAACTAACTCCAGTCACCACCTGATGTGTGCGACCACTGAGCAAAGCCAGCATGGTTTTAGCGTCGGCTGCATTTCGAGGCTTCCCCAAAATCCTATTGCCTACAACGACAATCGTGTCGGCAGTGATAAGCAGTTCTTCGGGCTGTAGTTCTGCGCAATAGGCTTTCGCTTTCAATTTCGACAAATAGAGTGGCACCTCTTCTGCCGGCAAATCGTCGGGATAGGTCTCATCGATACCCGCCTTCACCCGCACTTCGAAAGGCCAATCTAATCCTTTTAAAAGTTCTTGTCGGCGAGGCGAATTGCTCGCCAAGATTAAATGATAGTCCATACGCTTCTGTTTTACCAGCCAAACGCTTTTTCATCAGCGAGCCATTTGCCTTGTGCACGCAACACTTGCTCTATGACATCGCGCCCTACTCCTTCACCTCCACACCGTTGACTCACATAGGTGGCAATGGCTTTAATATCTGTAGCTGCGTCGGCCGGACAGCAAGCGCAACCACACTCGCGCATCACTTCGTAGTCAGGAATATCATCGCCCACATAGATCACTTCGTCATGGTTCAGCTGATACTGGGAGAGAAACTCATGATAAACCGTTCGTTTGATCGACGCTCCCATGAACATGTCGGTAACGCCCAAGCCTTCATAGCGTTTTCTCACAGCCGCTGTGTTGCCACCCGTGAGAATTGCAATGCGCAATCCCATCTTGATGGCCAATTGAATGGCATATCCATCTTTGATGTTGATGGTTCTGAGCGGTTCACCTGTGGCCGAAAGTACGATTGTCTCGGCCGAAAGCACGCCATCGACATCAAAGATGATGGCTTTTATTTTCGACAAATCATAATTAATCATGCGCTTCTTGATTTTGTGCGACAATGTGTATAGACTGGCTCATAAGCTCATAAATCTTTTGCAAACGAGGACGATGGTGCAGCAATTCGAGCTGCTTGTGAATGATATTCTCATCGAAACGAACGGCAGGTCCGGTTTGTGCGATTTGCGGTGTCAGCGTGTTAACCTTGCTTGCCGTCTCATTGATTAGAGGCAACAGGATGGAAAATGGAATCTGCTCGGCTTGCAACACCTCGTCGGCCAACGCATAACAATGGTTGGTAAAGTTGCAAGCAAACACCGCCGCCAAATGAATGGCTTGGCGTTGTGACGAACTCATCCAGTGAATTGTCGAAGTAAGTGTTTGTGCAAGCTGTTGAAGTGCTGTAGCTGTTGTTTCATCTGATGCTTCTAAGAAACAAGGTATACGGCGAAAATCAACCCGTCTTTGCTTCGAAAACGTTTGCAAAGGATAGAACACTCCATAATGCTGCGCATGCCCTTTGAACACATCCATGGCAACACTTCCTGCTGTATGCACAAAAATCTTATCCATTTTACCTGCACAAACCATAGTAATTGCATCGCATAATGCGCTATCTTTAAGCGCAAAAACATAGAGATTCGCAGCATCGGTGATAGCTTCCCATGCAGAGACGGGCTGCGCTTGCAGTTGCGAGGCTAAGGCATCGGCATGTGCTTGCGTGCGGCTATACACTTGAATGATGTGATGACCAGCGGCCTTCAATGCCAAGCCCAACTGGGTAGCCACATTCCCGGCCCCAATTAATGTTATCTTCATTTAAAGAAATTGATTTTTGTTTCGAGCAACGCTATCCCCTTTTCTGTGCAGATGCTACGTATGAAGAGCAAAAGCACATTGTGAAAGACGTGCCGCACACCATACTTTTGATACAATTTTGCCTCCATCACATACCGCATCACAACCTGTTCGATATCACACATCAGCATAATATTGGCATCAGCACAAAAATATCCTTGCTTCACGCCAGCATCAAAAAAATCCTTCATCTGCACGGAACGCTGTGCATGCAACTGCATTAGATAGTCGAGTATTCGGTGATACTTGTGCAAATCTGAAAAGAATGTAGGATTTAAATTCTTCACTGCATCCATTCGCAACCTGTAATACAACGCCATCACATCGATTACAGTAACAACTTCTTCTGCCATATACTTTTTTATTTGGTGGTCATAAGCCTCTTCCCTCTGCTTAACCCCCTCAAAAAGCAAGGTCTCTTTATTTGCATAAATCTCGTAAAGCGTACGCTTTGAAATGCCTAATTTTCGAGCTATATCATCCATTTTCACTTGTTTGATGCCCCGTGCACAAAACTCTTTCATGGCCGTTTCTAAAATGCGTCCACGCAATTGCTCGCGATATTCAGTTGGTGTATTTGTCTTATACATGCGCCACTACAAAATAATAATTGTCTGATAATTTTGCTGCAAAGTTACAAAAAAACATAGAAAGCTATTAGGGTGTAGGTCGTTTTTAGTAACTTTGCACACACAGCAAATAAGCATACGACGATAAAAACAATAGTATTTTTAAAGATATGGTAAAGATTACAAAAGAAGCAGCACTGGAATACCATTCAAATGGTCGCCCAGGCAAGATTGAAGTAAAACCCACCAAGCCCTATAGTACACAAACCGACTTGAGTTTGGCCTATTCACCTGGTGTGGCTTTCCCCTGTCTCGAGATACAAGCCACTCCCGACGACGCCTATAAATATACCGACAAGGGCAATCTTGTGGCAGTCATCAGCAACGGAACAGCCGTGTTGGGATTGGGCGACATTGGTGCCATGAGCGGCAAACCCGTGATGGAAGGCAAGGGATTGCTATTCAAGATTTATGGCGGAATAGACGTTTTCGACATTGAAGTGGCCGAGAAAGACCCCGAAAAATTCTGTGAGGCCGTGGAAAAGATTGCGCCCACTTTTGGTGGTATCAACTTAGAAGACATCAAAGCTCCCGAATGTTTCTACATTGAAGAGCGCTTGAAGAAAACGTTAGATATTCCTGTGATGCACGACGATCAGCATGGAACGGCTATCATCTCGGCAGCAGGGCTACTCAATGCACTTGAAGTGGCAGGCAAAAAAATCGAGGATGTGAAGATTGTTGTGAATGGTGCAGGGGCTGCAGCCATTAGTTGTACAAAGCTTTACGTTGCATTAGGTGCGAAGCTCGAAAATATTATGATGCTCGACTCACACGGTGTCATCAACACTGAGCGCAAGGACTTGAATGAGCAGAAAAAGCAATTTGCCACCCATCGCACCGATGCGCACACGTTAGATGAGGCTATAAAAGGTGCCGATGTGTTCTTAGGCTTGAGCAAAGGCAACATCCTGACGCAAGACATGGTGCGCAGCATGGCCAAGAATCCCATCGTGTTTGCTTTGGCCAATCCCGTGCCCGAGATTTCTTATGAGGATGCTTTAGCCAGCCGTCCCGATGTGCTGATGAGTACGGGGCGCAGCGATTACCCCAACCAAATCAACAATGTCATCGGCTTTCCATATATTTTCCGCGGTGCGTTGGACGTGCATGCCAAGGCGATCAACGAAGCCATGAAGCTGGCTGCCGTGAAAGCAATTGCCGAATTGGCCAAACAGCCTGTTCCTGACGTGGTGAATGAGGTGTATCGTGTAACCGATCTCACCTTCGGACCGAAATATTTCATCCCCAAGCCCGTCGATCCTCGCTTGATTACCGAGGTGAGTGCGGCCGTGGCTAAAGCCGCTATCGAGAGTGGCGTGGCACGCACTACCATCACCGATTGGGAGGCTTACAAGCAGAATTTGCGTCAGCTATTGGGACAAGAAACGGCACTCACACGCAAGCTCCACGACACGGCGCGCCTACATCCACAACGTGTGGTGTTTGCAGAAGGTGGACACGCCACCATGATGAAAGCTGCGGTGCAAGCCAAGCAAGAAGGCATTTGCGAGCCCATTCTGTTGGGTAATCCCGACCGACTCAATCGTTTGGCCGCCCGTTTGAAGTTGGATCTTACGGGAGTAGAGATTATCGACATGCGCGCCGACCAGGAACAAGGGCGTCGTGCCACTTTTGCCAAGCAATTAGCCGAGCGACGTGCACGGCAAGGATACACCTTTGAAGAGGCTTATGATAAGATGTATGAGCGCAATTATTTTGGTATGAGTCTGGTTGAAAACGGTTATGCCGACGCCTTCATTACCGGCCTCTACACCAAATACAGCAACACCATTAAAGTGGCCAAAGAGGTGATTGGCATCAAAGATGGTTACAACACCTTTGCCACGATGCACATTTTGAACACCAAGAAAGGCGTCTATTATGTGGCCGACACGCTCATCAATCGTCATCCCGATGCCGAGGTGCTCACCGATATTGCCAAACTGAGCAAGCAAACCGTGGAGTTTTTCAACGAAGAGCCCGTGATAGCCATGCTCAGCTATTCGAACTTTGGCACCGACGAAGTGGGTAGCCCCACGAGAGTGCATCAGGCTGTGGAACAGATGCAAAACGAGTTCCCCAATTTGGCCATCGATGGTGAGATGCAAGTGAACTTCGCTCTCAACAAAACGCTGCGCGACGACAAGTTCCCTTTCAGTCGGCTGAAAGGCAAAGAGGTCAACACGTTGGTATTCCCCAACATGAGTAGTGCTAATTGCAGCTACAAACTGTTGCAGGCTTTAAATCCCGATTGCGAAATCATCGGCCCCATTCAAATGGGTTTAAATCGCGCCATCCACTTCACCGACTTTGAAAGTTCGGTGCAAGATGTGGTCAACATCACGGCCGTTGCCGTGATTGACGCCTATGTGGAGAAGCTGACGAAAGCATAAACCATTCGCACTGCGGCCGAACACATGCTCGGGCACAGCTACTCCCCCAATCGGTTCATTAGAAACTGGGACGATCTCCATTCTAATGAACCGATTTTCGCATTCCCCTCCCCTACGCCTCGTGCACAGGCTTCTCGGAACAAGTTATTTTTGGACGCACGACCCTGCGTCGCAGAAAACGGCCATCGTTTTTTGACGCGCAACCCTCCGAGGTAAAAATTCCACATAGAATTCTTACCAATCAACCTCGGGGGTAAAAATCCCACATAGAATTCTTACCAATCGACCTCGGGGGTAAAAATCCCACATAGAATTCTTACCAATCGACCCTCGGGGGTAAA
>ERZ773014.33-NODE-33-length-91744-cov-15.085703_pt1 | contig 91744 bp, 87 predicted proteins | sample MGYA00580841_ERZ773014 | MGnify/ENA primary metagenome ERZ773014 (study PRJEB29015, sample SAMEA2737989) | human oral metagenome | biome: human oral; feature: human-associated habitat; material: dental | place: China | collected 2067 ... | reverse complement strand
CTCGTCGTAGGCGGTGATGTAGAACTCGAAGTGAACATACCGCTGGGCTTTGTCGACTTCCTGCGCCATGATGCGCATGGCTTCGTGGTTGTCGTTGTGCAGGGTGAAGGAGTTCCCGCCGACGAGGGGGAGCGAACCGAGCTTGTAGTTGAGTTGGCTGGCGACCAGGGTTGCTTCGTTGAGCCCGTCGGAGTCGGTGAGCTGCGGGGCGCCGCCGGTGGTCTCCAGGTCGACCACGACGAAGGTCACCTCCCGCAGGGGCGTGCCCATGTCCTCGAAGGACGCCTGCGTCCCGGCAGGGGCGTCAAAGCCCGGGGGACTCTCCCGGGGCCGGGCGGGGGAGGCCGAGGAGACGGCCATGGGAGCACCGGATGCTCCACTCGGACGTCTCACAGGTGCATGGTCGACCACGGTGCGAGGCTAGACTTCATCACGGCGCCGATCCAGCCGTGCCCGTGCCTCCCCGCGCGGGCGGGGTGCGGACCCGGCGAGGAGCCCAGCCAGTTGCCGATCACAGGAGGTCCCGTGGGGTACCGAGGCATCAAGACCGCTGTCGGGCCTGCGCTGGAGGTGCTCTACCAGCCGTGGATCCGAGGGGAGGAGAACATCCCGGCCGAGGGGGCCGCGATCCTCGCCTCCAACCACCTGGCCGTCATCGACTCCTTCTTCCTGCCGCTGCTGGTGGAGCGCGAGGTCGCTTTCATCGGCAAGTCGGACTACTTCACCGGCAAGGGCGTCAAGGGCTGGGTCGTCAAGAACTTCATGACGGCCGTGGGCACCATTCCGGTGGACCGCTCCGGCGGACAGGCCTCATTGGCCGCCCTGCAGGCGGGAGTAGCCCGCCTGCGATCCGGTGAGCTCTTCGGCATCTACCCCGAGGGCACCCGCAGCCCTGACGGCCGCCTCTACCGCGGCAAGACCGGGGTGGCGCGCATCGCTCTGGCCACGGGCGCCCCGGTCATCCCGGTGGCCATGATCGGCTCGAACCTGGCCCAGCCGATCGGCCAGGCCCTGCCCTCGACCCGCCACCGCGTGGGCATCGTCGTCGGCGCGCCAAATAGAAATGCATTTGAAGAGATGTATAATTCATATTATAACTTGTTACCACTTGGAGCAGTTGATAATATGCCACAGATAAAATATGTGCGTAGAGATGATCTAGGAATAGAGATTACAAGACTAGATTATAAAGAACAAGTTAATGGAAGTAATATAGAATTTTCTTTAATAAACTTTAATAATAAACAGAAAATATTTGTGATTAGTTCAACATTAATTGCTGAAGAAGTATATTTAGATATAAACTATCTATATGATATGAATACCCATAAATTGAGGAATACTGTAACTTTTCGTGGGGAAAGCGTTCCAAATGTAGATGATGAAAAAAAACAAACAAGAGAACTCTTAGAAAAGTATAATATCTCAAAAGAATACTTACAGAAGAAATCAGATGAACTGTTAGATACAGTTTTGACAGATTGGCAAAGGTATAGCGGAAGTTCCTATTCAAGGAGTAATATGGGAAGACTAACAATAGAGAAAGATGAGTTTTTGGGATAATATACTATAATTATGTAGAATACAAGATAAAAAAATTGTTTTGAAAGAATACCGAGTAGTAAAAAACTATTGGCATTTTTTGTGTAAATAGTAATTTTCGTACTAAATTAAATAAGTCAAAGAATATAATCAAAATATGCTATAATATATAAAATAAAAGGAAATAAAATAACCCGAAAGGATTTTAAATTATATGAAAAAACTTATAAATAGAATAGCAAAAGTTTTTAGGAAAAAATCAGAAGACTCAAATATTGAAACTGAAATATATGAATATCATGCACTTGTGAAAGAAAATGGTCAATATAATATAATATGGAGTAGAGACGATAAATCATTTGAATTTGAAATCTCAGAGACTTTAGCAAATAAATCAAGAAAATCAGATAAAGATGCATTAGAAGTAATGTTTTATGTAGAAAATAAAAGATGGCCACAAGAAGGAGAGCTAGACAATTATCACCAAGTAAAAGTAAAGACATATAGAGGATCGTTGTTTACAATTTATGTTGAGGATAACAAGTATGAAATAGGATTTGAGAGTGAACATGGTCATATGAACTTAGGAGATGAAAAATTTCCTATAACAAAAGAACTAAAGGAAAAAGCTTTTAAATCATATGAAGACGCAGAAGCGGTGATGTGGTATGCGTTAACGGGGGCTTGGTTATCAGATGGGCAGGAAGAAGTTTTTAGAAGATTCTTTAGAAAGTTTCCAAAATTTATACTAGTAGAGCCGGAGAAATATAAAGGATTATTTTCGGAAGAGGAGTATGAACATATATTGATGGTTGCTAAAGAAACAGAAGAAAAAGAGACTGAAGAAGCTAGGGAAAGTATTAGAAAAAAGATTCGTGAAGAGCCTGAGTTGATACTAATAGATACCGAGAGAAGAAAACAGTTGTTTTCAGAAGAGGAGTTTGAATATCTATTCTCGCTTGCAGAAGAAAAAGAAAGAGAATATATTAGAGAAAATCCTGTAAATATATTAGTGTATCCAGGGAGAAATCAAAGACTATTTTCAAATGAGGAGTACGATTACCTAGTTTCACGTGCAGAAGAGCAATGGGAAAAGGAGAAAGGGGATGTTAGATATAGCTTAAAAACCGCTGATGACGGAGAAACAAGATATTTTGAAAAGATAACACTAGAAGCTATAGTAAGGAATCAGAAAGCTCGTAAAGAATATATCAGAAACAATCCTGAAAGTATGTTAGAGAGTATAAAGGAAGGCCAAGATCTATTTTTAGAGGATGAGTTTGAATCTATCTTATCATTAATAAAAGAGCGAGAGAAGGAAAGAAAAGTTATTCGTAAAAACCCAGAGCTTATATTAGAAAGAATAGAAGAGAATAGAAAACTATTTTTATCAGAAGAAGAATTTAATCACTTAGTAGAACTAGGGAAGGAAAGAAAAAAAGAAAAATAGAGAATCTTATAAATTAAAACCTGGCGAGTATAAAGTAAAACCAATATTTAAAAGGAGTTTAAATTAATTATGAAATTTGAAAGATATAAATATCATTGCATATTTGATGATGTGTTAGGACTTCGTATAGTATGGGACAGAGGGAAAGAACATTTTAGCTACGAAGTAACAGAAGAATTGGCAGAGAAATCAAGAAAATCAGATAAAGATGCATTGGAAGTAATGTTTTACTTAGAGAATAAAAGATGGCCAAAAGAAGGAGAATTAGAAAACTATAACAAAACAGATGTGAAGGAGTATATAGGAGATGGTTTTATTATATATGAAGAAAATGGGAAATATGAAATAAGAATAGAAAGAGATTATGGCGGACCAGTATTTTACCCAATAACAAAAGAACTCAAAGAAAAAGCGCTTAAATCTAATAGAGATGGATATGAAGTCGCAATATATGCTGAAACTGGTGGATGGCCTCCGAAAGATCAAGAAGAACATAGAAGGGAGTATATTCGAAAATATCCGAAATTAATACTAATAAACCCTGAATTAAAGCAAAAACTATTCTCGAAAGAAGAATATGATTATTTAGTAAAACTTGCAAAAGAAGAATAAGAAAAGGAAGGAAACAAATATACTAGAGGAGTTATGGAAAAATGATAGAAACAGAGAAGTATAAAAACCACAGTATAATGATAAGGAATGGTAACTATAGTATATTTTGGATTAGAGGAAAAGATTTTTTTAATTTTGATGTAACACAAAGTTTGGCAGAAAAATCAAGAAAATCGGATAAAGATGCATTAGAAGTAATGTTTTATTTAGAAAATAAAAGATGGCCAAAAGAAAGCGAGTTAGAAAACTATAATAAAACAGATGTTAAGACATATGTAGGAGATGGTTTTACAATTTATGAAGAAAATGGAAAATATGAAATAAGAATAGAAAAAGATCATGGTGGGCCAGTATTTTACCCAATAACAAAAGAACTCAAAGAAAAAGCGCTTAAATCTAATAGAGATGGATATGAAGTCGCAATATATGCTGAAACTGGTGGATGGCCCTTAAAAGATCAAGATGAGGTAGATAGAGAATTCCTTAGGGAACATCCTGAATTCATTCTTATAAATCCTGAATTAAATAAAGAACTATTTTCAGAAGAAGAATTTAATCGCTTAGTGTCATTAGGAAAGGAAAGAAAAAAACAAAAAAAAGAAGAAAATGAAAATAAATAGTGCTATATCATAAATAATTTTACATATGGAAATGAATATTTAAGCTGAAATATGAAAAATACACAAAAGAAAATATTTGTAATACCATTGGATAAAGAAGATTAAAATAAGGTTGTAACTTTTTAGGTTACAACCTTATTGTCATAAGTACTCAATAATAGTATAATAAAAACAAATTAGAAGAGGCTAAATAATAGTATATATACTAAAACAAATATACTAAAGGAGTATTTAAATAATGAGAAAAATAGAGAAATATAAGAATCATGATATCGTTATAAATGGAGATAAATATCGTATAATATGGGATAGAGATAAAAAGTATTACGGTTATAATGTCACAAAAAGTTTGGCAGAGAAGTCAAGAAAATCAGATAAAGATGCATTAGAAGTAATGTTTTATTTGGAACATGAAAGATGGCCAAAAGAAGATGAATTAGAAAACTATAACAAAACAGATGTTAAGACATATGTAGGAGATGGATTTTTAATTTATGAAGAAAATGGGAAATATGAAATAGAAATAGAAAGAGACCATGGTAAAGCGGTATGCTATCCAATAACGAAAGAACTCAAAGAAAAAGCACTTAAATCTTCAAGAGATGGATACGAAGTCGCAATATATGCAGAAACAGGACGATGGCCCTTAAAAGATCAAGATGAGATAAATAGAGAATTCATTAGAGAATATCCTGAATTCGTTCTTATAAATCCTGAAAAAATGAAGAAAATATTTTCCAAAGAAGAATATGATTATTTAGTAAAACTTGCGAAAGAGAAACAAGAAAAAGAGGAAAATGAATAGGTTTATGCCTAAAAAAATTTCTTATATGGAAATCAATATTAAATTTGGTGAATGACAGATGCGCAAAAGAAAATACTTGGAATTCTACTAGATAAAGAAGTATTAAGAGAAGATTAAAATAAGGTTGTGACTTTGCTTGAGTTACAACCTTATTGTCATAATTACTCAATAATAGTATAATAAAAACAAATTAGAAGAGGCTATAACTAGGCTGATTAGCAGTATAAATATATTCTGAAACAAGTATACTAAAGGAGTGATGAAAAAATGCTAGAAATGAAAAACTATAAGACTCATTCTATATTTAATGATGAGCTTGGCCTTCGTATAGTATGGAATAAAAGTTTGTTTATAATAAAGCTGTTAGAGCTTCTAATGGTAATCCAAGAGTGTTGGAGGAGTTATTAGGACTTGATAAAGACTTTTTAGGAAAAAATCCAATTGTAATAGAACCAATAAAGTTGGACTATTTAAAATTTCCAAGTGGTAATGAAAAAGGCGCGTATGAGGTCTATGGGGACCAGGTGGATATACAAAGGGAGGAATACCTGAGGCAATAATAAATCAATTACACAAAGGTGATTATATAGATAGAAATGTATACAAAGGAGTATTAAAATAGAAATGAGAGAAATAGAGAACTATAAAAATCATAATATAATAATAGATGATAATGAATATACTATTGCATGGTTTAGAGGGCGTGAGTTTTTTACTTATTATGTAACACAAAGTTTGGCAGAGAAGTCAAGAAAATCTGATAAAGATGCTTTAGAGGTAATGTTTTATTTAGAAAACAATAGATGGCCAAAAGAAGATGAATTAAAAAATTATAATAAAACTAATGTTAAGACATATATAGGAAGTGATTTTACAATTTATGAAGAAAATGGAAAATATGAGATAGGTATTGAAAAAGAGATAGGGGGGGTAGGAATAGGCGAAGTATGTTATCCAATAACAAAAGAATTAATGGAAAAAGCATTTAAATCAGACAGGGATGCTTATGAAGTGATAATATATGCGGAAACAGGAAGTTGGCCAACAAATGATCAAGACGAAACAGATAGAGAGTTTATACGTGAATTCCCAGAATTAGTATTAAAAAACCCTGAAAGATGTAAAAAATTATTTTTAAAAGAAGAATATGAACAGTTAGTAAAAATTGCAAAAGAAGAACAAGAAAAAGAAGAAAATAAATAGTATATTTTAAAGTTATTATTTAAAATAAGGACCACCCCTGAAAAAAGGGGGAGTTCTCTTTATTGATAAAAAAAGCACAGGAGGAGTATGGTATGCTAGACCAGGAAAAAATTGAAGATTTATTAGTATTAGCTTCAACAGAGGTTAAAAAGTATTTTGGATATAAAAATGTTAATAAATCACTAATAGAATTGGAGTATGATCCAAAAAATAATATTAACCCAAGACTGACACCACTAGTTTATAGAAGCTTTAGTATAAGAATAAGTGTAATAGATATAGAAAAAGAAGGAGCATTAACTTATTCGGTAAATTTAGGTGATTTTTACAATCTTCAAACACTAGTCCCAAATAAGGTATCACAAAGAATATCATCAGGGATAAATAAAGAAGATATTCAAAAATCATTAGAAGTATTAGATGAATATTTGATTTGGCGAATGACAGATGCGCAAAAGAAAACATTTGGAATTCCACTAGATAAAGAAGTGTTAAGAGAAGATTAAAAATAAGGTTGTAACTTTGCTTGAGTTACAACCTTATTGTCATAATTACTGGCTCTATGTCAAATACAGGGCATGGAAAAAATTCATGCTTCAGATTTATTATACAGCCTTTTTTATGCAACTATATTAAACTTATGTTTAATTCTCTTTTTTATTAGATTTGTTTGTAGTATAATTAAATGTAATTGAATTTTGGTTATATGGAGGGATGTTAATGAAAATAGCGGTTATGGCTGGAACGCCAATTGATTCGCAACTTGGTGAAGATTTGCTAAAAAAATATGGTTATAAAGATATAGTAAAAATACCTATTTCGAAAAATCCTGTAGAACAAACTACGTTTCAAGCCTTAGATGACAGTGAGCGAGAAGATATAATAGTAGAAATTATAAATAAAATAAAAGAACAACAATGTAGTGCAATTTTTGTTTATTGTAATTCATTGAGTTCTGTTGTTGATTTTGACAGACTAGCTATTGAAAATGAGATAAATATTATTACACCGATGCAGATGTATAGAAATTTGGGATTAGAGTATAAATATTTGGCTGTTATGGCTGCGAACTCTCATGGCTTAACTGGTGTGGAGAATAATTTATATTTATCAAACCCAGAGTTGAAAATTTTTGGTTTGTCGATGTTAGAATTGGTAAAAGCTATCGAGGAGAAAAATAGTCCGCATAAAATAGTTGCTGATTTTGATTTTGAAAATTTATTTAAATATTTCGAACAAACAGAAGTAGAGGCTGTAGTTCTAGGTTGCACGCATTTCCCATATATAAAAGAAGAACTTGAAAAAATTACAAAATTATCAATAATTGATGTTGGTATTTTTATGATAGAAAGCTTAAAAAGTAAATAGCTAAAAAACTAACTAGAAATATATTTTTAGTTAGTTTTTTATAATAAATTATATAAAAAAGTTTTTTCAATTTTCAAAAAATATTGCGAGAAAATACCAAGCATGATAAAATTATAGTGTATAGAAAATAAGGGATGTCTTGTATAACAAATAAAACATTAGTTGTCAAAGCAAGATATAGTTAGTTTTAGGAAAGTATGATTTTATATTTATTATAAAACTAAGAAAAGAGGATAATTTAATGGGATTAGGGACTCTAATTAACGCATTAGGTGCGCTAGCAGGTGGTTTCGTCGGTATGCTTATAGGGCATAGAATATCAAAAAATATGCAAGAAGCTATTATGAAAGCAGCGGCTATTTCGGTTATATTTTTAGGAATAATTGGTGCGTGTGAACATGCTCTTAGAATTAGTGAAAATAAGGTTGTTTCTCAAGGGGCGATGATGTTAGTTGTAAGTTTAACATTAGGTACTTTGATAGGCGAGCTGCTAAACATTGAGCGCCTTTTTGAAAATTTAGGAATTTATTTGAAAAAAATTACAAATAGCGGCAAAGATAATAGATTTGTAGATTCATTTATTATGGCCTCACTAACCATTTGTATCGGTGCAATGTCTATATTGGGAGCTATTCAAGATGCGCTATTTCATGATTATTCCGTTCTCATGGCAAAAACGGTTTTAGATGGGATAACAATCTTAATATTTACTGCTGCAAATGGTCGTGGAAGTATTTTCTCTGTAGTTCCGTTAGTTATATTCCAAGGAGGAATAACTGTTCTTGCGAAGTTTATAGAGCCTATTATGACACCAGCAGCATTAACTAATTTGTCATTAGTTGGTTCAGTTTTAATATTTTGTGTAGGTGCTAATATTATTTGGAAATTGAAAATAAGAATAGCTAATATGCTACCAGCAATAATAATAGCGGTAATCTTTGCATTTCTACCATTCTAAATAATGACTCTAAGATTAAAATATTAATAACAAAAAATACCTAGAGTGTTAGTTTCTATCCAACACTTTAGGTTTATTTTTTGTATTTATTAACCATGTTTTAACTTGTTTTAGTATAGTGTAGAGTGTAATGGAAATAAGGAGATACTAAAAATGAAAGTACTAAGAAAATTGCTATCTCTGGTGATAGTATTAGCACTTATAGGTGGAGGGGTAACTTATGCTTTAACGCCAAGTGTAGATATAAAAAAATCAGAAAAACTAGAAAATATAAAATCAACAAAAACTATAAATGATTTGAATAGTGAGTTCGCGAGAAATGTTAGTTATAAAAATTCAAAGGCAGTATCGACTGCCAAAATTGATGATGATTTATTGGCATCAATTCTTCAAAACTCTGTTGGGAAAGATTCCCAATTACTAGAAGGAAGTTTTAAATTGGTTGGTAACGGAATCGAAGCTAAATTGCCAGTTAAGTTAGGTCTGTGGAATACTCAAATATCTACTAAAATAAGAGTGCTAGGAGCTAATAATAAGGTAGAACTAATTTTAGAAGATGCGAAAATTGGTAAGGTTCCGATACCTGATTTTGCTTTAGAAAAATATTTAAAAGAAGTATTAACAGGAACAGGAGTAAGTATAAACGGAAATACAATTACTATCAAATCACTGGGACTACCTTTAAAAGTTGAAGGAATAGAAACAGTCGGCGGAAAGATAACTGTCACAGCCTCGCTTACTAATTCACAATTATTACAATATAGTAGATAAAATTACCCTCTTTACCTAATATTGTTGTTATTAGGTAAAGAGGGTATGTGTTTAGAAGTAATTCTTATTAAAAAATATAATGAGTATATAAAAATATCTAATGGGGATTTATTTAAATATTTTTATTGGATACCAACTTATATTTTTAGTTTTAAATTAGTTGTTTTACAATGCTGTAAATGCAGCAGTAAATCCAAAAATTATACCAGGAGTGTTAGCTATAACTAAAGGCCAATCACGTTTTTCTCCTAAGAAACCATAAAGAACCCAAAGAGAACAGTTAATACCTGCAACAAAAGGTTGAATAAAGTCCCCTTTATGACCATGTAAATTCCCAGATATTTGAGAAATATATGAAATATACATAAGCATTGATGTACATGTTGCAATCCAACCAAGTTTTTTTAAAAATTTATTATCCACTAGTTTTGTCTCCTCTTAAAAGTTATAATTATATATACTAACATATCGTCTATAATAATGTAAGAATAAGTTTTATATATGTTTATATCAATAGGAAATAAACTATTTTCGTAATAATGTAGTTTATAAAATAATTTTAGGGTACAAAAAATGCTATAACATAAATTATTATTTCTATATTTTTATAGTTATATAAATTATTTTCTGATAATTTGCTATAAAATTCACATAAAACACTTGAAAGTTTATTGCTAATGTAATATAATAAGTCTATCGTGAGTAAAGACAAGGCTAATATGTGGATTATTTAGAGAGAAGCTGGTAGGTGAAAAGCTTCATAAAAGCATAGATAGTTATCACTTTACTTAAAAATAAAATATGACTTAACGAGTGCTCTTAGTAAGAGTTAACAGAGGTGGTACCGTGGACATCGTTCGCCCTCTATAACTTTTACTAGGAGCTTTTTTATATTGAAAGGAGAAACAATGGTAGAATTAAAAGATACATTATTAATGCCAAAAACTGATTTTCCAATGCGTGGAAATCTTCCAAATAAAGAACCTAACTTTTTAAAACGTTGGGAAGAGATGGATTTATACAGAAAAGTATTAGAAAAAAATGCGGGGAAACCTACATATGTTCTTCATGATGGACCTCCATATGCAAATGGGAACATCCACATCGGACATGCATTAAATAAAATTTTAAAAGACTTTATCGTTAAATATAAAAATATGAATGGTTTTGTTTCTAATTATGTTCCAGGTTGGGATACACACGGTCTTCCAATCGAGCAGGTATTAGTAAACAATGGAGTAGATAGAAAATCTATGCCAGCAACTAAGTTTAGAAATAAATGTAAAGACTATGCTCTTAAACAAGTTGATAAACAACGTGAAGACTTCAAAAAACTTGGAGTTATTGGTGATTGGGATAACCCATATTTAACACTTGACCCGAAATTTGAGGCAGAACAAATTCGTGTATTTGGAAAAATGGTAGACAAAGGATATATCTACAAAGGATTAAAACCGATTTATTGGTCACCATCTTCTGAATCAGCTCTTGCAGAAGCAGAAATTGAATACCGCGATCATACTTCGCCATCTATTTATGTTGCATTTGATTTAGTAAGTGAAGATGGAGTTGTAGAAAAAGGAACTAAGTTTGTTATTTGGACAACTACTCCTTGGACATTACCAGCTAACTTAGGTATTGCGGTTCATCCTGATTTTGAATATCAAGTAGTTAAATATAACGGAGAGAGCTATTTATTAGCAAAAGAGAGAGTAAACTTCTTAGCTGAACAATTTGGTTGGGAAAATTATGAAGAAGGTAAAGTAATTTTTGGTAAAGAACTTGAATATCTTTTATGTCAACACCCATTTTTAGATAGAACATCTACATTAATCTTAGCTGATTATGTAACACTTGACTCAGGGACTGGATTAGTTCATACAGCACCTGGACACGGGGTTGATGACTATCTTGTTGGTCAAGGGAAATACAAACTTGGAGTATTATCACCAGTTGATAACCAAGGTGTACTTACAGAAGAAGCTGGACAATTTGCTGGTAAATTCGTATTTGATGCAAACAAAGATATTATTGCTTACTTAGCTGAAACAGGAGCATTATTAAAACAAGAAAATATTACACACTCATACCCACATGACTGGCGTAGTAAAAAGCCAATTATCTTCAGATCGACACCACAATGGTTCTGTTCTGTTGATGCATTCCGTTCTGAATTATTAGAAGCTGTAGATAACACTAAATTCTACAGTGAATGGGGTAAACCAAGATTATATAACATGATTCGTGACCGTGGTGACTGGGTAATCAGTCGTCAACGTGTTTGGGGTGTGCCAATTCCAGTATTCTATGCTGAAAATGGTGAAGCTATCCTTGATAACGAATTAATCGAACATGTAGCGAAAATCTTCGAAGTAGAAGGTTCAAATGTTTGGTTCTACAAAGAAGCTAAAGAGTTATTACCAGAAGGGTATACTCATCCAGGAAGTCCAAATGGTGAATTCACTAAAGAAATGGATATCATGGACGTATGGTTTGACTCTGGAACATCTCACCAAGGATGTTGTGCAGTTCGTGATGATCTAACTTACCCAGCTGACCTTTACTTAGAAGGAAGTGACCAATATCGTGGTTGGTTTAACTCTTCGTTAATTACATCAGTAGCGGTTTCTGGTGCTGCTCCTTATAAAGAGTTAGTATCTGCAGGATTTGTTATGGATGGTAATGGTAACAAGATGAGTAAATCTCTAGGTAATGTTATTTCACCTAATGATGTTGGTAAACAATTAGGAGCAGAGATTATTCGACTATGGTCTGCAAGTGTAGACTACACACAAGACGTTCGTATTTCTAATGATATCTTGAAACAAGTATCAGAAACTTATAGAAAAATCAGAAATACTTACCGTTTCTTATTAGGAAACTTATTTAACGGAAGTTTTGACAATAGAAAAGACTTAGTAGAATATGCTGATTTAGAAGAATTAGATAAGTACATGATGATTAAGTTTGAAAAAGTTGTTGCAAATGTTCTTGATTACTATGAAAATTATCAATTTAATAGCATTACAAGTGAGCTTACTAACTTCTTCAACGTGGAATTATCTTCATTCTACTTAGACTACGGTAAAGATATTCTTTATATCGAAGGTGAAGATTCACCTAAACGTCGTAGTATGCTGACAGTTCTTTACACTATCTTAAGCAAGTCTGTTAGATTATTCGCACCAATCTTGTCATTTACTGCAGAAGAAATTTATGACAATATGCCATACGAAGATGCTGAGTCTGTACATTTATTAGACTTCCCTGAGAAAAATGTAATTGAAGATGCTGTATTAGAAGCAAAATGGGACAAACTTTTAGAGGTTCGTGATGATGTTAACAAAGCGTTAGAAGAAAGTCGTAATGAAAAAGTTATCGGTAAATCTCTAGAAGCTGCTGTAGAAATTTACAGTAATGATAGTGAAGTAGTTGACCTACTGAACTCTGTTGATAACTTACACCAATTATTTATCGTAAGTAGTGTAGAGGTAAAAGAAAATGATGGAGCTACTTATGATTTAGCTACTGTAAAAGTAACAAAAGCCCAAGGGCACCGTTGTGAACGTTGTTGGAACATTGTGGAAGAAGTGACTGAAGAAAGTCTTTGCCACAGATGTCACAGTATCTTAAATAAATAATAGATTATATTTTAATGAACTTAGATTGAAATTTTGATCTAAGTTCTTTTTATATTTTCAAAAGAGTCCAAAAAAATGTACAGATAGTTTGTTATTATTAAATCACAAAATAAAGAGGTGATTTAAAATGGAAAAAGATTATATTACTATTACAGGGACGGAATACTACTTCGGGAATATAGTTTTTAAAGTAGGAGATGTTATTAGTTGTGAAAAAGAATTTGATAACGACTATGATGAAGAAGCGATAAAAGTTATGATAAAAGCTTTTGGTAAAGTTGGATACGTAGCTAATTCAAGTCGTACAGTAGCTAAAGGTACGAAAAGTGCAGGAAGAATTTATGATAAAGTAGGAGATAAGTTCTATGCGAAAGTACGTTTTGTTACTGGTGCCTCTGTAATAGTAGAAGTATTAAAAAGAGATGAAAATAATCACAAAAATAATAGAAAAATTCATAAATAATTGTTATTATATACATAAGTGTATATAAGGAGTAAATTTTATGGAAAAAGGAAGATATCAAAAATTAAAGTTATTATATTTATTAGAAATATTAAGAGATTATAGTGATGAAAATACTTATTTAAGTGTTAGGGAGTTAACGGATTTACTCTTAAAAAATGAAATAGTTATAGAGAGGAAAACGCTATATAAAGATTTAGAATTATTACAAGACTATGGATTTAATATTGTAGTCGAAAAAAATGGTAGAGAGAACATTTACGCTCTAGTGGAGAGGGAGTTTGAACTTGCAGAGGTGAAGATGTTAATAGATGTTATTCAGGCTAGTAAGTTTTTAACTGCTAAAAAATCTCGTGATTTAATTATAAAACTTAAGAAATTAGCAAGTAAAAAGCAAGCACAAAAAATTCAAAGACAGGTATATTCGTTTGAAGAAAATAAATATATTAATGAAAATATTTATTATAATGTAGATGCAATTCATAATGCGATTGCAGAAAATAAGCAGATTAATTTTAATTATTGGCAATGGAATTATAAAAAAGAGATGATAGATAGGAAAAATGGTGAGGTTTATAATGTTAGTCCATTTGCATTAGTGTGGAATGATGAAAATTATTATATAGTTGCTTATGATAATAAAAAAGATTTGATTAAGCATTATCGTGTTGACAAAATGCGTCATGTTGTTATTGATGAAAATGATAGAGTTGGTCATGAAAATTTTCTAAAAGAAGATATATCTAGTTATTCAAAGAAAATATTCGGTATGTACGGTGGAATTTTGGAAAAAGTAACTTTAGAGTTTAAAGAATCATTAATTGGGGTTGTTGTCGATAGATTTGGAAAAGATATTATTATTCATAGGAAAAATGATGTTTATCAAACTTCTGTTGAAGTGATGTGTAGTAGGCATTTTCTAGGATGGATTTTTTCTTTAGGTAGTGATATTGAAATAATTGCCCCTCAAAATGTAAGGAATTTGTATGTGAAAGAAATAGAAGGTTTACTAAAAAACTACAGATAGTACAATAGAGAATTTAACTAAAAGAACGGTTGTAAAAAAATTTTTAGTGTTAACAGCCTAAGAAGTATATATATATTTTGTAATAATTTTTTAATGGAATTTAGATTATTAGGAGTGATTTTAAAAATTTGATTCTCATATGAATTAAATTTTTATAGTTACTCCTATTTTTTGATAATAAAATTGAAAATATATAAATTCATTTGGTATATTTTAAGGTATTGAAAGTGTACTTAATACCAACTTAAAATCGTTACTTTGTTGTTGCGTTACCATGAAATGAGTGTTATAATTAAATGATGAATAAAAATGATATAATATCATTTTCACAGAAAATATGTCGGAAGGAAAATTTTAATGGCTATTTTAGGAAAATTATTTGATGCTAATAAAAGAGAAGTAAAAAGTTTAGCAAAATTAGCTGATAAAGTATTAGCTAAAGAAGAAGAATATGCTAGTTTTAGTGATGAACAGTTACAAAACAAAGCTGAAGAATTTAAAGAATATATTGAAGAAGAAAAAGAAAAAGGCAGAGCAGTTGCTGATATATTAGATGATATATTGGTAGATGCATTTGCAACTGCACGTGAAGGAGCTTTCCGTGCATTAGGTATGAAACCTTACAAAGTTCAAGTTATGGGTGGTATTGCACTACACCGTGGTGATATCGCAGAGATGAGAACAGGGGAAGGGAAAACTCTTACGGCGACAATGCCTGTATATTTAAACGCTTTAGCAGGGGAAGGGGTTCATGTAGTAACAGTCAATGAATACTTATCTAAACGTGATGCTGAAGAGATGGGAGTTTTATATAATTATTTAGGATTATCAGTAGGATTGAACTTAAACTCAATGAATTCTGAAGAAAAAAGAGCTGCTTACAATGCAGATATTACGTATTCGACGAATAATGAATTAGGTTTTGATTATTTACGTGATAATATGGTGAAATCTGTAGAAGCTCGTGTTCAACGTCCGCTAAATTATGCAATCATCGATGAGGTCGACTCTGTTCTGATTGACGAAGCGAGAACACCGCTTATCATTTCGGGAGAAGGACAAGAGTCTACATCACTATATCAAGTAGCTAATGCTTTTGTTAAAACTTTGAAACGTGCAGAAGAAGAGGATGGTAGTGATGGTGATTATACTTTAGATGTTAAAACTAAGGCTATTCAACTTTCTGAAAATGGTATTGATAAAGCAGAAAGTTACTTTGGACTAAAAAATCTTTATGATTTGAAAAATGTTGATTTAACACACCACATAAATCAAGCGTTAAAAGCGAACTATACTATGGCACTTGATGTAGATTATGTGGTTGCAGAAGATGGAGAAATTCTAATCGTTGACCAATTTACAGGGCGTACAATGCCGGGACGTCGTTTTTCTGAAGGATTGCACCAAGCTATTGAGGCTAAAGAAGGTGTAGCTATCCAAAAAGAAAGTAAAACAATGGCGACTATTACATTCCAGAACTTCTTTAGAATGTATAAAAAACTTAGCGGTATGACGGGTACAGCTAAAACAGAAGAAGAAGAATTTAGAAATATTTATAATATGTATGTAACAACAATACCAACGAATAAACCTATTATGAGAATAGACGCTCCGGATTTTATTTACTCTACTATGGAAGCCAAATTTAATGCGGTTGCTCGTGAGGTTAAAGAATGTTACGATAGAGGACAACCAGTACTTTTAGGTACAGTATCTATCGAAACCAGTGAATTGGTTTCTAGACTTCTGTATAAATATGGAGTTCCTCATAAAGTGCTAAATGCTAAACAAAATGAAAGTGAAGCAGAAATTATTAAACAAGCGGGACAAAAAGGTTCTATAACAATCGCTACTAACATGGCTGGGCGTGGTACAGATATAAAACTAGGTGAAGGTGTTCGTGAACTAGGTGGTTTAGCTGTAATTGGTACAGAACGTCATGAATCACGTCGTATTGATAACCAGTTACGTGGGCGTTCTGGACGTCAGGGTGACCCAGGATATAGTAGATTCTATCTATCATTAGAAGATGAACTTATGGTTCGTTTCGGTGCTGACAGATTACAAAGACTTATGGGTAAAACAGACGACACACCTCTTGAAAGTAAAATGGTTAGCCGCTCTGTAGAAAGTGCCCAAAAACGTGTAGAAGGTAACAACTACGATGCACGTAAACAAGTTCTTCAGTATGATGATGTTTTACGTAAACAACGTGAAATTATGTATGCTGAAAGAAATGAAGTTTTAGAAAATGAAGTAGTTACTGATATTATTGATAGAATGACAGAAGAAGCAGTTGAGAAAACTATCGAATATGCAACTCAAACATTAGAAGCACATAGCGAAAAAGAAGAGACAGAAGAAATTGTAAAATCACTAAATGAAAAATTCTTAGGACAATGTCCTATAAGAGAAGATGAGTATAGTGAAGTTATGTCTGATGAAGAAATTAAACAACTTGCTCTTGAAAAAATTAATAATGAATATGAACAAAAACGTGAGCTTCTTGGTGATGAGACTATGAATTCATTTGAAAGATATATTCTTTTAAATGTAATAGATGATCGTTGGACAGACCATATCGACCAAATGGATCAACTGCGCAAAGGTATTTTCTTACGTTCATATGGTCAAATAGATCCGCTTCGTGAATATAAAAACGAAGGACATGAAATGTTTGAATATATGATAGACGAGATAGAATGCGAAGTAGTTGCTAACTTATTACGTATCAAGGTTGAACGTCATGAAGAAATAGAGCTTAAAGAAGAGAAAACGAATCTTGTTACTAATGACAGTAAAGAGCATATTTCTCGTGGTCCAGTAAGAAGTGCATCTCGTGAAGAGAAAAAAGCGCGTATTGCTGAGAGAAAACAACGTATCAAAGAGTTAAAAGCTCAAAAACAAAAAGAAGAGAAATAGTATTTTAATAGATAAGGAAACTTATAGTATAAGTTTCTTTATCTTAAATTATGTAATACAAATGGAGTGATTTTATGAAAAAAATAGAGGAATTAAAAAGAATTATTCAAGAAAGTAATAATATAGTGTTCTTTGGTGGTGCTGGAGTTTCAACCGAGTCAAATATACCAGATTTTCGTAGTGCTAATGGTATATTTAGTGTAGAATTAGGACGACATTTTACTCCAGAACAACTGGTATCGCGCACGATGTTCGATAAGTACCCAGAAGATTTTTTTAAATTTTATAAAGAACATCTGATATATCCAGATGCTAAGCCTAATAAAGCACATTATTTTTTGGCAGAACTTGAGAATAAAGGAAAACTTCGTGTTGTTATTACTCAAAATATTGATACTTTGCATGAAATAGCAGGAAGCAAAAACATTTTAAAACTTCACGGTACGGTAGATAGTAACTACTGTCGTAAGTGTGGAAAGCATTATAACTTAGAGGAGTTTTTAGCAAAAGAGAGTATTATTCCTCTATGTGAGTGTGGTGGTATTATAAAACCGTATGTTACGTTATATGAAGAAGAATTGGATATGACGGTATTTAGTTCTGCGATTAAGTATATAGAGCAGGCAGAGGTATTAATAATAGGAGGAACCTCACTTAGTGTATATCCAGCCGCAAATTTAATAAGACATTTTAGAGGAAAGCATTTAGTAGTTATAAACAAAACTTCAACTTCTCAAGACAGAATGGCAACATTGGCTATTAGTGCAAAAATAGGGGAAGTTTTCGAAAAGATAAATAATGTAAAGTAGTGAAATATAATTAACTAAACGAGAAAGGAGATTTTATGAATATTATCAGAAAAATTGGATGGTTTTTAAAACTCGAAAAGAAACGATATATAGTAGGAATACTTGCATTATCGTTAGTAAGTGTTTTTAATTTAATACCACCAAGAGTGATAGGAAATGTTGTTGATAATATTGCGTCAGGAGAGTTAACAAATAAGTATTTATTTATAAATCTAGCTTACTTAGTATCAGCAGCTTTAATAATGTATGGTCTGAGATATGTTTGGCGTGTCTATATCTTTGGTGCAGCGTATAATCTTGGAAGACTATTGCGTTTTAGACTATTTCAACATTTTACAAAGATGTCTCCATCGTTTTATCAAAAATATCGTACAGGTGATTTGATGGCGCACGCTACAAATGATATTAACTCTGTTGTAATGGTTGCAGGTGCAGGAGTGATGTCGGCAGTCGATGCGTCTATTACAGCATTGGTAACTTTAGGAACAATGGTGTTATTAATAAGTCCAAAGTTAAGTTTTATAGCGATATTACCATTTCCGTTTATGGCATATGCAGTTAATAAATTAGGTGATAAAAACTATGAAAGTTTTAAAGAGGCACAGGAATCATTTTCAGATTTAAATAGTAAAGTTCAAGAAAATGCTTCGGGTGTTCGTGTTACTAAGTCATTTGGTTATGGTAATGATGAAATAGAAAGTTTTAAAGAAATTAATAAGAAAGTTTTTATTAAAAACATTATCGCTTCTAAATATAATGCGCTATTTAATCCTATGGTGCTTGTTTTTATTGGACTTTCGTATACTTTGACTTTAATTTTTGGAGGAATCTTTATTTCTAATGGAGAGATGACCGTTGGAGAATTAGTAACCTTTGTTACATACTTGGATATGTTAGTTTGGCCACTTCAAGCAATAGGGTGGTTGTATAATATAGGTCAACGTGGTGATGTTTCTTATGGACGTATTGAAAAATTACTAGCTGAAGAAAGTTCTGTAAAAGAAATGGCAAAAGAAGGATTAGTAGCAGTCAATGGCCGACTAGAATATAATATTTCTAATTTTGTATATTTAGATAAATCAGTATTGTCAGAAATTAAATTTTCAGTAGAGCAGGGTCAGACATTAGGTATTGTTGGAGTTACAGGTTCTGGAAAAACAACATTGCTGAAGTTATTACTACGAGAATATGATGTAGTAGATGGAGAGATTCTTTTAAACGGTGAAAATATTAAAAACTATAAATTAAAAGATTTGCGTAGTTTAATAGGGTATGTTCCACAAGATCAAGTATTATTTGCTATGTCTATAAAAGAAAATATTCGCTTTGCTGATCCAGCATATTCGGATGAAAGAGTAGAAGAAGTTACAAAACTTTGTGGCTTATATAATGATATAAAAAGTATGCCAGATGGAATTGATACTATTATTGGAGAAAGAGGTGTTTCATTATCTGGAGGTCAAAAGCAACGTATAGCGATGAGCCGTGCGTTAATTATGAACCCGGATATTTTAATACTTGATGATTCTCTGTCAGCAGTTGATGCAAAAACGGAAAATATTATTTTAGAAAATCTAAAAGAAGAGAGAAAAGGGAAAACAACGATTATTACTGCCCATAGATTATCAGCTATTGTTCATGCTGATTTAATTATCGTTATGGATAATGGAAAAATTATTGAACGTGGAACGCATGATGAGTTGCTAGCCCAAGATGGTTGGTATAAAGAAACATACAGCAACCAACAGTTAGAAGAAAAGTTAAAAGGAGGAGAATAAGTTGAAAAAAAATAATACTTTTTTAAGATTGCTTAACTATATGCTAAGATATAAAACTTTTACAGCAGTCGCATTAACATTTATCCTTTTAACAAGTATTGTAGCTACTGCAATTCCTCTTTTAGCTCAATATTATATTGATAACTATATAACAAAAGGTATTGCAAGTGCAGGGCTTGGTTTATTAATCATCTATTATGGGTTGTTTTTATTTAGAGTTATTTCTACCTTTATAGGTGAATATTACTTTTCAAAAGTTGCGTATAGTATAGTCAGCGATTTGCGTGAGGAGAGCTTTACAAATCTTCAAAAATTAAGAATGGCTTATTTTGATAGAACTCCTGTAGGTTCGATTGTTTCAAGATTAACAAATGATACACAAGCAGTTGCTGATATGTTTGGAACAATTTTTTCTAGTTTTCTTAACTCTATTTTGATGTTTGTTGTAACGATAGGAGCGATGATTTCTCTTAGCCCTGGATTAACAGTTTTAATGATATTGTTTCTTCCAATAATGATAGGCTCGGTTTATTTGTACCAAAGATTATCTAGTAAGCTAGTAAAAATTACTCGTGCTAAACTTAGTGATTTAAATACAAAATTATCGGAATCGATAGAAGGTATGCGAATTATTCAAGCTTTTAATCAAGAAGAACGCTTAATAAAAGATTTTGAAGAAGTAAATAAAGAACATCTACATTACATGAGTCGTTCTTTATCGGTGGATAGTTTATTACTTCGCCCAGCTATGGCACTGTTAAAAATTTTGGCCTATGGAGTAATATTGACTTATTTTGGGCTTAGTTGGCAGACTGCAGGTTTTACAGCTGGGATAATTTACGCATTTATTCAATATACAAATCAGCTGTTCAATCCACTTATAGAGCTTATGCAAAATTTTTCTGTTTTACAGACATCTATGATAGCTGCAGGACGCGTTTTTGAACTTATTGATAATAAGGAATATGAACCTGCTCAGAAGGATAATAATTATAAAATTGAAGAAGGAAATATTGAATTTAAAAATGTGAGTTTTTCTTATGATGGAAAGAATGATGTTTTGAAAAATATTTCGTTTAAGGTAAATAAAGGTGAAACTATTGCATTTGTGGGATCAACTGGTTCTGGGAAATCATCAATAATAAATCTATTTTTAAGATTTTATGAATTTGACCGTGGGGAAATTCTGGTTGATAGACGGGATATAAAAGATTATTCAATGAAAGAATTACGAAATAAAATAGGTTTAGTACTACAAGATCCATTTTTATATCATGGCACTATTGAATCTAATATAAAAATGTATAATAAGTCTTTAACTGAAAGCGATATAAAAGTGGCGGCTGAATTTGTCGATGCTGATGAGTTTATTATGCAGCTACCTGAAAAATATAAAAGTCCAGTTACAGAACGTGGTTCAACTTTTTCAAGTGGACAACGTCAGCTACTTACTTTTGCAAGAACTATAGCAGCACAACCTAAGATTTTAATTTTGGATGAAGCTACAGCAAATATTGATTCTGAAACAGAAGAAATAATACAAAACTCATTAAAGAAAATGAGAAAGGGACGTACGACGATTGCAATTGCTCATAGGTTATCCACTATTCAAGATGCAAACTGTATTTATGTACTTGATAAAGGTGAGATAATTGAAAGTGGGACACACACTAAGTTGTTACAACAAAAAGGAACATATTATAAAATGTACCAGCTTCAAGCAGGGATGTTAAATGTAGAAAAAACCTCTAACTAGTTTATTAGTTAGAGGTTTTAGTTTTAGAATTTGACTCTTTCTTCTATATATTGTTTTAATTCTGAAATAGCAATACGAGTTTGTTCCATTGTGTCACGTTCACGAACAGTTACCATACCATCATTTTCAGATTCGAAGTCATAAGTGATACAGAATGGAGTACCGATTTCATCTTGACGACGATAACGTTTACCAATAGAACCAGTTTCATCGAAATCTACCATAAAATCAGTCGCTAGTTGTGAATAAACTTCACTTGCTTTATCACTTAATTTTTTAGAAAGTGGTAGTATAGCTGCTTTATATGGCGCTAAGGCTGGGTGGAATTTAAGAACTGTACGAGTATCGTTTTCTCCTACTTCTTCCTCATTATATGCATCACATAAGAATGCTAGTAGAACACGGTCAACACCAACAGACGGCTCTATACAATATGGAATATATTTTTCATTAGTAAGAAGATCTTGATAAGTCATATCTTGGCCTGAGTGCTCCATATGTTGTTTTAAATCGTAATCTGTTCTTGAAGCAACACCCCAAAGTTCTCCCCATCCAAATGGGAATTTAAACTCGATATCAGTTGTTGCATTAGAATAGTGAGAAAGCTCTTCTGGATCATGATCACGTAGACGAATATTTTCTTTTGTCATACCTAAATCTAATAACCAGTTTTCACATATATCTTTCCATGTTTTATGCCAGTCTAATTCAGTCCCTGGTACACAGAAGAACTCAAGTTCCATTTGTTCAAATTCACGAGTACGGAAGATGAAGTTACCAGGTGTAATTTCATTACGGAATGATTTACCAATTTGACCTATACCGAATGGTAGTTTTTTACGCATACTACGTTGAACATTTTTGAAGTTAACAAAAATACCTTGTGCAGTTTCTGGACGCAGATAAATTTGACTTGTAGAATTTTCTATAACACCTTGATTTGTTTTGAACATAAGGTTAAATTGTCTAATATTAGTAAAATCATGTTTACCACATTCTGGACATTTAATATTTTCTCGTTCGATAATATTTTCTAATTCTTCAAATGGTAGTCCATCAACAACGACATCTTCATTTTTTTCTTTGAAGTAATATTCTTCAATAAGTTTGTCAGCGCGAAGACGTGATTTACATGATTTACAGTCCATCATTGGATCAGAAAAGTTTCCAACGTGCCCTGATGCTTCCCAAGTACGCGGATTCATAAAGATAGCAGCATCTAATCCAACGTTATATGGTGACTCTTGAATGAATTTTTTCCACCATGCTCTTTTTATGTTATTTTTTAGTTCGATACCTAATGGACCGTAATCCCAAGTATTAGCTAATCCACCATAAATTTCAGATCCTTGAAATACGAATCCTCTGTTTTTTGCAAGAGATAAAATTTTCTCCATGATTAAATTCCTCCTTTAAAATAAAATATCCCTAGATATACTCTAAAGTATACCTAGGGACGAAATAAATTCCGCGGTTCCACCCTGATTAGTAAAAACTCATCTTTAATATTTATATGTAATATATATCATGCCAAATATTTTGCTGAACTTTCACCAACAACAGCTCGCTACTATGTTTATATATTTATTCTAACATCTTATTTAAAAACTTTCAAGGATAATACTAAAAAAATATTTTAATTGTTCGTGATTTATTGTAAGTATAAAGTATAAGTGCTATAATAAACTAATATTAAATTATTGAGGAGGTTATATGAGAATTTCATTTCAAAGAGGCGATATAAAAAACCTTATAACAACTGGTGTTATCTATTTTGCAGCAGTATTTTTTCTACCAACACTATTACCACAAACATTAAGTGTGCATTTGCGATTAAATATTGCTTTAGGATTATCAATATTAGCAACTGTCATTATGTTTTTCATAGCATCTAAATCACATAATGATATTGATCGAGGAAAAAGAGAATCAAATATTTTAATAATCATAGCAATAGGATTAGCTGGGTTTGTAGCGATGATGCTAGTGCAAGGTATTATAAATGGATTGTTACAATACTTAGCTAAAATTTTTGAGTTTCAAGCAAGTAGCAAAAATACAAGTAATGTTGTTCAAATAATAAAATTAAATCCGTTATTTATAGGATATGTTGTTTTTTTAGGACCAATAATGGAAGAATTATTCTTTAGAAAAGCGGTGTTTGGATATTTTTATGATGTTATGTTAGGTAGTAAGCAATGGATTAGATTTACTATTCCTGCCCTAATAACGGGGATATTATTTGCTATTCCACATGATGGTTTTTCTCCAATCATGGTATTATATATAATGATGTCGTTTGTTTTTAGCTTTTTATATTTAAAAACTAAAAGTATCATTACGCCGATGATAGCACATATTGCTATGAATATGATGGTTGTAATAGTTCAACTCGCAATACAGTAGGAGGTATTATGTCATCAAAAAATTGGTTATCAACGAATTACTTTTTACAGTTTGCAGTTAATGGAGTATTTTTACCATTTTGGATTTTATATCTTACTGGTGTAAAAAATCTTACTGTTCTAGAAGCGAGTTCAATATTTTCGATGTTATATCTTGCCAGATTTTTAGGTGGAATTTTTTTGAATCCATATTTATTAAAGAGGTATAATATTAGTTTATCTTTAAAGATATCGGTGATAGCTGGTGTCTTACTTGCGCTGAGCTATGGAATTACAAATAACAAAATAATCTTGACTCTTATAACATTTATGTTTGGTCTAGTTTATTATACAGTTGCACCATTTATAGAAAGTTTGGCATCTTTATTTTTAAAAGAAGAAGGCATTGATTACGGAAAAGCAAGGACATGGGGATCTGTAAGTTTTACATTGGTTGGAATAGCTGCAGGCGGTGTTATAGGATATGCAGGCAGTATCGCATTATACTATATATTGATTATACTATTAGTTTTATATATGATTTTTATGTTTTTACCTCAACCCAAATTAGTTCATACACTTTCTGTTAATAAAGGGGATAATAGAAATACTGGTATATTATATAGTTGGGTATTGAAAGATAAGAATGCATTATTACTTATTCTAGTTATATTTTTATATCAGCTATCGCATACAGCGTATAATAATTATAATGCATTATATTTAGAAAGTATGAATATAAACGCTAAGTGGTTGTCGGGATTAATTCTAAACATTTCCGTTATAGCTGAAATTTTGTTTTTTATTTTTTCAAAAAAAATAATAGGGAAGATAAAACCAACTCAACTGTTAGTTTTTTGTGGGATTGGAGCAATAATAAGATGGCTTATGTTAGCAATATTTCATAATATATATGTATTTGTTGTAATGCAAACTTTTCATGCAATAACTTTTGCTGTTGGTCATATAGCTTTTATTTTAATTTTAAATAATAGATTTAATACAGAAAAAATAATTGATATGCAAATCTTATATACAGCGATATGCTACCAACTTAGCATGACCATTGGTCTTTATATTATGGGGGCAATATGGGATATAAATTCATCCTTAGTGTTTTATGTATCTGCAGGAATCGCTCTAGTAGGAACGATATTTGCAACAAGAATTAGAGAAAAATAAAATTTAGAAGAGGAATCATAATTTATTAGATTATGGTTCTTTTTTGATATAAGTATATTTGACTGAATATAGAAATAAGAATAATATTTTGAATATTACTAAAAAACTTGGAAAAATATTAATATAATATTAAAATATAATTGTAAGTAGTTATGGAGGTATTTGTATGATTAAACATTTGTTTTCTGATATGGATGGGACTGTTTTGAATAGTAACGGACAAATGAGCGAATTTACGATAAAAACAATAAAGGAAAGTGGATTACTTTTTACTTTAGTATCAGCTCGTTCTCCGCAAAAAATGGAAGAAATAATAAATAATCTTGGTATTGATGGAATTCATGTTGCATTTAATGGCGGCTTGATTTTTGAGAAAAATAATAAAAAAAATACAATATTACATAGTGTAGCGTTGGAGTATAATTTAGCAAGAAGATTGGTATTAGATATAAGAAATAAGTTTGAAAATATTGGTATTAGTCTCTATGATGAATCATATTGGAATACAGATTTAGAAACTATGGGCATAAAAAGAGAATATAATATAGTAAAAGTAGGTTACAAGATTGTAAATTTTAAAAATTATTTTGAAAATACAAATAAAACAATTTATAAAGTATCATTTATTGAGCATGACGAAGAAGTTTTTAAAAAATTGATAGATTATGTAGAAGAAAACTATTCTAAAGAACAGTTAACTATTCAAAAATCTTTAAGTGGTTATTTAGAAATTACTCATATTAATGCAAAGAAATCAAAGGGCATTGAATACATACAAAAACTTGAAAAATTGGAGAAGAATGAACTAGCAGCTTTTGGAGATGGTCAAAATGATATACCAATGTTTGAAAGTGTTGGGCATATAGTAGTTATGGAAAATGCTACAGATGATGTGAAAAAATATGCGGACTTTATTACTAAATCTAATAATGATGATGGAGTTGCATATGCGATTGATAAGTATATAAAAAATATTTAGTATGATGTAGATAGTGGAGGACTAAAATGAATAAGTACATTAAAAACTTAGAAAAAGAATTTTCTATAATAAAAAATGGCTTTAAAGAGCAAGAAAAAAAAGTGATAAATGATTATAAATCAAATGGTATTGAATATATAAAAGAATTAGCTTTTCTAGCATATCATTCTGAAGTTTATCAAGTGAGAATGTACGGTGTATTCCTTTTTGGTTATTTGTCTACAGATAAAGAAATTTTGACATTTATGAGAGAAGAAGTTTCTAAAGATGATAATTGGAGGGTTCAGGAAGTATTAGCTAAGTCGTTTGACGAATTTTGTAAATCAATAGGGTATGAAAAAACACTTACTGTTATTGATGAATGGCTAAATCATGATAATCCTAATACAAGAAGAGCAGTAACGGAAGGTTTAAGAATATGGACAAGTAGACCATACTTTAAAGAAAATCCCAAAGAGGCTATCAGAAGAATAGCGAATTTAAAAGAGGATAAGAGTGAATATGTAAGAAAATCAGTGGGAAATGCGCTAAGGGACATAAGTAAAAAGTTTCCAGAATTAATTAAAGATGAATTAAATACTTGGAAGTTGGAAAATAAAGAAATTAATCAAGTGTATATGTTAGCAAATAAATTTATTAAAGAATAACAATAATATATATTTAAACCAGAAGTAATCAAAGCAGTAAATTTAAAATTTACTGCTTTTAATTTACACTTATTTTACGGGAGAGAAGATAACAAAAATATATCTGAAGATAATTCATATTAATACTTGATTAAATGCTATTAAAGGAGTATAATGGAGTTACAAACGGACGTTAGAATAAAAATTAATAATAATTAGTTTTAAAAACGAACTTTCAATCAAAAAAAGGAGTTAAATGTATGAAAGTAGCGGTAATAATGGGTTCAAATTCGGATTATACTACTATGGTTGAAACGTGTAATCTTTTAGAGAAATTTGAAATCCCTTATGATAAAAAAGTAGTTAGTGCTCATAGAACGCCAGATCTTCTAGTAGAGTTTTCTAAAAATGCTAGAAAAAATGGTTATTCTCTTATAATAGCTGCTGCAGGAGGTGCGGCTCATTTACCAGGAATGGTTGCTTCAATGACAACATTACCTGTAATAGGAGTACCTATTAAGTCTAGTACTCTTAGTGGAGTAGATTCTCTATATTCAATAGTACAGATGCCTGCAGGAGTACCTGTTCTTACTATGGCGATAGGAGTTGCTGGTGCTAAAAATGCAGCAATTAGTGCACTATCAATTTTGGGAATAACGAACGAAAATTATGCACAGAAATATTTAGATTTCAAAAAAGAACAAGAACGTATAGTATTGGAAGAGATGAAGATATGATAAAAACAATTTTACCAGGAAAAACGATAGGAATAATTGGCGGCGGACAACTTGGGCGAATGCTTGCTATGAGTGCAAAAGAGATGGGGTACAAGATTGCTATTTTAGATCCAAGTGACATGTGTTGCGCCAAAATTTTTAGCGATATATTTATTAAAGCAAATTTTGATGATTTCAAAAAAGCAGAGGAACTATGTAAGCATAGTGATGTTATTACTTTTGAGTTTGAAAATATTGATGCTGATGCACTAAATAAATTAGAAAAAAAATATAATTTTGTTCAAAGTTCGGAAGTATTGCGTATTACTCAACATAGGTATTATGAAAAAGAATTTGCAAGAAGTTTGGGGATACCAACTGTTGATTACATTCATATTGAAGATGATACAAATATTGATATAGATAAAACTTATCTAATGAAAACTTTACGCTTTGGTTATGACGGAAAAGGTCAGAAAAAAATATCTAAAAAGGAAGATATAGAAAAGCAGACTATATTAGAAGAACTAGTAGAACTTGATAAGGAAATATCGGTTGTTGCTGTTAAAGATAAGTATGAAGTTCAGATTGTTGCTGTTGTAGAGAATGAACATCGTAACAATATTTTATATCGTTCGAAAGTTCCAACGTCAGCCACAACAGAACAAGAAAAGCTTGCAATAGAATACACAAAAAAAATACTAGATAATATTGAATATTACGGTGTACTTACTGTTGAATTTTTTATAAGTAATGGGAAAGTGATTTTCAATGAAATTGCTCCCCGTGTTCATAACTCTGGACATATAACGATGCAAAGTGCAACTAAAAGTCAATTTAGAGCACATGTGGAAGCTATATGTGGGTTAAGAGTTGGTAAGATTGAAAACCGTGAGACGACTTTATACAATATACTAGGTCAGGATGAAGATTATTTTAAAAATCTAATTACTAAAAAACAAGGCTACTTACATTTTTATGAAAAGGAAGCTCGTGAAAATAGAAAAATAGGTCATATTAACTTTTATGGTGATGTACATTTAGGAGGGTACGATGAGTAACAAAAGAATTTTTATTAAAAAGCGTCAAGGATATAATAAGGAAGAATTACAGCTGAAAAACACGCTAAATCTAGAGTATAATCTAGATTTAGATAATGTTCAGGTGTATGTTATTTATGATATTTACAATATTGATGAAGAAACTTATAAACTAGCTAAAACTTCGGTATTTTCTGAAGTCGTTGTTGATGAAGTTTTTGAGAGTATTGATTTAGAAGAAGGAAAATATTTCGCTTATGAAGTGCTCCCTGCTCAATACGATCAAAGAGCTGATAGTGCGACTCAGTGTATAAAGTTGCTTAATGCGAAAAGCGAAGCAACTGTTAGAAGTGGTAAGCTAGTTATTTTTGATAAAAAATTAAATTCTGATGAATTGAAATTAGTGGAAAATTATCTAGTAAATCCAATTGAAGCACGAGTTAAGGATTTATCAGTATTAGAATTTTCACTAAATTCTGAACCTAAACCTCTTAAAAAACTGGATGGATTTTTAGAATACTCTCGTGAGCAATTAGAAGCAATCAAAAAAGAGTTTTCTCTAGCGATGAATATAGAAGATTTAGAATTTATTCAAAGTTATTTTAAAACAGAAGGACGTGTTCCAACTGAAACTGAGATTTATGTTCTTGATTGCTATTGGAGTGACCACTGCCGTCATACAACATTTGAAACTGTTCTTGATGAGATTAATATTGAATCTGAACTTTTCAAGAAAGAAATGCAAGATGCATTTGATTACTATCTAAAAGTTCGTGGAGAGCTTAATCGTGAAGATAAGCCATTAACACTTATGGATATGGCAAGTATTATTGGTAAATATCATGTTGGTATATTAAATGATGAAAATATCGAAGTAAGTGAAGAAATTAATGCATGTTCATTCTTTACAACTATTAAAAATAAAGGTAAAGAAGAACGTTGGTTAATTCAGTTTAAAAATGAAACACATAATCATCCAAGTGAAATCGAGCCATTTGGAGGAGCAAGTACTTGTATAGGGGGAGCTATTCGTGATCCGCTATCAGGTCGTAGCTATGTATATCAAGCTATGCGTATTTCAGGAAGTGGTAATATTCTTCAAAAACGTGAAGATACTTTACCTCATAAACTTCCTCAAGTAGAAATAGCTAAAGGTACAGCACACGGTAATTCATCATACGGGAATCAAATTGGTTTAGCGACAACATTTGTTCGTGAAATTTATGATGATAGTTATGTCGCTAAACACATGGAAGTTGGTGCTGTTGTAGGTGCTGTAAAAGAAGGAGATTATAAACGTGAGACATTAGTTGCTGGTGATATTGTTGTAATGATTGGTGGTCGTACTGGTCGTGATGGTATTCAAGGGGCTAGTGGTTCAAGTGTTGAGCATACTAACGATTCTTTAGAAACTATGTCTAGCCAAGTACAAAAAGGTAATGCTCCTGAAGAAAGAAAACTACAAAGATTATTTAGAAAACCAGAAGTTACTAGGCTTATAAAAAAATGTAATGACTTTGGTGCTGGTGGTGTTTGTGTCTCTATTGGGGAATTATCAGATGGTATAGAAATTCACCTTGATAAAGTTTTAACAAAATATAAAGGGCTTAATGCGACAGAACTTGCTACTAGTGAATCGCAAGAAAGAATGTCTGTTGCGATCGATAAAAATGATTACGATGAATTTGTTCGTGAATGTGAAAAAGAAAATATTGAGTATGCACATGTTGCGACAGTAACAGATCGCCGTCGTTTAGAAATGTATTATTATGATGAAAAAGTAGTTGACATGAGTGCAGACTTTTTAGAAACAAGTGGAGTAAGACAACATACAAAAGCAAGATTAGTGGATAATAAAGCTGAAAATCCATTTACAGATAAAGAATTTTCTAGAGAAGCTGTGTTAAAAGAACTTGGAGAATTAAATGTAACTTGCCAAAAAGGATTAGCTTCAAAATTCGACTCTTCAATTGGAGCTTCAACAGTTCTTATGCCATTTGCAGGTCGCCATAAACTTACACCTGTTCAAGCAAGTGTTCAAGCATTACCAACACTGCACTCAACAAGCGATACGGCAACTATTCTTACATATGGATTTATTCCAAAAATTTCATATTACTCACCATTTTTATCTTCTATCTATGCAGTGTTAGAATCAGTAGCTAAAGTTTATGCAGTAGGTGGAACACGCGAAAGTCTTTACTTCTCATTCCAAGAGTATTTTGAAAAACTTGGTAAAGATAGTTCAAAATGGGGTAAAGTTACTCAAAGTTTATTGGGAAGTATTTATGCTCAACGTGAAATCGGTCGTCCTAGTATTGGTGGGAAAGACAGTATGTCAGGAACATTTAATGATCTTAATGTAGTAGAAACACTAATTTCATTTGCTTGTGTACCAGTTAAAATCAATGATGTTATCACTCCAGAGTTAAAAGCAGTTGGCAACAAACTTTATTATGTGCCGGTAGTAAAAGATGAAAAAGGATATCCGGATATTGCAGCTACTTTAGAAAACTATGAACTTGTTCACAAATATATTAAAGAAGGTAAAGTAGTTTCAGCATATGTTCAAGAAGAAGGTAGTTTAGCCGCTTCTCTAGTTAAAATGTCATTAGGTAATAATCTAGGATTTGAAGTTGAAAAAGAAGATATTCTAAACTTTGATCCAGCATCATTAGTAGTGGAATCAAAAGAAAAATTACCATTTGAATGTATTGGTAAAGTAAGCAGTAGAATTATAGTAAACAATGAATTATTTACACATAATGATATATATGAAGCTTATACAGCTACTCTAAATGATATTTATCCGATGTATCAAAACGAAGATAAAGGAACTGTAGAAAATCTTCACACAGAAAATAAAGGACGAAAATATTATCCAGAATATGTAGAGGATGTAAAAGTAGTTATACCTGTATTCCCTGGTACGAACTGTGAGTATGATAGTGAGAAAGCATTTATTGAAGCAGGAGCAACTCCTACGACAGTAGTAATCAGAAATACTCGAGAAAATGATATTGATGAATCAATAGAAGAGTTTGTAAATGCAGTAGAAGAATCTCATATTATTATGTTCCCAGGTGGATTTTCTAGTGGAGATGAACCAGATGGAAGTGCTAAGTATATTGTTAACTTCTTAAAAAATGAAAAGGTAAAAAATGCTATTCACAAACATTTAGCTGAGAAAAAACTTATATTAGGAATCTGTAATGGATTCCAGGCATTACTTAAGTCTGGATTACTTCCTTATGGAGAAATACGTGAATTGAATGAGGATGACCTTACGTTATACCGAAATGATAGTTATGAACATATTTCAACAACAGCATTTACTCGTGTAGCAAATGTAAATTCACCTTGGTTACAAGATTTTACAATCGGAACTGAACACGAAGTGGTGTTTAGTCATGGAGAAGGAAAAGTAGTTGGTCTTAATATAGAAAAATTCAAACACTTAATTGCTTTCCAATACTGTGATTTTAATGGAAATGCAACATTAAATGGTAGATTTAACCCTAATGGATCTTACTTAGCAACAGAAGGTTTAATAAGTGAAGATGGACTTATCCTTGGTAAGATGGGACACAGTGAACGTTTTGGAGAAAGTTTATATAAAACAAATACAATAAAAGTCAAACAAGATATATTTAAAAATGGTGTAAATTATTTCAAAGGGGAAAAATAAAATGAAATTATTATACGAAGGAAAAGCAAAACAATTATTCGAATGTGAAAATAAAGATGAAATTTATGTTCATTATAAAAATAGTGCAACAGCATTTAATGGAGTGAAAAAAGAAGAATTTGAACATAAAGGAATTTTTAACAATACAATTACTTCTTTAATCTTTGAATATTTGGAAAAAGAAGGTGTAGAAACACACTTTATTAAAAAAATTAATGAAACTGACCAACTTTGTAAACATGTTACGATAATTCCGTTAGAAGTTATTGTAAGAAACATAGTAGCAGGTTCAATGGCTAAAAAGTATGGTATAGAAGAAGGAAAAAAATTAGCAAAACCTGTTTTTGAACTTAGCTATAAAAATGATGATTTGAATGACCCTCTTATTAATGATGACCACGCTGTGGCATTAGAAATAGTAACAGAAGAAGAACTTGCGAATATACGTGAGCAAGCTTTAAAAATTAATTCTTTACTTCAAAAATTATATTTAAAAGCAAACTTGGTATTAGTAGATTTCAAAATTGAATTTGGGAAAGATAAAAACGGTAAAATCATTTTAGCTGATGAAATTTCTCCAGATACATGCCGACTTTGGGATAAAGATACAAATGAGAAATTAGATAAAGATAGATTTAGACGTGATTTAGGTTCTGTAATGGAAGCTTACGAAGAAGTTTTAAGGAGATTAGAAGATGCGAGGGCTTAACGAAGAATGTGGAGTGTTTGGAATTTGGGGACATCCCGAAGCAAGTAATGTTACATATTTTGGGTTACATAGCTTGCAACATCGTGGACAAGAAGGTGGAGGAATAGTCTCTAATGATAAACAAGTATTACGTGGATATAGAGATCTGGGATTAATATCTGAGGTTTTCCGTGATAAGAAAAAGTTAGAAAAACTACTAGGGAGTAGTGCCATTGGGCATGTTCGTTACGCAACGTCAGGTAGCAATAATATCCAAAACATTCAACCATTTTTATTTCATTTTTATGATATGAGTGTTGGGATATGTCATAACGGTAACCTTATTAATGCAAAAACGCTACGTCGTGAATTAGAACAAGATGGAGCGATTTTCCATTCTTCTTCTGACACAGAGGTACTTATTCATCTAATTCGTCGAAGTAAGGAACAAGACTTTAAAGCGCAACTTAAAGATGCCCTTTGTAAAATTAAAGGTGGTTTTACCTACTTAGTATTAACAAAAGATACTATGTATGGTGCTGTTGATCCGAATAGCTTGCGTCCACTTGCTATCGGTAAAATGAAAAATGGTGCATACGTTGCTGCTAGTGAAACATGCGCTATTGATGTAGTAGGAGCGGAGTTTGTATGTAATGTTGGTGCAGGAGAGCTAGTTATTATAGATGATAAAGGTATTCGTATTGAAAAATATACAGAGGACACAAAAGTTGCAATAGCAGCTATGGAATACGTATATTTTGCACGACCTGACTCTAATATTGCTGGAGTTAACGTCCATACTGCGCGTAAAAGAACAGGACGTCGTCTTGCTATTGAACAACCAGCACCTGATGCAGATATGGTAATTGGTGTACCTAACTCATCACTATCAGCTGCAAGTGGATATGCAGAAGAAAGTGGATTACCATACGAAATGGGACTTATAAAAAATCAGTATGTTGCACGTACATTTATTCAACCTACGCAAGAGTTGCGTGAACAAGGTGTAAGAATGAAATTATCTGCTGTTAAAGGTGTTGTTAGTGGTAAAAGTATTGTTCTAGTTGATGATTCTATCGTTCGTGGAACGACTAGTAAGCGTATAGTTCAACTTTTGAAAGAAGCTGGGGCACGTGAAGTTCATGTGAGAATTTCGGCACCACCTTTGATTTTCCCAAGTTTTTATGGTATAGATATTTCCACAACAGAGGAATTAATCGCTGCTAATAAGACACAAGATGAGATTTGTGAAATAATTGGTGCAGATTCATTAGGGTATTTGAGTGAAGATGGTTTAATTGAATCTATAGGTTTAGATTATGATGCACCTTACACAGGTCTTTGTATGGATTGTTTCAATGGCGATTATTCTGCTGGACTATATGATTATGAAGAAGATTATTTAAAATCAATGACGAATATCCAAAAGAAATTTTTGAAAGAAAGGGGTAAAAATAATGAGTAAAAAATACGAAGAAAGTGGAGTAAGTTTAGAGGCTGGATATAAATCAGTAGAACTTATTAAAAAACATGTAGCACGTACTAAAAATTTAGGGATGATGTCTGCAATTGGAGGATTCGGTGGTGCATTTGACTTAAGCAGTTATAACTTTAAAAATCCTGTTTTAATTAGCGGTACTGATGGTGTAGGAACTAAATTAAAACTAGCTTTTGAGCTTGATATTCATAACACAATTGGGATTGATGTAGTAGCAATGTGCGTTAATGATATTCTTGCTCAAGGAGCTCAACCACTATTTTTCTTAGATTATTTAGCTGTTGGAAAAAATTATCCTGAACAAGTAGAACAGATTGTTGAGGGTGTAGCAGAAGGTTGTGTTCAAGCAGGATGTGCCATTGTTGGTGGAGAGACAGCAGAGATGGCTGGATTTTATGATGATGGAGAATATGATATTGCAGGGTTTAGTGTTGGAGCAGCTGAAAAAGAAGACTTACTAAGTCCAGAAAATACTAAAGCTGGACAAGTAGTTATCGGACTTCCTTCGACTGGTGTTCACTCAAATGGATTCTCATTAGTAAGAAAAATTATTCGTGATAATAATATTAGTCTTGATGAAAAGTTTGGTGATAGTACAATAGGAAAAACTTTATTAACACCGACAAAAATTTATGTTAAAGAAGTATTAAAAGTGCTAAAAGAAGTGAAAGTTGCAGGAATTGCTCATATAACTGGTGGAGGATTCCATGAAAACTTACCACGTTGTCTAAAAGAAGGTTTAGGCATGAAAATTAATAAAGATTCATATGAAGTACCAGAAATATTTAAGTACTTACAAGAAAAAGGAAATATCGATGAAGCAGAAATGTACAACATCTTTAACATGGGTGTAGGAATGGCACTTGTTGTTAATAAAGAAGATGTAGAAAAAACTTTATCATTGTTAGATGATGCGTTTGTTCTAGGTGAAGTAGTAAATGAAAGTGGAATTGAAATAATATGAAGAAAAAAGTAGCAATATTTGCATCTGGAACCGGAAGTAATTTTGAGAAAATTGCAGATGATAATAGACTTAAAGAAAAAATGGATATTGCACTTCTAGTTTGTGATAAACCAAATGCAGCTGTAATAAAAAAGGCGCAAGATCGTAACATAAATACTTATGTTTTTTCAACAAAAGATTTTGGATCAAAACAAGATTATGAAGCAGCTATTTTGGAGCAAGTTAAAGATTTAGATTATATTTTCTTAGCTGGTTATATGAGAATTATTTCTCCGTATTTTCTGGAAAATTACAAAAAAACAATCTTAAATCTTCATCCTTCTCTTTTACCCAAATATAAAGGTAAAGACGCGATTGAGCAAGCATATAAAGCGCAGGAACGTGAAATAGGAATTAGTATTCATTATGTTAATGAGGAGTTAGATGGTGGAGAAGTTATTGCTCAAAAATCATTAACAGTGAAAGATGGTGAAACTCTAGAAGAAGTTACCACAAGGATTCATGAATTAGAACATGAACTTTATCCAAATGTTATTTTAAAATTAGTTGAGGAGGCACTATGACGAAAAGAGCTTTAATAAGTGTAAGTGATAAAACAAATATTGTAGAATTTGCAAAAGGATTAGAAAAGTATGGATTTGAAATTATCAGTACAGGCGGGACTTTTACTTATTTAAAAAATAATGGTGTAGCTTGTATTAGTATTGAGGATGTTACGCACTTTCCAGAAATTTTGGAAGGTCGTGTAAAAACACTTCATCCTAAAATCCATGGTGGATTACTTTCAAAACGTGGAAATGAACTTCATAATAAACATGTAGCAGAAAATAATATAGAATACATTGATTTAGTATGTGTTAATTTATATCCATTTGAAGCTACTGTTAAAAAAGAAGGTGTGAGCGAAGAAGAAATCATAGAAAATATTGATATCGGTGGACCAAGTATGTTGCGTAGTGCTGCGAAAAACTTTAATGATGTAACGGTTGTAACTGATATTCGAGATTATGATCGTATACTAAATGAATTAGAAAATGGTGGAATTACTCTTGCGACACGTCGTTCATTAGCTATTAAAGTGTTTAATACTACTGCAAGTTATGATGCAGCTATTGCAAATTACTTTAATAAAGCTGATAACTTGATCCCTGAAAAATTAACATTATCTTATACGTTAGAAGATACTTTACGCTACGGAGAAAATCCTCATCAAAAAGCGTATCACTATGTACAAGATAATAATGAAAGCTATGCTTTACAAAATGCAGTACAGTTACATGGAAAAGAAATGTCTTACAATAACATTCAAGATGCTTCTGCTGCATTAGATATTCTTGCAGAGTTTGATGAGATTGCATGTGTTGCTGTAAAACATATGAACCCATGTGGTGTTGCAATAGGAAAAGATGTTTTTGAAGCATATTCACGCGCTTATGATGCGGATCCTGTATCTATCTTTGGAGGGATTGTTGCGATTAATGGCGTTGTAGATAAAGCTACCGCAGAAAAAATGCATAGTATTTTCTTAGAAATTATTTTAGCAGTTGATTATGATGATGAAGCGCTAGAAATACTAACTAAGAAAAAAAATCTACGTATTTACAAACTTGGTGATAAAAATAATAATCATGAACAACAAATAAAAAGTGTTCGTGGGGGAATCTTGGTTCAAGATTTCAATTCAGAGCTAGCAGAAAGTTATGAAGTTGTTACAGATAAACAGCCAACTAAAGAACAAATGTTGGACTTAGAATTTGGTCTTAAAGTAGTTAAACATGTCAAATCAAATGCAATTGTTGTAGTTAAAAATGGTCAGACATTAGGAATAGGAGCCGGCCAAATGAATCGAGTAGGTTCATGTAAAATAGCTCTTGAACAGGCTGGTGCTCTTGCAGATGGTGCAGTTCTTGCTTCAGATGCCTTCTTCCCAATGCGAGATAGCGCTGATTTAGCAGCAGAATATAATATTGCAGCAATCGTACAACCTGGTGGTTCAATACGCGATCAGGAAAGTATAGATGCTTGTAATGAGAAAGGTATGGCGATGCTTTTCAGCAAAATACGCCACTTTAAACACTAATGGCTAAGGTATTAGTAGTGGGTGCAGGTGGAAGAGAGCACGCTATCGCCTACAAGTTTAACCAAGAAGGACACGAAGTTTATATGGTTGGTATTAATCCAGCAGTTGAAAAATTTGGGACTTGTATTGACATCAAAGAAGATGATATCCCAAATTATGCATTAGAAAATAATATTGATTTAGTTTTTGTTGGACCAGAAGTACCGTTGGTAAATGGTTTGGTTGATAAACTCCAAGAAAAAGGTATTCGTGCTTTTGGACCAAGTAAAAAAGCAGCACAATTAGAAGGAAGCAAAGTATTTTCTAAAATGATGATGGAAAAATATAATATTCCTACAGCTAAACATGAAAGTTTTAGCGACTATGAAAAAGCAAGTGAATATTTATCTCAGCAAAAAGCTCCAATCGTTTTGAAAGCTGACGGACTTGCTGCAGGTAAAGGGGTAATTATCGCTGAAACTTTAGAAGAAGCACAACACGAACTTAAAGAAATGATGTGTAATTCAAAATTTGCTACAGCTGGAGCTAATGTTGTAATTGAAGAATTTCTTTCTGGGGAAGAGTTTTCGTTAATGTGTTTTGTCTCTGATAGAAAAGTTTATCCAATGGAGATAGCTCAAGATCACAAACGTGCTTTTGATAACGATGAAGGATTAAACACAGGGGGAATGGGAGCATATTGTCCGCTTAAAAAGATTACACAAGATGACATAAATGAGGGTGTAGTAAAAGTAGTTCAACCAATGGTTGATGCAATGAGCAGTGAGGGAATGCCATTTTATGGAATACTTTATGCTGGACTTATGAAATGTGCAGATGGAGTAAAAACTATTGAGTTTAATGTGCGTTTTGGAGATCCAGAAAGTGAAGTCTTGCTTTTAAAACTAGAGAGTAGTTTATATGAAATTTCTAATAATATCATTGATGGCAAGGATGTTGTGTTAAAATGGAATAAGGATGCATTTATTGGGGTTGTTATGGCTGCTAAAGGTTATCCAGAAAAAAGTGAAAAAGGTGCAGTTATTAATGGTTTAGAAAAATTAACAACACCGGTATTTCACATGGGAACAAAACAAGTAGATGGTAATATTGTAATAAATGGTGGACGCGTCTTATTAGTTTGTGCTAGTGGCGAAAACTTGCAAGCCGCACGTGAAAAAGTATATAATGAAATAGGAAAAATAGGATGTGATGACTTGTTTTTCCGTAAAGATATAGGTCACCATTCATTATAATATTATGTAAATGAAGTAAAAATATAAAATCTAGGAGATACTTTAATGATAGAAAGATATAGTAGAGAACCTATGCGTAGTATTTTCAGTGATGAAAATCGTTTTAAAGCATATTTAGAAGTAGAACTTTTTGCAACTGAAGCATGGAGTAAACTAGGAGTTGTTCCAGAAAATGATGTAAAAAAATTATTTGAAAATGCTAAGTTCGATTTAGAAGGAATCTTAGAATTAGAAAAAGAAACTAAACATGATATTGTTGCGTTTACTCGTAATGTGTCTAGTTATTTGGGAGAAGAAAAAAAATGGGTTCATTATGGGCTTACTTCGACTGATGTTGTTGATACAGCATATGGTTATTTATACAAACAAGCTAACGATATCATCATGGAAGATTTACTAAAATTCCAAGAGGTATTAAAAGAAAAAGCTTTAGAATATAAATTTACACCATGTATCGGCCGTACTCATGGGGTACACGCTGATATCAGTAGTTTCGGATTGAAATTTGCTTTATATTATGATGAATTTAACCGTCATATTGAGCGCTTTAAAGCAGTTAGAAAAATAATAGAAGTAGGTAAAATTTCTGGAGCAGTTGGAACATTCTCTAACACTCCACCTGAAGTTCAAGATTATGTGTGCAAAAAATTAGGAATTCAGTCAAGTAACATTTCAACACAAACATTACAACGTGATCGTCATGCCGATTATTATTCAACATTGGCTTTAATAGCAAGTTCTATTGAGAAAATTGGTGTAGAAATTCGTCACTTACAGCGCACAGAAGTCCGTGAAGCAGAAGAATTTTTCTCGAAAAATCAAAAAGGTTCTAGTGCGATGCCGCACAAACGAAATCCAATTTCAAGTGAAAATATGGCAGGATGTGCAAGAATCATGCGTGGATATATGTTAGCTTCATATGAAAATATTCCACTTTGGCATGAACGTGATATTTCTCACTCAAGTGCAGAACGTATTTTAAGTAGTGATGCAACGACATTACTAGATTATATGTTAACTAGATTTACAAATGTTGTTAAAAATTTAACAGTATTTACTGATAATATGATTAAAAATATTTATGCGACTAATGGTGTTATCTTTGCTCAAAGAACAATGAGTAATTTAATTGAAAAATATGATTTTTCTCGTGAAGAAGCATACGATTTAGTCCAACCACTTGCCATGAAATCTTGGTTCGAAGGTATACCATTTAGACAACTTTTAGAAGAAAACGAAGTTATTCAAAATACAATGTCTAAAGATATATTAGATAGCTGCTTTGCACTAGAAGTACACTTGGTTAATATTGATAAGATTTATAAACGTATTCCAGGTTTAGAAGATTAATTGCAACTAAATACTATAGTAATTAAAAATTAGAAGAAAGAAGGGCATAGAGTAGTTTCTACCAGCCTTTAGGATAATGAGGTAAAATATGAAGTCAGATTTTCAAATTTCAAATGAATGTGAGAAAAAACATATTGCAGAAGTTGCTGCAAAATTAGGTTTAAGAGAAGAAGATTTAATTCTTTATGGAAATTATAAAGCAAAAATTCAAACAAAAAATATTAAGGATGATATAAAAGAAGAGGCTAATTTAATTTTAGTAACAGCTATTAATCCAACATCAAGTGGAGAAGGTAAATCAACAGTTACTATTGGTTTATCAGATGCTTTAAATAAGCTTGGTAAAAAATCTTGTGTTGCACTTCGTGAACCATCACTAGGACCAGTACTTGGACGTAAAGGTGGTGCTGCAGGTGGTGGGTATGCTCAAGTAGTACCTATGGAAGAAATTAACTTACACTTTACTGGAGATATGCATGCAATTACAACGGCACATAATGCTATTGCTGTATTAGTAAATAATCATGTTTTCCAAGGTAACGAACTTGATATTGATAAAATTGTGTTCAATCGTGTTATGGATATGAATGCACGTGATTTACGTCACATTAAAGTAAATGCAGGAACAGAGTTAGAACGAGAAGATGGTTTTGATATTACGGTTGCTAGTGAAATTATGGCAATTCTATGTTTATCAGAAGGAATAGCTGATTTAAAAGAAAAACTTCGTAATATTCTTGTCGCTTATAACTCAAAAGGTGAACCTATTTATCTGAAAGATTTAAAAATTGAAGGTGTTATAACTTCTTTATTGAAAGATGCTATTAAACCTAATATAGTTCAAACTTTAGAAAATAATCCAGCTATCATTCATGGTGGGCCGTTTGCAAATATTGCTCATGGATGCAACTCAATTTTAGCTACAAAAACTGCTTTAAAATACGCTGATTATGTTATAACTGAAGCAGGATTTGGTGCAGACCTTGGTGCAGAAAAATTCTTAAATATTAAATGTCGTAAAGCTGGGTTAAAACCAAAAGCAGCGGTAGTAGTAGCAACAGTAAAAGCTTTAAAACTTCATGGTAATATTGAGGAAAAGGATCTTAAAGAAGAGAATATAGAAGCACTTGCAGCTGGTGTTGCCAACTTAGAAAAACATGTAGAAAATATGAAAAAGTATAATCTGCCAGTTGTAGTTGCTTTAAATGTTTTTGTAACAGATACTGAAAAAGAATTAGCATTTTTAGAAGAGTGGGCGGCTAACCAAGGTGTTGAACTTTCAAGAACAGAAGTTTGGGAACATGGTGGTGCAGGTGGACTTGACCTTGCAGAAAAAGTGATTTGTGCAATAGATAACAATAAAGAAGATTTAAAACTTCTTTATAGCGATGAAACACCAATTGCAGAAAAAATAGAAATAATCTGTCGAGAAATGTATGGAGCAGATGGTGTAAATCTAACTGATGAAGTTAAAGCTGAAATTGCTAGAATAGAGGAATTAGGTTTTGGCGGTTTACCAGTTTGTATGGCTAAAACACCCGCGTCATTAACTGATAATGCAAAAATAAAAGGGCGTCCTACAGGATTCAAAATTACAATCAATGATGTTAAACTTCGTAGTGGAGCAGGTTTTGTAGTTGCTTATGCTAACAAAGTCTTAACGATGCCAGGTCTTCCTAAAGTACCTAGTGCATTAAATATCGATATTGATGAAGAAACAGAAACAATTTTAGGAATATTCTAAAATTATAAAAGAAGCCGAAAGGTTTCTTTTTTTACGAATTTTTAACACAAAAATATACAAAATCAGTGCAAAATATGTTATAATGGATATGTTTGAGTAGGAATAATAAAGTAACTTGTGTTTTAACCGAATAATCAAAGAAACATAATAATTTTTTGCTTGAATAAATAAAAATATAATTAAATAAATCTTACTTTTACAGGAGGGTAATTTATGTCTACAATAGTAGTAGTTGGATCACAATGGGGAGATGAAGGAAAAGGTAAAATTACCGATTTCTTAGCAGAAAAAGCTGATGTTATTGCGCGTTATCAAGGAGGTAATAACGCAGGACATACAATTAAATTTGACGGTAAAACATATAAACTTCAATTAATTCCATCGGGAATTTTTAATGAAGATAAATTATCAATAATAGGTAATGGGTTAGTAGTTGATCCAAAATGGTTATGTGGTGAAATCAATCGATTAAAAGAAAGCGGAGTTACTTGTAAAGGATTAAGAATATCTAATAGAGCACACATTGTTTTACCATATCACTTAAAACTTGATGAGGTAGAAGAAGCACGACGTGGAGAAAATAAGATAGGAACTACTAAAAAAGGTATAGGACCTACTTACGTTGATAAATATAAACGTTGTGGTGTCCGTGTAGCAGATTTATTAGATGCAGAGTTATTTAAGAAAAAATTAGAACAAAATCTAGTAGAAAAAAATGAAGTATTTGAGAAAATTTATGGCGTAGAAGGATTTACTGTTGAGGAAATATTCAATGAATACTTTGAATATGGAAAACAACTTTCTGAATATGTAACAGATACATCAAAAGTTTTAGAAGATGCACATAAAATGAATAAAAATATACTATTTGAAGGTGCACAAGGGGTTATGTTAGATATTGATCATGGTACATACCCATATGTTACATCATCAAATCCTAGTGCTGGGGGAATTACTGTTGGTAATGGATTTATCCCAACAAATGGTCTTAAAGTTTTAGGAATTAGTAAAGCTTACACTTCTCGTGTAGGAGATGGCCCATTCCCAACGGAGTTATTCGATGAAATTGGTGATATTATTCGTGAAGTAGGTCATGAATATGGAACTGTTACAAAACGTCCACGCCGTATTGGGTGGTTTGATACAGTAGTAATGCGTCACTCTGCGCGTGTATCAGGTATGACTAATCTTTCGGTTAACTGTTTAGATGTATTGAGTGGTCTAAAAGAAATTAAAATTTGTACAGCTTATGATTATAAAGGTGAAATACTAACAGAATATCCAGCTAGTGAAAATATTATAAAAGAATGTAAACCAATTTACGAAACACTTCCTGGATTCGATGAAGATATTACAGGAGTAACTACTTTAGAAGAATTACCAGAAAATGCACGTAATTATCTAAGTAAAATAGAAGAGTTGGTTGGAGTTAAGATTTCTATTTTTTCTACTGGACCGGATAGAACACAAACACACTTATTAGAAGATTTATGGAAATAATATAAATAAATTATAGAGAGAACAAATTATAAAAATTTAATTTGTTCTCTCTATTTCATTTACAATTCATTTTGCTTTGTTATATTAAAATCAGCAAAAAATAATTTATGAGGTGAACATGTATGTCAATATTAAAAAAAGCATGGTTTTATATTACAAGGAAGCTATTGAAGACATTAATCATATTTCTTATTTTAGTAAGTATGTCTACAATGATTTTAAGTACAATATCTATAAAGAAATCAACAGATAAGGTATCAAAAGAAACATTCCAAAATATAACAAGTAGTTTTTCTATGGAAATAAATAGAAGAACAAATCCTGGAACAGCGAGGGGTGCTGGTAACCTCGTTGGTAAGGATATTGAGCAAATTAAAAATATACCAGGTATAAAAAAATACATAAAAAGAATGAATGTGTCAGCTGATTTAATTGGATTAGAACCATTGAAATTAGCTAATCACAGATTAGAAGAAAATAAATCAGAAAACAAAAAGAAATTTAGTAAAACAGTAATTGTAAGTGGAACTAACGACTCTTCACTAGATGATAGATTTTCTGCAGAAACATTAAAATTAAAAGAAGGAAGACATTTACGAGATTCTGATAAAAATAGCGTTTTAATACATGAAGGTTTCGCTAAAAAGAATAATTTAAAATTAGGAGACAAAATTAAATTAAAAGGTAATCCGAATGATGCCGATAACGAGAAAAAATCTGATAAAGAAACAGAAGTAACTATTGTAGGTATATTCACAGGTCAAAACAAAGGAAACACATCTAGTCACATGGAGTTGTATGATAATATATTTATAGCAGATACAACAACGACTAAGACTTTATACAATTACGAAGATGGAAAAGAAATTTATCAAGATGCTATATTTTTAGTAGATGGTAAAGATAATGTAGATAAAGTTATAGCAGAAGCTAAGAAGTTACCTATTAACTGGAAATTATTTGAACTAGTGAAAAGTAATCAAAACTTCCCAGTATTACAAAAATCACTTGATTCTATATATGGTATTACTAATGGAGTATTTATAGGAACAGTAGCATTCAGTATTATTATATTATCTCTAATATTATTCCTATGGATTAATGGTAGAAGAAAAGAGATTGGTGTTAACCTTGCTCTAGGAGTTTCTAAGGCAAAAATAGTAGGACAATTTATTTTAGAATTAGTTATAATCAGTATTCCAAGTTTTATCGTTTCATACTTTATAGGTAAAGCGGTAAGTCAAAGTATAGGAAATCAAATTTTATCACAATCTATAAAATCTGTTACAGAGAGTGTTGCTAATCAAACAAAAGGTCTAAATCTAGGAGCTAATGCAGAGGTAGAAGGGGCGAGTAAAATGATAACATCATTAGATGTAAGTGTAAACCTTACAGATATGATGAGTGTTGTAGGAATAGGATTAGCGGTAATTGTAATAGCGATTTGTATTACATCAATTCGATTAATTTACAAAAAACCAAAAGAATTGTTACAAAATATTAACTAGTTATACTTTTTAGATGAGTAAATGGTAAAAGAAAGGAGTAATAGCTATGACAACTTTTAAAAGAGCCTATCTATATATAACTAGAAAAAAGGTTAGAAGTATAATTATGTTTATGCTACTTACAATTATATCAACGGTATTATTAAGTAGTAATATTTTAAATCATACTGTAAAGGGTATTTCAAACAAGATATATGAGAGCTCTAATTTTGGATTTACTGTTAAAAATTTATCAAAAACTGATAAAGAAATATCTGTGAAAAAATTGGATAAAATTACAAACTTACCTGATATAAAAGGGGCAAATTATCAATTTGCAACACCTGTTAATCTTTTAGGAAGTAAGGTTGTTGAGGGACAAAATAATCTTATTTTAGACGAGAAAACAAATAAAAACAATTTAGTTATGTTAAATGCAAATACTAATACTGCAGATAATTCAGACTTTAAAAGCGAAGTATTGAAATTGAAAAAAGGAAGACATATAGGTCCTGAAGATCGTAATAAAGTACTGGTTCATGAAGAATTTGCAAAATTAAATAATCTTGATATTGGAAGTAAAATAAAATTAGAAAAAGCAAATAGTTCTGAACAAAAGACTACTAACAAAGACTATGAAGTAGTAGGTATTTATTCAGGAACAAAGAATAATGAATTTCAAGGATTGAGTTCAGATTTCATAGAAAACACAGTTTATACAGATTATAAATCAAGTCAAGAATTAATGGGATATTCTGAAAGTGATAAAAAGGTTACGTCTGTAGATTACTTTGTAAAAAATCCAGAGAAGTTAGAAGATGTTGCCAAATCAGCAGAAAATCTAGCAATAGAAGATACAGAAATAGTAAAATCTAATAAAAATTTCCAAACAGTTATCGCTTCTTTACAAAGTATAGAAAAGATAATAGATATGGTAAAAATAGGAAGTATTATAGCAAGTGTGATAATTTTATCATTAGTTCTAATATTTTGGCTAAGAGAAAGATTACACGAAATAGGGATATTATTATCTATAGGAACTTCAAAAACAAAAATTATATTGCAACAGATAATAGAATTAGTATATATCGCTGTGTTTAGCATAATCTTATCTAGTGTTTTAGAAAATGTTATTTTAAAATATGGTGTGAAAAATGCTATAGATAAGCTAGGGGTAGATAATTTACCAGAAGCAATTTCCCAACAAATTTTAAATGTAAAAGTAGAGTTAGGATATGTTCTAACAGTATCAGTTATATTATTCTTAATAATAGCGTGTTCTATTGTAATAACATCTTTAATAACATTAAGAATGAAGCCAAAAGAAATTTTATCAAAAATGAGCTAAGAGAGGAACAAAGTATATGTCAATTTTAAAAATTAAAAATGTTAGTTATTCATATGAAAACAGAAAAGAAAAAGTTTTAAGAAATTTGAATGTTGAATTTGAAGAAGGAAAATTTTATGCAATAGTAGGTAAATCTGGGGCAGGTAAATCTACACTATTATCGCTACTTGCAGGATTAGATACACCTACTAGTGGAGAAATTTTGTTTAATAATCAAGATATTAGTGAGAAAGGATATAATTACCATAGAAGTCACCAAATATCATTAGTTTTTCAAAATTACAACTTAATTGATTATTTAACACCGTTAGAAAATTTAAAATTAGTATCTTCAAAAGCGAATAAAGATATTTTATTACAATTAGGATTAGAAGAAGAACAAATAAAAAGAAATATTATGAAACTTTCAGGAGGGCAGCAACAACGTGTTGCGATAGCAAGAGCTCTTGTTTCAGAAGCACCAATAATATTAGCAGATGAACCTACTGGTAACTTAGATGAAAAAACGGCTGAGGATATTATTAATATATTAAAAGATTCAGCGAAGAAAAGAAATAAATGTGTAATTGTAGTAACTCACAGTAATCAACTAGCAAAAGAAGCGGACGTTGTATTACAATTACAGGATAAAAAATTAAAAACTATATAAAACATATTAATTGCTAATTTTAGTTTACTAAGGTTAGCAATTAATTAATAGTGTTGAAAAAAATATGTCAACATGTTATTCTTAAATATGAGAATAATACCAAAGGAAAATATAACGATGAATATATTAGTAGTAGATGATGAACAAACAATACTAACAGGAGTAGAAGAATATTTAAAAGAATATGGATATAATGTTTTTACAGCTGGAAATGGTGTGGAAGCAATAAATATTTTTAATGATATTGAAATAAATTTAATTGTTCTAGATCTCATGATGCCAGAAAAAAATGGCTATGAAGTATTAGAAGAAATAAGAACTCAAAGTAATATTCCTGTTATTATATTAAGTGCTATGGAAGATGAAATATCTCAATTAAAAGGTTTTGATTTAGAAGCGGATGATTATGTAACTAAACCTTTTTCACTTCCTTTATTAGCAAAAAGGGTAAACGCCTTATTAAAAAGACATTATGGTAATCATGAAATTTGGAAATATAGAGAAGCTGTAGTAGATTTTACAAGTTATAAGGCTGTATATGCTAATGTAGAGGTGGATGTGAAGCCAAAAGAGATAGATGTACTTAAATTTCTTCTGAAGCATTCTAATCAAGTAATGAGTAGAAAACAAATATTAGATTATGTATGGAATAATAGTGATGATGTACCATATGATAGAGTAATAGATGTCTATATTAAAAATTTAAGAAAAAAATTAGAACTGGATTGTATAGTTACAGTAAAAAATGTGGGGTATAAGTTGCAATTATGATAAAAAATATGGGGATTTTTTCAAGAAATTTTTTCAAGACATTAGGAATTTTAGGTACAGCTATAATTATTATTCATGCAATAGTATACTTTACTTTTCCGATTTTTTACGCAGAGAATCAAAGAAATAAAATAAATGAGAGTGCGGATATTTTAATAAAGTATTTGGAAGAAAAAAATTCGGATGAGATTCCATTATTATTGGAATCATATTCAAAAAATTTGAGGATTTCTGTACATTTGAAGGAAGAAACACCTAAAGATGATTCACAAATAGTAAAGGACTTAAACATTAATAAAAATAATGAATCTACATATATTATTATTGAGGAAAGAACACTAAAAACAAAAGATAATAAAAACTTATCAGTACAGTTTATTTCAGGCACTAATTTAATAGATGAGGCAATAGACATTGTATTGGTGTATCTTCCATATACACTTGTATTAACGTTAATATTTAGTTTTATATTTTCATATGTTTATTCTAAGAGACTGGCAGAGCCACTTTTATATATTTCAAAAGTCACTAAAAAAATGCAAAATATGGAGTTAGATGCTAGATTTGACGAAGGGAATAAAGGTGAATTGGGAGAAGTAGGTTCACAAATTAATAAAGTATACAGTAAATTGTTAACTACTATAAATGATTTGGAAATAAAGAATAAAAATATTATCGAATTGCAAGAACAAAAAGTTGCGTTTTTGAGAGCGGCTTCTCATGAACTAAAAACACCTTTAACAGGAATTAGAATTATTTTAGAAAATATGAAGTATAATGTGGGTGTTTATAAAGATCATAATAAATATTTATCTGAAACTATTTTAAAGATTGATAGTCTAAGTATATTATTAGGAGAGATTTTAGAATCTTCTAAGTTTCAAGAATGGACTGAAAATAAACAAATATTAAATATAAAGAACGCTGTTGAAATTATGATTGATAGATATAGAGAAATGTATTTGGTGAAGAACATTAAGATAAATAATGGTGTAAAAGATACTACAACTATACTTATGAGTAAGCAGGCATTAGATAAAGTATTATCTAATGTTGTTAGTAACGCAATTAAATACTCTTCGGAAGGCAGCAGTATTCAAATATATGATGATGAAGAATATTTATATATAGATAATCCGTGTAAGCCATTAAGCGAAGAAGCACAAAAAAATTTATTCAAGATTTTTTATCATACTCAAGTAATTAACAAACCGCAAAATGGTACCGGGCTAGGGTTATATATTGTAAAAAATATATTAGAAAGTTATGATTTAGAATATAGCTTTAAACCATATGAGCATGGCATGAGATTTAAAATTAGAATAAATAATAAAGAAAAAGATGATATTTAAAATAAAATATCCTTAGCGTTAGTTATAGTAAAACTAACGCTAAGGATGTTTTTATTATAATGTTGTTACAGTAGAAAGACTATTTACTTAAGCAAAATAGTCCTTCTAATTCTTTTAATGCTTCATCAAAAGAATATACAAGTTTTCCGTGTTCTAAAATCCCACCAAGAACGTAATGGTTCATTGCATAACTAGGAATTTCATATTTATTTGCAGATTTTAGACGGATATCAGAATTGATGGCGATAATTCGTTTTTTTAGGGCAATTGCTAAGCCTAACTCAACCATAACGCCACTATCTTCATTAGTAATATCAACTAAAAATATATCACAGTTATGTATAGCTTCTGTGTCTCCACGAAAAATTTCTTGTGGAGTAGGTAAAGTTTGTTTATCTTCATTAAACGGTTGTTCAATTGGATTAAAAACTGACAACTTTTCTCCAAAACGTTCCTTTAATAAACGACCTTCTTTCAAACGTTGAGAAATTTCTCCCTCATTAAATAATGCTCCAGCTAAATAAAGTTTCATAAAATAAAGACCTCCAATAGTAATATAAGTAAATTATAATATTTTTATTTGAATTTTACAATTAAAGTTTTTATATATTGATAATGATTATATGTTTTATGAATTTTAAATTAATTATTTAATATTTATAAGAGTAAATACAAATTTTTTAATCAGGTGGCTACTGGATATTTAAATAAATTTCCATTATAATAAATATACATAGAGAAAATTTAAAAAATACTAAAATATAAATATTTTAATTGAATTATCAAAATTTTGTGAGGAATAACAATGAAAAGTGTAGTATTGTGTGAAAAACCATCTGTTGCTCGTGATATAGCGAGAAATCTTGGTGCAAAAAATAACAAGAATGGTTGTCTAGAAGGAGATAAGTACATCGTTACTTGGGCATTAGGGCATTTGGTAACGCTGCAAACTCCTGATAAATATAAGGAGTTCAGCAATGTAAGTTTAGAAAATTTGCCAATGATTCCAAAGTATATGAAAACAGAGATTATAAAGAAAACTTTTAAACAATATAAAATAATAGAAACTGCAGTTAATAGAAAAGATGTTAATGAAGTTATTGTAGCAACAGATGCTGGACGTGAGGGAGAACTTGTTGCACGTTATATTCTTGAAAAAGCAAATTGCAAAAAGAAAGTTAAGCGTTTATGGATTTCTTCTGTTACAGATAAAGCTATAAAAGATGGATTCAAAAATCTTAAAGCTGGTGATGATTATCTTGGACTTTATTACTCTGGTGTTGCCCGAGCTAACGCTGACTGGCTAGTTGGAATTAATGCTTCAAGAGCATTAACATTGAAGTATAATGCATCATTAAATTGTGGTCGTGTTCAAACTCCAACATTGCAGATGGTGTTTGAACGTGAAGAAAAAATTAAAAGTTTCGTACCGCGTGAGTATTATACTTTTGAAGCAGTAGTTGATGGTATTAGATTTAACTGTGGAGAAAGTGAGTATAATTTTACTAAAGCTGAAAAGTTTGTTAGTGATAATAAAAATAACACTATTAATTTTGATAAGGTAGAGGTTAAAATTAAAACTTTTATCCCGAAACCACTATATAATTTAACTGATATCCAGCAAGTAGCAAGTGCATTATTTGGATTGTCTCCAAAACAGACACTTAATATTATTCAACGTTTATACGAATCTCATAAAGTACTGACATATCCTCGTACTGATAGTAGATATTTGACAACTGATATGAAAAATACTTTAGCTGATCGCTTACGAGCTATTGGTGGTGATTATAAGGAAATAACTGCTAAACTACTACATGAAAAAAATTTTAACACGAAGAGAATTATAAATAATTCTAAAGTAAGTGATCATCATGCAATTATTCCAACGGAGCAAAAGCCAAATTATATGTCTTTATCTGATACAGAGCTTAAGATTTATAATTTAGTAGTAAAAAGATTCCTTGAAAACCTTCTACCTGATTATAAATATGAAGAGACAAGTTATAGTTTTAAATTAGATAATAAAGTATTTACCGCTAAAAGCACAAAAGTAATTCAACTTGGTTTTAAAGAGTTAAGTAGAAGTGAGATTGAAGATAAAAAAATTAGTTTTTCTACTAAAGAATTTAGCTTGGATAGTTTGCAGTATAATAAAAAACAAACAACGCCACCGAGTTATTACACAGAGGGTAGTTTAATTTATGCGATGGAAAATCCTTTTGAATTTGTAGATGATGATAATGAAAGAAAAATTCTAAAACAAACTAATGGTATCGGAACAGTAGCGACTCGTGCAGATATTCTAGAAAAATTATTTACTAATGATTATTTGCTTTTAGATAACGGTAGGATAAAAACAACAAACAAAGCTAAGCAACTGTTAAACTTAGTACCGAAAAATCTAAAAAGCCCTTCGCTTACTGCAACATGGGAAAAACAATTAGACAATATTGCTAAAAATAAACTATCAAAAGATAAGTTTTTAAAAGATATTAAGGATTATACGAGGGAATGTATTTTAGAAATAAAAGATAGTCAAGATAAGTTTAAACATGATAATATTAGTGGGAAAAAGTGTGAAGAGTGTGGAAGCTATATGCTTGAGGTAGATAAAAAAGGAACAAAGATGTTAAAATGTTCATCTCCTACTTGTCGAAATAGAAAAGTAATAAGTCGTTTGACAAATCTTCGCTGTGATAATTGTCATAAGAAGATGACTTTATTCGGAAGTGGAGAAAATTCTACTTATAGATGTGTATGCGGAAATTCATTAAAACAAAAAGAAGTAGATAAACGTATAAAAAATAATAAAAAAGATAAGGCGAGTCGTGTTGATATGAAAAAATATATGAAGCAGGAAAGTTTGGAAAATAACGCCTTACGCGATAAACTATTAGGACTTAAATTAAAATAAGTATTTGATTTTATACAATTTAATTAATGTTATACTATGATGTTAAAAAACAAATCTAAGAGTATAGTTCAAGTTACTATAAATGGAATTTTTCTCTTTAAAAGCTAGTGTTTAGTATGAGTTTATGCTATAATTAATCATGAAAAAATTTGACTGAGAGGTAAATAATGAAATACATATCAGTAGCCGTAGATGGACCAGCTGGTTCAGGTAAAAGTACGATAACCAAGATGGTGGCTAAAAATTTAGGATATAATTATGTTGATACAGGTGCGATGTATCGTGGATTAACATATGATTTTTTGAAAAATAATTTAACAGAATTAGATGAAAAAAAAATAGAGTTACTATTGAGCAAAGTAAAGTTTGAAGTGAAGTTTATAGATAGGGTTCAATATGTTTTCGTCAATGGTGAAGATATTAGTGAAAAAATTCGAACTGCAGAAGTGTCAAAATTTACGTCACTATTTGCTAAATCACCTGCGGTTCGCGAATTTTTAATTGATACTCAAAGAAACCTTGCAATGAGTAATAATATAATAATGGATGGTCGAGATATAGCATCGGTAGTGTTACCTAACGCGGATGTAAAAATTTTCTTGACAGCATCCGTTGAAGAAAGAGCGAGACGTCGTGTTTTAGATTTTGAACGACAAGGGGTAGTTGATATTGATTTCGATAAGGTTAAAGCAGATATAGCGGCGCGTGACTATCAAGATGAAAACCGTGATATAGCACCACTTGTAAAAGTAGATGATGCAGTGTTGATAGATACAACTAATTTAACTATAACTGAAGTAGTAGAAAAGATGACAGAATTAATTAAGAAGGCAGAAGTATAAGGAGAAAAGAATGTATAACTTTGTAAAAACATTGTTATTATTGTTTTATAAAATTTTTTATAAAGTAACAGTAATTAATGGCGAAAAAATAGAGAATGCAAAAGGTGTTGTTATTTCAGGAAATCACTTGAGCAATCATGATCCATTATTGTTTCCAGCATTTTTTGATAGAAAAATTCGATTTATTGCAAAAGAAGAATTATTTAAAATTCCATTCATAAAGCAATCATTAAAAGCAACTGGAGCAATTCCTATTAAACGCGGAACTTTCGATAGAGCAGCTATTAATTCTAGTATTAAGTTATTAAAAGAAGGAGAAGTAGTTGGTGTTTTCCCTGAGGGTACACGTTCCCATTCAAAAGAGTTAGATTTAGGTCAATTACATAACGGTGCATCTTTTATTGCAACAAGGGCTAAAACGAAAATCATTCCGTTTGCAATAATTCCAAGTAAAAATTTTAGATTATTTTCAGAAATTAAAATAGTTGTAGGTGATGAAATAGATGCCACTAGTTTGAAAGAAGAAGGAAAAAGTCATGACGAAATTACAGCTATCTTAATGCAAGCTATTTCTGATATAATAGCAAAGGAGAAGTAATATGTACGAAAAAACTATAAAATTCAAATTAGAAAAAAAATTTTTTAACTCAGCAGGCTTTTTAGATAATAAGTATATTTACGATTGGCTTAATTTAGCCAAAAAGTACTATCTAAATAGTTTGGGGATAGATGTAGATTCTCTAATTAACTATAATCTATATTATTCTGATATAGAGGTTAAATATTCTATCAAAAATAACATCAGATTTGAGAATCAAGATATGTTTATTAAGACGTGGATAGAAAAACATAATGGAATAAAAACTATTTTTTCTTATGAATTATCTGTTGATGGTGTTGTTGTAGCACTTGCAACTTCATCACATAGTATTTTAGGGACTGATAGCGACCGAGCTGTTCGTATTGATAGAAATCTTCCAAAATGGGATCAGATTTTAAAAGATGTAGTTAATGGTGAATAAAGAAATAGCTAAAAATAAATGGAAGTAATTTATTTTTAGCTGTTTTTATATTTATTGATTAAACATAGACATAAGTTAACCAGATATATACAATTTTAGTAATTAAAGAAAATTGAAATTGAATTGATTTCAATTGATAAAACTAGCTATTTGTTATATACTTTTATAGTGATTTGTTAACAACAAATATGTAATTGAAAGGTGTCAAAAATGATATACTTAGATAATTGTGCGACTACAAAACCTTATGATGAAGTTTTGAAAACTTTTGTTGAGGTTAATAATAATTATTATGGGAATCCCGCTAGTATTAATAAATATGGGAAAACAGTGAATAAACTTCTTAATGCAGCTAGAACGCAAGTTGCAGATATATTAGGTGTGGAAAGTGATACAATATATTTCACATCTTGTGCAACTGAAAGTAATAATATAGCTCTTTTAGGAAGTGTTGAACATAAAAAAGATTTTGGAAATAGAATTATAGTTTCGAGGATAGAACATCCTTCAGTATTAGAGACGTTTAGAGAATTAGAACATCGTGGTTTTATTTTAGACTATGTTAATGTTGATGAAAATGGATTTATTGACTTAGAACATTTAAAATCATTGTTAACAAAAGAAACTATTCTAGTTAGTGTAATGCATGTTAATAATATTTTTGGAGCCATTCAACCTATTGGTAAAATTGTAGAACTACTCAAAGATTATCCGAAAATTCATTTTCATGTTGATGGTGTTCAAGGGGTACTGAAAGAAAAAATAGATTTAACACGAATTGACAGTTATTCTATTTCTGCACATAAGTTTCACGGCTTGAAAGGTGTAGGAGTATTATATTTAAAATCACGAAGAACGACGCACAATATTACTTTTGGAGGAGGGCAAGAAAACGGTCTTCGAAGTGGTACTGTAAATGTTCCTGGAGCAGTAAGTCTTGCTAAAGCATTGAGACTAACTCAAGAGAAAGTAAATGATGTTAAAGAAAAACATTATGAATATAAGAAATTGATTGTTGATGAATTAAGCGCAATAGAGCACGTAATAATTAATTCTCCGTTACAAAATGATTTTGTAGATTCAATAATTAACATTAGTCTTCCGAAAATAAAAGGAGAAGCCATTATCAATGCATTAAATGAACGTGGAATTATGGTTTCAACGACGAGTGCTTGTTCGTCAAGGACTTTTCATTTGAATGAAGCTTTATATGCTCGTGGTTTATCAAGAGAAAATATTGAAGGAAGTATTCGAGTTAGTTTCTCATATGAGACAAAACTAGAAGAAGTTAAAAAATTTATCGAAGTATTTAAAGATGAATATTATAAAAAATTTAAAGAGGTAATTGAAAGTGGAATATAGTCATATAATAGTCAGATATGGAGAACTTACTCTGAAGTCTGGAAATAGAAATGAATTTTTAAAAAAGCTTACAAAAAATATTCGTTACAATCTTCAAGGATTAAAAGGATTTCATGTTCAAACAAAACGTGATAGAATGTATATCCATTTAGATAATAACGATGATGTGGTAGAAATAATGAATCGATTAAAACGCGTTCCAGGAATCCACAATTTTTCACCAGTATTACGAGCACCGCTGGATATAGAAGAAGCGAAGAAAGTAGTAGATAATCTATTAAAAACAAAATTAGATAAAGAATATACGTTTAAGATTCAAACAAAACGCGCTAATAAAAATTTTGAGTATAATACCAATGAAATGAATAATATTTTTGGTAGTCATGTTCTTGTTAATTATAAAAACTTAAAAGTTAATGTAAAACAACCAGATTTTATCATTAATGTAGAAGTTCGTAGTGAAGGAATTTTTATTTTCACAGACTTTGTAAAAGGTATTGGAGGTTTTCCTGTCAATACCTCATCAAAAGCACTGCTTCTTTTATCAGGAGGAATAGACTCTCCTGTTGCAGCGCATATGTTGCAAGTAAAAGGTGTAGAAGTAGAAATGATTCATTTCCAATCTCCACCATTTACATCAGCTGATGCATTGAAAAAGATTTTCGATTTAACTATCAAACTTAGCCAAGTTGTAGGGAAAATAAAATTACATGTGGTTAATTTTACAAAGTTACAAACAGAAATAGTTAAGCGTGTTCCGTCAAATTACACAATGACTTCTACGAGAAGATTTATGCTTCGCATTGCAGAAGAAGTTGCTAAAAAAGAGGGTTGCCTTGCTATTGCGACTGGAGAATCATTAGGACAGGTGGCTAGCCAAACATTGGAGTCTATGAATTGCATAAATAATGTAACAAATATACCTATATTACGACCACTGTTGACTATGGACAAAGTAGATATTATAAAAATTGCAAAAGAAATAGATACATTAGAAATTTCTAATCTTCCATTTGAAGACTGCTGTACAATTTTTACGCCAAAAGCTCCAAAAACAAAACCGAGATTAGAAAAAATCGTCGCTTATGAATCACGTGATGATTATTCAGAGCTTATTGATGAAACATTAGCAAGTATTGAGACATATCTTTTTGATAAAAATGGTCGTATAATTACACAAGATATAAAAGAAAACAAAGAGAAAAAAGTAGAAAAAGAAGATTTTTCGGATTTATTATAAAATAGAAAGAGAGATAGTTAATGGAAAAAAAAATAATTGTAATTGGAGCCGGTCTTGCTGGAAGCGAAGCAGCATGGCAACTTGCTAAGCGTGGAATTAAAGTAGATCTTTATGAAATGCGTCCAAAAAAGATGACCCCAGCACATAAAACGCAAAATTTCGCTGAGTTAGTATGTTCAAACTCATTAAGAGCTAATAATATTACGAATGCTGTAGGTTTATTGAAAGAAGAAATGAGAATGCTTGATTCTTTAATCATGAAATGTGCAGATGCTACGCAAGTTCCTGCTGGAGGAGCGTTAGCGGTTGATAGAGATAAGTTTTCAGAAATGATTACAAATACTATTAAAAACCATCCAAATATCAATGTTATAGAAGAAGAGTTGTCAGAAATTCCTAAAGGAGAAAATCCTGTTATTGTTGCTACAGGACCTTTAACATCTGATTCGCTGAGTGAGAACATTAAGGAATATACAAAACAGGATGGATTGTATTTTTATGATGCGGCAGCCCCAATTATTGAAAAAGATTCTATAGATATGAATAAAGTATATCTAAAATCGCGTTACGACAAAGGCGAAGCTGCGTACCTAAATTGTCCGATGACAAAAGATGAATTTTTTGCATTTTATAATGAATTAATTACAGCAGAAGCAGCTCCGTTAAAAGAATTTGAAAAAGAAATTTATTTCGAAGGTTGTATGCCTTTTGAAGAAATGGCTAAACGTGGTGAAAAAACTTTATTATTTGGACCGATGAAACCAGTAGGTCTAGAAGATCCAAAAACTGATAAACGCCCTTATGCTGTAGTGCAACTTCGTCAAGATAATAGTGAGGGAACACTATATAATATAGTTGGATTCCAAACACATTTAAAATGGGGTGAACAAAAACGAATTATTAATATGATTCCAGGTTTAGAAAATGCTAGTATTGTTCGTTATGGAGTTATGCACAGAAATACATATCTAAACTCTCCTCAATTGTTAGAAAAAACATATCGTCTAAAAGATGAGGAAAATATTTATTTTGCAGGGCAAATGACAGGCGTTGAAGGTTATGTTGAAAGTGCAGCTTCTGGAATTGTAGCAGCACTAAATGCATTATACAACACTGAAGGAAAAGAAATAGTTTTCCCAACTGAAACTATGATTGGAGCAATGGCAAATTATATAGTAGACAATACTAGTAAAAACTTCCAACCTATGAATGCAAACTTCGGTATAATAAAACCTCTTCCAGAGAAAATTAGAGATAAAAAAGAAAAATATGAAAAATACGCAAAAAGATCATTAGAAATTTTAGAAAATTTCAGAATTGATTAAAATATTTTATTGAAAAGTCTTACAATTTCCTTTGAATAGTGGTATAATAGTCGAGGAAGTATTTTGTAAGGAGAAAAAAATGGCGAGTTTATTACAAAAAACAAGAAAAATAAGTACAATTTTACAAGAAGGACGTCATGATAATGTCGATTTTGAAGCAATGGCAATGCGCTTAAGTCCTATTTTAGATTCTGTTGTCTATATTTTAGATGTAGAAGGTAATATTCTTGGGTATGATTCTATTGTAGATTATTCTAACGAACGTATGGAAGAAATTATTCGTGCGAGGAAAGTGCCTAAAGCTTATTTAGATGCAACATTAAAAGTATATGCTACGAAGGTTAATATTCCATTTCAAGATCCGCTTTCTATTTTTCCAGATGAAGAGAAAGAAAGATTTGAAGGGAATACTTATACTGTAATTTTACCAATAAGAGGCGGTGGAGAACGCCTTGGAACTCTTGTTATTGGAAGAATGGATAATGACTTTCAAGATGATGATTTGGTGTTAGCAGAATATGCGTCAACAGTAGTAGGAATTGAAATTCTTCACGAAAAACAAGATAAAGAAAAAAATCTAGCTAGAGATAAAGATATGGTGAATATGGCTCTTAATTCGTTATCATATTCAGAAAAAGAAGCAATTGAACATATTTTCAGAGAATTAGATGGAACAGAAGGACTACTTATTGCAAGTAAAATTGCAGATAGAGTAGGAATTACTCGCTCAGTTATTGTTAATGCACTTAGAAAATTAGAAAGTGCAGGTATTATAGAGTCAAAATCATTAGGTATGAAAGGTACTTATATAAAAGTACTTAAAGAATATTTTTTAGAATTAATGTTTTCTAATGAATTTTAAATGTAAAATTGTAAAATAAAAACCTCCTATTTAGGAGGTTTTTATTTGCTTATTTAGATATTAATTTTTTCATAAATTTCTTATTATTAATTATTACACGTGTATGATCAGCTGTTGCAATTTGTTTATCACCTTCGTATGCTTCAAGGCTAAAGATAATTATCTTTTCTTTGATAATGTCTTTAATTGTACCTTTGACAATTATACTTTTTCCGATAAGAGTTGGAGCAAGATGATTTATATTAATATTACTACCAACACTGCCTAGTTCCTCATTAAGAAAATTATTTAAGTAATTTTTTGCAGAATTTTCCATAAAAGCCACTAGACTAGGTGTAGATAATACTTCCAAATCCCCACTCCCCATACTTTTAGCACTATTTTCACCTTTGATAGTATAGTGTGTTTCAAAAATTTTATTTAATTCAATATTCATAATATTGCTCCTTTAGTCGTAAAAAGTAACTTCATAATCAATAAATTTATTGTCTTTATAATTAAATTTAGCTGAAAAGAAAGGCTTATCTTGTACTAGCCAATCAAGAAATATATAATCACCTTCCCAAGTTTTTATATTTTGTATTTCATTCTTTTTAACCCAAACTAAATCTCCTTCATTGCAATCTTTTGTAAGATCACCTGTATACTCTTTTGCTGTAAATACATATGTATACCAATCTTTATTTCCATCAAAATTTGGAAAAGTGATTATGCCACGAAGTTTAGGTTTAATGATATCAAGATTCGTTTCTTCTTTTACTTCTCGAATAACGCAATCTTCAGGACTTTCTCCAATTTCAAACTTGCCACCAACACTGATAGTAAGCCCTTCATGAATATCATTTTCTTTTTTATTACGTTTAAGCATAAGATAACTGTCACCATTATCAATATAACACATAGTTGCAAGTAAATTATTCATATATGTAGTGCTCCTATTTAGAAAAAATAGGAAAGCAACATAAGTCCCATTCCTATTTTAATAATAAATTTTATTTTTATAAATTAATTTTCTCTTCTTTTTTTATCCAAACCAATAGCATCAAGTAGAGCAACAAATACTGTGAAGATTACAGATAAAATTGCGCAGTCTCTAAGTGTATTAACTTCAGAGTTACTCCCTAAAATAGATGTAATTATAAATATTGTTACAAATGAAAAAATGAAAGCCCAAAATAAAGAAATAATGTATTTCATTCTATTCCCTCCTTATCGTATACTTACAATAATAATTATACAACTAATAATCAAAACTTACAAGAAATTTGAGAAAATTTTTAATCATTAATAATAGTTTTATAGGATAATTAACAAAAAGTATATTGTATTAATCATAACTTTGTAAGTATTAGGAATTAAGAAGAAAATTAAGTAGAAAAAATAAAAATAAGTGTGTTATAATATATAGATAAGCGTGGAGGTAGTTTTATGTACCAAAAATTATTAATAGATAAAAAATTAGAATGTAAAATAACAAAAGATTTAGAAAAAGTATTTAGTAATAATAACATTAACTATACTTTTTCAGAAGGGACCGACTCCTTTCAACATAACGTATTGTATTTAACTGCTGATAAAAATAATATTAAACCTGAGTTGGCTAATGTTTTTTTAATGAGTAATGACTATGATTTTCTAGACGTTAAAGATGCAATTTTTATAAGAAGAATAGAAGATGTGGTTAGAGTATATATGGAAGGTATCTGGAAATCATGGGCAAAAGAGTTGCAATTTTTAGCTCAATGTTCTCTTGCATATAGCAAAGATAAATTTGATAGAGAACGCTCAGAACGAATTAGAGAAATTTCCTGCGAAATGCTTGCTTATAAATATGACATATCTCCAGAAAAAATAAAAGAGCATTTTGCCAGTGAAATAGGATATCAAACTCCTAAAGTAGAAACTAGAGCTGCTATTATCAAGGATGATAAAATTCTTTTAGTTAAGGAACAGTTAGATGGGAAATGGGCTCTTCCTGGTGGCTATCAAGATGCTTTAAAAAGCGTGAGAGAAAATGTTATAAAAGAAGCGAAAGAAGAAGCAGGAGCTATCATTAAACCTAAAAAAATTATTGCGGTGTTGGATTATAATAGACATCATCCAGTCAGCTTTCCGCTTGGTATGGTTAAAATTTTTGTTTTGTGTGAATATATCAATCATGATTTTGAAGCAAATACTGAGACGCTGGCTGCAGATTTCTTTTCTTTAGATAATCTACCAGAGCTTTCAGTTCAGAGAACCACTAAAAAACAATTAGAAATGTGTTTTTCTTGTTCTGAAAATCCTGATGATTGGGAAACAATTTTTGATTAACTTGTAATGATGTAGGAGAGGCTAAATATATGAATATTCGTGAGACGTTGATTAATAAAAATCTACCTGTACATGAACAATTGATGTTTTGTTTGCTACTGACCTTGGTAGGTGGTTTTTTTGATGCATATACTTTTGTTAATTGTGGGGGAATTTTTGCTAATGCACAAACAGGAAATTTAATTTTTGTTGGGATAGGTTTGATTAACGGGGACCTATATGAAGTTCGACATTATCTTATTCCGGTATTATCTTTCATAGTCGGGGTATTAGTTAGTAAATATATAGAATCAAAGTATAAAGAATTGTCTATTTTCAAACATATCTATATGCTATTATTTATTCAAATTATAGCATTAACATTTATATTTTTTAAAGGTTCATTATTTACCTTAGATATCCGACCAATTGTCATTTCATTTGTTTGCGCTATTCAATTTGATGGATTTAGAAAAGTTAATAATCTTGTTTTTGCTAGTGTATTTTGTACTGGAAATTTACGCTCTATGAGTGAACATTTATATAAATATATTTTCCTAAAAAAAAGTGAAAGTAGATATCCGTTTTTAATTTATTTAACAGTAGTTTCAGTATTTTTATTTGGTGTTATTTTTGGAGCAGCAATGTCTAAGTATTATTTCCATAATGCCATCTTAGCTCCAATCGCAATAATGATAGTCAATTTATTTTTTGTAATTGGAATTCAAAATAAATTCGGGAAAAAAAGAATTTAGTATAATAAATTTAGTTAATAAATATAAACTTTGAGAGATTTTTGTTTATTACAAAAAACTGTTCAAGGTTTTTTAATTGTGAGTGTCAAAATGCTACAAATACATTTACATAAAGTTTTATAGATGATATAATCATTATAGAGATAAATATTTAGGGAGTATTTTAATACTAAGGGGGTATTTTTATGAGTGAAAAGTTACTGAATGATTTTAGAGAATATTTAGAAAACAAGAAAAAATTCTCTATGAATACAATTAATTCTTATGATAGAGATTTGAGAAAAATCTTTCTGTATTTGGTTGAAATGGGATATTCAATAGAGGAATATTCTTGGCTGAATGAGGAATTAATTACAAGATATTTAGGGTATCTAAAGGAAAAAGACTATTCATCTGCGACATTATCAAGAACAATTTCAACAGTACATATCTTTATTGAATATCTTTATAATACAAGGTTAATTTCTAATAAGATAAACATAGATGTACATGTGGATAAAGATGACCAACATAATCTTATTATATTTACAAGGCAAGAAATAGCTAAAATTTTAGATATTGATACAAAAAATTGGATGGATTATAGAGATAAAGCTATTTTTGAACTATCATACTCTATAGGTATAAAACCCACAGAATGTATTAACTTGGAATTGAAGGATGTTAATACAACAATAGGATACTTAAAGTATAAGAAAAAAGAAGGGTATAGAACAGTTGCATTAAATAAAGAATCAACGGATGCAATTAAAAACTATATTGAAGAATTAAAAAAAGAATATCCTGATATTGAGGATGAAAGTAAGTTATTTTTAAATCATGATGGTGAAGGAATAAGTCGTCAAGGCTTTTGGAAAATTTTTAAAAAGCGTCAACAAGATTTAGGGCTTGAGAAAGAACTCAATACAATGAATTTTAGAAACTCATTGGCTATTCATCTTTTAGAAGATAAGGTTCCAGCAGAAGAAGTACAAGAACTTCTAGGATTAAAAAATATTCATAGTTTAAAGTTGTATTTTAATAATCTAAAAAAACCAGGGCAAAAGAGAACTCTAATCAATCATCCAAGAAGAACAATTAATTAAAGGAATAATAGTAAATGTATAATGTTAATTTAGAGATTTTTCAAGGACCACTTGATTTATTATTGCATTTAATTGAAAAAATGGAGTTAGACATATATAATATACCTATTGCAAAATTAACAGAGAGTTATTTAGAGTATATAAATACTAGTGAAGAGTTTTCTCTTGAAATTGCAGAAGAATATATAGTAATGGCAGCAACTTTACTCCATATAAAGAGTAAAAGTCTACTACCAAAATTTGAAGAAGATGTTGCGGAAGAGGAAGAAGATTTAGTACAACAGTTATTGGATTATAAAAACTATAAGGAACTTAGTACTAAATTGGAAATTTTGCAAAAAGAGCGAGCTCAATACCTAGAAAAAGAAAGTATAGATTTAGATATACAAGATAATATAGGATCTTTAAGAATACCTTCAATAAAGTTGCTGAAAGCTATGGAAAATGTTTTAAAAACTTTTAATAATAAAGAGAATGATAAAACATTCGTCAGCTATCGTCGTGAAATTTCATTTGAAGATATAAAACAAGAGTTGATTGAAAGATTCAATAAAAATAAAAAAATATCTTTTTCTGGACTAATAAAAAATTATACAGAAAGAAATGAAATTGTGTTAGTATTTGTTAGTATTTTAACAATGATTAGAAATCAAGAATTGATATGTATAGATAATGAAAATGAAATAATTCTGGAATATAAATTAAAGGAATAAGCTATGTTATTAGATAAAATTAAAAAAACTATTGAAGCCTTACTTTTTATGAAAGGAGAAGAAGGCTTAAGTGTTGAATTTTTTTCTACTTTTATGGAAGTAGAGCATCATGAAGCAGAAAATATGCTTAATATATTTTTGGAGGAATATAATTTAAGAGATAATCCTCTAATAATAAAGAAATTCGGGATGACTTATAAAATGCTTTTAAATGAAGAAATGTCTGAAATGATAAAAAAAGCTATTGTTTCCAAAAATCTTATTAAATTATCTAAAGCTTCATTAGAGACACTAGCAATAGTTGCTTATAATCAACCGATAACAAAAGTTCAAATAGATAAAATAAGGGGTGTAAGTAGTGACTCTATATTACACTCCCTTATATCTAAAGAATTAATTGTATCAACTAAAACATTGGACACAATAGGTAAACCAAAACTTTACGAAACAACAGAAATGTTTTTAGATGTTTTCGGTATAGAAAGTTTAGATGAGTTACCAAAATCAGATGATATAAGCGAAAGCGAGATAAGTAAATTTTTAGAGAAATAGGAGGATGACATGGCGGAAAGATTGCAAAAGTTAATAGCAGCTTCTGGATATACATCTAGAAGAAAGGCTGAACAATTAATATTAGAGGGAAAGGTTAGTGTAAATGGTGAGGTCATTAAGCAATTAGGTGTTAAGGCTGAACCAAGCGATGTTATAATTGTTGAAGGGGTACGTTTATTAAAAGAAAATAAAAAATACTATCTATTTTATAAACCTGAAAAGGTTATTACATCTATGTCTGATGAAAAAGATAGAGTTTGTGTCAAGGATTTCTTTGAAGCAGTGAATGAAAGAGTAGTACCGGTAGGGCGTCTTGATTATGATACATCTGGTGTTTTAATTATGTCTAATGATGGGGAGTTTATAAATTTGATTACCCATCCAAAACACAAAATAAAGAAAACCTATGTAGCAAAAATTAATGGGAAGCTAGAAGAGCACCATTTAAAAATATTACGTTCTGGTGTAAGGATTGATAATTATAAAACATCTCCAGCAGAGGTTAATATTGTAAAAAATAAAAATAAGAGTGGTAACACACTAGTAAGACTAGCAATTCATGAAGGTAAAAATAGACAAGTACGTAGAATGTTTGAAGCGTTAGGTTATGAAGTAATGAAATTAAAAAGAGAATCTATTGAAGATTTAACACTAGATGGATTACGTAAGGGTGAGTACAGGGTTCTTACTATTCATGAGGTAAAAAGATTAATTAATAAAGCTAAAAATGGAGATAAGTAATTTATAGGAAGTGATATTTAGTGGCAGAGAGAGTATTAGTAATAGATGATGAGGAGAGAATTAGAAAACTATTAATAATGTACCTTGAAAAAGAAGGGTATATTGTTGATGAAGCTAGTAATGGTCAAGATGGTTTAGAACGTTTGAAATACATGGATTATTCATGTGTTCTTTTAGATGTGCATTTACCTATATTGAATGGCAAATCGATATTATCTGAACTTAGAAAAACTAAAGCTACGCCTGTTATAATAATGTCAGCACAGGCCGATGAACAAAGCCGTGTAGAAGGATTTGAATTAGGTGCAGATGATTACGTAATTAAACCATTTAGTCCTAGAGAACTTATGTTAAGAATAAATGCAATATTACAAAGAACTAAACGCAGTGTTTTTTATACACCAGAATTATATACAAAAGATGTATTGGTTTTTCCAGGATTGATAATAGATGTGAATTCACATAAGGTTATTGTAGAGGACACAGAGGTTCTTCTTACACCAAAAGAATTTGATTTGTTATTATTTTTAGCTAAATCACCAGATAAAGCATTTAGACGAAATGAAATTCTTAGAGCTGTATGGGATTATGATTTTTATTCTGATCTTAGGACAGTAGACACTCACATAAAAAGAGTAAGGAAAAAATTTGATAAAATTTCTCCAAAAGTATCGAAAATGATTGTTACTGTATGGGGAATAGGATATAAATTTGATACATCACAAAATAATCTTTAAAAGATTTAACAGGAGACGTTATGTTAGGATTTTACAAACTTTTGGCTAAATTGACAAGAAAAGCCAGTAGAGTAGCAGGTAAAAAAGGAACAGATTTACCAGGAAAAGTATTGAGGAAACTTGATAATAATGTGCTTTCTAAACTAGCTACTAATTATGATGAAATTGTTTTTGTAACTGGAACAAACGGTAAAACAACAACTTCAAATTTAATAGGACATACACTAAAAGTATGTAATAAAAATTTTATTAATAATTTTGAAGGGGCTAATATGTTAGATGGGATCATATCTACGTTTGCTATCCAGTCAAAAAACAATACAAAATTAGCTATCATTGAAATAGATGAGGGCTCTATTCCAAAAGTTATGAATTATATAACACCAACAAAATTTGTTATTAATAATTTTTTTAGAGATCAAATTGATCGTTTTGGAGAAATAGATACTTTAATTGAAACAATCGGTAATCAATTAGAAGGAAAAGATATACAGCTTATTTTAAATAGTGATGACCCTTTTGTTACACGATTATCAAAATATGGCAAAAATAATGTTTGTTTTGGAATAAATAACGATGCATATAGCTTTGTTGATTATGGTATTCCGGAATCAAAATTTTGCCCTAATTGTGGGCATGAATTAGACTATGATTATATTCATTATAGTCAGCTAGGTTTTTACAAATGTACACAATGTTGCTTTAAACACCCCGAAGCAAAATATAATGTAACAAATGCAGTTGTTGAACCATTTATAAAATTTAGTGTTAATAATGGTGAAATCATTGAGACAAGATTGGCGGGAGACTATAATATATATAATCTACTTGCTGCATATTCACTATTAAAAGAGCTAGGGCTAACTGAGGAAGAAATTCAGCAGGGATTAAGCAGTTATACATCTAAGAATGGACGTATGCAAAGTATTATTATATCAAAAAATGCTACAGCGTTGCTTAACTTAGCGAAAAATCCAGCAGGACTTAATGCATCATTAGCAATTGGTAATGGGATTAAGGAAGATATAAATTATCTTTTAGTATTAAATGATAATGGAGCTGATGGCTTAGATATATCATGGATTTGGGATACTGATTTTAATATTTTACTTAATCAAAATATTAAAAATATTGTTTGCTCAGGAAAGCGAGCTAAAGAATTAGCATTACGTTTGAAATATAGTGATATTAAAGCTAATATAACAGTCAATGAGAATATTACAGAGGCAGTTTTAGAATTAAAAAAATACCCTGAGAGATATGCTATTGCTATACCAAATTATACAGCATTAACTGAAACTCAAAAGGAATTGGAGAAATAGTTATATGGAATTAAAATTGTATCATTTTATGCCAGATAAATTAAATTTGTATGGTGATATAGGAAATGTGATTTCCTTGAAAAAACGCTGTGAATGGCGTGGAATAGATTTAAAAATTGAAAATATCACCTCTACATCAGGTATAAAGTTATCTGATTGCGATATGTTCTTTATAGGTGGCGGTTCAGATAGAGAACAGTGTATAGCTACAGAGCAATTTAGTAAAATAAAAAATGAATTTAAAGCAGCTATAGAAAATGGGACTCCTGCACTAACAATTTGTGGAGGATATCAGTTTTTAGGAGAATATTATAAGACTGTCGATGGAATTAAGCTACCGGGTTTAAATATTCTCGATTTTTACACTGAGTCTTTACCTAATAAACCTCGTTTAATTGGTAATATTTTGCTTGAATCAGAGAAATTTGGAAACATAGTTGGTTTTGAAAATCATGGTGGAAGAACTTATCATGATTATGAAACATTAGGTAATGTAATTGTTGGATTTGGAAACAACGATGATGATAAAAAAGAAGGGTTACTATACAATAATTTAATTGGAACTTATTTACATGGTCCTATTTTACCTAAAAACCCTCGTGTTACAGATTATTTAATAAAAGCAGCATTAGATAACAAATACTCTTCATATGATTTTCCAAAGTTGGACGATTCGGTTGAGTATAATGCTAATAAATTTATGGCAGAACTATTAAAAAAAGGAATTTAATAAAATAACTCCTAAAGTTTTAATTTAGGAGTTATTTATGTTATTTAGAAAATTCTTTAATACAAAGTTTGAAATTTTTAATTAAATCTGGTATTAATTCTTTATCAAGACATGAAAAAGCTATTCTTATGTGAGAATCATCCATAGAGTAAACACCATATTTATAGTCATTAAGGAATTTTAATCTGAATTTATGTGCATCAATGTGTTCTGGCATCTTGATAGTGAAAAAGTATCCTGAATTAAATGGCAATATAGTTACGTCATTATCTAAATTATATTTAGCTATGGCTTCTTTTAAAATGTGATAGCGCTCTTCTATTATATTGTCATTATATGTTTTTTCTTGTTTTGCTTGTGAACTTTCCAATAATCTAAGAGCAATTTGTTGCGATAGATTTGATGGTGATGATGTAGTGCTTCTAAGGTATCCTTGAGTTTTTTCTAATGCAATTTTTTGTAATTTATCATCACTAGTGTAATATGTTACAAATCCGACACGAAGCCCCCAACCATAGTACTCTTTAGTTATTCCGTCTAATTTGACTACTAGACAATTATTGTTATCTGCAAGTCTATATGTAGCACTTAGAGTAGGAGTTTTGTGATTTTCTTCAAAAAATAATCCAAAGTAAGCATCATCAGAAATTATTATTAGATTTTTATTTGGATTTTCTTTTGCGAACACATCTATGATGCTAACCAATTGTGTTAATTCCTCTGTTGATGGGGTATAGCCAGTTGGATTGTTGGGAAAATTAAGTATTATAGAAATTTTGTTTTCTTTAATATTATATAGTGTATGTTTAAAATCAGCTAGATTAAAATTATTTTCGTTATCAAATTGATTGTATTTATAAATATTATTTCCCAATTTAATAGTAAATATTTGGGCGTAGTTTTGCCAAAATAGGTTAGGTAATAGCAACGCATCATCTTTTTCACTAAATAAATTTGCTACAATATCAATCCCTTGGGTAATACCAGTAGTAACCATAGGTAAACTCAAATATTTTGAGTTAATGGTGCTATTTTCTTTAAGAATTTTTTCTTTCCATAACTCCCTTATTTTTAATAAACCTGGAGTAGGAGAATATGGCAAATATTCTGCTGTACTTAGTTCCTTTATAACTTCATTAATTGATGGAAGTGATAATGCTTTTTTGTTATCTGTTGCAATTCCTATCGTAGCATTAACAGCGTTTGGAACAACAGATGTCTCTTTTGATTGAATAAGTACGTCTTGTGGAAGTATGATGTTTTCACCTAATTTTGAAAAAAATGACATAATGTTTCCTCCTAAAATTTATATTTTAATTATAACATTAAATTACAACCTGTAAAAGTAAAATTAATACTTATAATTAACTTTTCATTTTATATTTTAATTTGATTATAAATCCTATTATTTCATTGTGAAAAAGTAGCGCCTAATTATGGTAATATTTTTTCTTTTTCTTTCAAAAAAAATTCTAAGTGTATAAATTTTAAAAAAGTGTTTATATCAAGGTTTATAAAAATTAATTTACTAGAAAAAAACATCTATTTATGTTATAATATAATGTATCTTTTTGGGCTTTATATTGAAATAACAATAAGATATAGAATAAAGTTCAAGACAAGTGAGGTGTAATTATGGTAAATGATAAAAAAGACATGAGATGCTCTTTTTGCGGTAAAAATCCAAACGAAGTATTTAAATTAATAGCAGGAAACGATGTATTTATCTGTGATGAATGCGTGGAACTATGCTCAGATATAATAGATGAAGAGATTGAATATAGAAATATAACAAAGGAACCAGAATTTAAGTTATTAAAACCTCAAGAAATTATGGATTACCTTAATGAGTATGTGATAAGTCAAGATAAAGCAAAAAAATCAGTAGCTGTAGCGGTTTATAATCATTATAAGCGTATTATGGCTAAGCAAAATGATGAAACTATAGAATTACAAAAGAGTAATATAGCATTAATAGGAAGCACAGGTTCGGGAAAAACTTTAATCGCTCAAACTTTAGCTAAAATGTTAGATGTTCCATTTGCAATTTCTGATGCAACAACACTTACAGAAGCAGGATATGTAGGAGAAGATGTTGAGAACATATTATTACGTCTTATTCAAAATGCTAATTATGATATAGAAAGAGCAGAAAAAGGAATTATATATATTGATGAAATAGATAAAATTGCTAAAAAAGGTGAAAATGTATCAATTACGCGTGACGTTTCTGGAGAAGGGGTGCAACAGGCATTACTAAAAATTCTAGAAGGAACTATAGCCAGTGTACCTCCGCAAGGTGGACGTAAACACCCTGGCGAAGAAATGATAAAAATCAATACTAAAGATATATTATTTATTATAGGTGGTGCTTTTTCAGGGATTGAAGAAATAATAAAACGTCGTTTAGGTGATAAAATAATAGGTTTTTCAAAGAGTGATGAACTTAATGATGATTCTGATATTATTTCTAAAGTAAAACATGAAGATTTGGTGAAATTCGGTATAATACCCGAATTTATTGGGCGTATACCGGTGATATGCCACCTAGAAGAATTAGATGAACAAGATTTAGTAAGAGTTTTAACAGAACCTAAAAATTCAGTTGTTAAGCAATATGAATTTTTATTTAAGTTAGATGGAGTAAATCTTGTTTTTGAAAAAGATGCATTGGAAGAAGTTGCTCGTGAATCTATAAAACGAAAAACTGGAGCGCGCGGATTACGCTCAATTATAGAAGAAGCTCTTTTAGATGTTATGTTTGAACTTCCAAGTACAAAAGGTGTTAAAACTTGTACAATAACCAAGGATAATATAGTTAATAAAACTACACCTAAATTAAAATAATAATATAACGAAAGGAGTTTGTTTTGACAAAATATTACTTATTAGAAAATAGAGATATATTCTTTCCGTCTAATACATATACTATTGATGTAACAGACAAAAAATTCTTAAAGACTATAAAAGGCTTGAAGAAAGATAAAATATCTGTATTTGTTACTAGTAAAAGAAAACCAATAGATACATATGATGAAAAGTTTTCAGAAGATGACATGTTTGATAACCAAGGATTCAACGTCTTCTTTGGAACATATGGTCAACTTACAATAGATAAAAAAGCTAATAAATATGAGTATCACTGTTATGGTGTTGCCGAAGTGAAAAGCGGCGTGTACAATGACAAGCACGTAGAGTATTTAGATATTACTATAAAAAATACAGAAGATAATGGTTTTGATAAAAATACTATGCTTAACAATATAGAAGAGTTATTTAAGAAATATCTTGCTAGAGAGAATTTTGAAATAGATTACTATAAAACAGATAATTTGGAAAAATTTATTAATAAAAATATGAAGTTCTTTCCTCTGGATAGATTATTAAAGAAACGTATTTTATATTTATTAGATTTAGAAAAAAAAGCGATTTTCTTAAGTAGAAGCCTAGAAGCATTTTTAGTAGGAAATAGCTTTAAACGCGAGATTGATGATAAAGTTCGAACAAATCTTGATTTGCAACAAAAAGAATACTTTTTACGTGAGCAAATGAAAGTAGTTCAAGATGAATTGAAACAAATTTCACCAGAAGATGATGATGTAGAAAAGATTAGAAAAGCAATTATCGAAATTGGATTATCAGATGAAGATAAAACACTATTGTTAAAAGAAGTAGATAGATTAGAAAAAACTCCTGTCATGAGTCCAGAGCATTCTATTATACGAACATATCTAGATACAGTTGTAGCACTACCTTGGAACATATTAACAAAAGATGAGATTGATATAAAAGCAGCTGAAAAAATACTCGATGAAGATCATTATGGTTTAGATAAAATAAAAGAAAGAATTTTGGAATTTCTTGCTGTTAAAAAGCTTAGAGATGATATGAAATCACCAATTTTATGCTTATCTGGACCTCCTGGAGTCGGAAAAAGTTCTCTTGCTAAGTCTATAGCAAGATCTATGGGCCGTAGCTTTATACGTATTTCTTTAGGTGGAGTAAGAGACGAGGCGGAAATTCGAGGTCATAGAAGAACATATTTAGGAGCTTTACCTGGAAAAATTATTCAGTCACTGAAGAAAATAAAGACAAAAAACCCAGTAATTTTATTAGATGAAATAGATAAAATGGCAGCTGATATTAAAGGTGATCCAGCTTCTGCAATGTTAGAAGTAATAGATCCTGCTCAAAACAATGAATTCGTTGATCATTATTTGGATATTCCATTTGATTTGTCGAAAGTATTATTTATAGCTACAGCTAACAATCTAAGTCTAATTCCAGCACCATTACGTGATAGAATGGAAGTTATTGAATTGGAATCTTATACTGTAAAAGAAAAAGAAAATATTGCAATTAAATATTTAATTCCACGTCAAATTAAAGAAAATGGGCTTAAAAAAGAACAAATTTCTTTTACGAAACAAGCAATTAATAAAGTTATTAATGGTTATACTTATGAAGCAGGAGTAAGGAATCTTGAGCGTGTACTGGGCTCGATTTGTCGTAAGGTTGCTTTAAAAATACTTAAAGGTGAAGAAAAGATTAAAATCGGTGTTAATAATTTAGAAGAGTTTGCTGGTCCTGAAAAATATAGTTCAAAAGATAAAAGATCTCAACCAGAAATAGGGTTGGTTAATGGGTTAGCGTACACTGTTGTTGGAGGGGATACACTTGAAATAGAAACAAGTATATCCAAAGGAACTGGTAAAATCATTTTGACTGGGAAACTAGGGGATGTAATGAAAGAATCAGCTCAAATGGCGATTTCTTATTTACGTTCTAATGCGGAATATTTAGGATTATCTGAAATTAATTTTTCTGAGATAGATATTCATCTTCATGTTCCAGAAGGTGCAGTTCCGAAAGATGGACCATCAGCAGGGATTACTATAACAACATCAGTATATTCTGCTCTAACTAGAAAAGCAGTTAATAATGATATTGCGATGACAGGCGAGATGACACTTCACGGTAAAGTATTACCAATAGGTGGAGTTAAAGAGAAAATTTTAAGTTCAGAAAAAATGAATATTAATAAAATTATTATTCCTACAAAAAATAAGAAGGACTTAATAGATATACCAAAAGAAATTTTGGAAAAACTTACTATTTATACTGTGGATAATATAAGTGAAGTATTCAATATAGTATTTGGAGAAAAATAATGACAAAGTTAAATACACATAATGTAGATTTATTAATCAGTGCGGTTTCAAAGAAACAATATCCAGAGCATACTAAGCCAGAAGTAGCAATGTGTGGACGCTCCAATGTTGGGAAATCATCATTTATTAATACTATACTAGAACGTAAAAATTATGCTCGTGTTTCAGCGAAACCTGGTAAGACACGTACATTAAATTTTTTTGACATTGATGATAAAGTAGTTCTAGTTGATGTCCCAGGTTATGGTTATGCTAAATTATCAAAGTCAGAAAAAGAAAAATTATATGATATGATTGTAGAATATTTCACAACTAGTGAAAATCTAGGTTTTGTTCTACATCTTATTGATAGTCGTCATAAACCATCGCAAGATGATATAGAAATGAATGAATTTTTAAATTACTATGAAATTCCATTTGTTGTAGTTTTAACAAAAATAGATAAGATTTCAAAAAATGAACTTGCTAAAAATACAGCTATTATAAAACGCGAACTAGATTTAACAAATAGTATGGTGGTAATTCCATTTTCATCAGTTACTAAATTAGGAAAAGATAAAGTATTAAAAGAAATCGAAAAGGTATTAGAGGACTAAAATATTCAGATAAAGGTAAGAACGTATATCTTGCTTTTATCTGAATAATTATTTATAAATATTTTTTCTTTACATGATTAATATATACTGATACAATAGCTATTAGAAGAGTCAAGAAAAAAAGTTGACATTTTTCTTTGAAAAGTATTGACAGACATTTATTTTAATGTTAGAATAGTATCTAGCTTAGAAAACTTAGCGTTATAGATTCAACTTTTTCATTAAACACTTCATAAACACACACATTAAAAATTAATAAAAAGTTGAAACATAAGGAGTATAAACATGGCAGTAAAAATCCGTTTAAAAAGATTAGGTGCTAAAAAATCACCTTTCTACCGTATCGTTGTTGCTGATTCAAGATCTCCACGTGATGGACGTTCTATCGAAACTATCGGTACTTACAATGCTGTTAAAGATCCAGCAGAAGTTAAAATCGATGAAGAGTTAGCATTAAAATGGTTAGGTAATGGAGCTCAACCTTCTGACACAGTTAGAAGTTTATTATCAAAAGAAGGAATTATGAAAAAATTCCACGATTCAAAATTAAATAAATAATAGTTATTTAGCCTCTTAGTTTTAAGAGGTTTTTCTTTATATGAAAATATGTTATAATAGTCTATAATTTTTAAATAAAAACTTCATTAAAAATGAAGTTTTTATATTTTATAAGGAGGTTATTGTATGGAATATTTAATTAATATATTACCAAGTTTAATAAAAGGTGCTCTTATCACAATAGAAGTATTTTTTTTAGTTTTAATTTTATCTATTCCACTAGGTGTTTTTATTGCATTTATTATGCGCTTTAATATTAAAGTGTTAAATTACTTCCTCAACATTTATATATGGATTATGAGAGGGACACCTTTATTACTTCAGTTAATTTTTATTTACTATGTATTACCATCGGTAGGGATACGCTTTGATAGATTACCTGCAGCAATACTTGCATTTACGTTAAATTATGCGGCGTATTTTGCAGAAATTTTTCGAGGTGGTATAGAATCAATTCCTAAAGGTCAATATGAGGCAGCAAAAGTACTGAAATTTACACAATTTCAAGCAATTAGATTTATTATTCTTCCACAAGTAATAAAAATTGTATTACCGAGTGTATTTAATGAAATAATGAGTTTAGTTAAAGATACTTCTTTAGTATATGCGTTAGGTATTAGCGACTTGATTTTAGCAAGTAGAACAGCAGCTAACAGAGATGCTAGTCTGTTACCTATGTTTGTTGCAGGAGCAATTTATTTAATTTTAATTGGTATTGTAACGATTGTATCTAAACGTGTTGAAAAACGTTATGATTATGATAGGAGGTAAGATATGTTAGAATTAAAGAATATTAGTAAAAGATTTAAAGATAGACAGATACTATCTAACTTTAATTTAACTGTAGAAGAAAATAAAATTTTAGCAATTGTTGGACCATCTGGTGGAGGAAAAACTACCTTATTAAGAATGCTTGCAGGCCTAGAAAAAATTGATTCTGGAGAAATTATTTATAATGGAGAATCGTTACCTATAGATGAGTTAGAGAAAAGAAATTTATTAGGATTTGTCTTTCAAGATTTTCAGTTATTTCCACACCTTACAGTATTAGAAAATTTAGTGCTATCGCCAATAAAAACAATGAATATGTCAAAGGAAGAAGCCGAACAAAAGGCATTATTATTGCTAGAAAAACTTGGATTAAGTAAACAAATCAATAGTTATTCTAATTCCTTATCTGGTGGACAAAAACAACGAGTTGCATTGGCACGAGCAATGATGATTAATCCAAAAATTATTGGATATGATGAACCAACAAGCGCATTAGATCCAGAATTAAGATTAGAGGTAGAAAAATTAATTCTTCAAAATAAAGAACTAGGTATTACTCAGATTGTTGTTACGCACGATCTACAATTTGCTGAAAATATTGCTGATAGTATTTTGAAAGTAGAACCTAAATAAGAGGTGATAAAATGAAAAAATTTAAATTTGTTATTACACTTATTGTAATGGTATTAGTAATTACCGGTTGCGCTTCTGGTGGAAAAGAAAAACCAAGAAAAGATAACTGGAACGATTTTCAAACAGATAAAAAAGTAGTAATAGGATTTGATAACACATTTGTGCCTATGGGATTTCAGGATAAAAGTGGGAAAGATGTGGGATTTGACATCGATCTTGCTAATGCAGTTTTTGAAAAATATGGTATAAAAGTACAATGGCAAGCTATAAATTGGGATTTAAAAGAAACAGAATTAAAAAATGGTAATATTGATTTAATATGGAATGGATATTCTAAGACTGACGAAAGAGAAAGTATAGTTCAATTTACTAAACAATACATGGTTAATGAACAAGTTATTGTCGTTAAAAAATCGAAAAATATTAAAGCTATTTCTGACTTAAAAGATAAAGTATTAGGAGCCCAAAATGGATCATCAGGTTATGATACATTTAATTCAAACCCAGAAGTACTAAAAAATATTGTTAAAAACAATGATGCAACACAATATGAAAGCTTTAATGAGGCTTTAATTGATTTAGAAAATGATAGAATAGACGCATTGCTTATAGATAAAGTTTATGCTAATTATTATTTAAAACAACAAAATAAACTTGAAGATTTTGATATATTAAATGCTGGATTTGAGAGTGAGGCGTTTGCGGTAGGTGCAAGAAAAGCTGATATTACGCTCGTTAATAAAATAAATGAAGCCTTTCATGAATTATATAGAGAAGGTATGTTTCAAAAGATTGCAAATAAATGGTTTGGAGAAGATGTTGCAACTGAAGAAGTAAAAAGTAAATAGAAGTTTTAAAGAATATACTGCTATGTATTTTTTATAATAATTCATTACTGAATAATGTAGTTTCTACTTGTTTAGCTGTCAACAAAAAAAGTTTACAAATATTAATAAAAGTACTTGATTTTTTCCTACTTATTATTTATAATAAATAGGTATGTGATTAGATCACTTCAAAAATAACTCTGTTCGTATTAAAAGCGTTCAGGGCAGGAGGAGACGATAATAATGAGAGAAGGAATTCACCCAGATTACCGTAAAGTTGTATTCATGGACACTACTAGTGGTTTCAAATTCTTAAGTGGTTCTACAAAACCATCTAAAGAAACTATCGAGTGGGAAGATGGAAATACATACCCATTATTAAAAGTTGAGATCAGTTCAGACACACACCCATTCTACACAGGGCGTCAAAGATTCGCTCAAGCAGATGGTCGTATCGAACGTTTCAACAAAAAATACGGTATCAAGTAAGAAAAATAAAACAGACATATCTTTTCGGATTGTCTGTTTTTATTCTATATATTATGTATAAAATTCTAAAACAGTAAAGTATTTATACTAATCTAATTTGGAGAAATAATTTATGGTAGAAAATAGAAAATTTGGTTGGATAGAGTGCATTTGTGGAAGTATGTTCTCTGGCAAGTCAGAAGAGTTATTAAGAAGGATTAAACGAGGAGTAATAGCAAAACAAAATGTCTTGTTATTCAAACCAAGTATCGATAACAGATACGATGAAAACAAAGTCTCAACACATAATGGAAATAGCTATGAATCTGTTAGTATAGATAGTGCTGAGCAAATTTATGACTATGTAAAAGATAAAAAATATGATATTATAGGTATTGATGAAATACAATTTTTTGACAACAAAATAGTTAGTGTTATAAATACACTTGCTGATAGTGGCGTTCGAGTAATTGTCGCAGGATTAGATATGGATTTTAAAGCTGAACCATTCCAACCGATGCCTGAAATTATAGCGATAAGCGAAATGGTTACAAAGTTACATGCTGTTTGTAATAAGTGCGGTCAAGAGGCGAGTCGTAGTCAAAGATTAATTAATGGTGAGCCTGCGCGTTTTGATGATCCAATAGTAGTGATAGGGGCTAGTGAATCATACGAAGCAAGATGTAGACACTGTCATGAAATAAGAAAATAAATTATTAGGAGGACCAGATGGAGATATTAGGACAACTGGAAGTTGTAGAAGAACGTTATGAGAAACTTAATGAACTATTAAGTGATCCAGATGTTGTTAGCGATACGAAAAAACTTATGGAATACTCAAAAGAACAACGTTCTATCGAAAAAACTGTTGCGGTATTTAGAGAATATAAAAATATCGTTCAACAAATAGCAGACACAAAAGAGCTGCTTGAAATCGAAGAAGATAAAGAAATGAAAGAAATGATGCAGGAGGAGATTAAAGAGTTAGAACCTAGTCTTGCTCCTATGGAAGAAGAATTAAAAATCTTACTATTACCAAAAGATCCGAATGATGGTAAAAACGTTGTTGTTGAGGTTCGTGGAGCAGCCGGAGGGGACGAAGCACAATTATTTGCAGGCGATCTTCTTCGCATGTATACTAGATTCGCAGAATCTCAAGGATGGAAAGTTGATGTATTAGAACGTTCTGAAACAGGTATTGGTGGAATTAAAGAAGCTATCTTTATTATTTCAGGTGAGGATGTATATTCTAAGATGAAATTTGAAAGTGGAGCACACCGTGTTCAACGTGTTCCTACAACTGAATCAAGTGGACGTATTCATACTTCTACAGCAACTGTTGTTGTTCTTCCAGAAGCTGAAGAAATCGAAATAGATATTAACGAAAATGATATTCGTGTTGATACTTTTGCATCTAGTGGGGCAGGAGGGCAATCTGTTAATACAACTATGTCTGCTGTTCGTTTAACGCATATTCCTACAGGAGTAGTAGTATCAATGCAAGATGAACGTTCTCAAATTAAGAACAAAGAAAAAGCCATGAAAGTACTTCGTGCACGTGTTTATGATAAATATCAACAAGAAGAACAAGCTAAGTTTGATGCGGAACGTAAATCTAAAGTAGGTACAGGAGATCGTTCTGAACGCATTAGAACGTATAACTATCCTCAAAATCGTGTTACTGACCACAGAATTGGTTTAACAATTCAAAAACTGGACCAAATTATGGAAGGCAAACTTGATGAAGTTTTAGAAGCACTTCGTATAGCTGAACAAGCTGAAAAAATGGCAGAACTTAATAAAGGTGAAGAACTATAATGAACAGAAGGCAAGCTATAACAAAGGCTTGTCTTCTTTTGAGAAGACAAGCAAAAGAAGAGAGTTTAGCACGATTTTTACTAATGTATATGTTAGATGAAATGCGTGAATTTAATGAGAATTTAGCACTTGAATTAACAGAAGAAGATGAACAAAAATATTTTCAATTAATTAATAAACACATAAAAGATGATACTCCACTTAGTCATTTAGTGGGATTTGAATATTTCTATGATAGAAAATTCAAGGTAACAAGTGATGTATTATCTCCAAGAATGGAAACAGAAGAACTTGTTTACAAAGTAATTGATTATATTAGAAAAAATAATCTAACTAATATAAAGATATTAGATCTTTGTACAGGAAGTGGAATTATAGGTATTACATTAAAAAAAGAATTAGAAGAATTTGATGTCAAAATTTTAGCAAGTGATATTAGTAGTAGAGCACTAACGGTCGCAAAAGAAAATGCTCGTTCTTTGGAAGCAGACATATCTTTTGTTGAATCAGATTTATTTTCTAATATAAAAGATAAATTTGATATAATAGTATCTAATCCGCCATATATTGCACATGATGATAAGAAAACTATTAAAGAAAACGTCTTAAATTATGATCCTCATTTAGCATTGTTCGCTGATGAAGAAGGAATGTACTTTTACAGAAATATAGTAGAGAAAGCTAGACAATATTTAACTGAAAAAGGAATTATATTTTTTGAGATAGGTTATAATCAAAAAGAAAAAATAAATATCTTGGGGAAAAATAATGGATTTGAAACCGTCGTTTATAAAGATATAAATGGCAGAGATAGAATAGCGGTATTGAAATCACAAATATAAAAAAATACGAAGTATGACCATATTAAAAATTAAGTGTCAAACTTCGTATTCTTTATATTATTAGTGTATTATTATAATTCTCTATAAACCCCAACGCATTCCCCTATGATTTCAACATTTCGAGTGACTATAGGCTCATAATCTGGATTGCAAGGATAAAGAATTACATTATCATTTTTAACGAAAATCTTTTTTAACGATGCTTCATTCCATTCAGTCAAACGAACAGCTGCAATTTTACCATTGCGAACAGAAGACTGTTGACGGATAAAAACCAAATCTCCGTCAAAAATTCCAGCCTCGATCATACTATCTCCTTTGACTCGAAGAGCGAAATCAGCACCCATTCCTTGATCTATAAAAATATGTTCATCATATTCTTCTTCTATATAAACCCCATCTCCAGCACAAATAGTTCCCAGTATTGGAAGTTTAGAAGTGTTGTCGATATACTCATCTGAATCTTCATCAGAAGAGGAAGTTATATGTTCTTCCACAAACATATTATCACAATCACCCACTAACCAATCAGGATTAACAGATAAATACTCAGCAATAGCAAGGAGTTTATCTCTTTTAGGAACATATTTTCCTTTTGACCAATCACTAATAGACGAAGGAGTGATTTTAGTAGAGCGGGCAAGCTCTGCTTGTTTTATATTTTTTTCTTTTAAACACTGTTTGAATCTGATACTAAATGTAGTTGTCATAATAATCTATCCAATCTTCACTTTATTCTTATCTTAAATTATAAAGTAATCCGTAGTAAAAATCAAGTATATTTATAAAAAAATTAAGAAATATGAATTTTATACTTGATTTTCGGTTTTCCGTATGTTATTATATTAATAGAAAATAAATTAAGATTTACGTACAAAAAGAAAGAAGGTAATTTTATGTTTATATATTGGGTGATTATTGTATTTTTATTAGCGAAAGTATTTACTTTCTTTGAAACTAATAAGTTAAAAGTTGTAAAAAGAAATAAAATTAATCGTAAAGTTTATTAAGAAAACTTTATACGGAAAAATTTATGTATAGTTTAACAATACCGATAAAGAATAAAAAATAAATAGATATACTGTATTACGTTATGTATAGAACTAATATCTATTTGTTTTTTATTTTATCAAAAAAGCGTATAACGTTTTCTTAATGGTTTTTATTTTAAAAGTATGTACACTTGTTTAAAATTATTGTATAATGAAAAATATAATAATTAACTAGGAGGATTTCTTAAATGAAATTAGTATTAACTAGACATGGTGAAAGTCAATGGAATCTTGAAAATAGATTTACTGGATGGGTTGATGTTGATATCACTGATAAAGGAAGACAAGAAGCTATTAAAGGTGGACAAACTTTAAAAGAATTAGGTCTTACTTTTGATGTAGCTTATACTTCATATCAAAAACGTGCAATTAAAACATTAAACTTATTTTTAGAGGAATTAGATTTATTATGGATTCCTGTATATAAAAGTTGGAGACTAAACGAAAGACACTATGGAGCTCTTCAAGGATTAAATAAAGCTGAAACTGCCGAAAAATATGGAGATGAGCAAGTACACATTTGGAGAAGAAGTTTTGATGTAGCACCTCCACAAGTAGATAAAAATAGCGATATGTACCCTGGAAATATTGATAGATACAAAGATATTCCAGAAGGAGAAATCCCAACAGGAGAAAGTTTAAAACTTACTATTGATAGAGTGCTTCCTTATTGGGAAAGCGATATATCTAAACAAATAAAAGCTGGTAAAAATGTTCTTATCTCTGCTCATGGAAATAGTTTAAGAGCGTTAATCAAATACTTATTAAATATCTCGGACGAAAAAATCTTAGATCTTAATTTACCAACAGGTACTCCATTAGTATTTGAAATCGATGAAAACTTAAACATCATCTCAGCACCAGAGTTATTCTAATTAAGAATATGAAAAAATTAATTATAATGATTACAGCCTTGCTTTTATTGCAGGGCTGTAGTTCTAAAGAAAAGTTCTCAACAGAACAGCTCCAAAATCTTACAAATTCAGTAACGATTAACCAGCTAGAAAAAACTGAATTTAACGTAGGAGAGAATAAACTGGTTATTACTACTAATGAAGAGGTTGTAACCAAAGAAGAATTAGATAAATTATTATCAACATTAAAAATTAATAATTTCTCTGGAAAGCAACTTGTTGAAAAATCAATTAATTCAAAAGAATTTGATAATAAAGATTTCAATATAGAGATAGTCACTAAAAATAGCAATAGTATATCATTTAATACTAGTAGTGTTGATAACAAAAAATATAGTGTTGATAACAAAAAATATTCAGTTGACTATATAAAAAATAAACTATCAAATTTCACAAAAGATTTGATAGCATTAGATGAACTTGCAGGAACGATTGAAACAGATCTTAACAAAGGAAGAGACTTAGGGAATAAAGTCAATAGCTTTAATGAAGTGAAAGAACGTATAACCTCAGATATCACTTTCTTTAAATCATTATCTAGTGAAAACACTGAATATGATAAACTCAACGAATTAACTAGTCGTTTATTGAGAATTGAAAAATTAACTCCAGTAATTATTAATGCAGTAAATAGTTCAATTGCATCTAAGAACGGTTCAGCGATAGCTTCTGCATTTTTAATTATCAATGATATAGATAGACTAGCTCGTGAATTAGCTAATATTTAAAAAAACTTTCGAAATAATTCGAAAGTTTTTTTAAATAAAATCTTCAGGTTTTATGTCATTCATTCCAATCATAGGGTCAATGGTATTAAGGTTTTTATACGTTAAAATATAGTCTTCATTTAGTTCTATATTTATTTCTTTTGTTTTCTCATTAGTAAAGAAAGTAGATAATGCTGTTTGCCTTATTACTGTATTAGTAGGTTCTATTGATTTATAAAATACATTTGGATCCCCACATAAAATTAATTTTTTCTTAGCACGAGTTATAGCGGTATACGTTAGATTTTTATTTAACATAAAGTTATAACTATCAATAAACGGTATAATTACATTCTCAAATTCCGAACCTTGGGCTTTATGAATCGAACAAGCATATGATAGGGTTATTTGATTAAGTTCTTGTTTTTCATATGTTACAAAGTTATCATCATAATCAATAACTATTTTTATTTTTCCTGCTTCTTTAAAAATATCATAAATATATCCAATATCACCATTAAAAATATTGTCATCTGGACGATTTACAAGCTGCATAACTCTATCATCCACCTTATATATTAAATCTCCATATTCAACTTGAAGTTCATTTTGGTTAAAGAGAGTTTGAATTGTTTTATTGATTTCATTGATACCAACACCTCCTTTATAAATAGGTGCTAATATTTGAATTTTTTCCTTTTTTGATTCTTTTAATATACTATCATATGTGGTAGTAATGACATCCAGTACTTCATTTTTAGTTGCTAATAGAAATTCTTTATCATCAAAATTTTCAAGTATATCAAAAGGAATATTATTTCTAATAGAGTGGGAAATATTTATTATGCTTGAATGCTCACTTTGTCTAAAAACTTTATTTAATTTAACAGTTGGAATTACTTGAGCGTTAATTAAATCGTTAAGGACATTTCCTGGAGCAATTGATGGTAATTGATCGTTGTCTCCAACTAAAAGAATTTTTGCATCAGGGTGAATTATTTTAAGTAAATTATACATTAAAAATACATCAATCATACTAGTTTCATCAATTATGATTAATTCTGATTTTATCCTTTTTTCACTAACAAACTCTTCCATATTCTCATCTTCTACCGTCCAACCTATAGCCTTATGTATTGTTGAAGCGTAAAGGCCTGTACTTTCTGTCATACGTTTTGCAGCTTTACCAGTTGGAGCACATAGTGTCAATATACTTTTGGTTTCATCTTGAAGGTCTGAAAGGCTATAATTGTTAAGTTTTTGAAATACCTTTATTATTGCAAGAATAATTGTTGTTTTTCCCGTTCCAGGCCCTCCGGTTAATATAGAAAAGTTATTAATTATAGAGTTTTTAATAGCAGCTATTTGTACGATGTCATATTCGATTCCAAGTTCTTCTTCAATTTCGCTAATATACTTATCTAAAAGTTCATCACTAATGTCTACAGAATTTTGTTTGTCAAGTCGGCGTTCTATATCATTGTATATTGCATATTCTGAATAGTAAATTTCTGGAAGAAAGATTTTTTCTTCTAGTTCCACTAGTTTTCCTGTATCTAAACAATAGGTAAGAGCGTTTAATATATCTTCTTTATCTACTGCTATATTACGTGATGAATATAGAACATTAAATGTATTATAAAGCAATGCATTTTTCATTATATATGTATTTCCAGTAGAAAAACAAAATGTATTTATCGTATAAATAAAACCATATAATATTCTTTCACGATTGTTAGCTTCTATATTATTAATTTCAGCTATTTTGTCAACAGTTTTAAAATTAATACCTTTTATATCTTTAATAAGAGAATATGGATTTTCTGTTATTGTGCGTAGTGTATTATGTTTGTAAAAGTTATAGATTTTTAAAATAAGATTATTACTAAGATTATATTCGTTTAATTTCAAAATGATATCTTGAGTTTGTTTGTTGGCTATTATTGTGTTATAGATAATATCTTTTCTTGAAGTCGGAATACCCTTAATATCGTATAGCGTGGTTTTATCATCATAAATTTTATCTAATGCTTCTACACCTAAACTATCGACTATTAATTCTGCGGTTTTTCTTCCAATACCTTGAAAAATGGAACTAGATAAATAAGAAACAATCGCATCTTTATCTTTTTCAATTACAGGTTCTGCAACAATCGCTGAAAGCTGTATTCCATATTTTCTATGTTGAACTATCTGACCTTTAAATGAATATAAATCATCTTCAATAAAATCAATATCATCGAAAGTTCCTACGACACTAAGATAATCGCCATCTACGAACTCGTAATTATCATTTAAGAAAATAGACAAAATATAATAATTATTTTCTTTATTGTGAAAAATAATCTTATTAAGATAACCTTCTACTGTCTCCATGCTAAACTCCTACATATCTTGATTATATTAATAATAATATATAATTTTAAAAAAGTCTAGCTTAGCAGAATTTTTTACATTCAAGTGCTATAGAAATGTTTTTATTTTCAATTATATTCAATCTATATTTAATGTCTGTAGTATATACTGGAAAAATATGTGTTTTACTTTATTATTATATATAATTACTAAAATTTAGCGAATAAAAAAACTGTTATAGTTTTTTTATTTTAGTTTTCTCTTTATTTTTTTTAAAAAATAAGATATAATATAATTACAAATAAAACGATTTCAAAGGAGATATTTTTATGAATGAATTAAAGAAGACTATAGGTTTTATGCCTGCTTTTATGACAGTTATTGGATCGGTAATTGGAGCAGGGGTATTTTTTAAAGCTGCTGTTATTTATAAAACTACCGGAACTATGAGTTTAGGGATACTTGCATGGGTTCTAGCCGGAGTTATTACAATTTGTGCAGGTCTTACTGTTGCAGAACTTGCTGCCTCTATTCCTGAAGTGGGGGGGATGGTTGTTTGGATAGAAAAAACATATGGAAAAACAGCTGCCTTTCTTCTTGGGTGGGCACAATCAATTATTTACTTTCCTGCAATGATAGCTGCGCTAGCTGTTATATTTTCTACTCAAGTTCTTAGTTTATTAAATTTAGATAAAACATGGCATATACCTATTGCATTTATAACAGCTGCTTCACTTATGTTTTTAAATTTCTTAGGTGGGAAAACGGGGGGAATTATACAAACAGTAGCTACCATTTGTAAATTGATACCATTAGGAGCTATTATAATTTTTGGGTTATTCCAAGAAAATTCTCAACCTTTACAATTATTCCCAATAGAAGCTGGAAAAGATATTTCATTTGTTGGAGGCTTAGGTGGAGCACTACTTGCTGCAATGTTTGCATATGAAGGTTGGACTAATGTAGGAAGCATGGCAGGAGAAATGAAAAATCCTAAAAAAGACTTACCTAGAGCTATCTTTTTAGGTCTAGCGGTTGTAATGGCAGTCTATGTTCTTATAAATATTGCATATTTAATGAGTTTACCTCTAGATAGAGTTGCTGGAAACCAAACAGTAGCCAGTGAAGTTGCTGCTAAATTATTTGGTGGGCTAGGTGGTAAAATACTAACAATTGGTATTTTAATAAGTGTTTACGGAGCTATAAATGGATTCACTATGGCTGGTATTCGTATTCCATACGCTATGGCATTGAGCGATCAAATACCTTTTAAACATGTTTGGACAAAATTAAATAAAAGTGCAATTCCTGTAAATTCAGGTCTACTACTTTTAGTAATGTCTGGAATTATGATGTTAACAGGAAGCTTTGACATGTTAACAGATTTATTAGTATTTGTAATGTGGTTCTTCTATACTGCAACATTCTTTGCAGTTATAATATTACGTAAGAAAGACCCTGATTTAGAACGCCCATATAAAGTTCCATTATATCCTATTATCCCTATAATAGCAATTTTGGGAGGATTATATACTTTAATCAGTACACTAACATCTCAAATTACTTTGGCTTTAGGGGGGATTGGATTAACATTAATAGGTTTATTATTCTACAAAGAATTACATAAAAAATTTAAAAAATAAACTTAAATAAAATAAAATATCTACTTCTGATATTTAAATTGGGAGTAGATATTTTATTTTAATTACAAAATAAGTTTCGTTATGGCAATTTTTTTTATAAAATGTTATAATTATATGATAAGATTAAAGGAGGAATAGGTTTTTGACTACTGTAAGAAATGTATTTGATCATTTAAATAAACTTGCTGACATAAAACTCGCAGAAAAATGGGATAATGTTGGTTTGATGCTAGGTGATTACAATAGTGAAGCAAGAAAAGTATTAGTATGTTTAGATGTTACAACGAAAGTAGTTAATGAAGCAATAGCTAATAATGTTAATTTAATTGTTTCTCATCATCCATTAATATTTAAGCCCCTGAAATCACTTGATTTTACAGATGATTTCAAGTCTAACATACTAAGGGATTTAATTTTAAATGATATTTCAGTTATTTCATTTCACACTAATCTAGATTCAGCGACATATGGTTTAAATGATTTTCTCGCGAAAAAGTTAGAATTGAAAAATATACGAATACTTTTTGAACATGAAATATATAAAAATGCTGGACTAGGTAGAATAGGGGAGTTATCAGAAGAATTTACTCAAAAGAAGTTTATTACATATATAAAAGAAAAGTTCAATTTGGAGACTATTTCGGCGGTATTAGGAAATAATGATAATATAAAAACAGTAGCACTTCTAGGGGGAAGTGGAGCTGATTTTATATATACATTACCCGAAGTTGATGCTTATTTAACCGGTGATATAGGTTATCATGCTGCTCTAGATGCAATGGAAATGCAAAAAAATATAATAGACGTAGGACATTTTACAGAACATCTCGTAAAGGACTTACTTCTAGAATATGTAGGTCAATTACCTATAGATGTCGAAAAATCTAGGGTAGAAGAGTCACCATTTAAGATATTGTAAGGAGGAAATATATGGCCAAAGCGACACCAACTATGGAAGATTATATAGAAGTTATTTATTCATTAGTAAAAACTAAAGGTTATGCTAGAAGTGCAGATATAGCAGAAAAATTAGAAGTTTATCCTTCAACAGTAACAAAAATGCTAAAAAAACTTGATGCTGAAGGGTACATAGTCTACGAAAAATATCGCGGGATAGCACTAACTGATATAGGAAAAAAAATGGGAGAATACGCTCTTACTAGACATGAATTATTAGAAGAATTTTTACTTTTAATAGGGGTAGATAAAGATAAAATCTACGAAGAAGTTGAAGGTATAGAACACCATTTTGGACGAAGTTCTCTAGAAAAGATAAAAGATCTTATGAAGTATCTCAAAAAAAATAATTATAAAGCATAACGGAGAAGTGGCGTGGCAGATAAAGAATATTTAAATTTATGTAAAACTATTTTAGAAAATGGAATCACCAAAGATGATAGAACAGGTGTAGGAACTAAAAGTATTTTTGGATATCAAATGAAGTTTGATTTAAATAAGGGATTCCCTTTATTAACAACAAAAAAAATCAATTTTAACTTAGTTTGGTCTGAATTACTATGGTTTATTAAAGGTGATACAAACATCAAATTTTTATTAGAAAATAAAAATAATATTTGGAATGAATGGGCGTTTAAAAAGTGGATTGAAAGTGAAGAATATACAGGCCCTGACATGACTGATTTTGGACATAGAGTACTTAAAGACAAAGATTTTGCAGAAGAATATAAAAAACAAATGAATATTTTTAAAGAAAATATCCTTAATGATGATAATTTTTCTAAAAAATTCGGCGATTTAGGAAATGTTTATGGTAAACAATGGCGAAATTTTAATGGTATTGATCAATTAAAAAATGTTGTTGAACAAATAAAAATAAATCCCTCATCACGTCGCCTAATTGTTTCAGCTTGGAATCCAAGTGAAGTGGATACTATGGCTCTCCCACCATGTCATACTATGTTCCAATTTTATGTAAGTGATGGTAAGCTTAGTTGTCAGCTTTATCAACGTAGTGCAGATGTATTTTTAGGAGTCCCATTTAATATTGCCTCATACTCGTTACTTACTATTTTAATTGCTAAGGAATGTGGATTAGAAGTAGGTGAATTTGTTCATACACTAGGAGATGCTCATATTTATGTAAATCATTTTGAACAAGTTAAAGAACAAATGTCAAGAGATGCCTTTAAACTTCCTAGTCTTAGACTAAAGGAGTTTGATAGTATTTTTAATTTAGAAATTAGTGATGTGGAGCTAATAGATTACGAAAGCCATCCATTTATAAAAGCTCCCATAGCAGTTTAATCAGGAGGATGAATTTTATGTTATCTTTAATTGTAGCATATGATAAAAATAAATCTATTGGAAATGAGAATACTATACCATGGCGCCTTCGCGCAGATATGTTAAGAGTTAAAGCTCTAACGACGAATCAAACTATAATTATGGGTAGAAAAACACTTGATAGTATAGGGCGAGCTCTTCCAAATAGAATAAATAGGGTGTTAACTAAGAATCCAGAATTATTGAAAGATTACAATGATATTGAAATTTATACAGATGATAGTATTTTAGAAAATACAACTACTCAAAAGGTATTTATTTTTGGTGGTGGTACAATTTATGAAAAATATTTCGATAAATGTGATGAAATGTTCATAACTGAAGTTGACACCATAGTGGAGGCGGATACTAAGTTTCCAAATTTCGATGAAAATAATTGGGAACTCATTAGTCGTGAAGAATTTAAAAAAGACGAAAACAATGATTACGATTATGTTTTTATGCATTACATAAAAAAGAAAGAGATGTAAAATATGGAAAAAGTAAAAATCATTATTGATTCATCAAGCGATTTAACAAATGAAGAAATAAATAAATATGATGTCGAAGTTGTCCCATTGACTTTTAATATAGATGGACAAGAATATAATTATCAAAGTATGGATAATGATGAATATATACTACGTATGCGTACTGCAAATGAATATTCTACAAGTCAACCAGCTATCGGTAAATTTTTAGAAGCATTTGAAAAATGGACTAATAAAGGGTATAAAATAATTGTTCTTACTATTTCTTCAGCATTAAGCGGAACTTACAATACCGCACTAGCTGCAGCTGCTGGTTTTGATAATATTGAAGTTGTTGATACTAAAACAACAACAAGGGGGATGGTTTATCTTTTAGATTCTTGTATTGAACAATTGAAAACTGGATTAGATATAAATACCATTTCTGAAAATTTACGTGAAAAAGCTAAGAATATTTTAACGTTTGTTACTATTGATAATCTAGACAATTTAGTAAAAGGTGGAAGACTTAGCAAGTCAGCAGCATTGATTGGTGGATTACTTAATATAAAAGTTTTAACACAATTAAAAGAAACTGAACTTGTTGCAATAGATAAAGTAAGAGGGAAGAAAAAGTTAGTACACTCATTAATAAAACACATTAATAATGAAAAAGGTGATAAAAATATTAAACACATATGTCTCCCTAATACTTTGGCAGAAGAGTATATTAAACTAATCAAAGAGGAATTGCAAGAAGAATATAATTATACAGTGAATGATAATGATATTTTTACGACTACACCAATAATTTCAACTCATACTGGTGAAAACGCAGTAGGTATTTTAATAGAATTAGTATAATCGGAGGATAAGATTATGACAAATTTTGATGAAACAAGATTATTTGATAACAATTTTTATGATAAAAATGATATTCATAGCGTACTAAAAAATGTTGTGGAAACTATAAAGCAGCGCGGCTATGATCCTATTAATCAACTTATGGGATATATAAAAACAGGCGATCCTATATATATTCCGCGCGATAACCATGCAAGAGAACAAATAAGATTAATAGAAATAGATGATATATTAGAATACTTACTATACTTTTTTATACAGGAGTCATAAATGTTAGATAAAAGAATAATGGGCCTAGATTACGGTTCTAAAACTATTGGAGTTGCTGTTAGTGATTTATTAGGAATGACCGCACAAGGAGTAGAGACTATTAATATTAATGAGCAGGTAAAAGATTTTAAGATAAAACGTATAAAAGAACTAGTTAATGAATATAACATAGGCAAAATAGTTGTAGGTTTACCGAAAAATATGGATAATAGTATTGGGTTTAGAGGAGAAGCAACACTATATTTTGTGGAAGTTCTTAAGAAAAAAATAAAAAGTGTTGAAGTTATTTTGCAAGATGAACGTCTTACAACAATGGGTGCGGAAAGAGTACTTCTTGAAGCTAATGTTTCAAGAAAAAAACGTAAAGATGTTATTGATAAAATGGCAGCAGTTCTTATATTACAAACTTATTTAGATAAATTTTAAAAATTATGGAGGATAACAAGATGCAAGAGAAAGATTTAAAAAATATTAGCATAGATAATACAGAGGAAGTATACACGCTTAGTACATTAGAAGGAGAAGAGAAAGAATATCGTAAAATTTTAGAGTTTACAAACCCAACTAATGGCAACCTATATTATATTTTCGCGGAAGAAGAAACTATTGATGAAGAGGAAATCAGCATTTTCCCTATGGTATGTGTAGAAGATGATGAAGATAATATTCGTTTTGAACCAGTAGAAACTGATGAAGAATATGATATGATTTCAGAAGTATTAGATACTTTTTATTATGATGAGAGTGAGTAAAGAATGAACGAAGAACGAGTAAGAAAACGCAGAGAAGAATTGCGAAAAAAAAATAGAGAAAACAAAGGAAAAGCCCCTATACTACCAATTTTTCTAACAGTAATATTAGTTGCGGCTATTTCAGTATTATCATTCTTTTATTACATGATAACACCTGTAGATAAAAGTAATAATAATGATATAACAATAGAAATTAAAGAAAATTATGGAAGTGCTAAAATAGCAGAAGAATTAAAGAATAAAGGTTTAATTAGAAATCAAGCTGTTTTTAAACTTTATACAAGAATAAAATCAAATTCATCATTTTATGTAGGTAGCTTTTCATTAAAACCTAGTATGAGTATGGCTAAAATCATAGACGAACTTAGTTCAAAAGATAAAGCTAAATCAACCAATAGTTTTGCCGTTATTGAAGGTGATAGTATTTTGAAACTTTCTCAAAAGCTAGAAAAAACTAAATTAAGTAGTAAAGAATTTTTAGAGAAAGTTAATGATGCTGAATTTATAAAAAAACTACAAAAACAATTTCCTGAACTTATTACAGATGATATATATGGCAAAGATATTAAATATGCACTTGAAGGATATTTGTACCCAGCAATTTACAACATAGAAGAAAACGAGACTGTAGAATCTTTAATTACTAAAATGGTAAAAGCTACTAACGATAGGGTGCTCCCACTATATAAACAAAATAAAAAGGAATGGATAATTAATAATGAAAAAGTAAAAATTTCTATCCATGACTATATTACAATGGCAAGTATTTTAGAGAAAGAATCAACTAAGACAGATGAAAATAAGCTAATTGCTAGTGTATTTTTTAATCGTTTAGCAAAAGGGATGAAGCTTCAAACAGATCCATCAGCTAACTATGCTGCTGATAAGTTATCTGGAGCTCCTACACAAAGAGAGTTATCTCTACAATCACCATATAATACATATACAACTGTAGGGTTACCTCCTGGACCTATTGCTTCAGTAGGTACAGCTTCTTATGAGGCGCTAAATAATGCAGAAACTACAGATTATCTATATTTCTTGCATGCTTCAAAAGATGGAAAAGCATATTTTTCAAAAACTTATGAAGAACATGAAAATTTAGCTAAAGAGCATATAGAAGGATATATTCCGAGCGGAAGTTAATTTAAAAAGAGGTTATATTAGTTGATATGTACCCCTTTTACTGGACAAACCGGTGAAAGGGGTATTATTATGCGTTATAGCTTTGAATTTAAATTAAAATG